>Ga0187784_10002873_pt1 | contig 13860 bp, 10 predicted proteins | sample 1015_SJ02_MP15_2_FD_132964 | JGI IMG/M metagenome (GOLD analysis project Ga0187784, IMG submission 132964) | Tropical peat soil microbial communities from peatlands in Department of Meta, Colombia - 1015_SJ02_MP15_20_MG | ecosystem: Environmental > Terrestrial > Soil > Wetlands > Peat | place...
GGACACTGCATATCGCTGAACTCCACGACCAGGACCGGGGCGTTGGCCGGACCTCGGGAAAGGCCGTTGATTCCCTTCTCCAGTTTGATACGGGCTTCCTCATAGGGCTTCGCACCAAACGGCAGAATGTCTCCGGCGATCGCATGCTTGCCGTCAGAACTCACCAGAAGCCGATTCGTGTTCGACCCCTGCGGCCCGGTGATAAGCACATTTACTTCCGCGAGGCCGGGTATTACCGAAGGGCGGATGTCGCTGATCTTCCAACTGACGGCCGGGTCCTCTCCGAAGGTCTGGAAAAGGAAAGAGTTCACCGTATCCTCGCTGGGCAGAACCGCGGTGCAGGCCGGAGCCGGGGCCGTGGATGGCGGTTGGGATGAGGATTTGGAAGCGGATTTGGCGGCGGGACGCTGGGAAGCCGATGGCGCGGCGGGCGCTTGGGCCTGCGCGATCTGGGGCAGCGAAATGCCGGTCGGACTTTGCGCGGCCAGGAGCTGGCTGGTCGCGATGAAGGCCAGCAAAAAGAAAACGGCGGAAGGCAATGTGCGATGGATTCGCTTCATAAGATCTGGAACTCGCCCTTCGAGGATTCGTGCTGCGAGTGCCACTGGAAGTTCGATTGTTACAAAAGCGGAGGGAAATGTCATTTCAGTGAGAGTTGGGTAATGGTGCAGTTTGGCGAAAGATACGAGCAGATGCACGCGAGATCCCTCGCCCGCTGGTGAAAACGCGGGGCTTCGGGATGACGCCGCAGGAGGGGAGTCAGGGTGAGTGGTAAAACTGCACAGTACCGGAATTGGCGGGGGTGGGGAACGAAAATGCTCAATTTCAGACGCTGGGAGGGCGCGTCAGATTTCGCCTTTGGCGGCGATGGGGAATCTGCGGCCGTAGCCGAACGCCTTGGGCGTGATTTTGATGCCGGGGGCGGCCTGCTGGCGCTTGTATTCGCTGCCGACGACCATTGCGATCACGCGCTTGACCAGCGCGAGATCGAAATTATGGGCCTGGGCGATCTGCTCGGCGGAGCGCGAGTCTTCGACGTAATCCTCAAGAATCGTGTCGAGAATGTCGTAGGGAGGAAGCGAATCGGAATCTTTTTGATCTGGACGCAATTCGGCGGACGGGGGCTTGTCTATGGTGGCCTGCGGAATGACAGGCCGGCGTGAGTTGACATAAGCAGCCAGGCGATAGACCCAGGTTTTGGGCACGTCGGAAATGACGGCCAGACCGCCGACCATGTCGCCATAGAGCGTGCAGTAACCGACTCCGAGTTCGCTCTTGTTACCGGTGGAGAGAACGAGAGCCGAGAACTTGTTGGAGAGCGACATGAGCAGCAGGCCGCGGGCGCGCGACTGAATGTTCTCTTCGGTGACGTCTTCCGGCCTGCCGGCGAAGGCGGGAGCAAGAGTTTGCTGCGCGGCGGCGAAGATCTGGTTGATGGGGAGCAGTTCGAAGCGGATCCCAAGATTAGCAGCAAGCTCACGGGCGTCTGTGATGGAACCGGGAGAAGAGTAAGGTCCGGGCATACCGATGCCGATCACGTTGCCGACGCCGAGGGCATCGACGGCGATGCAGGCGGTAAGAGCGGAGTCGATGCCGCCGCTCAAGCCCACAATGGCTCGGCGAAAGCCACATTTGTGGACGTAATCACGCGTGCCGAGAACCAGCGCTTCGTAGGCGCTGGCTTCATCGCCCGGAATCTGCTCGTGCATTTCGCCGGTTAAACCTGCTGGATCGCCGGTGTTGCCGGAATCGAAGAAAATCAGGTCTTCGGCGAACGATTTGCCCTGGGCGATGACGCGTCCATCGGTGGCGATCACGAGGCTCGAACCGTCGAAGACCAGGCTGTCATTGCCTCCTACCTGATTGACCATGGCGACCGGAACCCTCTGATTGCGGGCGATGGCGGCCAGCATGTCGCGGCGGAACTCACGTTTGCCGATCCAGAAGGGCGAAGCGGAAATGTTGAGCACGAAGTTTCCGCCCGCGCGCACCAGTTCTTCCACGGGATCCATGGCATACAGACGCCGGTTCCAGAAATGCTTATCGTTCCAGGCATCCTCACAGATGGTTAATGCCATTTGCCGGCCACAAAAGCTGAATAGTTGCTGGCTGCGCGCGGGAGCGAAGTTGCGCATCTCGTCAAAGACGTCGTAGGTAGGAAGCAGCATCTTGGACTGGATGAATTCGATGCGGCCATGGCGCAACAGCGCGGCCGAGTTCATCACGGTTTTGCCGGATTCGGCGCGCGCGGGAGTGACCAGGCCGCAGACCACGGCGATTCCGTTCGTTTCGGCGGCGATGCGCTCCGCCGTAGTGCGATTGCGCTCGACGAACCAGGGACGCTCGACCAGATCGCGAGGCGGATATCCGCAGACGGAAAGTTCGGGAAACAGAATGAGACCCGCTCCCGCGCTTTGCGCCTGGGCGGCAAACTGCACGATTTTGGCGGCGTTGCCGGAGAAATCACCGACCGTGGGATTGATCTGGCCGAGGGCGATCTTCACAGGAGTAGTGTAAATCGTGGGGCAACGGGCGGTCAGGCAAATGACACGGATCGAATTCAGCCGATCAATTTCTACCGACGATCGGTGAGCCGATCCTGAAGTCGGGGCCAGGACCGGAGCCCGGCGGGTAGACGGGCGGCGCGGTCGAGGGATTCTGGGGGCTGGAATCGGGCATTTCTTCGCCGGGACGCCGCAAGGTAGGCGCGGTGACAGGATGATCGGACTGCTTTTTGGCAACGGTGGCTTCGCCGAGATCAACTTCTTTTTCGTTGCGCACGATCTTCTGCCCGTCAACCTTCATGGTCTCAACGCGCACAACTTCGTCGCCGACGAAGCGCACAAAGTCGACGTCTTCCGGAGGCACGCCATAGATCCACTCCTCGTAGTCGGTCTCACCCTCGCGTTCGCGCACGCGGCGGGGCGGACGGCCCTTGGCATAAATGACCATGTCCTGATTCATGCCGACCAGAACCTGGTGATGCAGAATGGCATCCTTGACCTTGGGAGGGACGGTCTCAAGGTAAGCGTCCAAAGCCGATTTTGCGTCGAAGTCAAAGACCGGGCGTAAGAGCTTTTTCAGCTCGGGGCCGGTCAACTCGGGGACGTACTTGTCGAAATAAAGCTCGACGTAGGAACCATGGGCGTTGACGTTCGTTTGATCGCCACCGGGCGTTATGACCGCCGGCTGTGCACCGGAAATCTGAATGTGCTGGTACCACTTCGCATGCTTGATGGGGCCGCCATTGAATTCGAAGCGGATGTGATCCTGTTTGATGACCACATCGGTGATGCGGGCGCGGTCGCCGGGTTTGGCGGCAGGTCCCCAAAGGTCCATCAATTGCCGCAGCTCGGCGCCGTTAGGAGTGGTAACGCCATCTTTGAGCTTCAGACCAGTTTTTCCCATGGGGAAACTGGTGCGGATGTAAACCAGCTCGGCATTGAAAGCATGAAGAATCTTCTGGCGGGTTTCGGCGGACATGCGCGGGGGCGGAGGGGCATCGGCAAAGGCGGCCGACGAGCACAGCAACAGCAGCGCAACGAGCGACTGACCACAACGCAGGGATCGACGGGAGAACGGATAGACCTGCATAGCACACCCGAACCCACGCCTCGATTATAGACCGGGAAGCCAAGGCGGGTCGGGTTTTCAGATGGCACTAAGGCCCAAGCGGGATGGTTGAGACTTTGAGGCCGTCGCGGGCCACTTTGAGCGGAAGAATTCGAGCCCCGGTCTCGGCGACGGCGTGAGATACAGCCTCCTTTGCACCTTCTTCGATCATGAGGAGGACGCAACCACCGCCGCCGGCGCCGCAAACCTTAGCGGCGCGGCCACCGTTTGTTTCGGCGACGGCGATGAGTTTGTCGATGAGCGGCGTGGCGATGCCAGGCGCATTGGTGCGGCGCAGCTTCCACTCTTCGCGGATCAGGCGGGCGACGTCCTCCCAGTCATGGCGCAGGAAGGCCTGGTGCATGTCCCGGGCAATGGCGACAATTTTCTCAAAATTGCGGAACACGCGCTTATCGCCGTTGATGTGGGACTTGAAGACCTCCCAGTTGTTAATGCCGGATTGGCGTGGGGCTCCGGTATAGGCGAGGAGGAAACGCATTTCGATTTCTTCGGGCGCAACCGGCACGGCGACACGGCGGACGCCGTCGGCATCGAGATGGATGGCGCTGACGCCGCCATAGAGGGCGGGATAGTAATCCTGGCAGCCGGTGGGCACGCGGATAATCTGGGCCTCGATGTTCTGGGCAATGATGCGCAACTTTTCCAGATCGTAGTCGCGGCCCGTGAGGCGCGCGAGCGCGGCGCAAGTGGCAATCAGAAGCGCTGAAGAACCGGATATCCCGGCACCGGCGGGAGATTCGGAATCGGTTTCGATGCGCAGTCCCGGTTCGGGCATAAAGAAGCGAACGGCCCAGGCGGCGAGCGCGTGGCGCGGCTTGCGGCAGCGAATGAGCTCGTCAAGATCGGAAAAGGATTCCTCGCGGCCGGTATCGAGCGAGCGCAATTCGACGCGCGGACCGGCGAGCGGCGTGACGCGGCAGCGAGTGAGGATGCGGAGGGCAAAGTTGAGCGTGAGCGCGCCGGGATGAAACAGATACAAGGGCCAGAGGTCGATCGTGCCTCCGGCGAGGTCAGCGCGGCAGGGAGCTTGCGCGGTGATCGCCGGGCCGGAAAGCTTGGCTGACTTCGGGGCCATGCAAAGTTTGTATCACGGGCGTTGAAGGTTGGGGGTGACGGAGCGCACGAGACGATTGTCCATTTGACCGTCGGTGACTCAGACTGATGACTCCCATTTCCTGAGCTCACTTGCATCCGTGTGGCATAATGGCGGGCTGATGTTGGGGCTCCGGGACAATGACTCACCGTTCACGCATTTCTTTTTGCTTGTCGCTTTGTCTTTTGGCAGCGCTGGCGTTTGGGCAAGCGCCCACAAATGATGGAATCGATGCCAACCAAAACCGCACGCCCGCGGGCAAGCTGGAGAACAGCGTTCTGACCGTTCAGCTTGAACTGCGCGCCGGGACGTGGCACGCGGAAGCGGAAGACGGCCCGCCACTTTACGTGCAGGCGTTCGGTGAAGTTGGGCATCCGGCGCAGATTCCCGGGCCTCTTTTGCGCATGCCCGAGGGCACCATCGCACACGTCACGCTGACGAACAAGCTGAAGATGAAAGCCACCGTGTATGGGCTGAACACGCGTCCGGGCGACGCCAAGGCCGGAATCGAGCTGGAGCCCGGCGCAAGCCGCGAACTGACTTTCGCGGCGGGAGCTCCGGGAACATATTTCTACTGGGCACGCACCGTCACCAAGAACGAAAAGGAGCCGCCGTACCTGGCGGATGCCCAATTGAATGGGGCCTTCATCGTCGATCCGCCTGGCGCTGTTTCGGCGGATCGCGTCTTTGTCATCGATGCCATGTTCGTGCCGGCCGATGCCGTGCACAAGACCTTCGAGGTGGTGACCATCAATGGAAAGTCCTATCCCTACACGGAGCCGCTGGAGTACATGCAGGGAGAGAGCATCCGCTGGCGCGTGATCAACCCGAGCGCCTCCGAACATCCGATGCACCTGCACGGCGCGTTCTATCAAGTCCTCAGCCTGGGCGATTTCGAGGCGGAGACGGTGTATGCGCCCCCCGACCGCCAGTGGGTTGTCACCGAGAACATTCCGGAAGCGCACACGATGATGATGGAGTGGAAGCCTCCGCACGCCGGGCGTTGGTTATTTCATTGCCATTTTGCGCAACACATTTCGTCGGAGGAGCGCGTGCCCAGGCTTGTCACTGCATCCATGTCATCTGACTCGGCCGAGGGTGGGCAGCAGGGACACGATCACCACGACACGATGACCGGCATGAACGATATGGCCGGACTCGTGCTGGTGATCAACGTGAAGTCGGCGTCGGGGTCCGATGCAATGCAGACTGCCAATCCAGCGGTGCACAAGATCGATCTGGTCATCGAACCGACGGCCGCCAGCGGAAAGATGCCGACATTTTCCTGCTCGGTGCGGGAGGGGAAAAAGATCGTGGCCTCGCAGGAGAAGGCAATGGGACCACCCATTGTGGTCAGGCGAGGCGAGCCGACCGAAGTTACTGTGCTCAACCACCTGAGCGAGCCGACGACGATCCATTGGCACGGACTGGAACTGGATTCCTACTACGACGGAGTGATTGGGGGCGGAACGAAGAATCAGGTCACACCGCCCATTGCGCCGGGCGGGAGCTTTACGGCGCGCTTCACGCCGAACCGGGCGGGGACTTTTATTTATCACACGCACGCGGCAAATACGGACCAGCTTGCTGGCGGCATATACGGCGCGCTGATTGTGCTGGAACCCGGAGAGCAGTTTGATCCGGAACATGACCGGGTGCTGGTGCTGGGCACGCGCGACGCCGATTTCAACGCGAAGAGGCTGACCTTGAACGGGGCCGAGCAGCCGAGCCCTCTGGTATTCAAGCATGGAGAAAAGTATCGCCTGCGGTTGATTAACATGGGCGCGGACCTGGCAGGCGACGTCGAACTGGGCAGCAAGGACCATGCGGCAACTTGGCGCGCGATTGCCAAAGATGGTGCCATGCTTCCGCCGCGCCTGGTCACCACGAGCGATGCCAAGTTGCATTTTGCTTCGGGCGAGGTCTATGACTTCGAATTCCAGCCGAACACGCCGGGCGAGATGGCGTTGCAGGTCGAAAATGAGGTGGGTCACGCCAAGGTAGTGGCCAAAGTAGTGGTTGAATAATGAGTTGGGAGTGACTGTATGGACGGGCCTTGCACTTGCGTCCCCGCCAGTGACCCGGCCTTGAGTACCTCGGTAACGAGGCCCTGTACCATAAACGCGTCGGGTAACCAACGCTCCTCCACTTAAAATTGAGCCAGACGGACCCGCCCCATCCCCCGCGCTTGGGCCGACTGGACTGCCTTTTGCCACTGAAGCTGCCAATACCCGCGCGCATTCCGCTGCTCTACGTCATTCTTGGCGTGCTGCTGGCGATCAGCGTTCTGCCCATGTATTTCTACTCGGCGCAGATCGAGACCATGAATCGCGAGCGCCTGAAAACCAACGAAATGCTGCTGCAGAACACGGTCACGCGGTCGCTGGCCGACGACATCTCGCAGCACCAGGAAACGCTGCGCATGATGCTGGCCAACCTGTCGTCGTCGGTGCAGGTGGAGAGCGGGAACGACATTGGCGGCGAAAAGATCCAGACGCCGGAACTGCGCGCGCTGCTGGAGGATTTTGTTTCGTCGTCGAATGACATCGCCTATGCCACCTTGTTGAATGCCGATGGCAAGGGAATCTCGGCCGGACGCATCGATGCGGATGCCTTTTTGCAGCGCGAACTGGAACGCGCCTATCAAGCGGCGCGGGAAAGCCGCATCTATAGCGGCCAGCCGCTGATGGTGGGGAGCGGGAAATCGGGCAAGACGGTGATGCTCGTCAGCTCGCCCATTCAGTATGGAGGGCGTTTTCTGGGCATGATCGGCTCAGTGGTGGACCTGAGCTACCTGGTGCGGCGCCTGGAGCAAGTCAACCTCAGCGGGCTGATGCCCTACGTGGTCGACAGCCAGGGGCGGCTGGTGGCTTCGGCTTCGCCGCAATATGCCACCGGCCAAGACATGACGCAGTTTGAAATTGTCCGCAGCTTTGTCGGGGTGGGCGCGAAGGCGCAATTAGCGGCCACGCGCGAATTCACGCTGGGCAGCGGTAAACAGAGCGAGACCATGCTGGGAACGTACAGCCCGGTAACCGCGCTCGACTGGGCGGTGGTGGTGCAGAAGCCGCGCGACGACGCGTATCGCGGAATTTATGAGATGCAGCGCACGGGGCGTCTGCTGGCCTGGCTGGCCGTATTTTTGAGCATGGGGCTGAGCATCTACTCGGCGCGGCGGATCACCAATCCGCTGCGCGTGCTGGCGCAATCGAGCCGGGCTATCGCGCGCGGCGACTTCTCGAACCGCGTGCACATCAAGACGCGCACGGAAATTGGCGAACTGGCAGCCACCTTCAACACGATGTCGGACGAACTGGAGCAGTTCGTTGAGGACTTGAAGCGCGCGGCGGAGGAAAACAAAGCCCTGTTCATGGGCTCGATCCAGATGCTGGCGGGCGCGGTCGACGAAAAGGACCCCTATACGCGCGGCCATTCCGACCGTGTGACGCGCTATTCGCTTTTGATCGCGAAGGAAATGGGTCTTGATCCGGGATTTCTTGAGGTGCTGCGCGTCTCAGCGCAATTGCATGACGTGGGCAAGATCGGCATCGAAGACCGAATCCTGAAAAAGCCGGGCATGTTGACGCCGGAAGAATTCGAGATCATGAAGACGCACACCACCAAGGGCGCGAACATCCTGCGCCCGGTGCCCCAGTTGTCCGAGATGCTGCCGGGGATTGAGTTGCACCATGAGGCGCTGAATGGACGCGGTTATCCCTATGGGCTGAAAGGGGATGAGATTCCTTTGCTGGCGCGCGTGATTGCCGTGGCCGACACCTTTGACGCGGTGACCACCACTCGCCCCTACCAGAAAGCCTTTTCTCTCGAAGAAGCGGAGCGAATCCTGCAAAAGCTGTCGGGAGAACGGCTGGATCCCAGGGCCGTGGCTGCGCTGATCGCGGTGCTGCGACGTGGGGAAATCAGGCTGCCGACGCAGCATAGCGAAACGACACTAACGGAAGCCGCGGCTTCGGTCTCGGCCACGACCGTCGATACGCTCACCATCGAAATCTCGCGCAGCTAATTGCCCACGACGAAAAGCGCCATTCCTTCCACTTATAGAAGCGCTTATATAATCGGTGTGCGGACTCATCATGATTCAGACCCTGTTTGGCAGCCTGGACGAAGAAAAGAAACCGAGTTTCATAGAGCGCATGAAGGAGGCAGTCTCGCGCACGCGCGAGAACCTTGCCCAGCGGATTGAAGAAATGGCGTCGATCGGCAAGGAAATCGACCGCTCCACGCTCGATGATCTGGAGGCGACGTTGATCGGGGCCGATCTGGGCACGACGACGACGCATGAAGTACTGGAAAAGCTGCGCGACAAAGCCGACCGCAAACAGATCAAGGACGTGAACGAGTTGAAGCGGCTGCTCAAAGAAGAGCTGCTGGCTATTCTGACCTCCACGCCGGCGCGACCCGTGGCAAGGGTGGATGGCGCGACAGAAGTGGTCCTGGTGGTCGGGGTAAACGGGACGGGCAAGACAACGACGATCGGGAAGCTGGCGCAGGCATTTCGCAGCCAGGGCAAGACGGTCCTGCTGTGCGCGGCCGACACGTTTCGCGCGGCGGCGATTGAACAGCTGGAAATCTGGGGACAGAGAACGGGCACAGAAGTGGTCAAGACGAAAGCGGGAGGAGATCCCTCCGCAGTGCTGTTTGACGCTCTGCAGAAGGCGAGCAGCCGCAAGACAGACTATGTGATCGTGGACACGGCGGGCCGTCTGCACACCAAGCAGAACCTGATGCAGGAACTGGAGAAGATGCGGCGGACGGCGCAGCGCATCGTTGCCGGCGCACCGCATGAAACCCTGCTGGTGATGGACGCGACGACCGGGCAGAATGGACTGCAACAAGCGAGGCAATTCACGCAATCAGCGGGAGTGACCGGGATTGTGCTGACCAAGCTGGACGGCACGGCGAAAGGTGGAGTGGTCGTGGCCATTTCCCGCGAACTGGGATTGCCGGTGCGCTTTGTGGGCGTGGGCGAAAAGGCGGGCGATCTGCTGCCGTTCGACGCAACCGAGTTTGTGGATTCTCTGTTTGCGTGAGCGTGGAACGCCGGGATGGTAGACCGAGGAGGAAACGGATGACAAGGAAACGGGCTGCTTCTTCTTCCCTGCTGCGAAAGCTGCTCAACCGTTTGCGCCGGTTGGTTCGGCCCAGGCCCGAGCCCGAGCCGGAAGATCCTTATGCATATCGTACCGCGCCGTTGCGCCGTCCTCCACGCGGCCGCAGCGGAGCTGCTGTCGCGGAACTGGATGAAGAGTGAGTGAGTGCTGCGCTCAACGTGAGCGGCAGTGGTTACCCGATCGGCAAGCCTCACGATCGATCCCGGGCTTTATTATCGAATCTCCTTGCGGCTGGATTGTCGCTGCGCGCTGCGTTAGTCTTTAGGGTTCCATGACCAGTGACGAACAATTCATGCGGCGTGCGCTCGAACTGGCGCGCGCCGGAATCGGCCTGGTTTCGCCGAATCCGGCGGTAGGTGCGGTTGTCGTCGACTCCGCGGGCAACGAAGCCGGTGCGGGAACGCATACGTACGACGGCGTCAAGCATGCAGAGATATTGGCGCTGGAACAGGCGGGAGCACGCGCTCGCGGCGGAACGCTCTATCTGACGCTTGAACCTTGCTCGCATCAGGGGCGAACTGCGCCGTGCGTTGAAGCCGTGATCGCTTCGGGGATCTCGCGCGTGGTCTGCTCTATCGAGGACCCGAATCCGCTGGTCGCCGGACAAGGATTTGCGCGGCTGCGCGCGGCGGGCATTCGGCTTGACGTCGGGTTGTACGAGGTGGAAGCGAAGAGACTGAACGAGGGCTTTGCCCGGTTCATCCGGCATCGTATTCCGCTGGTGACGCTGAAGGCGGCGATGACGCTCGACGGCAAGATCGCTCCGCCTCCAGCGGGAGCAACGAGTGAATCGGCGGCGCTGGCATCGGGCGGATCGTCCGCCGCGGGAACGCACATTCCGGCTGAGATCGCTGCGGGCGGTTCGACCGGAGGTTGGATCACAGGCGAGGTTGCGCGCAAATATGTCCACGAATTAAGGCATGAGAACGACGCGATCATGGCTGGCGTTGGGACGGTAATCGCCGACGATCCGCTGCTGACCGATCGCAGCGGACGACCGCGACGCAGGCCGCTGCTGCGCGTGATTCTGGATTCGTGGCTGCGCATGCCCGAAGCCTCGCGCCTGGTGAAGTCAGCTGGCGGAGATGTGCTGGTGATCTATTCCGAAGCCGACGAGAAGCGCAAGAGCGAACTGGAGAAGCTTGGACTGCGCGTGGAGCGCGTCGCGCCCGCGCATCCGGACGGAAGACCGGATTTGCGCGAGGTGATGCGGCATTTGGCGAAGTACGACATCACGAGCATGCTGATTGAGGGCGGCGCCACGGTGAATTGGACAGCCCTATCTTCGGGCGTGGTGGATAAGCTGTTTCTGTTTTATGCGCCGAAGATTCTGGGCGAAGGAGCAGTCTCGTTTGTGGCAAGCCTGGGAAAGGAACATGCACACATTGCGCTGGCGGCAAAGCGAGTGAAGCTGCATCAGTTCGGCGATGACTTTGCGGTCGAAGGATATTTGCGGGATCCATATCAGGACTAAGGCAATGATTGCTTACTGGAGGACTCATGTTTACGGGCATTGTGGAGGAAGTGGGAACGATTTCGAAAATTGAAGTGCGCGGAGAAAACCGGCGGATCACAATCACGGCCAAGAACACGCCCAAGGAACTTGGGACGGGCAACAGCGTTTCGGTGAGCGGAGTCTGCCTGACTGCGCTCGACATCCGGCCGAATTCATTTTGCGCCGATCTGGCGCCGGAGACGTGGGTGCGAACTTCATTATCGCGCATTCATGAAGGCGCACTCGTCAATCTTGAACTGCCGATGAAGGCCGACGGACGCTTCGGCGGCCACATTGTGCAGGGGCACGTGGATGGGGTGGGACGGCTGATTCGGTTCGAGCGGATTCTGGATGCCGAAGGACGCGAGTCGGAGAATTGGTGGCTGCACGTCGAGATTCCTTCCGATGTTGAAAAGTACACGGTGTTCAAGGGATCGCTTTCGATTGAAGGCATCAGTTTGACGGTGGCGAAACTGGAGAAGAATAAATGCACGATTGCGATTATTCCGCACACCGTGGAACTTACTAACCTGCGATCGTTGAAGCCGGGGGACCCGGTAAATCTGGAAGCCGATGTGATTGCCAAGTATGTCGAAAAAATGATGACGCGCGAGCCGGCGACGGGTTCGCTGACGATTGAAGAGTTAGTGAAACAAGGGTTTTAACAGCAGTGGTTAGTGGCCAGTGGTTGGTGAGCAGCGGTTAGTCTGCTTTTGGTGGGGCAACTAACCAACTGCCTGCTTCGGCCTTGTTAGCTGTGTTGTCCCAGCTTTCAAAAGATAGGTCAAATCAGGCCAATCCAGTTCAGATGCACACCTCCGCGTCGCCGTCTCGAATCTACGCTTCGAGCTTCAATTCATCCAATTCCAGGAATTCCTGAATGACGGGGTGAGAGGATTTTTCCATCTCCTTATAAGTGCCGAAGAAGATGGCGTGGGCTTCGTGCAGGAAGACAACGCGATCGGCGAGTTTTTTGGCCAGGTTCATGTCGTGGGTGACGACCACGCTAGTGAGGTGAAGCTGGAGCTTGAGGCGGGCGATGAGGTCTCCGAGCAAGTTGCCCATGAGGGGGTCGACCATGGTGGTGGGCTCATCGTAGAGGACGCACTCGGGCTGGGCGGCGAGCGCGCGGGCGATGGCGACCGAGCGCTTCATGCCGGTGGAGAGATCGGAGGGAAGCAGGTCGCGCATTTCCTTGACGCCAACCATTTCGAGCAGGCCGTCGACAACCTGGAGGATCTGATCCTCGGAGAGTCCATGCCGTTCGCGCAGCGGGAAGGCGACATTTTCGCCGACGGTGAGCGAATCGAATAGAGCGCCGTTTTGAAAGACCATGGTGACTTTTTTGTGGATCGCTTCTAGCTGGGGTTCGGTATAGCCGGTGATGTCTTCGTCGGCGACGATGACGCGGCCGGAGTCCGATTTGAGGAAGCCCATGATAAGGCGGAGAGCGACGGACTTGCCGACGCCGCTGCGGCCGAGGATGCAGACCATTTCGCCGGGCAGGACGTTGAAGGTGACGTTTTGGAGGACGGCGAGCGCGCCGAACGACTTGGAGACGTCGTGGAATTCGATGTAGGGAGGGACGCCGTCCTCAGGCATAGACATTAGGATGGCACGAGATAAGGGTGAGGCTCAACCGGCGGGGCGGGAGGGGCTCTTGAATAACGTGTTGAACTACTAGCCGCGTGAGGAGGCGAGGTCTTCGGGGGTGTTAACGTTGAAGAAGTTGTTTTCGGAGAAGCCGGCGCCGGAAAGGTCGGATTCTGCGATGACGTGGATGGGGATGGCGGCAAAGAGCGCGTCGATTTTGTACTTCCCTGCCCTGAGGGCCTGCTCGGCGATTGCAGCGAAGGCGCGGCGATAAACGGCGCAAAGAGGCTGAAAGCCGCGGCTGGTGCGGGGGAGGGTGACGAGAGCGGGACTGCCTTCGGCTTCGCGCAGGAGAAATGCGAGCAAGTCCGGCGCGACGAAGGGCATATCGACGGCGAGCATCAGATTCAAATCGGCAGTGGAGTACGTGAGCGCGGCATGGATACCGCCGAGGGGTCCGCAGTTGGGGAAAATGTCGGAGATGACGTCGCCGTAGCTGGAGTAAGTTTCTGGATCGCCAACGATGGTGACTTCTGCGCAAGCTGCGTGCAACGCGGTGAGAGCGCGTGCGAGAAGCGTTTGACCGCAGAAATCGAGAAAGGCCTTGTTGGCGCGCATGCGGGAACTTTTACCTCCGGCGAGGAGGAAAGCGCGGCGGGAAGGTGAGTGGGGCGCGGTCATGGCGGCGGATTGGATCGGACGGAAACTTGAAAGAGCATAGCAGGAGAAAGGAATGGGTGCGGCGGAGTCGCTCTGAGCCACGCGAAAGCTGACTAAAACACTTTGCGGAAGGTCCAGAACAGGGAGCCGGCCAAAATCATGGATGCGGGCAGGGTCAGAACCCAGGCCATCGCCAGATTGCGGACCGTGCTCCACTGCAGGCCGGAGTTGTTGGCGGCCATGGTTCCGGCGAC
>Ga0187784_10002874_pt1 | contig 13859 bp, 12 predicted proteins | sample 1015_SJ02_MP15_2_FD_132964 | JGI IMG/M metagenome (GOLD analysis project Ga0187784, IMG submission 132964) | Tropical peat soil microbial communities from peatlands in Department of Meta, Colombia - 1015_SJ02_MP15_20_MG | ecosystem: Environmental > Terrestrial > Soil > Wetlands > Peat | place...
ATGGGCCTGGGAGAACGATCGCGCCGCCGGCCGCGGCTCCGACACGCTGCCGGGCGCCAAGCGCTTGTTCCTGCCAATGCATACCGGACGCGGCGCCATCGGCGTGATGGGAATCGACAGCGACAAGCCGGGGCCGCTGCTCACGCCCGACCAGCGGCGGCTCCTCGACGCGCTGCGCGATCAGGGGGCGCTCGCCATCGAACGCGTGCGGCTGGTCGAGGAGATGGACCGCGTCGAGCGCGCCGCCGAAACCGAGCGATTGCGTTCGGCGCTGCTCACCTCGATTTCCCACGACCTGAAAACGCCGCTTGCCGCCGTGCTCGGCGCGGCAGGAACCTTGCGCGACCTCGACGACAAGCTCGGCAACGCCGAGAAAGCGGATTTGCTGGCGACGATCATCGACGAGTCCGAACGGCTCAATCGCTTCATCGCCAATCTGCTCGACATGACCAAGCTCGAATCCGGCGCGGTGGCGCCGAACGTGGCGTTGCACGACATCGGCGAAATCGTCGGCAGCACGCTGCGCCGCGCCAGCCGCATCCTGTCGCGGCACAATGTCGAGCTTGAACTCGCGCCGGACTTGCCGATGCTCGAACTCGACGCCGTACTGTTCGAGCAGGTGCTGTTCAACCTTCTCGACAACGCGGCCAAATACGCGCCGCCGGAGACCACGATCCGCATCCAGAGCTGGCGGACGGCGGATTCCGTGTGCCTGTGCGTGCTCGATGAAGGGAGCGGCATTCCGCCGACCGACCTCGATCACATCTTCGACAAGTTCTACCGGGCGCAGAAGGCCGATCAGGTCCGCGCCGGCACCGGCCTTGGGCTTGCCATCTCGCGCGGCTTTGTCGAGGCCATGCGCGGCACCATCGTCGCCGCGAACCGCACCGACCGCAGCGGCGCGGCCTTCACAATCACCCTGCCGATCCCGCGCCAGCGGCAAGGCCTGGATGCCGCCGCATGAGCGCCGCCCCACTCCGCGTGCTGGTGGTCGACGACGAGCCGCCGATTCGCAAACTCCTGCGCATGGGACTGACCGCGCAGGGCTATCAGACGCTGGAAGCGCCCAACGCCAAGACGGCGCTCGATCTGCTCAACGAGGGTCCCGACCTGATCATTCTCGATCTCGGTCTGCCCGATGCGCACGGCCACGATCTGCTGCGCACGATCCGCGCGCGCAACGAGAGCATCCCGATCGTCGTGCTCTCCAGCCGCGGCGATGAAGCCGGCAAGGTGCAGGCGCTCGATCTCGGCGCCGACGACTACGTCACCAAGCCGTTCGGCATGGACGAACTGCTTGCGCGCATGCGCGCGGCGCTGCGTCACCAGTTGCAGACCCACGGCGAGCGGCCGGTCTTCAAGATCGGCGACCTTTCCGTCGATCTCGTGCGCCGCGTCGTCAAGGTCGGCGACCGCGAGGTGAAACTGTCGCCCAAGGAGTACGACCTGCTGCGCGTGCTGGTTCAGCATGCCGGCAAGGTGCTCACGCACAAATTCCTGCTCGGCGAATTATGGAACGACTTGACCGACGCCCAGTATCTGCGCGTCTATGTCCGCCAGCTCCGGCAAAAGATCGAGGCCGATCCCGAACAGCCGCAATATATTCTCACCGAAACCGGCATCGGCTACCGGCTGCGCGCGCCCGATTGACGTGGGAATTGCAGTCCGGCTGTCGAGCGAATGCCTCCCAGGCGGTGATGCTTGTCATGAAAATTCCCGAATTCCTTTCATCGACCAATGTGAGCGTCGACGTTGCCGCGACCGACAAGGACCAGCTGCTGGAGGAGCTGGCGCGCAGGGCCGCACCGGTCTTCGACGTGCTGCCGGACGTCATCCTCTCCGAGCTCGTCAAGCGTGAGCAGCTCGGATCGACCGGCGTCGGCGGCGGCGTGGCGATACCGCATGCGCGCTTTCATCAGGTCACCAAGCCGTACGGAGTGCTGGTGCGCCTGCGCAAGCCCATCGACTTCGATGCGGTGGACGGCAAAGCTGTCGACGTCGTCTTTCTGCTGCTGCTGCCCGACGCGCCGGACAACGAACGACTCGGCGCGTTGGCGACGATTGCGCGCAAGCTCAGGGATCCGGCCGTCATGGCGGCGCTGCGTCGCGCACGCGACGGCGCGGAAATTTATCGCGCGCTGGCCGCCGACTGACCGCCCGGCAGGCGCGGCGCAGACCGCCATTGCCGCCGGCGCCGCGGCGGACCATAGTTGGCGCCGCGAACGGAGTACGCGCCCATGGCCGACGAGCTTGTGTTCTATACCAATCCAAGGTCGCGCGGCCGCATCGTGCGCTGGATGCTCGAAGAGGTCGGCCAGCCCTATCGCACCGAGGTGCTGGAATACGGCACCACCATGAAGGCGCCCGCCTACTTGGCCGTCAATCCGATGGGCAAAGTGCCGGCGTTGCGTCACGGCGATACGGTGGTGACCGAGGCCGCCGCCATCTGCGCTTATCTCGCCGACGCATTCCCGCAGGCCGGGCTGGCGCCGCCGGCGAATGACCGGCTGCGCGGGCCGTATTACCGTTGGCTGTTCTTCGCCGCGGGGCCGATCGAAGCGGCGGTCACCAACAAGACATTCGGCTTCGTGGCGCCGCCCGAGCGGCAGGGAACCCTCGGCTATGGCAGCTTCGAGCGGGTCATGAACACGCTCGACGCTGCGCTCTCGGGCGGCAACTATCTGGTCGGCGACAAATTCAGTGCCGCCGACGTCTATCTCGGCTCGCAGATCGGCTTCGGCCTGCTGTTCGGAACGTTCGAAAAGCGCCCCGCCTTCGAGCGCTACTGGCAGCGGATCAGCGCGCGGCCGGCCTATGCGCGGGCGCGGCAGCTCGACGACGCATCGATGCCGCCGCCGCAGAAGGCGGCCGGCTAGAGCATGATCCGGAAAAAGCCTGCCCCCGGACTTTGATCCAGGGGTGGTCACCGGTTTTCCGAAAAGATCATGCTCCAACGTAAAATTAGACCGTGATCGCGGGCAGCCGCATCAGCGGCTCACCCATGCGGATGACGGCGCCGTCGCGGGCGTTGTCGCACAGCGTAAAGCCTTCCGGTGCGAAGACGATGATGGTCGAGCCGTGCTCGAACCAGCCGAGTTCGTCGCCTTTGCGGTACTGCGCGTTACAAGCAATGACATTGGGCCCGCGGTGGTCGAGGTTGAGCACGCCGTCGAGACAATGCAGCCGGATGCTCGCCACCAGAATTGCGGCGACGGCGACCAGCGTGACCGGCTCGCCGTTCGCCGCAAGCTTCGTGCTGATCACCGCGCGCTCGTTCTTGCAGAACAGGCGCTCGACGCGTTTGAGCGCGATCGGATTGACGTTCCAGGTGTCGCCGGAGATGTAAATCACCTCGTCGATGCGGCAATCATGCGGCGCGTGGAAGCGGTGATACATGCTCGATGTCAGCCGCAGCGTGACGTAGCAGCCGTTGCGGTGCGCGGCGACGAGGGCGCGGTCGCCAAGAAGGTCGCCGAGCGCATACGGAAAGCCCTTGGCCTGGTAGAGCTCGGTGCCCGCAATCTTGCCGCAGGCGCCGACGATGGCGTCGCACGGGCTCACCAGGATATCCGCCCTGTCGTCGAGCGGCCGCGCGCCGTCTTTCAGCTCCCGCGTGAAGCAGTCGTGCATGCTGCGGAACTGCGTCTTCTTCGCTTCCCGCAGGTCGAGGTCGGAAAACAGCCGCCACACGGCGATCGATAGATCGCGCACGAGCGGCTGCTCGATGCGGCTGAACCGGCCGATGAACTGCGTGGCGAGCCGGCGCGGGATGCGGTTGGTGAGAAGGAAATTGATGTCCTCCTGCGCCAGCACGCGCAGGAGCCGGGAGCGGACCGTCATGGCGCTGTCAACTCCGGCGGGTAAACCGCGATTCGGCGGCGGCCACAACAGCTTGGGCCGCAACAATTGCCGCCGCAACCGATTGGGCCATCATGGCTTGGGCGACGACGACATTGGCGCTGTATGGGGCCGGCGGCGCGGCGCTCGCAACCTCGCTCCTGAAATTGCGGCAGCGGCTCGATCTGTCGCAGGCCAAGCACAAGTCGCTCGCCGGGCACGCGCGGATCGCGCGGCGGCTCGCGGCCTTCATGCCGTTCTACGACTACGACGAGGCGCAGTTCTTCTGCTCCGACGGCGCGCCCGCCGACATCGCCGCGCGCCGCCGCGCCGGCTTCGAGCGGCTGGCGGCGCTGTATAAGGAACGCTTCGCCGCGACCATCCGGCAGACGGCGCAAGCGGCCGAGAGCATCTCCGACCTGCAATTCACCGCCGCCTACCGGGTGCCGTTCCAGTACAGCCGCATCGTGCGCGCGTACCTGCCGTCCGCCGCCTTCCTGCAATCGAGCGCCGGCGTCACCGTCACCGATCTCGACGGCAACCGCTTCTACGACGTCAGCGGCTCCTACGGCGTGAACGTCCTCGGCTACGACTTCTACAAGGGCGCCATCGAGCGCGGCGCCGCGCGCGTGCGCGAACTCGGCCCGGTGCTCGGACCCTATCATCCGCTGGTCGCCGAGAACGCGGCGTTGCTCAAAGAGATTTCCGGCCTCGACGAAGTGTCCTTTCATATGTCGGGCACCGAAGCGGTGATGCAGGCGGTGCGGCTCTCCCGCTACCACACGCGGCGATCGCATCTGGTGCGCTTTTGCGGCGCCTATCACGGCTGGTGGGGCGACGTGCAGCCCGGCATCGGCAATCCGCTGCCGGCGCGCGAGACCTATACGCTGCGCGACATGTCGGAAGCAACGCTGCGCGTCATCCGCACGCGGCGCGACATCGCCTGCGTGCTCGTCAACCCGTTGCAGGCGCTGCATCCGAACGCCGCGGCGCCGACCGACTCGGCGCTGCTCGACAGCGCCCGGCGCGCGCATTTCGACAAGGACGCCTACGCCGATTGGCTCCGCCGCCTGCGCGCGGTTTGCAGCGAGCGCGACATCGTTCTCATCTTCGACGAAGTGTTCGTCGGCTTCCGGCTCGCTCCCGGCGGCGCGCAGGAGTATTTCGGCGTGCGCGCCGACCTCGTGACCTACGGCAAGACGCTCGGCGGCGGGCTGCCGATCGGCGTCGTCTGCGGGCGCCGCGATCTGATGAAGCGCTTCCGCGACGACCGCCCGGCCGATATCTGCTTCGCCCGCGGCACCTTCAATTCGCACCCCTACGTCATGGCCGCGATGAACGAGTTCCTGCGCCATTTGCGCACGCCGGAAGGACAAGCGGTATACCGCGATCTCGACCGGACCTGGAACGAGCGCGCGCGGCAGCTCAACGAGCGCCTGCGCGCGGAGCAGTTGCCGGTCGAGGTCGCCGCCATGTCGTCGATCTGGACGGTCTGCTACGGCGCGCCGTCGCGCTACAACTGGATGCTGCAATATTACCTGCGCGCCGAGGGCCTGGCGTTGAGCTGGATCGGCACCGGGCGTCTCATCTTCAGCCTCGACTATACCGAGGCCGATTTCGCCGCGGTGGCTGAGCGCTTTGTCGCCGCCGCGCGCGCCATGCAGCGCGACGGCTGGTGGTGGAGCAATCCGGCGCTGACCAACAAATCGATCAAGCGGACGATCCTCAAGGAGATGATCGCCCGCCGCCTCTTTCCCGCACGCAAACCCAGCTAATTTCATTGTTGCCCGGCAGGGACGCGCCGCGGCGATCCGACTTGCCTCATCCGAAAACGCGGGGGTTGCCAGTCGCTTTGCCGCCCGCAATAAGGCCGCGCGCTCACGTCAAGTGCGGCACTTCTTCGGTTTCCTCGACTTCTTCGTCCTCGTCGTCCCAGGTGGCGCGAATGCCGGGATCGATCAGCTCGCCACGCAACAGCGCCAGCGGCGCCTTGTGGTAGAGCTTGATGTCGTGGAACGGGTCGGTGAGGATTTTGGTGGCCCACACCAACCCGGTCTGTACGTCCTTGATCAGGAACAGCTGCACGGTGCGGAACAGCACCCCGCCGAGGCCGACGACGAGCCAAATGTCCGCGACCTGATGGACCAACTCCATCGTGCCGGCCGCCGGCGTGAAGATGCCGAAAAACGTCGGATCGAAGGCGAGCGGCAGCGGCGACAGCACCCAGATCGCCAGCAGTACGACCTTGCGGCGCAGATTATAACCGACCTTGATCCGCTCCTTGTATTCGTGGGTGGCCTGGTTGACCACGTCGTAGTCCTTCGGCTCAAAGAAAAAATGTCCGGCCTGTCGCGTGGTCATCGCCACCAGCCAACCGGCCAGCGCCGAAATGGCCGGATCCTTGAAGATCATCACGTAGGCAAACAAAAAGCTGATCGCACTGACGAGGTGAAGCGACTGATTGATCCGGCTGTGATGATAATAGCGATGATCGTCCCAGCGTTGCGTCCGCAAAGCGGCAAGAAAACCGTCCATCGAAACCCCCGTCATGACGTCATCCGTTCTGGATATGGCGATTCGATGAATCCCTTGTGACAGGCGGCGAAGGCCGCACGGGGATTCGGCGCAGCGCGGAGGCAGGCGGCTCAGTGCGCGGCGCGCGACGCCGGATGGGCCTCCCCCGGAGCACTGTTGCGCGCGGCGCCCTGCCCGCCCTCCTTGGCGAAGCGAATAAGGCAGAAGTGCCCGAGCGGCGGCATGGCGCGCCGCTCGACGAGGCGAACGTCCTTGGTCCGCGCCGCCCAGCTCGCGTAGCGCTCGAAGGAAAACTCCGTGCGCCAGCCGAGCTTGCGCGCCGCCGGCGCGAACCAATGTTCGAGCGCCCGCCGCAAACCGGCCTCGGCGCCGACGCGGCTCACCAGCACGATCTCGCCGCCCGGCTTGAGCACGCGCGCGAATTCGTCGAGCGTCGCTTCCGGATTCGGTACGGTAGTAACCACGTACTGCGCAACCACGACGTCGAACGATTCATCGGGGAAGGACAGATGCTCGGCGTCCATCACCCACAACCCTTCGACGTTGCGCAAGCCGAATTCGGTGACGCGCTCCTGCGCCTTGCGCAACATCGGCTCGGAAATATCGACGCCGCACAGGCGGCAGTCGCGCGAATAGCGCGGCAGCGACATGCCGGTTCCAACTCCGACTTCGAGAATGCGTCCGCCGACGCGCTCGGCGGCGGCGATCGCGGCATGGCGGCCGCGCTCGAACACCGCCCCGAACACCAGATCGTAAACCGGCGCCCACCGCGCATAGGCTTTGGTGATCGTTTGTTTGTCGAGTTCCGCGTGCGAAGAATGAAGCATAGACGATCCCTTTAGTTGCAGGCGGCCGACTGCGACGCCGCCGGATGAGTTCAGCCGGCAGCGGTTTCCGTCAGCGTCATCGCCGTCTTAAGTTCGCGACAGCCGCCGTCGGCCACCTTGCGGACATGGCCGAGGAATTGCCGCGCGCTGTTTTCCCAGGAATAAGCGAGCGCGAATTGGCGGCAAGCGTCGCGGGAAAGTTTCAGCGCCTCCATGCAGGCGCGGCCGAGGTCCTCGTGCAAGACGCCGATCGGCCGATCGCCGACGACGTCCTTCGGACCGGTTACCGGAAAAGCGGCGATCGGAACGCCGCTCGCCAGCGCCTCGAGCTGCACGATGCCGAACGTGTCGGTGCGGCTCGGAAAAACGAAGACATCCGCGGCCGCCAGATGCGCCGCGAGCGTTCCATTCTCCAACGGACCGAGGAATTTTGCGTCGGGAAAGTCGCGCTTAAGCTTCGCCTCTTCCGGTCCGGAGCCGATCACGACTTTGGTGCCGGGAAGCTCGAGTGCAAGAAAAGCTTCCAGGTTCTTTTCTACCGCGACCCGCCCCACGGTCATGAAAATCGGGCGCGGGAAGTCGAGATCGATGGCGCGATCGGGCCGGAACAGATCGACATCGACGCCGCGTGTCCACATGCCCAAGTGGGAAAATCCGCGCTCGCCGAGTTCGTTCATCAGCGAAGGCGTCGCCACCATGGTCACCGTCGCGCCGGCGTGAAACCAGCGCAACACGGCGTAGATCCACGCCTCCGGAATCGGCGAACGGGCGGAAATATATTCGGGGAAGCGCGTCGTGTAGCTGGTCGTGAACGGCCGGCCGTTGCGGCGGCAATAGGAACGCGCCGCAAAGCCGATCGGTCCCTCGGTCGCGATATGGATGGCGTCGGGGCTCGCCGCTTCGATGCGTTGCGCGATACCGCGCCGGCTGGGAATGGCAAGACGCAAGCCGGGATAGGTCGGCAGCTGAAAAGAGGGAAAGCCCTCCGGCGAGAGAAACTCGAGCGTCACGCCGAGCTTGCTGGAGGCCCGCGCCAGCGAGCCCAATGTACGCACCACGCCGTTGACCTGCGGATGCCACGCATCGGTGGCGACAAGAACCTTCATCGGGCCTGCGGCCAAAGGCCGCCCCTTGCTGTTGTCGAATCGCGTGCGACGACAATTGCTATTTCTTATCTCAATCGTGTGACGGTGACGCCCGCGATACCGGCCAAATAACCTTGGTTCGTAACATTACTGTTACACCAGAATGAGAACGTCCCGCCGCGAATCGCGTGAGGGCGCTTTTTTTGAGTTCGTCGCCCGGCGCGGAAACCAGACGTGACGAGCAGCATCGCGCGGAAGATCACTTCCAGGCTTGGCCGCAGCACGCTCAGCGCCGCGATCAGCCTGTCGATCCTCGTCGTCGCCCTATTCATCCTTTACGCATTGTTGCGCGACGTCGACTTCGGCAAAGTCCTGGCCGCGCTGAAAGCGCAATCGCTGGAAACGATCGCGGCCGCCGGCGCCTTCGTGATCGCCGGCTACGTCACCTTGACCTTCTACGATTTCTTCGCGCTGCGCACCATCGGCCGCCACAAGGTGCCCTACTCGGTCGCGGCGCTGGCGAGCTTCGCAAGCTTCACGATCGGCCACAGCCTCGGCGCCGCCGTCTTCACCGGCGGCCTCATCAGGCTGCGCATCTATTCGGACTGGGGACTGACCGTCATCGACGTCGCCAAGATCGCCTTCGTGACCGGAATGACGTTCTGGCTCGGCAACGCGCTGCTGCTTGGCGGCGCCACGGCCTATGCGCCGGAGGCGGCCACCGTTGTCGATCACCTGCCGTCGTGGATCAACCGGGCGATCGGGCTTACGGGCCTGTGCGGCATCGGCGGCTATCTCGTCTGGCTGGCGCCGCGACCGCGCGCGGTCGGCCGCTCCGGCTGGCGTATCGTGCTGCCCAGTCTGCGCTTCACGCTGCTGCAAATCGGCATCGGCGCGTTGGACTTGAGCCTGGTGACGCTTGCCATGTACGCGCTGCTGCCGCCGAGCCCGGCGGTCGGCTTCATCACCGTGCTGGTCGTCTTCCTGACGGCGACGCTTCTCGGCACCGTCAGCCACGCGCCCGGCGGCCTCGGCGTCATCGAGGCCACGATGCTTATCGGCTTTCCTCAATTTCAGCGCGAAGAGCTCTTGGCGGCGTTGCTGACCTTCCGCGCGCTCTACTTCATTCTGCCGCTGATGCTCGCCACGCTGTCGCTCGGCGTGCGGGAGCTTCGCATGCTGGCGCGTCCCGCAGCAGCGCACGGCGATCGCGGTGAGTAACGCGGCCCCCAACCTTGTAAGGCGGATACCCTCACGTTAAGGTTTTCGCCGCGCAAATTGGGGCTGGTTGTGACGCGTAGAGTGATGGTGCTCGCGGCTCGAAAATCGTCGCAATCCCGGCCACAAGGACGGGTTCCGCACTCCCTGACAGCAGCGATCGTTATCGTTGCGGCGCTCGCCCTGGCGCCGCACCCGCTCGCCGCGGAAACGATGGAATCGGCGCTGGCGCGCGCTTATCAGGGCAATCCGCAACTCAACGCCCAGCGCGCCATCGTCCGCCAGAACGACGAGGGCGTCGCACAGGCGCTTTCCGGGTATCGGCCTACCCTTTCGGCGACCGCCGCGATCGGCGAGCAATACACCAATACGACCGGCGTCATTCCGCCGATCCCGCCGGGCCTGCCCAACGGCGTCTCCTACATGATCAAAGGCTACACCACGCCGAAATCGGTCGGGGTTGCCGGCGGCCAGACGCTGTTCAACGGCAAGCAGACCGCCAACAAGGTCCGTCAGGCCGAAAGCCAGGTCTCCGCCGCGCGCGAGACGCTGCGGATGATGGAAGCATCCGTGCTGCTGTCGGCGGCGACGGCCTATATGGATATGTCGCGCGACGCCGCCAACCTCGAGGTGCAGCAGAACAATATTCGCGTCTTGCAGCGGACGCTGCGCGACACGCAGAACAGATTTTCCGCGGGCCAGGTGACCTCGACCGACGTGGCGCAAGCCGAGGCGCAATTGGCCGCGGGCGAAGCCGGCCTGCACGCAGCGGAATCCACGCTGATGACGACGCGGGCCAATTACCGGCGTATCATCGGCGTCGAACCGAGCAACCTCGCGCCGGCCGCGCCGGTGGATCGGCTGGCGCCGACCACCTTGAACGCGGCGATCGCGGTCGGATCCGCGGAGAATCCCGCCGTCACGGCGGCATTGTACGGCGTCGATGTCGCGCAACTGCAAGTCAAGATCGCCGAAGGCGCGCTGTGGCCGACGCTCGCCGTGCAGGGCAGCGTGCAGCAGCAAACCTATCCCAATATCCTCACACCCAATCTGTTTCTCGGCACGGTGATGCTCAATCTCTCGGTGCCGATCTATCAGGGCGGCGCGGAATATTCGGCGATCCGCCTGAACAAGGAGGCGGTCGGCCAGCAGCGGCTCAATGTCGATCAGGTGCGCGACCAGACCCAGGCCAATGTCGTGCAGGCCTGGGGCCAGTTGCAGGCGGCGAAGGCCGAGGTCGAAGCGGCCGTGCGCCAGAACGAGGCCTCCGAGCGGGCGCTCGAAGGCGTCCGCAACGAGGCGCTGGCCGGGCAGCGCACGACGCTCGACGTGCTCAATGCGGAGCAGGCGCTGGTGAATGCGCGCGTGAGCCTGATCATCGCCCAGCACGACCGCGTGGTCGCCTCCTACAGCCTCTTGTCGGCAGTCGGTCGGCTGTCGGCGCAGGAGCTGCACCTGCCGGTCGCGATCTACGATCCGGCCGTGCATTACCAAGAAGTCCGCGACGCCTGGTTCGGGCTGCGCACGCCCGACGGCCGCTAGAGCGCAGTCGTTTCAGATTGAAACGACCGTCGCTCTGAATATTTTTGTGGAGCATGATCTTTTCGGAAAATCGGTTTCCACTTTTCCGGATCATGCTCGAACTCACAGCATTTGCAGGCGTGCGAACAGCCAGAGCTTAATCTGATCGAGCACGACCGCCGCTAGAAATATTGCGCCGAGTCGTTGACGCGCTTCCTGGACGTCCGCAGTTCGCGTCGCAGGTCACGCTCCCTGCACCGACGACCGGCTTGCCGCAGACTTAAATCCATTCAAAGCGAGCCACAATCTCGCCACCGCTTCTTCGGGGCTGTCGCCCCATACCGTGAGCGGCGGATTGTCGCTCTCCGCAGCCCACAGCGCTTTGAGGACGGACAGGCGCGAAAAGCTTCCGGCACAGGCCTCGACGAGGTCGGACAGGTTCGGACAGTAGTAGCCGTTCTCGATGTCCTGCAATCGCTCTTCCAGATCGTATGCTGTGATCGTCACGCCGTTTTGCCGTGCGGCGTCGCTCCAGTCGCCGCCTTGCTCCGGCGGATAAAATTTATGTCCGGCGCGGTAGGCCGGCATGGGAAAGGCGGCGTCCTTGAGTTCCTTTGCCAGCGCGCGGTTCATCGCAGGGCCGTCCTCGTTGCGCCGCGCTCACTCTGCAAGCACGTAGACACCCGGCGCCTCCGCAAGCGGCGGATAGCCCGCTTGCGGCGCGCCCATCGCCGGCAATGCCGTCGGCGCGCCCGAGCGATCGGCGAGCCAGGCCGCCCATTGCGGCCACCACGAGCCGTCCTTGCGCGTGGTCTCCGCGTAAAACCGCTCGGGGTCGATGTAGTGATCGCTGGGCTCCTTGGTGCGGACGCGGAAGCTGCGCCCCGGATGACCGGGCTCCGAGACGATGCCGGCATTGTGGCCGCCGGTCGCCAGCAGGAACGTCGTCTGCCCCTTCACTTGCAGATTGATCTTGTAGGTCGAGCGCCAGGGCGCCACGTGGTCGCGTTCGGTGCCGACGACAAAGAGCGGGACGCGGATATCGGCGAGCGTCACCGGCTTGTCGGCAGCCACGAACCGGCCTTCCGCCAGGTCGTTGTCGAGGAACAGCCGGCGCAAATATTCCGAATGCATGCGATAAGGCATGCGCGTTGCATCGGCGTTCCAAGCCATGAGATCCGTCATCGGCTGGCGTTCGCCGAGCAGATAATCATGGACGAGGTGCGACCAGACCAAATCGTTGGAGCGCAACATTTGGAACGCTCCCGCCATCTGCCGGCTGTCGAGAAAGCCTTGCTCCCACATCATGTCTTCGAGGAAGGCGATCTGGCTCTCATCGATGAACAGCATGATCTCGCCGGCTTCGGTGAAGTCGGTCTGCGCGGCCAGAAGCGTGAGCGTCGCCAGCCGCTCGTCGCCGTCGCGCGCCATCGCCGCCGCCGCGATCGCCGCGAGCGTGCCGCCGAGACAATAGCCGACGGCGTGCACTTTCTGCTCCGGCACGATGGCATTGACCGCGTCGAGCGCGCTCATCACGCCGAGCGTCCGATAATCCTCCAAACCGAGGTCGCGGTCGTCAGGGTCTGGATTTTTCCAGGAGATCATGAACACCGTGAAGCCCTGGTCGGTCAGGTATCTGACCAGCGAATTTTCCGGCGACAGATCGAGGATGTAATATTTCATGATCCAGGCCGGCACGACGAGGATCGGCTGCGGCCGTACCGCCGCGGTCGCCGGCGCATATTGGATCAATTCGATGAGGCGGTTGCGATAGACGACCTTGCCGGGCGTTTTCGCCACATCGCGGCCGACGACAAAATTCTCCGTGCCGATCGGCCGTTTGCCGCTGAAGGCGCGCTCGGCGTCCTCGATCAGATTCTGCCAGCCCTTCACCAGATTGAGGCCGCCGCTGCCGATGGTGCGCAACAGGATTTCCGGATTGGTCAGCGGGAAATTCGACGGCGCAACGACATCGAGAAGCTGCCGCGAGGCGAACTCGACCAGCTGCTCGTGGCTTTTGGAAACGCCGCGCAGGCCGGTGGTGGCGTTGTGCCACCACTGCTGCTGCAGCAGGAAAGCCTGGTAGATCGAGGAGAAAGGCCACTTCTGCCAGTCGTCGCCGGCAAAGCGATGATCCTGCGGCAACGGTTCGATGCAAGGCTCCGCCTTGCCGCCTTGGGTCGCGCAGCGATGCAGATAATTGGCAAAGCGCATGGCCTTGCGCAGCGCCTTGTCCACGAGTTGCAGGCGTTTGCCGGGCGCATAGGCAAGATGCGTCGCCCAATCGAGATAAGCCTCCGCCAGCGCCGCCGGCGAGACCCCGGACGTGAACCGCGCCGTCGCCGCATGCAGCGAACGGTCGGTGATGTCGGCAAGCGCCGTGACGCTATAGGAGTCGCGCTCCTCCCGCAGGCCGGCGCCGGCGCCGTCGGGGGCGCGTTCGCTGGTTTGCATCGGTAGGCTCAGCGGCAAAGGCTGCGGCAATGCGGCGACCGTCGTCCCTGCCGGCAAAGTTGCGATTTTCAACTCGCGTCGCGGTGCGACCATGGCTTGTCATCCCGCATGAGGTTTCACACTGATCTGGGTGCGCACCGATGCCGGCGCAACCGGCGCGTGATCAGATACGCTCCCGGCGCAACCGCGAAAATAATATCTTCCGGTAGCCGGACGTATGATCCAGGTCAAAAGTGCTTACCCGGGCGTAAAGAACACTCCGCGGGAGGCTATCGGTCGGGCCATTGCGGAAAAGTTTGACGGCCGGCGCCAAGCGGTCGCCGTTTGGCAAAAAATGGGCCGGTGCAAGCCGGCCCATTTTCAGCAGTCAGATCGACCTCGA
>Ga0187784_10002876_pt1 | contig 13856 bp, 15 predicted proteins | sample 1015_SJ02_MP15_2_FD_132964 | JGI IMG/M metagenome (GOLD analysis project Ga0187784, IMG submission 132964) | Tropical peat soil microbial communities from peatlands in Department of Meta, Colombia - 1015_SJ02_MP15_20_MG | ecosystem: Environmental > Terrestrial > Soil > Wetlands > Peat | place...
ACCTGAAGGCATTCGGTTCGTTTGGAATCCGCCGCGAAGGCGGCGCCCGGTCCGCCAGGACGAGTTCTCATCCCACTGATCGCAATGGCGCGGAACTTCGCACGCCAATTCGTCGCTATCAAGACCACAGGCGTCGTTGGGCAGGCGACGCGTGCATGTGAGGAGGTGCTGATATGGCAAGGCGGCTCTTGGCACTCGGTATGCTGGTTGCCATGGCGGCGACCATCGTCGGCGCAGCGGGCACAGCGCGTGCCGACGAAAACAGTCCGGGGATCGCGCCGGGCCCGCCTCCTCCCGCTGAGTATGAAACCGTGCCCGCAGTACCCGGCCCAGCCTACGTGTGGGTTGCCGGCTACTGGCAATGGACTGGGCGGTGGGTATGGATCCCCGGGCGATGGGAGTATGTCCCTTATCCCGGAGCGCGTTGGGTGCCTGGTCGCTGGGTCCGCCGCGGGTACGGTTGGGTGTGGGTGAGTGGGTATTGGACGGGCGGCGGTCCGGGATACGGCGTGGTGACCGTTCCGCCTCCGCCCCTGCAGACCGAGGTCGCCGGCCCGCCTCCGTTCGTCGGTGCCGTGTGGATAGGCGGATACTGGCGCTGGGCAGGTGCTCGTTGGGTCTGGGTGGGCGGCTACTGGGCACGGCGTCCGTGGCCTCGCGCTGTCTGGGCGCCGGGCCGGTGGGTCGTGCGAGGCGGCGGCTGGGTGTGGATCGGCGGATACTGGAGATAGCCGGGCGACCCGTCGAGAATCGAGTGCAAGGGAGCCATGTGATTCGACTTGTCGCCACGCTCCAAGCCTGGGATCCGATGCTCATGTCGGATCCTCTTGGTTCTCCGGCGTTTGGGATCCGCACGACCGCGGGGCGCTCCACGAGATTGCGGCGCGACTGGATCCGGGGTGTGGGTTTCGGCACGCGGCTCGGCCGCCCGGGCGCGTGGCCCGCGCGCTGGTTCCCGCAGTAGAGCTGCGGCACGGCGGCGAAGACCTGCCGGCGGCGACCTTTGCGGGGGGGGCGTTGACACGCATGATGCGCCGAGCGCTCCTGTGTGCTCTGGGAGGCACGTTGGCAGCGGTGGTATTTCCCCGCGCCGCCCGAGCCAGCTCATTCGACATACGGCTGCAAACCGCAACCGGAGTGATCTACGGAACTCTGGACGCCGCGTCAGAGACGCCGGCACCGGTCGTCTTGATCATCCCGGGCTCCGGGCCAACCGATCGCAACGGCAACAGCGGTCAGCTCCGAAGCGACACGTATGAACGGCTGGCTTCGGCGCTCGCAGCCGACTCCGTCGCCTCAGTCCGCTACGACAAGCGCGGCGTCGGCGAGAGCGCCGGGGCGATGACGGCGGAGCGGGATCTGCGCTTTGAAACATACATTGACGACGCAGCCGCGTGGCTCCGCCAGTTGCGCGGTGACAGACGTTTCTCAAGGATCGTGGTGGCCGGGCACAGCGAGGGCTCACTCATCGGTATGATCGCTGTGCAGCGGGCTCCGGCCGATGCGTTCGTCAGCCTCGAGGGCGCAGGACGGCCAGGGCCGGCCATCCTGCGAGAACAGCTCGAGCCGAGGCTCGCGCCCGGACTGTACGCCCAGGCCGATGCCATCATCGCCCAGTTGCAGGAGGGTCACACCGTTGCCGATGTACCACCGGAACTCGCTCCTCTGTTTCGGCCGTCAGTCCAGCCATATCTGATCTCATGGTTTCGATACGACCCCGCTGTGGAGATCACGAAGGTCCGCCTGCCGGTGACCATCGTTCAAGGCACTGCCGACGTGCAAGTCGGCATGGCCGACGCAGAGGCGCTGTATCACGCCAACCGATCCGCGCGGTTCGTCGTGATTGGCGGCATGAACCACGCCCTGCGGTACGCGTCTGACACGTCGTCGCAAGGCGCGATCCTCAGAGGTTACGAGGACCCCTTGCTTCCTGTCGATCCGCGCGTCGTGGAAGCGGTCGCCTCTCTAGTTCGCTAGCCCTCGCACGAGAAGCGATACTCCACGACATCACAGACTGGTTCGTACCCGATCCGTTGACATATCCCGTTCGAAGTCCGATTGGCCTGGTCCGCGTAAACGAAGCAAAACTGGTAACACGCGCGTCGCGGTGTGAAGCCGGTCCGCGTGCATTCGGAGGGCTCTCGCGATGCCGTCCGGGATGGACCGCACTCGGACGATACTGTTCTCCCGAGGCCACGCCCGCGCAAGCTCGCCGACAAACGCGCGATGTGCCGGTGCACCTCCTAGATACGGCGATCGCCATGGCCGGGGACGGTAGGCCGGGGAGAATGGAAGTCAGCCCTGACGTGCCTGCCAAAAGCAGCGATGTATGCGATCCTCGCCGAACAGGACTGCACAGGCCAACGCAAGAAACTTCCGACAATCAACTAAAGATGTCTTCATGCGATACGGGTGACAGCGCGTTGACGCACTCGAGAAGTCCCGCATGCCGCGTTGCAACGGGGTGGACGCAGCCCTAGCACAGGAAGGCATACTGACAGCGGGAATTCACCCCGGGACAGAAGGGCACGATAAGGGGGGAGACCGACGCCAGAGCCAGCCGGTCGGTATGAATTCGCCCGGAACCGAGCACGGTCGTTGCTGGCGCTCACCCGTGCGTACCCGCCTGTTGACATTCAGACGATCATCCAGCGGGCGGCCGTCCCCATTGTGGAACGAGCGCTCCCGGACGGCGTCAGGGGGACGATCGGGCACATTGCGGGCCAGCGGTGTATCATCCTGAATCTCCGCTGGCGGTTTTCCTCGGACCAGGAGAAACGGTGGGTGCTGTCAGAGGAGTTGGGGCACGTCATCCTGGGCCATCAACTTGTTGAGAGTACCCAGCCGGGTGCCGCGCAGATTGGGCTTCGTGAAGAGCGGCGCACGATCTACGAGGGCGAGGCGCGCGCGTTCGCGGCCGAACTTCTGATGCCTCTCGACGAGGTACGACACCGGTGGTTTGCTAGTCGGCGCAACAGGTTCGGACCCGTTCGCGAGGCATCGCAAGACGAGCTCGTCCGGCGGCTGGCGGAGGAATTCCGCGTCACCCCTGCCGCAATGCGTATTCGGCTCGCGGACCTACGGCTGATCGCCAAGTAGATCTGACCTGGCGACGAAACGAGAACGACACCAGCCGGCTGGTCGACGTCGGGGGCACGAACGGATCGCGTTCACCCTCCGGCAAGCCACGACTGACATTTTGTCGGCCGTCGCGGGCGACCCCAATGGCGCGTAGCAAGCTGGCTGAACTTGCTCGTCTCCCATGGGGCGCGAATATTGATCGAAGGACTTGAGGAAGTGTGCGCGGTGTACCGGTGGTATCCTTTGGCCGCCACGCAATAGAAGGGTGTCAAGACCATCGTGTTTCGCTACGGCCGGCACGGTATCTTCGGGATCGAGCAGAATCCGGAAATCCCATTGAGACGGATCAACCTCACGTAGCAGGGGAAACACATCATGCAGTTCAGCGTGCGCGGGCCGTATATCGCCAACGTATGTGAAGGTCGGTTGTTCCGCTATCCTGGTGAACTGTGGGGTTTGCCGGGTCGAAAGCCTAGCAGGAGATCGGGGCTCTTCCGCGGAACTGCTAATTGATTTTTAATCAAATTTGTTTGATCAAATAGTGGGCGATGACCGCGACGGTGCATCTGCTTGGGCCTCTCGGCGGGTGGTGGTGGTTCCCGCCAGTGCCTGTCGAGCAGTACGGACGATATCTCCCAGTCCATACGGACAATCTGTTCTCGGAGACGGTGTGTATACGGGCGGCGGAAGCGGCGCAGAATCTGCTCGTGTGTGCCTCGCTGATTCACTACGGATTCGACGGGCCCCCATATGGACTCTTTGGGGGGACGGTGACTGTGGAGTCGGTGCATTGTCGGCGGTACTTCACGGACGTCGCGAAGACTTTCTGTCGCGAGAGCAATGCGCAACTCTTGGAACGGGCGCCCCGCCCGGCTGCCCTGGGCACTGCGCGGAGTTGGCGAGCGTGTCCTACTGAGCCTTGGTCAAGAAAGAATCTGCGGCAATCCGCCGGTCGGTGCTCCCGGGCGGCGCAAGTCAGGCGCGTGAGTTCGAGACATCGACCTATCGGTACCTCGACCCCAGGTGGTTCAAACGCATCGTCCCGGGCATCCGCACGCACACTAAGTACTTCTGGGAGGACCTCATGGGAGGTTCGCCGGTGAAGTTCACAGAGTGGCGAGGCACCCAGACCGACACGGGGATCGGCGGCGGCCCGACGCGCGCGACGGCGGCGAAGGGCGAGCGCGTCGTCGAGGCGGCTGCTACTTGCATCGTCGCGGTGGCGCGAGAGTTTCGGGGTCTCCGGATTGGAACCCGTCGCTCGTTCGTTCGTCGCGTGCCGAGCGAGTGACATGCCCAAGTTCTCGACCATCCAGGAAGCGATTACGCGGGAGTTGCGGGAGGAGATCGTGGCCGGTCGCCTGGCGCCGGGAACGCGGCTCGTCGTGGAAGAGCTCGCATCGGAGTTCGACGTGAGCCCGATGCCTGTCCGCGAGGCGCTTCGTCAGCTCGCGACGGAGGGGCTTGTGTCCATTCAGTCGTACCGCGGCGCGGCCGTTGCCGAGCTGTCCATCGAAGAGATCCGGGAAATCTTCCTCCTTCGCCGCCTTCTCGAGGGTGAAGCGGCGGCACTCGGGGCGCGCAGGCTCAGCGGGGACGATCGCGCGCACCTTAGGGCTCTGATGGATGAAATGCGCGAGGCGGTGGACGATCACGGAAGGTGGATCACCGCTGACCGCGCGTTTCACATGACCATCTACCGAGCGTCCGGATCGGTCCGTCTCGTTGGCCTGATCGAGCAGCTCCGACAGGACATTGAACGCTACGTGCGTCTGTACATCGCAGCCGAACGGAACATCCCGCAGTCGACGCGGTGGCATGCGAAAATCCTCGCAGCATGTCTAGCCGGGAACGGAGCGGCCGCACGCCGCGCGATCGTCGGGCATCTCCGCGAAACTGCAAGTATCTTCATTGCCGAGCTCGAGCGCAGCGCCGCGCGCGGGAATCTGCCGGACACGCCGGTGGCCGCGGGCCGACGGCGGGCCATGCGAACGGAAAGCTAGACGTGGTACCGGTCCCATCGTGGAGAGGCATGGTCGGTCGGCGTATGATCGCCACGCGGAGCTTAACAACAGGCTCGGGATCCGAGGCCGTTCATGTTGGTGTTCTTCGACCCGACCGAGACGGGGTTGACGGCGAAGGAGCAAGTGGACCAGCTGCTGGCGGGGGGTGAGGATGGGGGGGCGAACAGACGGACACGGATCCGGCCGGTGACGCACTTGGACGTGACGCAGGCGGACGTGGCGCGGTGGTAGCGATCCGCAGGAGGTGCTGCGTGGCGCCGGCACAGGCACCTCACGAGATCGGCGTGGCTTTTTCAATTCGCGTGTGATTCGCTTCGAGGCTGTTGGGGGGAGGAGCATATCCGATGACGATCCGGAGGCTACTAGGTTATGCGCTCGTCGTGGCGTGCGTTGTGAGCTTGGTTGGGCCCGGGTTCAGTGCCCCAGGTGCGGCTCCCATCAAGATTGGTTTGAACATGGATTACAGCGGCGCTGCCGCCTTCGAAGGACAGGGCGTCTACAAGGGAGCAACGCTTGCCTTTGATGAGGCAAACGCAGCAGGCGGTGTCAATGGGCACAAATTCATCCCTATCCTTGGCGACAACCAGTGCGATCCAAGTGTCGGAATCAATGCAATTCGTAGCCTCATCGCGGCAAACGTGGACGCGATCATTGGCTCAAATTGCAGTTCGGTAACGCTGGGGCAGATGCCCATTATTCAGAGCGCGAGAATCCCGATGCTGGCCGTTGAGGACAGCAACCCCAAGATTACTGAGCAGGCTGGCGTGGGCGGCAACATCTGGATGTTCCGCCTCAACGTGAACGACGAAGCCATGGCGGTCGTCTTTGGTCGTCGTGTGATCGCGAAGGAAGTGAAGACCCTTGCCATACTAGCCGCCCAGACGGACTATGGCCGTGGCGTGGTCGATGCGATGCGAGCCAACACGCCGGGTGTTACGATCGTCTCGGTTGACTACGCCCAGTTGGGTCAATCTGATTTCCGTAGCATCTTGACCAAGGTGAAAGCGGAGTCTCCCGAAGGTGTCCTGATCGCGTTCGACTATCCCGAAGGGTCGCAAATTCTCAACCAGATGCACGAGGTCGGACTGACGAATGTCAAGGTCTATTCGCGAGGCGTGATTGTTGCTCCCGAAGTGTTCAAGCTGTTAGCCAACCCGCATTGGGCCGATGGGATCAAGGAAGCTAACTTCTGGGCACCTGGACTTCCCCAGTCCAAGTACCTCGAGGATAAGTACAACGCCAGGTACCATGAGCCGTTGACCCGGCCGTCCGGCATGGGGTATTTCGGGGCGAAGGCGCTGATGCAAGCCGTTTCAATGATCAACGGTCCCGTGACGCCGGCGTCCATTCGCAGCGCGCTTGAGAAGGTGAACTTTGACATACCCGGGCTCGGGCACGTGCAATTCGATAGCCACCATCAGGCGCACTATCCGATGGCCCTCACGGGGATCGTGGACGGCAAGATCGTGAATCTTGCCACGGTGCCCACAAACTGACCGGAGATTGCTGGGGGCTGCGTGCATTACAGTCGGCCAATCGGACCCGTGATGTGAAGACAGTATCGTCAACGTGGCTCCCCTGCATAGAACGAGGAGCGCGCGATGATCGAACCTAGGAGTTTGGCCCATTCCACGCCTCGCCATGTACGGGATTTGGTACGCGAGGGGCAATGGGTGGGGCTGACGACAGGCCTCGCTCTTGGGCATGTGCAAGCGAACCTGGCGATTCTGCCAGGTTCGCTTGCCGAGGATTTCAAGAGGTTCTGCCTGTCCAATCCCAAGCCTATGCCACTGCTGGATGTGACGGCGCCAGGAGACCCAGTGCCACGTCGGGTGGCGCCTGATGCCGACTTGCGCACCGATCTCCCCAAGTACCGAGTGTATGTGCAGGGGCGCTTCGATCATGAGACCGGCGACATTCGCGACATCTGGCGGCCAGATATGGTCGGGTTTCTCCTCGGGTGTAGCTTCAGCACGGAGGCCCGGTTGTTGAAGGCCGGCATCCGGTTGCGAAACATCGAACTGGGGCAGAATGAGCCGGTGTTTCGAACCGGTCTTGCCTGTGTGCCCAGCCGGTATTTCCACGGCCCTCTCGTGGTGTCGATGCGCCCGATTGAGTCCGACAAAGTGCAGCTGGCTACCCAGATTAGCGAAGAATACCCGCTGGCTCACGGCGGTCCCGTGCACGTTGGGGACCCCAAGATGATCGGGATCCGTGACCTCACGCACCCTGAGTGGGGAGATCCGATAGACCTGTTTCCCAACGAGGTGGCAATGTTCTGGGCGTGTGGAGTGACGCCACAGGCTGCGATCCAGGAATGCCAACCCGAGATTGCGATCACGCACGCGCCCGGCCATATGTTTGTCACCGACTTAACTGACGAGGAAATACGAGGCGTGGTGGAGTTGATCAAGTCATGATGGGACCGCTCGCACATCGCACGACGCGAAGCCGATTCCATCGGGGACGCTCGCACGTAGGATGTCAACTATGTTGAGTGTCATCATCGACCAATTCCTCAATGGGCTTGCACTGGGCGCGCTTTACGCGCTCATCGCCTCCGGAGTGGCGATCGTGTTCGGGATTGTGCAGCTCGTGAACTTCGCGCACGGCGAGTTCTACATGATGGCTGCGTATATCTTTTTCATGTTGCTTGTGTTGGTGAAGCTGCCGTACACTCTTGCGGCGCTCGCGACGGTGCTGGCGATGAGTTGCTTCGGGGCATTGCTCGAACTCGTCGTAATTCGCCCGGTCGTCCACCGGCCATGGCAAACGCAACTCGTGGCGACGCTCGGAATCTCGGTGTTTCTGATGGCGCTTGCGAGCGTGGCATTTGGGACGTTCCCGCTCCGCGCATTCTCGCCGTTGTCGGCGAGGATCCTGAGGGTCGGGTCATTCGATGTCAGCGAACAAAGGCTCCTGTTGATCGGCGTGACGACCGTCGCGTTTGTGGCTCTTCATCAGTTCATTCAGCGGACCAAGATCGGCAAGGGCATGCGCGCAGTTTCGCAGAACCGCGAGGCCTGCGTAGCTGTTGGTATTGACGTTCAATTGATTTCGATGATCACGTTTGCGATCGGGGCGGGGTTGGCAGGGCTCGCAGCAGCACTGTATGTCCCGCTTGTCACGATTAGCCCCACAATGGGACAGCTCTTGATTATCAAGGCATTTGTCGTGGTCATCATGGGAGGATTCGGGCGTTTCGACGCAACTATCGTCGCCGCGTTGCTGCTCGGCGAGATCGAATCGTTCACGATTCAGTACGTCACCACCGCGTTCGTCGACGTGTTGTCGTTCTTGCTGATGGTAGGCACGCTGCTCTTCCGTCCGTACGGGCTTTTCGGTAGGAGGGTCGGCATTTGATGCCTGCGTTGACGCGATTCTCCACCTCCCAGCCCGGCGGATGGGGCCGGGCGGGACGCTTGACGTGGTGGCTGATCGTCGGAGCCGCGCTGATTGCATGGCCGGTGTTGATACCTTCCGACTACGCTATTGGAGTCGCGGTGACGGCGCTCATTTATGTTGCTCTGGCACTTGGGTTTGACCTCATCGCGGGTCGCGTCGGCCTCCTCTCGTTTGCTCACCCCGCGTTTTTTGGAATCGGGGCATATGTCGCTGCACTGCTGGCGCTCCACTGGGGCATTGGCTTCGAGTTGCGAGCTCTCGCGTCGATTGTGTGTGCGGTTTTGGCGGCGACCGTCATTGGGATCCCGTGCTTCCGGCTCACCTTACATGCGTTCGCCATGGGAACGCTCGGGTTCGCTCAGATCGCGTACGTGGTCGCGCTCGGCTGGCAAGACGTCACACGCGGGCCGTTGTGCCTTCCCGGAGTGCCCCCAGTAGACTTCGGGTTCGGTCGGTGGCATTGGTCGGCGGGTAGTCTCACCGACTATTACTATGTGGGACTGGGCTTGGCGGTCCTAGTATTTATCTCGGTGCGCCAAGTCACGAGTGGGCGCATTGGTCGCGCGTGGAAAGCAATCAAGGAAGACGAGCTTCTCGCTGCAGCGGAAGGCGTGCCTCTTCTCAAGTATAAGTTGCTGGCGTTCGCCATCGGCGCCGGAATTGCGGGGGTGACCGGAGCTTTCTATGCATCGTACGCCACTCTAGTATGTCCAACTGAGGTCGCGCTCACTTACTCCGTCAACCTGATCATCATCCTGTACCTTGGGGGACGGGCAAGTATTCTTGGGCCGATCCTCGGGGCTGTGCTCTTCACGGCCCTGCCCGAGTACCTTCGTGTCGCTCAAGAATGGAGACTTGTCTTCTACGGCGTCCTCATCGTCGTGGGTTCCGTCTACATGCCAGAAGGCATCGTAACCTGGGTATCCGAGCGGATCCAGCAGACAAGGACCAGGCAGCGTGGGAAGGACGGAAATGGCGCCGACATTACTACGCGTTGACGGGGTTGCCAAGCATTTTGGCGGTGTGGCAGCGGTTGATGGCGTCAGTTTTGAGGTCAACAACGGGGAGATTGTTGGACTGATCGGCCCCAACGGTTCCGGGAAGACCACGCTGTTCAACTGCGTCACGGGGTATTTGCATCCCGAGCCTCCCAGTCGTGTTGAATGGAAAGGGCGGAACATCGTAGGTTGCCGGCCCGACGAAATCGCCCGGCTCGGCATCGTTCGGACGTTCCAAGATGCACGCGTATTCCGGGCAATGTCCGTAATGGAAGGACTGCTCATGGCGATCCAGCAGCACCAAGAAGATCGGCTTTGGCCTCGGTTCTTTAAGACGCGCGCCATTCGCGACTCCGAGGCGGACGCACAGGGACGAGCGGCGAGGTTGCTCGACATGATAGGTTTGAGCAGATTCGCCGACGCACCGATTGGGACACTGTCGTACGGACAGCGCAAGCTGTTCATTCTCATCGCTGCGTTGATGCCCATGCCAGACATCGTTCTTCTCGATGAGCCGGTTGCGGCCGTGAACCCGGTTATGATTGACCACATCAAAGGTTATGTTCAGGAACTTAATCGTCAGGGGATGACATTCTTGCTCATTGAACACAATATGGACGTGGTGATGGACATCTGTCATCGTGTCGTCGTGCTTGATCACGGGCTGAAGATTGCTGAAGGCACACCTGACGTGGTTCGGAATGACAACAGGGTGATCGATGCTTATTTCGGAGTCTGACCCTAAGCCGAACGGCTCGTTTTTCGCGCTGCGTGGCGTCGAGGCGGGGTACGGCGAAAGCCTCATCCTCCATGGCGTCACTCTGGAAGTTCCGCATAACGGGATCATGACGCTGATAGGTGCTAACGGGGCAGGCAAATCGACGGTTCTCAAGACTGCGTTTGGCATCCTGCGCCCCGTGCGTGGCCATATTGTGTTTGACGGAAGGGATGTCACGGCCACGAGTAGCATCGCGCGACTTCGTCTGGGAATCGCGTACTGCCCGCAAGGACGATGCAATTTCCCAAACATGACCGTCCGAGAGAACCTTGAGATGGGCGCCTATCAGCGTCGCGACCATGAGGGTGTCGCGAGGACGATTGCGGAATTGCTCGACCTTTTTCCGCTCTTGCGCGATCGGGAGCGAGAGTACGTCGGGAACCTGAGCGGCGGACAACAGCAAGTCGTAGAGATGGCGATGTCTCTCGTCATGAAGCCGAAGCTGCTGCTCATCGACGAGCCGTCCATTGGTCTGTCGCCGGTCATGGTGGAAGACGTTTTCGAACACATCCGCACGATCAACCGGGCCGGGGTTACTATCCTGATGGTGGAGCAGAACGCGCGGCGAGCGCTTGCCTCGTCCGATATCGGGGTGGTCCTTGAGCTAGGCCGTGTGTTGTTGGAACAGCCCGCGGACGAGATGCTCAACAACGAAGACGTACGTAGGCATTACCTTGGTGGCACCAGGGTACGCAACAGGAGGCAATAGACTTGAGGGAGGGCGCTATATGCTGGTCAATCTTCAGCGTGCCCAGAAGCTGATGAAAGAAAGACAGTTGGACGGGCTCGTCGCGTCGAGCGCCGAAAACGTAACCTATGTCACGGACTACGCCAGTTGGACGATGTACACGTTCAAGGACATCGAGGTGTACGGTGTGCTGTCGCAGTCAGGCGAGACAGCGCTGGTGCTACCAATCGACGGTATTGACTTCATCGCTCAGCGGCCCACGCATGCATCCCGGATCTACTCTTACGGGACCTTTCATTTGGAACGCAAGCCCGGGGTAGAGCTCGACGGGGCACCGGCCCGGATCGTGGAACTCCGAAAGAGTTCGGTTCATCGACCCAGTGCGGCTGAGGCACTAAAGCAGGCTCTGACTGACTTGGCCTTGCTCCGAGGCCGGGTTGCGCTCGATGAGCATGGAATGCCGCAGACTCGCTGGCAGAGCATCACAGAAAGCCTGCCTGAGATTTCATTTGGGCCGGCTGGCGAACTCTTCCGCGCCATCCGCATGGTCAAGACGGAGGACGAGGTGCGCCTGTTACGGCGTGCCGTCGCTGCGGTGGAATCGGGCATGCAGTCGGCGTTCGCAGGTGCGTATCCGGGCATGATTGAGGCCGAGTTGGAACGCGCCATCAGGGCAGTCACCGTCTTGTTGGGGGCCAATCCCGGTCATTGCGAGACGTCCGCGGGGGCGAGAGGGGCGGGGTGTTTCCCAGGTTCTGAGGAGTATCGGTTGCAACGTGGCGATGTGATACGGTCAGATTGCGGAGCGCGTTACCAATGGTATTGGGCAGATACCGGTCGTACCGCTGTAATCGGTGATCCCCCACGGCAATTGGAGACATACTACCGAGCGATCAGAGCTGGCATTGATGCGTTGCTGGAGACCATCAACCCGGGTGTCTCGATCGCGCGTCTTTCGGAGGTCGCGATAAGGGCTGTGCGCGACAATGGCATTCCCCACTACCAACGGCATCACGTCGGCCATGGGATTGGCCTGGAAATGTATGAGGCGCCGCTGCTTGTCGGCCCCGGCGGGAGCCGAGACATCCACCGGCTCGGGGACGCGGATACCGTGCTTGAGGAAGGCATGGTGATCAACATCGAGCTTCCCTACTATGAACTCGGCCTCGGCGGGTTGCAGATCGAGGACACCCTCGTCCTGCGCGAGCGCGGATACGAATTGCTCACGACTGCGGGAAGGGAGATGCGAAGAGTGTGAGGGGGGTGAAGATGTTTTTTCGTGATCAGACAACGATCCGCACCCGTCAAAGAATCGTCGAGCCACCAATGCCGGCGGATCGCTCACCCGCTTGGTGGAAGCACCGTTCAGGAGTTCGCGGGCAGCGGCTGGATGGGCTAGCAAGGCCAGCCTGTGGAGATGTGCCGATCATCGGTGTGTGCTCGATCTCGCACCGAATGACCTAATCAGATCTGGGATGCGGAGGAGGACCTATCGTGAAACTGAAGCCTTTTCAGCTCGAACGGTGGCTGCTGAAACCTAACACCTACGACCTCGCGAGCGCCGGTATCACCAAACTTAAGCTCCGCGACATCGCCCCGAGCCTCGATCCGGACATGATCATGAACTACGGGATGACGAACGGATCGGAGCGCATCCGCAAACAGATCGCCGCGTTGTACAAAGGCGTGAGCGAGCGGAACGTCCTGGTGACCAGCGGTACGGCGGAGGCAAACCTCCTTGCCATCTACCGGCTCCTTGAGCCCGGAGAGGAGATGGTCGCCATCGTGCCCACCTATATGCAATGCATCGGCTTGGCTGAGAGCCTTGGGGCAGTCGTGAAGCGGTGCCGGCTCGACGAGGAGCGTGGATATCGGCTTGACCGCGGACAGCTAGAGCGGCTGGTGACCCGAAAGACAAAGCTGGTCTTCTGTGTGAACCCGAACAATCCGACCGGTACCGTGTATTCTGAGGAAGAGATGCGCTGGATAGCCGGACTGGCAGAGTCGGTCGGCGCGTGGTTCCTCTGCGATGGCGCCCTGCGCTTGCTCGAAGTGGACGGAGAGCCGGCTGCCGCCCCGATCGAATGGTACGCGAAGGGGATCGGCACAGGAAGCCTGTCGAAGGTCGGAATTACCGGAATCCGGATCGGTTGGCTCGTGGGACCTGAGGAGCTCGTGGAGGACTGCTGGGCTGACAAGGACTATACCACGCTCTGTCACTCCGGGATCGGCGAGTACCTCGCAACCCTCGCGCTGGAGCCGGTCAACTTCAGCCGCTACCTCGACCGGGCCAAGTCAGTCATCCGCGAGCACCGGGCGATCCTGGCGGACTGGATCGCCTCACACCAAACGCTCGTGAGCTGGGTTCCCCCGGTGGCGGGGCACACCGCGTTCGTAAGGTACCACGTGGACATGGACTCCGAGACTCTCGGGCGGAGGCTCCTGGCGGAGACGGGGGTTCTCGTCGGGCCCGGGGACCATTTCGAATCGCCCAACCACCTGCGGATGCGGTACAGCGGCGACCGGGATAGCCTGGTGAAGGGCCTTGAAGCATTTGGCGGCTTCCTGACCGAGCAGGCGCGTCACGGCTGATCGCCTCGGAGGGAAGAGACGTCGCGCAACTGTGCCCGCAGGAGGCCCTTGGTGCAGAAAACAATTTCTGCCACGTTCCTGTTTTCGGAAAGACGAGGAGATTCCCGGTGAAAGCACTCGGACTCGAGCAGGCAGTGGTCGATGGGACCGCGTATGCGCACGCGGTGGGGCGATTCCGGGACGCCGGGATCGTCCTGCCCACCTTTGGCGAGCTCGCGGACCCCGCGCGCATCCCGGCGCGGGTGCAGGCTGCCCTGGCCGCGGTCGATCCGGACGCCCCGCATCCTCTC
>Ga0187784_10002877_pt1 | contig 13854 bp, 11 predicted proteins | sample 1015_SJ02_MP15_2_FD_132964 | JGI IMG/M metagenome (GOLD analysis project Ga0187784, IMG submission 132964) | Tropical peat soil microbial communities from peatlands in Department of Meta, Colombia - 1015_SJ02_MP15_20_MG | ecosystem: Environmental > Terrestrial > Soil > Wetlands > Peat | place...
CCATTTGACGCGCATGCGCGCATCGGCTCGCAAGCTTGTCACCCTAAGCCTGGCATCCAGGAAGAAGCGGGTTTGACTTAAAAAATCGGTCGTGGATCGGTCGGCCGGCATTCATTGATGCAGATTGCGCTGCTTTTGCAGCGGCTGAGCGGACAAGACCGGACCCAACGCCAGCATTGCCGCCAGGTGAGGGTGTGCTCAATCGAAAAGACATCATCCGCCGTCAAGCCGATATCTTGCAATGCGCGGCGATCCAAACCCAGCAGGTAGGCTTTTTCGTACCGCACCTGACGATAGCAGGAAAGGCTGCGCAAAAGGACAAGAACGCACCCGCGGGTTATTGCCGGTAACCGCCCTGGCTGTGGCATCTCACGCACGCCAAAACGGCTTGTTGTTTTCCCAGTAAGCGTCATATCGCGTAAGACCGATATCTCGGAGTTCCCTTTCAGTCAGCACGGCGAACATTCGCCTGTCCCGCAAGCGCCGGCGCCACAGATTAAGTACTCCGATGCGGCAGCCGAGCCCCCTCGTTGATCGCCATCTTTGTATGTGCGTCTTCAGGCGAGACATGTGGCGCGCACTCGGGTTCAGCGGCATTTTCTTCGGAAAACCGGTAGCCGCTTTTCCGGAAAATGCTCCAGTCCGCAAAGACAGCGCAGGAGGCCGCGTCTTTTATTTGCGCCAAGCTGTCCGCACAAATGAGTTCCGCTTCACTCACGATGAGCGGTTTTCAACTCGCTGCGTCACGAGCGGGCCTGCCGCCGCAGCGTGTCAGCGGCAGCTTTGGCGAGCCGAGACCAGATCAAACCGGCTGCAGCCCCGCTTGCTCAATCGCGTCTCTGGCGCTTGGCGCAGCGAGAAATCGCGCCAGCGCGCGGGCAGCGTCCTGTTCCTTTGCCGCCGTGGGTATAGCGCAGGAGATTACGGTAATGTACTGTATCTCGGCTGGCAGCGGACCCACGACATCGATGCCGTCGACGTGCAAGAGTTCGCTCATCTGCTGAAACCCAATCTCGGCCTCGCCGCAGGCGACGATTGGCCCAACGGTGGCGCCAGGCGGCACCTGCCGGGACTTGGCCTTGATCTCGGCGGCGATGCCCATGCGCTCGAACAGGGCTGTTAGATAGACGCCGCTCGGGCCGGTCGAATAGCCAACGGTCTTGGCGGCGATCAGCGCGCGCTTGAGCGCTTCCGCTGAACCTATATCCGGTGGTTGCGCACCGCGTCGTATGGCGATTCCGATCCCAGTACGCGCGATGTCGATGCGGCTGCCGCCTTCGACCATCCCGCCCTGGATAAAGTCATCGATCGTGTTCTTTGGGGCAATGATCAGGTCGTAGCTGTCTCCGGCCGATATCCGCTTGACGATGTCAACGGTCCCCGCCCAAGTCGTCGCGACTTTCCTGCCGCTTGCACGCTCGAACTGCGGGACGAGCTCCAGATAGGCTTGGCGGGTCGCCAGCGCTGAAAGCACCTTAATGTCGGGGGTCATGTGATGGTCTGATTTATGGGGTCAGTTGGCCCGTCAATCACTACACTTCGTACGATCGATTTTCGACAACACAATAGCGCGTTGACGTGCAACGCCAGCCAAGACTGCGAACACGGCATAGAGGATTACTGCGGCCAGTGAGTACGGCGATGGAGAGACGCGTCCTTCGATTGTCTGCAGCAGGAAGACGATCACGGGAGCACTTGCCATCACGACGCGCACCGTAAGCGGCGATGCAAGCGAGATGGCAAGCTGGTTGATGTAGCTCGGCACGAGGACGAGCACCACCGCGATCGCCATGATGGTGCTGATCCACGGGGCTGTGTCCGAGTTCTCAGCGGGCGCCACAAACACGAGGACGCTCGCCGCGATCACCGTCAGCGGATAGCGGGCCGCAAACAAGACCGCTGGCCCGATCCCGGCATTGTTCAGCTCGCGACATTGCATGGTGCTCACCGACATGGCCACGCCCCCTGCCATCGCCAGGATGACGCCGAGCAGGTTCTTGCCGACGGGCTGCATTCCCATTCCCGACAAGCCGTTCACCGCGACAAGGCCGGCGAAGACCAGCGAGACGAGGAGCCCGATGAAGATCGGCGGTTCAACGCCGGTCAGTGCCACACGTACTGTCGTGCGTGCGACGTGGCGATCGATCCATATAACCGAGAGAGGGCTGACGCCGAAATAGAGGATCTGAACCAGACAAGGTTCGATCAGCCGGAGGGATGCCAGAAATGAAAGCCACCCGACGGCCGATGTGATATTTACCCAGCAAAGCGCGTTCGCTTGGCGCCGCAGGCTACAAAGAGCGTCATCGCGACATGCCAGAGCGATCGGCAGCACGATGCCAGTGCTGGCACCGAACGCGGCCAGCGCGATAGACGATGGGCTTACGCGCTGAACCAGGCCGCCGAGATAGACGTCTCTCGTTGCCGCGAGACACGCATAGCTCACCGCCACGGCAAAGCCGGCGGCTTCGCGGTTCTGCATCCCCTGCGCGCGCAGATTCCGCACCGCCGTTGAGACTCCTCGTTTGCCCTCTCACACCATTTGAGGCCGCCCTGTCCTTGCATGGTCCGGCGGCTGACGTGCAGCCACTGGTCCGCAAGGCAAGCGCGGGAATCGTGTGTCTAATTTGTGCCAGGCTCTACGCACAAATGAGTTTCGCTCCACTCATAATGAGAGATTTTCAAGTCGCTGAAACGCGCCGCGTGCGGGTCGCAAAGGACTGAAAGGACGGCGATCGAACTTGAGACGCCCGCTCTAGCCGATAGGGTCAGCGTGGAACCACTTCGAACTGCGCGCATTACCTTGAGGGACGTGCCTACGCGACAGGTGTGCAGTGAGCCTCATCCTTTTGATAGTCATCCTCATCCTCCTCTTTGGCGGAGGCGGTGGAGGATATTGGGGTTATCGCCGCGGCTATTATGGCGGCGGCGGCCACGGCCTTATTTGGATTCTCGTGGTCATCGTCATCGTCGTTCTCTTGTTTGGGCACCATGGCGTCCGCGTCTAAGGCCTGCCGAGCTGCCCGAAGCGTTTCCGGCAACATGGTTTTGAAGACTTGGCATGGTTCATCCGGCAGCGAAAAACGCGGCGCCGATCCGCACGTGCCGGCCAAGCCGGCGCATAAACATCCGAAAGACAAAACCGAGCGCGCTCGAGCAAGGTTCTTGAGGAGACGATGGCCGGCTCCGATCCCGTCAGCATTACCCAGCCGAAACCGAAAGAGCCAAGTTCATCCGATTCGTGAGCGCGGCGGGCAATCAAGCACGCGCAATCGGGTGACCGGGGCAATCCTTGCCGATCGCGGTCGGCGGCAACACGGCTTTCAGTTCCGGAACGGCATCAAGCTCAGCCCTGAACGAAGGTGTTCGAGTTCGGCCCCGGCCAAGGCCGGTAATCGCCATAGGGTCTGAATCTGTATTTCTCGACCACGGAGCGGATTTTGGGAATGATGTGCTCGGCCGCTTCGCCGTCGACGCTGACTACTGTTTCCGGGACCGCGCCAAACCATCGACCGTCAGGCGCAAACCCATCCACGCGGATCGGTTCTCCCCAGGCGGTGTAATCATAACGGGTGTATTGCGCCGCGCCGTGCTCTTTGACGACGATCCAGCTGTGGACCGCGAAGATGCCGCGCCAGCGAACGGTCCGTACGGCATAGACCCCGAATGACGGCTTGCGGGTCATTCGACGGGTCGGGCAACAGCCCGGCGCTCGACCGATCCGCCGTCTGCCAATTGCTCTGCCGGTCTCCGAGCAAAAAGCTAATGCCGGAAAGAGCAATCGGTACGGCGATCAGCGGAGCGAGGATGAGGATCGGAGACAGGACATGTCCGCGGAGCATCTGCAGGCGATGTAGTCGCCGCTCCAGGCTTTTTCCAGACGTGTCGCGATGCCACCTTTTCAACTGTATCAGCCAAGCAATCTGACGCCCACGACGACAAGGACGCTCGCAAGGGCAACGCGTACCAGGCCATCGCCTGCCCGGGTCGCCACGAAACTGCCAAGCGCGATGCCCGGCAGCGAGCCGATCAACAGCGTCGATAGCAACGCCCAGTTGATCGAGCCCAAATACCAATGTCCGACGCCGGCCAGAAGCGTGAGCGGCACGGCATGGGCGATGTCGGAGCCGACGACGCGGCCGGCGGGCATCTTCGGGTGGAGTAGCAGCAAGGCCGTTACGCCGATGGCGCCGGCCCCGACCGATGTCGTTGTTACAAGAACGCCCATGACCAGGCCCAGGAGGACCGTGAGCAGACCAATCTTACGACCATCGAGCGACTGCAGCCGATCGGCATAGCGGTCGCGAAGTTTCCTGCCCAAGATGAGAAAAGCCGCAGTGACGATCAGCACCGCCCCCAGCGTCAGGGTAATTGCGTGCTCGGCGGATGCGCTCTGCAGATTGAATTGCGAGAGAACGAGGATGGTCACGATCGTCGCGGGCACGCTGCCGATCGCCAATAGACCGACGAGCTTCCAATCGACGGTGCGCGCCGCGGCATGGACGACCGTCCCCATGCTTTTGGTGGACGCCGCATAGAGCAGGTCGGTTCCGACCGCCGTTGCCGGGTGAACCCCGAACAGAAGAATGAGGAGAGGCGTCATGAGCGAGCCGCCGCCCACGCCCGTCATGCCGACGAGAAATCCGACCGCAAAGCCGGAGCCAACATAGAGCGGATCAATCATAGACGTTCCCCGATCATCCTATCGGCGCTGTCCGCGGCAGTAAAATTAGCGCAAGTTGCCTGCGCCCTCAAACAGCGGCCGTGGCGCGTGCAAATGCCGTCATCGGATCGAACCGATCCAAAGCCCGAACTCAAGCTCGTCAGGCCTGGAAACACGCTCTCCAGGTAACGGGCATCGTTGCGGAAAGATCTGCAATTTCCGCAATTTGGCTGAACGTGTCGTTTGTTATCGCGCATCAGTGAGCCTGTGGTCGCCGTTACAGCCGGCTGTCAAGCTTGCTCCATCGGCTCGATCAATGGACCAGATTCTCCCAGTGCGTTGCGAACACGGCCGCCGAGAGAAGGAAGCCGATGATCACATTGACGATCGCGCCGGTGCTGAAGGCGATGAACGGCCTTCTGCCCGCACTTGCCAGTTCGCTGAACCGCGTGGTCAGGCCGATGCTGAGAAAGCAGAAGATGAAGGCCCAGGTGCGCAGGTCCTTGATCGGGCCGACCAGCGCAGGCACGGCGAGTTTATTGTAGTCGGCAAGGCTGTAGCCGCTCGTCACCGCCGTTATCAAGAGCGAGGCGAGCAAAAAGCCGATGACGAATTTGGGAAACCTCCACCACACTTCGGCTGCGCTCGGATTATTGCCTGGCATGCCCCGTTCCCATTGCGTCGTAGCAATGATCGCCAGCACGAACGCCCAGATGCCGATCCACACGTCGCGGCCCACGACCTTGATCAGCGTGTAGGCAAAGATCGCCTGGTCGCTGGTGCCGGCCACCGTGCCATGACCGGCCAGATCGCCGTAGGTCGACGCGGCGGCAAATCCCGCCGCATCGGCGAATTCCGACGTGCCGATCCAGGCGCCGCCGACGCCGGCGGGAAGATGCAAATAAGCGCCGACGAAAGGCAGGACGAAGATGATGGCTATCGCCCAAATGATGACGACGGTGATGGCAATGGACGCATCTTCCTTCTTTGCGCCCACGGCTCCCGCGATCGCGATCGCGGCGGAGACGCCGCAAACTGCCCCGCCAGCGCCAAGCGTCGCGGCCAGACGCTTATCGAGTCCGAGCCGGGTCGCGACCCAATAGATCACCAGGAAGGTCACAATGGAGACGATCGACGCTTGCAGGATCGCAACCGGACCCGCCCAGACGATCAGCGTGAAAGGAAGCGTCGCACCGAGCAGCACAATGCCGGTCTTGACGTAAAACTCGACGCGGAACCCGGCATCCAGCCAGCGCGGCAAACCCACGATGTTGGAGAGGGCCATGCCGATGACCAGCGCAACAAGTGGCGGCTCGAGATTGTAGGTGTTCGCCTTGTCCCACTGACCGATCGCAAAGATCGCGACCGAGAGCACGTAAAGAAACACGAACGACGGAATGAAATCCCGCGCGCGGTGGCCGAGTGCGGTGAGAGCGACCGTGAAGATGGCAAGCCACGCCACGAACTGAGCGATGTATCGCGCATAGTTGCCGGCGAAATGCGAGCCGAGCTGCGACCACGTGGACCATTTCGCCGGCGTCACCGCGATCCAGCGGATGCTGCCGCCATGGACGAAGAAGGCGTAAGCGACGACGACGATCCCAAGCCCGAGCCAGATGGCCCACCAATCCTCTTTGAGCCAAAGCTCGCGCCAGCGTAGTGGCGCTTGAGCGACGTGATCCTGCTGGACGCTGACGTTTGCCATGGCATTTTCCTGTTCTCGGCCGGCATGGCGGCAGGGCTCATAAATAGAATGTTCTTTCTTATGAAAGCAATTCTGATATTAAAAAAGCAAAATTAATCTTCTGAATCGGGAAAATATAGTATCGTTTATTCGCGTCTGCCCGAACGGTCGATAATATTCCGTCGGCTCCGTCCTGGGCGGGCTAAGCTCGGCTATCGGACCGCTTTGCATTCGATTGTGGCGCGCGGCGTGGCGCCGTCGACTACTCGGTCGCCGCCGGCCGAATAGTGCCCATCACCATAGGTCCGCTGCCTAAAAATCCTTCGGCAGCTCGTGCGCCCACTTGGCGCGCATGCGTGCGTCGAGTTCTTTGCTCGATCGCGCAATCACCGGGAACGTCTTCTTGCGGTTGAACGGCACGCAGGCGTCGATGACGACGCGCGAATTGCGCCGGTCCTTTTCGGTGTCGTAGCACATCGGATCGAGCGCCGAGCTCCAGCCGCCGTGGATGACATCGACCTGCATGCGCGGATCGCAGCGCGTGCACATCGCCCAGATCACGTCGTTGATGTTAGTGGGATCGATGTCCTCGTCGACCACGATGGTCCAGCGGTTGCAGTAGGCGCCAGCGTGGCAGTGTGAGGCGACCATGCCGGCCTGCTTGGCGTGACCGCCGTACAGCTGCTTGATCGAGACGGTCAGCATGAAACGGCTGCCGCCGGCCTCGTGCGCCCACACGCCTCTGACTTCGGGGATGCCGGCGGCTTCCAGCTGATTCCACACCGCGCCGCACCGGTAGGTGCCGAGGTAGAAGGTGTTGTCGTTCGGCGGCACCGCCGGAATGGCGCCGACCAGGATCGGGTCGTTGCGGTGCATGAGGGTGGCGATGCGGATCGCCGGCTCCGGCGCGCTGCCGGAAGCGTAATAGCCGGTCCATTCGCCGAGCGGGCCTTCCTGCACCTTGTCGTCGGGATGAATGTAGCCCTCGAAGGCGATCTCGGCATTCGCAGGCACCGGCAGACCGGTGCGCGGCATGTTGAACACTTCGATCGGCTCGCCGAGAATACCGCCTGCGGCCTCCATCTCGTTCTTGCCGTAGGGAATCTCCAGGCCCGCCAGCATCAGCAGCGCCGGATGCATGCCGGCAATCACGGCGACCGGACAAGGCTGGCCGCGATCATGATATTTGCCCGTGATGATGCGGCCGTGCTTGCCGGGCGACATCATCACTGATGCCACGTCCGGCGCGTGGCTCTGCACGCGGTAGCAGCCGTAATTGAGCCAGCCGGAATCCGGATCGCGCATCACCACCATGCAGCCGGTGCCGATATACGGACCGCCGTCATGCTCATGCCAGACCGGCGTCGGGATTTTCTGAATATCGACGGCCTTGCCTTCGAACGCGTTTTCCAGGAGCGGCCCGCCGTTGACCTCCCGCGGCTCAAACGACGGCGCGTGTTTCATGTAATTACGCCACCACTGGATCAACTCCATTTCGGACGCCTGCGGCGGCAGCCCGAGCGCGACGTTGATGCGCGGTACCGAGGTCAGGATGTTGGCAACGACGCGCCGCCCGTGTGGAAAGCCCGGCACGTCGTCGAACAACAGCGCCGGGTTGCCCATCTTGCGCTGGTAGATGTCGACGAAGCCGCCGATCTCCTCCTTGGGTTCGGCGCCTTTGATGGTTTTCAACTCGCCGGCGGCCGCGACGCCTTCGATCCAATCCCGCAAATCCTTGTTGGCCATTGCAATTCCTCACGAATTTTGCCGCCTGGCAGGGACCGATGGTCACGAATTTCCGGAAGCGTGGCAACCGCATTTTTGCTTGCTACTTAGACGTGCCGGCACGCCGCTTGCTTCGCCGTGCGCTGCGACGCAGCGCGTGATGGCAGCGCCCGACGCATCCTTGTATGCTCATTTGCCGGTCGTAAGCCGTCGACGTGATCCCAGTTGAGCCGCGAGCCTTTGAGGTGATCCCATGAGCCCGTCCGCATTTCAGCGTCCCACCATGTCCCGCCGCCGCCTGCTTAAAGCGTCCGCCGCAGGGGCTCTCGCACTGCCATTCGCGGCGAGCCAGTCGCGCGCAACTCCCTCGGTATCGATGACGATCGACTGGGTGTTCGAAGGCTCGAATGCCGGCTTCATCATCGCACGCGAGATGGGCTTCTATCGCGACGCTGGACTCGATGTGACTGTCGGCCCCGGCAAAGGCTCCGGCAATACCGCGCAACTTGTCGCCAGCAAGGCGACGCAGGTCGGCTTCGCCGACGGCTATACGTGCGGCAACGGCATCAGCAAAGGCATGGCGATCAAGACCATCGGCAGCATCTTCCGCAAGGCGCCTGCGGCGATCATCGTGCTGAGCAGTTCTTCGATCAAGACGCCGAAGGACCTCGAAGGCAGAACGCTGGGAATCACCGCCGGCAGCGGCGTGTTCCAGCAATGGCCGGCCTACGTTAAAGGCGCAGGTCTCGATGCCTCCAAGATCAAACTCGTCAATATCGATCCGTCCGGCCTTGGCCCAGCTTTGATCAGCGGCAAGGTCGACGCCATCGGCGGCTACGCTGCGAGCTTTGTGCCGTCGATCGAAGTTCTTGGCAAAACGGATGCGCGTTTGCTGTGGTTCGCCGATGCCGGGGTCAACATCGTCTCCAACGGCATCATAGCACACAACGATCTGATCAAGAGCGACCCCGACCTGCTGCACAAGTTCGTGGCGGCCTCAATCAAGGGCTTCCTGTACGAAAGGCAGCACCTCGACGAAGCGGTTGCTGTGGTGAAGAAATATTCGCCGACCTCCGACCCGGCGATCATCAAGAGAGGCTTTGAAGTTTCGTGGAAGACCTGGGTCACACCCAGCACCAAGGGCAAGCCGCTCGGCTGGGAAGCGGACGCGGATTGGGCCTCGACGATCGCAGTGCTCAAGCAATATGGCGGCGTCACCACGCCCCTGACCACGAGCCAAGTCTACACCAACGAATTCGTGCCCAACGGCGCCGAATACGTGCCGCCGCAGTCGGCCTAAGTGCCTAGACACCTTGGCGAAATTGGCTGAAATTCGGCACGTGTCTTGCATTGTGCAGCCGTGACGCAGCAGGAGGCTTACACTCGCGTGACAGCATGCTGATACCGGATGCGGATGTTACGATCGGACCACGCGTGAACCAGATTGCCGACGATCAGGCATATTTGCGCATCGAGAATCTGGCGAAGGTCTACGCGACGCGCGATGGCGAGGTGCGCGCGCTGAACGGCGTGTCATTTACGCAGCAACGTGGCGAATTCATCTCGCATGTGGGGCCGAGCGGTTGCGGCAAGAGCACGTTACTCATGATCGCGGCCGGCCTCATCCCGCCGTCGAGCGGCGCCGTGAAAGTTGACGGCCGCACGGTGCAACGGCCGCGCACCGACATCGGCATCGTGTTTCAAAGTCCCGTGCTGCTCGATTGGCGCACCGCGCTCGGCAACATCATGCTGCAAGCCGAGGCGCGCAAGATGAACCGTAAGGACGCCGAGGCGCGCGCGCACGAACTCCTGGCGGCCGTCGGGCTCGCCGGGTTCGAGCAGCGGTATCCCCACGAACTCTCCGGCGGCATGCGCCAGCGTGTTTCGATCTGCCGCGCGCTCATTCACAACCCGGATCATCTCTTGATGGACGAGCCGTTCGGGGCGCTCGATGCCTTGACGCGCGATCAGTTGGTTCTGGATTTGCAGGCGCTGGTGAGCGAGCGGCGGATGACCGTGCTGTTCATTACGCATAGTATCGCCGAGGCGGTGTTCCTGTCCGACCGCGTCATCGTGATGACGCCGCGGCCGGGCTGCATCGACCGCATCATCGATATCAAGCTGCCGCGGCCGCGAACCTTGGCGATGCGCGAAACGCCGGAATTCGCCGAGTATAGCCGGCAGATATTGGAACTATTTCTGGCGCGCGGCGTGCTGCGGGAACACTGAGCTGAGCGGAAGCCCGGCCGAGAAGGAGTGGCGCGATGACCGATATGGTGAATACACCGGGGTTCGCAACGCCGCAGTCCGGCGGCGACCTAGAGGCCGCGGTAGCGCGGCGCCGCCGCCAGCATGCGCGCCGCGATCGGATCGGCGCGGTGGCCTATCCGATCGGCATGATGGTGGCGGCGGTAGCGCTCTGGGAACTCGCCGCGCGCGCGCTTTCCATTCCGCCGTATCTGTTGCCGGCGCCGAGCGCCATCATCGAGTCGATGGACAAGAATTCGGCGGTGCTGATCAAGGAAAGCATCGGCACCACGCTCGAAATCCTGCTCGGCTTCGCGCTCAGCGTCGTCGTCGGCATCCCGCTTGCGCTCGCCATCTATCTATGGCGGCCGTTCGCACGCGCCATCTATCCGGTTCTGGTGTCTTCGCAGGCGGTGCCGAAAGTCGCCGTGGCGCCGCTATTTCTGGTCTGGTTCGGCTTCGGCCTGTTGCCGAAAGTGCTGATTGCGTTCCTGATCGCGTTCTTCCCCGTCGTCATCAATACCGCCATGGGGCTCGCGTCGATCGAGCGCGAGAAGATTTATCTGGCGCAGTCAATGGGGCTCGGGCCGTTCGCCACCTTCTTCAAGATCCAGCTGCCCAACGCGATGCCGTCGATCTTCGCCGGATTGAAGATTTCGATCACCTTTGCAGTGGTCGGCGCTGTCGTCGGCGAGTTTGTCGGCGGACAGGGCGGCCTCGGTTATCTGCTGCTCATCGCTAATGGCAACATGGACACCGCGCTGCTGTTCGGCGGCATCGTGGCGCTCACTGTTCTGGGTGTGGTGCTGTTTCTCTTGATCGGCGTCGCCGAGCGCCTGGTGCTGCCGCCGCATGCCGTCGAGCAGACCTCGTTCGGTAAGCAGCAGAGCATGTAAGCGCCGCGCTGCCGCCGGAACGCGGTTTCGGCTGCCTACTACATAGCGACCTTGCGCAAAAATCCGTCGACGCTGCCACGCAGACTGTCGGCCGCCGTTTCGACGGCAGCCGAGGCCGTGAGCACCGTGCCGGCCGCGGTCCGCATATCGGCCATCGCTGTGGAAACGCGCTGCAGGTCCGCGACCACGGACTTGGTGCCGGACGCCGCGCCGGCGACGTTATCGGAAATCTCGCCGGTCGCGGCATGTTGCTCTTCGATGGCGGCGGCGATCGCGCCGGTGAGTTGCTGAATTTCCTGCATCCGCGCGGCGATGCTGGCGATGGCGCGCACGGTGCTCTGGGTCGAGGATTGCACGGCCGCGATCTGAGCAGCGATGACTTCGGTCGCCTTCCCGGTCTGCACCGCCAACGCCTTGACCTCGGAGGCGACCACCGCAAAGCCCTTGCCGGCGGTGCCGGCGCGCGCCGCCTCGATGGTGGCGTTAAGTGCCAAAAGATTTGTCTGCCCGGCAACACTCTGAATAAGCTTGACGACGTCGTCGATCTTCTGCGCAGTCTGCGCCAATCCGGTAATCTCAGCATTGGTCGACTGCGCCTCACCAGCGGCGGCGCGCACAACTTCGCTGGCGCGCAACAGCTGGCGATTGATCTCGGCGATCGAGCGCGACAATTCCTCCGCCGCCGTCGAGGCACTCTGGACACGGCACGACGCCTCGTTTGAGGTGTGCAACGCGCCTTCGGTATGCGTCGTCGTTTCGTTCGATGTCGCCGACAGCGCGCCCGCCGTCGATTTCATCGTCGCGACGCCCTCGGCGACGGTCTTCAGCACGCCTTCAACGCTTTGGCGGAACCAGGCGATGGCTTCGTCGACGACCGCGCGGCGCGCCTCCTGTTCGCCGAGCAAGGCATTTTGCCGCTCAATCTTGCGCCGCTCGGTGATGTCGTGGTGAGTCCCGATCCAGTACGCGCCGCCGGGTATCGGCCGATTGACAATGGCGATCGACCGCCCATCCTTCAGCTCGACCACGAAGGTCTGCATCTTGCCCGTCTTGATGAGCCCCAGAAGCTCGGCACGATACTCTTCCGGATCGCGCTGCAAATTGCCGGTCCTATGGCGATGACGGATAATCTCGGCGAGGTCGGTGCCGGGCTTCACGATGTCCGGCGACAGCCCGTAGATTTCGCGATACCGATTGTTGCAGACGACGAGACGGCCGTTGGCGTCGAACATCACCACGCCTTGCGTCATGTTGTTCAGTGCAAGATCGAGCAGGCGTCCGTGATCGCGGCCGCCGAGCCACGGCGTGCGGCGATAGAGAGCCGCGACGGCAATGCCGGCGACAACGCAGACCGCGGCCAGCACGGCCGTTCGCCAATCGTTCAGCGCCGTCACCTGCGACACGGCTGCAAGCATTGAGGGACAATCCTTCCCCGCTCGGAAGGCGAGAGCGCCCTCCGTTTAGGTAGCCCAACATCCATTGACGCTTTGCTAATTGGCGCGAGTACACGCCACGGCGGCGGTCAAGTGGCAGGCTGCCAGCGCGCCAAAAGCCTCTTCGTGGCGTATCCCGGCGCGGTGCTTCAGCCGGTCAGGATCTGCTTGTCGGGGTCGAGCCAGAAGGCCCACACGGCGGAACCGGCGACCAGGAGCGCGGCGGCGACTATGAACGGCGCCTGCCAGTTGCCACCCTGCGCTAGAAATCCGAATACTAGCGGCGACAGGGCGCCGCCGATGTTGCCGGCCATGTTCATCATGCCCGACACCGTGCCCGAATATTTCCCGCCGGTGTCCATCGGCACCGCCCAGGACGGGCCGATCGTGAATTCCAGAAAGAACATCGAGGCGGTGAGGCCGTATACGGCCACATAGGCGTCGCTGGTCAGCGCAGCCGGAACGATACAGACCGCGCAGCCCAGCAATCCGACGATTGCGACGACGCGGCGGCCGATCTTGGCACTGCCCGTCGCCTTGAGCAGCCAATCTGTCGCCAGTCCGCCGACCGTGTCGCCGATGACGCCAGCGAATAGCGGGAGCGACGCGTACACTCCAACCTTGATCAGCGTGAAGTGGCGCGCTTCGATCAGATAAGACGGCAGCCAGCTGAGAAAAATCCACAGGCAATACACGTAGGTGAAATAAGCACACATGATCGCCCACATGTTGGGCGAGCGCACCAGCATGGACCACGGCACGTTGGTCTGTTTTTCGACCGGCGGCGGTTTAATCGCGCCGTTGTCGTCGAGACCGCGGATGGTCGCAAGCTCTTCCTTGTTCACTAGCGAATGTTCTTCCGGCAGATTGCGATACGTGAAGTACCACCACAACGACCAGACCAAGCCGGCCGCGCCGCAAATGTAAAACACCGAGCGCCAGCCGAGATGACTCATGATCAGCACGACGATTGGCGGCGCGATCGCTGCGCCGAGACGGCTGGCGCTATGCGTGACGCCCTGCACCAGGCCGCGCTCGCGTCGCGGATACCAGAGCTGCATCGCGCGCGTCGCGCCCGGGAAAGCGCCGGCCTCGCCGACGCCGAAGAGGAAACGGACGACGACAAACGACACGGAGCCAAAGGCTGCAGCGGTTGCAGCCGTCATGATCGACCAATAGCCGACCACACCTGCTAGCACGCCGCGC
>Ga0187784_10002878_pt1 | contig 13848 bp, 14 predicted proteins | sample 1015_SJ02_MP15_2_FD_132964 | JGI IMG/M metagenome (GOLD analysis project Ga0187784, IMG submission 132964) | Tropical peat soil microbial communities from peatlands in Department of Meta, Colombia - 1015_SJ02_MP15_20_MG | ecosystem: Environmental > Terrestrial > Soil > Wetlands > Peat | place...
CGAGACCGCTCTGGCCGCCGACCCCGAAGTGGCGAGCCTCATCGCCCAGGAGCTCGAGCGACAGCAGACGACGTTGCAGCTGATCGCCTCGGAGAACTTCACCTCGCCGGCCGTGCTCGCCGCCTCGGGCTCCGTCCTGACGAACAAGTACGCCGAGGGCTACCCCGGTCGCCGGTACTACGGGGGCAATCAGATCGTCGACGAGGTGGAGGACCTGGCCCGGGACCGCCTCAAGGCCCTCTTCGGCGCCGAGCACGTCAACGTGCAGCCCCACGCCGGCGCCAACGCCAACCTGGCCGCCTACCAGGCCCTGCTCGAGCCGGGGGACACCGTGCTGGCGATGCGCCTCGACCAGGGCGGGCACCTCACCCACGGTTCGCCCGCGTCCATCGTCTCGAAGTTCTGGCGCTTCGTCTCCTACGGGCTCACCCCGGCCTGCGAGGACGTGGACGAGCCGGGCGAGGTCATCGACTTCGACCAGGTGGCGCACCTGGCCAAGACGGAGAAGCCGGCGCTGATCGTGGCCGGCGCCACGGCGTACTCGCGGATCATCGACCCCGTGCCCTTCCGCGAGATCGCGGACTCGGTCGGTGCACGCTTCCTCTTCGACGCTGCCCACGTCGCCGGGCTCATCGCCGGCGGGGCCCACCCGAGCCCGGTGGGCGTGGCTGACGTGGTCACCTTCACCACCCACAAGACGCTGCGCGGCCCGCGGGGCGCGGCCATCGTGTGCGGTGCGGGGCTGGCCAAGAAGATCGACAGCGCCGTGTTCCCCGGGCTGCAGGGCGGGCCGCTCGAGCACGCCATCGCGGCCAAGGCGGTGGCCTTCGCCGAGGCCTCGCGTCCGGAGTTCCGTCAGTACGCGGACCAGGTCGTGGCCAACGCCCAGGCGATGGCCGATGCGCTGGCCGGGCACGGGTTCCGCCTGGTCTCGGGTGGGACGGACAACCACATGCTCCTGGTCGACCTGAGGCCCTTCGACGAGGAGCTGACCGGCAAGGAGGCCCAAGAGGTCCTCGACCGGGCGGGCATCACCTGCAACCGGAACACGGTCCCCGACGACCCTCGCTCCCCGTTCCTCACCTCGGGCCTGCGCCTGGGGACGGCGGCCGAGACGACGGCCGGCATGGGCCCGGCCGAGATGCGGACCGTGGCCGATCTGATCGTGCGGACCCTCGAGGCCCGTCACCACGAGGGGGAGATCACGGCCGTGCGGTCGCGGGTGCACGAGCTGTGCGCCGCCTTCCCCCCGTACCGCGACCTCGTGAGCTAGCCGAGTGCCCGACATCGGCTGGTACGGCCTCGTTCTCGTCATCGCCGCAGGGGCGACGGCCGCGCTGACGGTCCCGGCCAAGCGCGTGGCCCAGCGCGTGGGGTACGTGTCGCACCCCGGGGAGCGGTCCGTGCACACCAGTCCGATCCCCTACGGCGGTGGTGCCGCCATGTTCGTCGGTTTCCTGGTCGCCGTCCTCGCCGCCGCCCTCGTCGCCGCCGTGGTGCCTGCGTGGCGGCCGCTCTACCAGGGCATCTACCAGGGCTCACCCGAGATCATGGGCGTCGTGCTGGCCGCCGGCGCCATGTTCGCCGTCGGGCTGATCGACGACGTCCGGGACATGTCGGCCCCGGCCAAGATGGCCGGGCAGGTGCTGGCGGCGAGCATCCTCTACTTCAGCGGCGTCACCATGTACGAGCTGAAGATCCCCCTGGCCGGATTCTTCATCCTCACGCCCGGCGTGGTCCCGCTCATCACGGCGGCCTGGGTGATCCTGCTGACCAACGCGGTGAACCTCATCGACGGGCTCGACGGCCTGGCCGCCGGCGTGGTGGCGATCGGCGGGGGCGCCCTGGCCGTCTACGGCATCCGGCTCATGGGCCTCGGCCTGCTGCCCGCCGACAACATCGGGCCGCTCGTGGCGGTCCTGGCCTGCGGGATCAGCCTGGGCTTCCTCCCCTTCAACTTCAACCCGGCCCGCCTGTTCATGGGCGATGCCGGCGCGCACTTCCTGGGCCTGCTCATGGCGGCCTCGACCATGGTGATCGGCGGCCGTGTCCCGACGGCCGTGCCCATCAGCGGCGTGACCTACTTCTTCTTCGCCCCCCTGTTCATCCCCCTGCTCATCCTGGGGGTGCCCCTCGTGGACATGGCCTTCGCCTTCGTGCGCCGGACGGCGCGGGGTCAGAAGTTCGACACCCCGGACAAGGAGCACATCCACCATCGCCTGCTGCGCCTCGGCCACGGGCCCCGGCGCAGCGTGATCATCCTGTGGGCCTGGACGGCGATCCTCTCGAGCTTCCTGCTGGTCCCGCTGTTCGTGCACCAGGTGAACGCCTTCATCCCCATCGGCGCGGCCGCGCTCGGGGCGGCCCTCTACACGTTCTTCCATCCCGGCCTGCGGCGGGGCAACGGCGACGACGAGGAGACCGGGGCCGCCCCGACGGGTGGGGATGGTGCGGCGGCCGAGCCGGTCGGCGAGGCGCTCGACGTGGGAGTGGCCGGCCCCTCCGGCCCGCCCGGGCCCGGGTCGGCGGCCCCACCGGCGGCGGCGGGCGCTTCCCGGCGCCCGGTGCCCGAGTCGACGGGCGGGGTGGTCCGGTTCCCCTCGTGACCGTTTGGACGCCATCGGGGCCCAGATGCGATGATGATGGCCGTGTACCCCGTCCACCTCGCCTCGTCCCCTGCTGCCGTCTCGGCCAGGCGGACGACGGACTCCGGCGCGCCACGCACCACATAGAGGGGAACCAGTCGTATGCGTGGTCTCCTGAGCGTCGTCGTGCGCGCCCGTCGGCGTGAGCAAGCCGGACGAATCACCCCAGGCAGAGGGGCCCAAGCCGCTCCCCGGAGCCGTCGCGTTCCTGGGCATGGGGCTGACCGCGGCCGTCTGCGTGGGCATCGGTGTGGTGCTGGGTCTGTGGCTCGACAGCGCACTGGGCACCGGGCCGATCTTCCTGCTCATGGGTCTGGCCCTGGGTGTGGCCACGGCCGCGGTGGGCGTCGTGAAGCAGATCCGCACGTACCTCTAGGGGGCGACGCCTGACCATGCTCGAAGGGCTCTCTGACCTTCAGGGGAACGCGCTGGCCAAGGTGCTGCGGCGCACCATCGTCTCGGCGCTCGTGGTCGGGCTGGCCGCGGTGATCATCGCCCTGCTGCTCTCGGCGCCGTGGGTCGCCCTCGGGTTGGCGATCGGGCTGGGGCTCGCGGTGGTCAACCTCCGCTTCCTCGACGCCGGGGTGGCCAAGCTGCACACGGACGGCGCGGTGAACAACAAGGTGCTCAGGCGGGCTATGGGCACCAAGAGCGTTACCCGGCTCGGCGTCATCACCCTGGTCTGCATCGGCTTGCTGCTGCTCAACGGCGGCCTCGGCATCGGCGCGGTGGTCGGCTTGGTCATCTTCCAGCTGCTCTTCGTGCTCAACGTGGGGCGGGTTGTGATTTCCCAGGGGATCCAATGAGCAACCGCTTCGTGCTGGCGACCGGCAACATCACCATCGGCGAACACCACGGAGTGGTGCACGTCTTCGGCATGACCGTCTACCTGGACGTGGTCTGGACGACGCTGATCGCGGCGGCCATCGTGCTGGCCCTGGGCCTGCGCATGCGGGCCAAGGCGACGTCGGGCGTCCCGGGCAAGCTGCAGCTCTTCTGGGAGCTCCTCGTTGAGCAGGTCACCGACCTGGCGCTCTCGGCCATCGGGCCCGAGGGCGTCCCCTTCGTCGGGCTGGGCCTGACCATCGGGCTGTTCATCCTCGTGTGCAACTGGATCGCCTTCATCCCGAGCGGTGACCCGGGGTACCTGGCGCCGCCCACCGGCGACGTCAACCTGCCCCTGGCCCTGGCCCTGATCGTGTTCTTCACCGTCCACTACAACTCGGTCAAGGCGCGGGGGTTGGGGGGCTACTTCAAGCACTACGCGCAGCCCTACGCCGCGCTGACCCCGATCAACATCATCGAGGAGATCACCAAGCCGATCACGCTGACGTTCCGGCTCTTCGGCAACATCTTCTCCGGCGTGCTGATGATCACCGTGATCGTGACGCTGATCCCGCCGTTCGCCTCCTGGATCGGGCTGATCATCTGGAAGCCCTTCGACGAGCTCTTCATCGGCGCCATCCAGGCCTTCATCTTCGCCCTGCTGACCATCATGTACCTGGGCATGGGCATGAGCCGGGACTCCCACTAGGCGGACGACCGGACGACCGCAGACGGACCACTCGGACAGGTTCTCGACAAATCGGACACGTTCTCGACAAAGGAGAGGAAACATGGCAGGAACAGTTGAAGGCGCAGTACGTGTCGCCGGAGCGCTGGTCGGCGGCGGGCTGGCTCTGGGAGGCGGCGCCATCGGTGCTGCCGTCGGTGACGGCTTGGCCGGGTCGCAGACGATCGCGGCCATCGCCCGGCAGCCCGAGATCGAGGCCAAGGCCCGTCAGTACTTCTTCCTCACGGTCGGCCTGGTGGAGGCCATGTACTTCATCAACCTGCTGTTCATGGTGGTGTTCGTCTACGTCTTCGCGGCGAAGAGCATCTCCGCCTGACGCGACGCACCCGTCGCCAGCCTGACGGAGAGAACCAGGAGACCAGAGCATCATGACCACTGCCGGCATCTTCCTTCTGCCGAACGGGACGTTCTTCATTGAGCTCGCCGTCTCGATCGTCCTGATCCTCCTCATCTACAAGTACGTGCTGCCGCCGATCAACAAGGCGATGCAGGAGCGACAGGAGAAGATCAGGGAGTCGCTCGAGGCGGCCGACCGGGCCAAGGCCGACGCCGCGGCCGCCGACGACGAGCGCCGCGCCGCGCTCGAAGAAGCCCGCCACCAGGCGCGCGAGATCATCGCCACGGCGAATCGCACGGCGGAGCAGGTGCGCGCCGAGGCCCAGGCCCGGGGTCAGAGTGAGTACGAGCGCATCCTGGCCAACGCGGACATCGAGGTCGGCCTGGCGCGCCAGCGTGCCGTGGAGGAGGCCGCGGCGCGCATGGGCGAGATCGTGATGGACGTGGTCGAGCGGATCATCGGGCGCGAAGTCAGCCACGAAGCGCACCGGGACCTGATCGACGAGGCCGTCCAGGCACTCCGCTCCGACACCGGCGGCGGGGCGGCCGCCAATGCCGAGGCCCTGCGGTGAACCCCGCCCTGCAGGGGTACTCGGCCCGCGTCGTGGAGGGCGCGGAGCCGTCCGCCCTCGGTGCCATCGCGGCCGACCTCGAGGCGATCGAGCAGCTCGTGCTGTCGAACCCGCCGCTGCGGGCCGCCCTCTCCGACACGGCCGTCCCCGGGACCGCACGCCGCGCCGTCCTCCTCGAGCTCCTCGAGGGCAAGGTGGCGCCCGAGGCGCGCCGTCTGGCCGCCTTCGCCGCCATGGTGGTGGCGGCGCCCGAGGTTCCCGGGGCCCTGGCATGGGTGGCCACGCGGGTGCGGCACGCCGCCGAGGGGAGGCGCCTCGAGGAGCCGCCCCTCAGCCTGCTCCAGGCGCGCAAGCGCGTGGGCGGGTACGCCACCGCCGTCCACGAGGACATGTCGACGCCGGAGCTCGAGTCGCTCGAGGACGACCTGTTCCGCTTCGCGCGCATCGTCGCCGCCACGCCCGCCCTGCGCGGGGTGTTGACCGACCGCGACGTCGAGCTCTCGGCCCGCCAGGGCCTGGTGGACGACCTCCTGGCGGGAAAGGTGCCCGCCACCTCGGTGGCGCTCGTCCGCTACGCTGTGACCGGCGGGCGGGCGCGTGACTTCGTGGGGACCCTCGACTACCTGGTCGAGCAGACGGCGCAGGCCCGTGGCTGGCGCATCGCCCACGTGCGATCGGCCGCACCCATCGACGACGACCAGCAGGTGGCGCTGCGCGACTCGCTGCGCACGTTGACCGGTGGGCCGGTCGAGTTGCAGGTGGAGATCGACGAGTCGCTGCTGAGCGGCGCGCGGATCCGCATCGGCGACTTGCAGGTGGATGCCACCGCCCGCGGGCGCATCGACGCGCTGCGTGAGCACCTGACGCCGGCCGGCTGGGAGCCGACCGGCTTCAGCGCCGCGACGCGCGGGCCGCGGACTTCAGAGACAGAGGGAGCAGACTGATGGCAGAGCTGACGATCGACGCCAGTGAGATCACCAAGGCGCTGGAGCGCAACGTCGAGAACTACACGCCGGCGGTGGGGACCGAGCAGATCGGTCGCATCGTCGAGGTGGGTGACGGCATCGCCCGCGTGTCCGGTCTCCCCGGCGCCGCGGTGAACGAGCTGCTCGAGTTCGAGGACGGCACCCTGGGCCTCGCCCTCAACCTGGACGAGGACACCATCGGTGCCGTCGTCCTGGGCGAGGTGGACACCCTCGAGGAGGAGCAGACGGTCAAGGCCACCGGGCGGATTCAGACGGTGCCGGTCGGCGACGCCCTGCTCGGACGGGTCGTGAACGCGCTCGGTGAGCCCCTCGACGGGAAGGGCCCGGTGAACGCCACCCAGACGCGCCGGATGGAGGTGCAGGCCCCGGGCATCGTCGGCCGTCAGCCGGTGAGCGAGCCGCTGCAGACGGGCATCAAGGCCATCGACTCCATGACACCCATCGGCCGCGGTCAGCGCGAGCTGATCATCGGCGACCGCAAGACCGGCAAGACCACGGTGGCGATCGACACGATCATCAACCAGGCCGGCCAGGGCGAGAAGTGCATCTACGTCGCCATCGGCCAGAAGAACTCGTCGGTGGCCCAGACGGTCGCCACGCTCGAGGACCACGGCGCGCTCGAGTACACGGTGGTCGTGGTGGCCTCGGCCGGCGACCCGGCGCCGTACAAGTACCTGGCCCCCTACGCCGGCTGCGCCATGGGCCAGCACTGGATGGAGAACGGCGAGCACGCCCTGATCGTCTACGACGACCTGTCCAAGCAGGCCGAGGCCTACCGCGCCGTCTCCCTGCTCCTGCGCCGCCCGCCGGGCCGCGAGGCGTACCCGGGCGACGTCTTCTACCTGCACTCGCGGTTGCTCGAGCGGGCCGCCAAGCTCTCCGACGAGCGCGGTGGCGGATCGCTGACCGCGCTGCCGGTGATCGAGACCAAGGCGGGCGACATCTCCGCCTACATCCCGACCAACGTCATCTCCATCACCGACGGGCAGGTGTTCCTCGAGACCGACCTGTTCAACTCGGGCATCCGCCCGGCCATCAACGTCGGCAACTCGGTGAGCCGGGTGGGCAGCGCGGCGCAGATCAAGGCCATGAAGCAGGTCTCGGGGACGCTCAAGCTCGACCTGGCGCAGTTCCGCGAGCTCGAGGCGTTCGCCACCTTCGGCTCGGAGCTCGACAAGGTCTCCCAGGCCCAGCTCGACCGGGGCTACCGCCTGACCGAGCTGCTCAAGCAGCCCCAGAACCAGCCGGTACCGGTGGAGGAGCAGGTGTTGGCGATCTACGCCGGCACCAAGGGCTGGGCCGACACCGTCCCGGTCAGCGAGGTGCGCCGCTTCGAGGCCGAGCTGATCGAGTACTTCAAGGCCAACCACCCCGGCGTGCTCGAGACGATCCGCACCACGGGCGCGCTGCCCGAGGGCGACGAGATCGACCGCGGGCTCACCACGTTCCTGGCCGGCTTCGACACGGGCAAGGTCGACTGACCCATGGCTGGCGGTCAAGAGCGCATCCTGCGCCGTCGCATCCGCACGGTGCAGTCCACGAGGAAGATCACCAAGGCGATGGAGCTCATCGCCGCCTCGAGGATCGTGCGCGCCCAGACCCGGATCGTGGCCAACCGCCCTTTTCGCGAGGGCATGGAGCGTGTGCTGCGGGTGACGGCGGCGGCCGACCCCGTGGCGGCGGCCAAGCTGCTGGGCACGCCCGCCTCAGTGCGCCACGTGGGCATCCTGGCCATCGCCGGTGACCGCGGCCTGGCCGGCTCGTACAACACGGGCGTGTTGCGGGCGACCGAGCGGCTGGTGGCCGAGCACAAGGCCGCCGGGACCGAGGTGACCTTGTGGTCGGTGGGCAAGAAGGCCCCCGCCTACTTCCGCTACCGGGGCATCGAGACCGCGGGGTCCTTCGTGGGCTTCGCCGACCGGCCCGAGTTCGCCGACGCCCGTCGCGTGGCGGCCGTCGTCGGGGCACCGTTCCTGGCCGGGGAGATCGACCTGGTCCAGTTGGTCTCGACCCGCTTCATCTCGGCCGGGACCCAACTCGTCGAGCGCCTGCAGCTGCTCCCGCTCCCGCTCCCCGAGGGCGTCGAGGGGGAGGGCGGGGGCGAAGAGGGGAGGCTCGAGGGGTACACTGAGTTCGAACCCGAGCCCGAGAGGCTGCTCGGCGGGCTGGCACCGCGAGCGCTCGAGGCCGAGATCTTCGCCGCCCTGCTCGAAGGCGCCGCGTCGTTCTTCACGGCGCAGCAGCGGGCCATGGCGGCGGCCACGGACAACGCGGACGAGCTCGTCCGCACGCTGACCCGCGTCATGAACCGCGCCCGTCAGGACGCCATCACCACCGAGATCATGGAGATCGTCGGCGGGGCCGAGGCGCTCCGCCAAGCGAAGGAGGCATGAACCGATGACCACCACCGCCACCCACGACGCCGCCACGAAGGCCGGCGCGCTCGAGGACGGCCGGGTCGTCGCCATCGCGGGCCCGGTCATCGACGTCGAGTTCCCGCCGCATTCCCTGCCCGAGATCAACCACGCCGTCGAATTCGAGATCGAGCTGGACGGCGCCAAGCACACCGTCACCGCCGAGGTGGCCCAGCAGATCGGCGAGGGGCGGGTTCGCTGCATCTGCATGCAGCAGACCGACGGCCTGGTCCGGGGTGCCGCCGTGCACAACCTCGGCCACGGGATCTCGGTGCCGGTGGGCAACGCCGTCCTCGGTCACGTCTTCAACGTGCTGGGCAAGCCGCTCGACACCGACTCGATCGAGGGCGTCGACGACTACTGGGAGATTCACCGCAACCCGCCCGCCTTCGACCAGCTCGAGCCCCGGGCCCAGATGTTCGAGACCGGCATCAAGGTCATCGACTTGCTCGAGCCCTACGTGCAGGGTGGCAAGATCGGCCTCTTCGGCGGCGCCGGCGTGGGCAAGACGGTGATCATCCAGGAGATGATCCACCGGGTGGCCCAGGAGCACGGTGGCGTCTCGGTGTTCGCGGGCGTGGGCGAGCGCACCCGTGAGGGCACCGACATGTGGCTCGAGATGCAGGAGTCCGGCGTCATCGACAAGGCGGCGCTGGTGTACGGGCAGATGGACGAGCCTCCCGGCGTCCGCCTCCGCGTCGCCCTGGCCGCGCTCACCATGGCCGAGTACTTCCGCGACGTCCAGAACCAGGACGTGCTGCTCTTCGTGGACAACATCTTCCGCTTCGTCCAGGCCGGTTCCGAGGTGTCCACGCTGCTCGGCCGCATGCCCTCCGCCGTCGGCTACCAGCCGACCCTGGCCGACGAGATGGGCGAGCTCCAGGAGCGCATCACCTCGACCAAGGGCAAGTCGATCACCTCCCTGCAGGCCGTCTACGTGCCGGCGGACGACTACACGGACCCGGCGCCGTTCACGACGTTCACCCACCTCGACGCCACCACGGAGCTGTCCCGCCAGATCGCCGCGCTAGGCATCTACCCGGCCGTGGACCCGCTGGCGTCCACCTCGAACATCCTGGCGCCCGAGATCGTGGGCGAGCGCCACTACGCCGTGGCCCGCCGGGTGCAGGAGATCCTGCAGCGCTACAAGGAGCTGCAGGACATCATCGCCATCCTGGGCATGGACGAGCTCTCCGAGGAGGACCGGGTCACGGTGAACCGTGCGCGCAAGGTGCAGCGCTTCTTGTCCCAGCCCTTCTTCGTGGCCGAGGTCTTCACCGGCGTGCCGGGCATCAACGTGCCGATCGACGAGACGGTCGAGTCCTTCGAGGCCCTGGCCAACGGCGAGCTCGACAACGTGCCCGAGCAGGCCTTCCTCAACGTCGGGGGTGTCGAATCGGTGCTCGAGAAGGCGCGGGCCCTCGAGAAGGAAGCGGGCTAGTGGCCGAGGGCGTCTTCGGCGTCGAGGTCGTCACGCCCGAGCGGTCCCTCGTCGCGGGCGGGGCCCGCTCGGTGGTGCTCGCGACCTCCGACGGCGACCTCACCGTCCTCGACGGGCACACGCCGTTGGTCGGTGACGTGGTGCCCTGCCAGGTGCGCGTGGAGCTGCCCGACGGGACCGAGCTGGTGCTGGCCGTCCACGGGGGCTTCGTGCAGGTGGACACCAGCCCGGGAGCGGCGGCCGGGCTGGCCGAGGGGGACGGGCCGCTGGCCGGCCTCTCGACCCGGGTCACCGTGCTGGCCGGCGTGGCCGAGCTGGCGGGGGAGATCGACGTCGCGCGCGCCGAACTGGCCCGGGAGCTGGCCACCCAGCAGGTGAGCGAGGCCACGGCCGGGCGAGGTCCTGCCGCCGAGGCCGGCGAGGGGACGGCGGAGGCCAACCTGGCGCTGGCCGAGGCGCGTGACGCACTGGCCCGGGCCGAGCTGCGCCTCTCGACGGTGGCCGGGCGGAGCTAGGGGCGGTTCGTCGCCGGAACCGGACCGGGCCGGCGGGCCTCCGTCAGTCGAACTGGATCGAGGAGTACTCGGCCAGCTTGGCCAGGGCGTGGCTGGCATCGATCTTGCGCACCGTCCCGGATTTCGAGCGCATCACGAGCGACTGCGTGGTTGCCCCGAACTCGTGGTACTGCACGCCCTTGAGCAGCTCGCCGTCGGTGATGCCGGTGGCGGCGAAGAAGCAATTGTTGCCCTGCACCAGGTCGTCGGTGGTGAGCACGGCCTCGAGGTGGTAGCCGGCCTCGATGGCCACCACCCGCTCCTGCTCGTCGCGCGGGTAGAGCTTCCCTTGGATCTCGGCGCCCATGCACTTGAGCGCGGCCGCCGCGATGACCCCCTCGGGGGTGCCGCCGATCCCGAAGAGGATGTCGACGCCGGCTCCGGGCCAGCCGGTGGCGATGGCAGCGGCCACGTCGCCGTCGGTGATGAGGCGGATGCGCGCCCCGGTGGCCCGCACCTCGGCGATCAGGTCGGCGTGGCGGGGGCGGTCGAGGATGATCGCCGTCAGGTCGCGCACCGGCCGTCCCAGGGCTTCGGCGAGGGCGTGCAGGTTCTGCGTCGGGGTGCGCCGGATGTCGCAGGCGCCCTTGGCCCGTGGCCCTACGGCCAGCTTCTCCATGTAGACGCAGGGGCCGGGGTCGAACATCGCTCCCCGTTCGGCCACGGCGATCACCGCCAGCGCCCCGCCCCGCCCCTGGGCGGTCAGGGTGGTCCCGTCGATGGGGTCGACGGCGATGTCGGTCAGCGGCGGTGTCCCGTCCCCGATCTTCTCGCCGTTGAACAGCATGGGCGCGTTGTCCTTCTCGCCCTCGCCGATCACGACGATGCCGTCCATGGGGACGGTCGAGAGCACGGTCCGCATGGCTTCGACGGCGGCACGGTCGGCCCCGATCTTGTCCCCGCGACCCATCCAGCGGCTGGCGGCCATGGCCGCGGCCTCCGTGGTCCGCACCAGGTCCATGGCGAGGTTGCGGTCAGGGGCTTGGCGTGCGCTCACCACTGGCCCTGACGATAGTTGGTCGCCGTCGGGCCCACCCGCGAGCGGCGATACTTGGGGGCGTGGAGCAGGATCAGATAGTCGTCGAGCCGGGCGGGCCGTTGCGGGGCACGGTGCGGGCGGGCGGGGCCAAGAACTCGGCGTTGAAGCTGATGGTCGCCTGCCTGCTCGCCGAGGGCCGCACGGTGCTGTCGAACGTCCCTCGTATCTCCGACGTGGACACGATGGCGCGGGTGCTCCGGGCGATGGGCGCCGAGGTGGAGCGCCTGGAGGGCGACGACCTGGCGGTGACGACCCCGCCAGCGGAGGGACTGGTGCCCGCTGGGCCCTACGAGCTCTTCGAGCGCATGCGGGCCTCGGTGGTGGTCCTCGGGCTCCTGCTGGCCCGTTGCGGGTCGGTGCACGTGCCGCTTCCCGGTGGGGACGACTTCGGAGACCGGCCCATCGACTTCCACGTCAACGGGCTCACCGCCATGGGCGCCCGCTTCGAGTCCTCCCACGGGGAGGTGCGCGGCACCGTGCCCGGTGGGCGGCTGGTGGGTACCCGGATCGTCCTCGAGTACCCCAGCCACACCGCCACCGACAACCTCCTCATGGCCGCCGTGCTGGCCAAGGGCACCACGGTCATCGAGAACGCGGCCAAGGAGCCCGAGGTGGCCGATCTGGCCGCCCTGCTGTGCGAGATGGGAGCGCGGGTGCACGGAGCGGGTACCTCGCGCATCGAGGTGGAGGGCGTCGACGAGCTGCGGCCGACGCGCCACACGGTGGTGCCCGACCGCGTGGTGGGTGCCACCTACGTGGCGGCCGTCGGGATGGCCGGCGGCGAGGTGACCATCGCCGACGCCCGGCCCGAGCACATGGAGATGCTGTTGCGCAAGGTCAAAGAGATGGGGGTGGAGACCGAGATGACCCCCGACGGCCTGCGGGCCGCCGCGCAGGGGCGGCTGACCGCGGTCGATGTGGCGACGTTGCCCTACCCGGGGGTGGCCACCGACTACAGCCCCCTGCTCGTCGCCATGCTCACCGTCTCCGACGGCGTGGGCATCTTGACCGAGAACCTCTTCTCGGGCCGCTTCCGCTATGTCGAGGAGCTCCGCCGGATGGGGGCCGACATCCGCACCGAAGGGCACCACGCGGTGGTGCGGGGGGTGCCCCGGCTGTCCGCGGCGGCGGTGCGCGCGCCCGACATCCGCGCCGGTGTTGCCCTGGTCCTGGCCGGCCTGGTGGCCGACGGCGTGACCGTGGTCAGCGGGGCGCACCACATCGACCGGGGCTACCAGGACCTGGTGGACGCCCTGCGGTCGCTGGGTGCGTCGGTGGCGCGCCGGTGAGGGCCCCGACGGGAGCACCCGACGGGGCGCGGCGCCACACCGATCCGGCGGTGCTGCTCGATGCGGCGCGCCGCGGCGAGCGCGTCGCGCTGGCCCGGCTGTTGTCTTCCATCGAGCGCGGTGGGGACAGCGCCACCGCCGTGGCCCGTCTGGCCTACCGGGCCGACATCCCCTACACCGTGGGCCTCACCGGTGCGCCCGGGGCCGGCAAGTCGACCCTGACGGACCGCTTGATCACCGAGGCTCGCCGGGGCTGGCCCCAGCCCGTGTCGGTGCCGGTGCCCCAGGTCGGCGTGCTGGCGGTGGACCCCACGTCGCCCTTCAGCGGCGGCGCCATCCTGGGAGACCGGGTGCGCATGAGCCAGCACGCGCTCGACCCGAGCGTGTTCATCCGCTCGATGGCCACGCGAGGGCATCTCGGCGGCCTCTCGCTGGCCGTGCCCGACGCCGTGCGCCTGCTCGGGGCGTCGGGCATCGACATGGTCCTCGTCGAGACCGTGGGCGTGGGCCAGATGGAGGTCGAGATCGCCTCGGCGGCCGACACCACGGTGGTGGTGGTCACGCCGGGATGGGGCGACTCCATGCAGGCCAACAAGGCGGGCCTGCTCGAGGTGGCCGACGTCTTCGTGATCAACAAGGCGGACCGCCCCGGGGTCCGGGAGGCCCGTCGGGACCTCGAGCAGATGCTCGACCTGGCCCGTCCCGAGTCGTGGCGGCCCGAGATCGTCGACACGACGGCGACGGCGGGGGAGGGGGTCGCCGACCTGTGGTCCGCCGTCGCCCGCCACCGCGCCCACCTCGAAGCGACCGGTGAGCTGGCCGCGCGCCGTGCCCGGCGCCTGGGCCAGGGGCTGCGCCGGGTGCTGATGGCCAGGGCCGAAAGCCGGGTCGACGAGCTGGTATCGGGCGAGGAGTTCGCTACCGCGGTCAAGGCGCTCGCGGCCGGCGAGCTCGACCCCTACGCAGCGGCCGACCGCATCGGGGGGTGAGCCGTCCCCC
>Ga0187784_10002879_pt1 | contig 13844 bp, 14 predicted proteins | sample 1015_SJ02_MP15_2_FD_132964 | JGI IMG/M metagenome (GOLD analysis project Ga0187784, IMG submission 132964) | Tropical peat soil microbial communities from peatlands in Department of Meta, Colombia - 1015_SJ02_MP15_20_MG | ecosystem: Environmental > Terrestrial > Soil > Wetlands > Peat | place...
CGGATGCGTCTGAGAAATCTCGCACCATCCGCCGCTGCAGAACGACATCTTGGAACTCCATGGGCTGGCACCGTAGTGGCACCCGCTCGGGTGAGGGACGCCCCAAGCCGGCAGCGATCGGGGGCACCCTCAAACCTGGTCGTCCAGCCTCACTCGGACGTTGGACGCCCGCCTGGCGGCGGGCCGCGTCTTTCAGCCCTATAGGTCGGGTCCTCTGCTCATGACAGCCTCCACGACTCCTCGAGTAGTCCCACCCGACAGGGGAACGATCGAGTCGTCGCTGCAGCGCCTAGGCGACTTTTCGAGGGAGTCGGACGGGGCCGACGCAGGGTCCGCGCCCTTCGGGATCGGCCGTGCCAGTATCTCTGGGTCTCCGCTGCGCTTGATTTGTAACCGAGTTGCGGCCGGTTTTTACCAACCATCGTCCCACCTTGCTGCCGAACTCAGGGGGTCATGAACAAAGCTGCCCGACGGCCTGCCCCTTCCGATGGCCGGCGGTACGTCATGACGCGCGAGCGCGGCACCGCGGCGTCGGTGCGCGGGCACAGGGTGCCCGCACTGCTGGCCCTCGTCGCCGTGGCGGAAACGCTGCTCGTCGGCGTCGCGCCCGGGCAGGCAGGGGCTAGCCCGGTCCCGCCCCAGCCCGTCCTCTCAAGTGCCGAGAATCTCGCCCAGGTCCTGAGCCGCGACGCGGGGTTCAGCGTGGCTCTGCCGAACGGGAGCGACCTCTGGATCTTCGGCGATACCACGGTGTACGACACGGACGGCCAGCAGACGGTACAGACGGAGTACGTCTCTGGTTCGAGCGCCGCCGAGGGCGCGACGACACCGGGGCAGGTGCCGCCGCCGCTCGACGAACTTCCGAGCCCCGTCGCCAGCCCCGCCCCGCCGTTCGTGCCGGGCCCCAGATCAGAGCCGTCGCAATTCATCCCCGCACCGAGTGGCGTCTACCTCCCCGACGGGTCGGGTGTCTTGTGCGGGGCCGACCCCGGTCAGCTCGCCGAGCGCTGGACGACCGGCGCCGCCCTCCTGCCCGGGACCGCAGACGTTCTCGTCACCTACGAGGACGTCTGCGTCGTGGGCACCTTCGACTTCGCCTTCGAGGGCTGGGGCTTCATGGAGTACAACTGGCAGACCAACTCGATCGACGCCGGACCCTTCGACACCTTCCCGCCCGTTGCGAGCGGGGACCGGCTGCCCCAGGACCTGCGCTTCGGTGACCCCGTCGTCACCGGTGGCCAGGTCACTCTCTTCTCGTCGGTCTGCACCGTCCTCTACGGCGAGTGCTTGGCCGGCCAGGTCTACTCGACCACGTTCCCCGACACCCTGGCGGCACTGGAGAGCCAGTCTTCCTACGTGCCCACGCCCGCCCTGACGGACGCGTCGGCCTCGTGGCAGCCGGCCTCCATCGACGTGGCGGCCTACCCGGACGCCCCGTACCGCATGATCGAGACCACGGCCCTCGACGGCTCCTACTCGGTGCTCAGCGCGCCGACGCCCTCGGGGCCCTGGCACCTGCAGGTCACCGGACAGGTCCCCGGATGTGAGGGCCTGAGCAGCGGGTTTTGCTACTCGCTCATCGGACACCCCGAGCTCTCGACGGCGGGGCACCTGATGATCAGCTATTTCGACCCGGGGTGGGGTCCTGAGGGCCCCTCGGGCCCCGTCGGCCACCTGGTCGCCGCGCTGATGCCGACCCAGGGCTACTGGCTGGTCGGCTCCGATGGCGGCGTGTTCGCGTTCGGGAACGCCGGCTTCTTCGGCTCCGAGGGCGCCACACACTTGAACCAGCCGATCGTCGGCATGGCGCCGACGCCGGATCGGGGTGGTTATTGGCTCGTCGCGTCCGACGGCGGGGTCTTCTCCTTCGGCGACGCCGGGTTCTGGGGGTCCACCGGCGGCACCAGACTCAACAAGCCGGTCGTCGGCATGGCCGCCACCCCCGACGGCGGCGGCTACTGGCTCGTGGCGTCCGACGGCGGGGTCTTCTGCTTCGGCGACGCCGGGTTCTGGGGGTCCACCGGCGGCACCAGACTCAACAAGGCGGTCGTCGGCATGGCCGCCACCCCCGACGGCGGCGGCTACTGGCTCGTCGCGTCCGACGGCGGGGTCTTCTCCTTCGGCGACGCCGGGTTCTGGGGGTCCACCGGCGGCACCAGACTCAACAAGGCGGTCGTCGGCATGGCCGCCACCCCCGACGGCCGTGGTTATTGGCTCGTGGCGTCCGACGGCGGGGTCTTCTCCTTCGGCGACGCCGGGTTCTGGGGGTCCACCGGCGGCATCAGACTCAACGCGCCCATCATCGGCATGACGCCGACACTCGACGGGAACGGCTACTGGCTCGCGGCGCTGGACGGCGGGGTCTTCTCCTTCGGCGACGCGGGCTTCTTCGGTTCCAACGGGGGCAGGGCCACAAACGCCTTCACCTTAGGCATCGCCGGCACCTGAACCGTGGGCTCAGGACGCCACGGGAAGGCCGCGGCGACAGGAGCCGCCTTGACTGAGCAACATGTTGAACCACCGGTCTGGATAACGGTCACCGAGCCGGCAGCATCGGTCTGGCGACCCGGAAACACTCTCCCGTTATCGTTACGTTGAGTGGGTTACCCCGGATTGAAGGGGCCCGTGCTATCGCTCACTGACATAAGAGAGGGCCTCTGTCTTGTCGTCGAACCCGACGATATCCACGACCTTTCCGCTCCGGACGGTCAACACCTGAAACCGAAGGGCCGCCCCACCGCGCTCGCGCGCGTTCTCTGTCCCTTGCACGCTCATACTGACGAGAAGTCGATCACCGAGGACCTCCACGTCATACACGCTTCCCCGGATGCCAGCACCTCGACCCCGCTGATACCAGGCCAATACTTGGTTGCGGTTCTTGCAGCTGAGATTGCGAGCGCCGGGCGCTCCCCAGGTCACCGCCGGATCAAGCAGTTCGGTGAAGGCTGAGAGGTCCTCCGCTACCAGTGCCTTTCTGACAAGCACCGCAATCTCGTTCATGTCCTTAGTCATTGACCCAATCGTGCCACCTCATCAGCGGTTGGGCCTCCTGTGACGTTGGAAGGGCCAAGCCAGCACCGTCTCTCTTTGTTGGGACGACCCGGTCTGGGATGAACAGATTCGTGATTCGGGATACGTACACCGCCTCGCTGTATCACGAGCAGCGAGCGGCGACGGGCTCGGAGCGATGCTCCTGGCATGGGCCGACCGTCAGGTCTCCGATGCTGGTCGCAGGTGGCTACGTCTCGACTGTCCCGCCTCGAACCGTGGACTTCGAACCTACTACGAGCGACTGGGGTTCGAGCTGGTGCGCGAGACTCATGTCACCAGCCCGCCGGAGTTCGGAGCTTGTGTGACCTGGCATCTGGCCCTTCAGCAGCGCCCCGTGAAGCCCTGACAGCCGCACATTCGGTGATCGAAGACGCTTCTCTGAACGAGATGCGAATATACAGACATGGCCCGCATCGTTACGGTGTTCCGATCAAGGCTACGGGACGATGTTCCTGAGGAGTACTGGGACTTAGCGGCTCAACTTGAACAGACCGCGAGACAAAGCCCGGGATTCGTAGAGTACCGATCAGTGACTGGAGAGGATGGAGAACATCTCTCGATTGTCATATTCGAGACGGCGGAGACCGAAGCCGCATGGCGAGACAATGTGACCCACCGGAACGCCCAACGACGGGCTCGTGAGCAGTTCTACGAGTGGTACGACGTGTCGGTATGCGAGGAGCAACGGAACAGCCATTGGGAGGCTTGAGGCGTGGAGCGGCGCAAACTTGACCCAAGACTCCTCGGCTTTCTGATTGCCGTGCACGTCTTCGTGATGGCCCTCACTTGGAGAGACATCGGACGTCGTGATCCCAGCCAGATTCGCGGGCCGAAGTGGCTTTGGCGCTTAGCCAGTGCGTTGCAAATGGGTAACGCGTTGGTCTACTGGTTGTTCGCTCGCAAACGACCCAATCCGCATGACGACTCCTAGCCGCAGATCCGGCATCGTTCGGGGGCGGTGCCGTTCGGCGATTCTTCCGCCTCGCAGCCCCGTTACTGGTTCTGCCCGCAGTAGAGAGCGACGTCCGCCGCCGAATCATTATTGGTGGACTTGAGCACCCCTGGGTTGTTCGTCGTGATGGCCGTCTGTGCCTTATCCACTACGTATGTGGCCTTGGCCTTGATCGACTTGGGCACGGTCGACAGCTCAGAGGCGAGTTGGCTGAGCTGGGACTTATGGGCCGTGAGAACAGCGAGACGCCCAGCAGCGTTGGAGGCGTTGCCCACCGCCTCGAAGATGGGCAGGAAGGTCGAACAGAACTGGGTGCCTGTGCCCTTATTGAAATACGCCGGCAAGGCATTGCCCTCTCCGTCGACCCCGCAGTAGGTGTCGATAGCACCACCGCTGGGCAGGTTGTTGAGGGCGTTGGGGTTGTTGGAGGAGATGGCTGCCTCAGCGTCGTTGACCGTCTGCTGCACCGTTTGACCCAATGCACCCGACGGCGCGTTCTTCTTCAAGATCGCCAGATCGTGGGTATGCGTCTTAAGGAAGGCCAGAAACCCCGCGTTGGTGGTGATGTTTGCACTGCCTCGGTCGATCGACTCGTTCGCCCCGCAGAAGGCTGCCTTACTGGCGTACACCGCCGCGCCCGCATTGCTGACTCCGATGCTGCTACCTGCCACGATCCCAGATGCCAAGACGGCCAGCATTACCGCCGTCGATGCCAGAACCACCCTGCGCATTGCTTGACCCTGCCTTCTCTCGTCCCGAGTGATCAATGGCGCTCGAAAAACTACTTACTGTCAACGCCGATTTCAGGTCGGGGTCTGCAGTCGGCTCACAATGGCCGGAAGTCCTCCTGAGGTAGCGCCTCAGTCCCAGCGTTCTGTAATACCCCCGACCACGGGTGGAGTGTGCTCGATGTCGGCACATTCCGCTCTGTGGGAGGCACTGGCTCGGCCTACCTCCAAGGGCGCGGGTCATTCGGAAGAAGCGACCACGACACGAGGTCTGGACGGTCACCCTTGATCGGTTCATAGGACCGCAGCACCCCTTCTCGCGTGAACCCCAGCCTTGCCCCCAGCCGGTTCGATGCTTTGTTCTCGGGGTGGATTACCAAGAAGACGCGCTCAATGCCTTTGGAGAACCCCCAGTCAATGAGGAGGTTGAGTGCCCGAGAAGCAACGCCTCGGCCACGCTCTGAGGCAACAACCCAGTAGTGCGCTTCGGCGCTCACGTGTCGAGGATTGAAGTTCAGTCCCACCTGCCCTAGGAGATGATCGTCGTGTGCATCGACGACGGCGAAACGAGGATGGCCCATAGGCCACCGCTCGTTGCCGGTGTCAATCCACTCGCCAGCCTCTCCCTCAGTGAGGCCATCCTTCATGAACGTGAAACGGAGGATGTCCGGGTCCCGACATGCTGAGGCGACTGCGGCAGCATCGCTCGCCCGGAACGGACGCATAGCTACACCACCACCATGCAGTCGCGGCTTCGGCGGGACCCATTCCATGTTGTCCATTCTGTCGGCTCCCGAATATGGCGCACAGAGCCGGGTCGGGGGCAGGGTTAGTCGATGGCCGTCAGGGTCAGAGCTACTCGCCGTCGAAGAACCGGTTGTGCATTTCGGGATCGCTGGGCAGGTCCCACAGATCAGTGATGCGCCCCTCGTCGTCTATGGCAAGTACGTGCACCTCGTCTATGTCGAGCGTGACTCCGTCGGGTCGGCTCGCCGTCTCGCGCAAGACGACGACTCCACGATGATCGTCCGCGTAGACGCTGGCGATATCGAGCTTCTGAGTCCCAGCTGTGAGTTCGAACGTGCCGATCAGCGCTGCGCTGATGTCGTCCACACCTGCGTGGTCGCCGCTCAGCGGACCCGAGCCGTTGAAGTGGAAGACAGCATTCGGTGCGAGGTCCTTCAATGCGGCCGTGAGGTCTCCTACGCTGAACGCTGCGTACGCGTCACGGATCCTTTGTACGTTCGGATGCTCGGCCATCATGTCCTCCTTCAATCACTGGAGCGCCACCTCCAGGTCGTCCCTCCGTAGACTACGGCACTCATTTTCTGGGCGTCGAGTGTCATCCATGAGGCTCCCTATTGGCCGTTGAACGGCCGTTCGAGGCGAAGAGATGAACCCCGTCGAGCGATCGAACGATGACTCATATCCGACGCTTCTGGGACGGGTCGGTCGCACGGTGGGGCGAGATCCGACACCATGAGGATGGCGTCATCAGGCCAGGGGGGGTGAGATCGAAGGAACCGGGTCGATTGGTAATCGTCTGCGGATTGCCGGGCAGCGGCAAGACGACCTTGGCCAAGGAGCTCAGCGCCGATGACGCCGCCGTTCGAATGAGCCCTGATGACTGGATGGATGCCCTTGGAATCAACCTCTGGGACACCGAGGTCCGAGCGAAGATCGAGCAGCTGCAGCGGCAGATCTCTCAGCAGCTGCTGCTCCAAGGCGTCACTGTCGTCATCGAGTGGGGAACCTGGGCCAAGGTCGAGCGAGACGCCCTCCGTGTCGTAGCTCGGGAGCTCGGGGCTTCCGTAGAACTTTGGTATCTCGAGGTCGGTCTTGAAGAACTCTGGCGGCGTGTGAGTACCCGTCAGATGGAAGATCCTCCGATAACTCGAACGGACCTCGAAGGGTGGTTTGAGCAGTTCGAGGTCCCCGACGCTGAGGAAATGAGCTTCTTCGATCCACACTGACAGCGTGACCCACTCCCGGTCTTCGGGGCGATTCTGAACGCTGCGGTCGATGAACATATGGGGACCCCGGTGTACGGAGCGGCGAGTCCAACTCGACCCATCACGGCGGCGGATCCATCTTCATCGTCATGATGAGGACAACCCTCCGCGTTCAGCTCCCAGGCGCCACGCGGAGTTGGACGGTGACGCTCCTCGTGGCCGGTGACAACGTCACGGTCCCGCTCCCTTGGTCGATCCGGCCGGCCGAGGTGGTCTCGATGTTGTCGACGAACTGCGGCAGCTGGAACAGCACCGGGCCTGCAGGTGGCTGGCCGCGCAGCGTGAGCGACACCGACTGGCCCTTCGACGAAATCTTGAGGCTCAGCCTCCGGTCATCGGTTGTCGGGAAGTTTGTCACCGAGATGGGCCGGTCATTGCCGAGCCACTGGGGGGCGACCCCCCGGCCCACGACGAGGGCGCCGTCGGTGCGCACCGCCACCAGCGAGGCCAGAAGCACGCCGTTGGCCTGCGACATTCCCCAGGCGTGCGGGGAGGCGCCCTGCCCGGTGGCCGGGTGAAGTCCGATCCACGGGCTTTGGGTCGAGGGGGCAGATGAACTCTCCCACCATGAGTATGGGCCACTCTGGCTGTGAGTGATCATGAACTCGTAGCTCAAGATCCCCTGGTCCCGGTGACGCTGACTGGCAAGGCCAGCCGTCCCGTAGCCAGCGTTGTAAGCCGTGGAGAAATAATCACCGGGAAAGCCGCCAAAAGTGTTGGGCGGGAGCTTGCCCTTGAGGCGGCCGAAGCCGTAGTCGTAGGTGGCGTCGATCATGGTCGCGCCCGGGCCGTTGACCGTCGCTCCGAAAAGTGACGCGTCCCAGGCCCAGGCGCCAAGCGGGGACATCCAGTTGGCGTCCTCGGGATCCTTGCACCGGTTGGCCGTGTTGGGTCGGAAGATCGAGCAGGGGACGTAGTCGAGGTGGTAACGGGCGATGGTCGCGTCCAGTGCCGTGTTGGTGGCCGAGAGCAGGCTGGCGTACTGCTCGGTCGCCCAGGTCGCTTCGCTGGCGTCCCCCACGCGCTGCGCAAGGTAGCGGTACGCGGCAAGGCCGATGAGAGCCGAGTAGTCATCGGTGGTCCAATAGCCCTGCGTGTCTATGTCGTTGGTGGCCGACATGATCCCCGTGGGGCTGGTCCTCTCGGCGGCGATTGCGTGGGCGGTGTCCTCGATGCTCGGCTCCGCAGCACCGAGTGGTCCCTCCGAGTCGAAGTTCTGCTTCACGAAGGCCAAGTCTCCGGTCTTCATCAGGTAGATGGCCCAGGGCACCGAATACGTCCAGACCCCGTCGTTGTAGAAACCCTCGCCCGGTTGCTCCATGGCGTTTCGCGCCTCGAGGAGGAGCGCGTCGGCGTCGGTGAAATAGCCCTCGTTGAAGAGGTTGGACAAGATGCCGATGACGTCGTGGTTGAACTCGGCCTCGTAGCCGTTGACCCCGTCGTCCAGCTCGTCACCACTCCGGGCGATCTGCGTGTAGATGAACCCGCTGCGGTAGGCGTCGTCGAGAGACCGATCGGGGACACTGATCCCGGTGATGGCGGCCAGCTGGGCATTCCAGAAGCTGGCCATGTGGGCGAAGTGGTGGTCGAATGTACCGGCGCCGGCCAGTGCGGACGCGCTCGGCCACGGGTAGGTTGCCCCGAAGCGGTCCGAGGCGATCACGTAGTCGTGATCGACCGAGGTGTGGGGGGCCACCGCATCAGGCGCGCCATCGAGCGGCACCAATCCGGGTGAAGGGTCGGGGTTTGCCTCGACCACATGGTCCGTAGGGTTCGTCACGGCAACCCGGCTATAGACCGCGACAAAGGCGTCGCCACCGAGTTCCACCTCGTCGCAGAACTCGGTGATGGAGACCTTGGCGCCGTCCCGACTGAACGATGTGATCTGCGCCGGGAGGTAGCCGTCGGCATCAGTCCAGGTAGTCGGGCCGCCGTCGTAGATGCCGAAGCCGTAGTTCTTGCCGAAGCCGATGGCGTCGTTCTTGAGGAGGACGTCCTGGATGTAGAACACCCCGCCGAGGCAGGTGACGACGCCCTGCTGGTTGCCCTCCCAGCCGATCTCCGAAGCGGTGCCGTCGATGCCGGCGAAGTCGGCGTCGGCCGGTCGGATTCTCAAGGCGCAGTCGTACTTGCTCGCCGGTCCGCCTGTGGGCGTGGGGGTTGACGTGGCGGTCGCGGGCGCCGCCATCGCAGGCGACTCCGGTGCGACTCCGGCGAGCAAGCCCACCGCAACCACGAGGACGACTGCTGCCGCCGCCTTACTTCCCCCACACATGGCAGTAACTCTGACATGCCGCGCCGCCCAGGCAGCACCGCAGGGCGAATCCGCGTTGCTTCAAGTACGCCGCTGAGCTGTCGTGACGCTCTCCCGGTGAACTAGGACGAAGGAACTAAGGGCGACCTGGGTGTCCATCCTCAGAGGTGAGGGCCTGGGTCGGAGTATTCCTTGATGAGTAGCGATTCTCAGGTCATGGTGCGCACGGCGAGATTGACTGACGGAGATGAGCTGTTCTCGTTGGCAAAGGAGTTGGCTACCACCTCCGAACCGTCCCGAGAGTCCTTCAAGGAGAGCTTTTCAAGTCTCGCCACCGACCCCGCGGCGCTTGTCCTTGTCGCAGTGGACGAACCGTCCGACCGCCTCGTGGGCTACTTCCTGGGATTTCGCCACGACACCCTCTTTGCAAATGGGTGAGTGGGCTGGGTCGAAGAGGTTCTACACCCTCGCCGACCGACGCAGAACTGAATTCGCAGGAGCTCTCATGTTCGCATTTGAGGACTGGGCGTGGGAAGGTGGCTTGCGGTTGGTGGCGTTGGTGACGAGGAGAGCCCATCCGTTCTATGCGGCCATTGGCTACGAAGAAAGTGCGACGTACTTCCGAAAGCTGGCCTCGAGCTGATGCCCAGACCCGGCAGCGAGGATTGACGTAGGCCGCTGACGGTCCACCACTCCGAAGGGCGAACTCGTCAGCGTGGGGTGCGTGCCCGAGCCAGGTCTGACTCCATCAAAACCGGCTGAGGTCCTCGTGGACTGTCCTGAAATCGATACGTCGGCCCGGCTCGGACACCCACCTGACACCGGCCGGTCGGACGTAGGGCGCTGCGCATGGCCGAGCAGCAAGGACTGCTCTCACGCAAGGTGGCGGCCATCGGCGACGGCCCGAGGGTCATCCGGCGTGAAGGCCGGACTCTCACGCCGGAACAGGCCAGGACGTTCCTCGAGGCCGTACGGGGCCATCGGCTCGAAGCGGCCTTCGTCACCACCCTCACCCTCTGGCTCTGACGCGGGGAGGTCCTGGGCCTGTTCTGGGGCGACCTGGACCTCGAGGGGACGACGCCCACCGTGCAGGTTCGGCGCCAGCTGTTGCGGCGAAGCAGTGCTCTCGTGCTCCGGGATCTCAAGTCGGTCGGGAGCCGGCGCGTCCTGTACCTGTCCGAGCCCCTGGTCGTGCAGCTCGAGCGACACAGGGACCGTCAAGAAGCCGAGCGCAGGGCGGTCAGGGCGCGTTGGCACGACGAGGAACGACTCGTCTTTCGCAATGCCGGCGGTGGCCCGGTCGACGTGGACAACTTCGGCCAGAGCGTGCCCCGGATCTGCAAGGCCGCCGGCCTCGGCCACTGGAGCATCCACGAGCTCCGGCACTCGTGCGCCTCGCTCCTGTTGGCCCAAGACGTCCCGCTCGAGGTCGTCTCCGAGCAGCTCGGGCACTCGTCCATCCGGGTGACCAAAGACGTCTCCGGGCACCTTCTCCCGTCGTCGAAGATCAAGGCGGCCGGCTACAAGATTGGCTACAAACGCCCGGGACGCCGACCGGCACGACGTTTCGACCAGCGAGTTGGTGCGCCCCGTGGGATTTGAACCCACAACCTGCGGATTAAGAGTCCGTTGCTCTGCCGTTGAGCTAGAGGCGCACCGGAGAGTGTAGGCGTTCGGGCATCCGCGCCTCGCTGTAGGCCGGTGGTGACCCCGGGGACCGGGCCCTGGCGACGGCGCGGGGTGCTTCCCCCGCCTCGCCGGTCCGGGCTGGCGCCACGGACCGGCGACCCCCCAGGGCGAGGTGCCAGGTCACCTCCCAGACAGCGGTGTGGCGCTGAAAATACCACAGCCCTCCGGACACTGACGTGGGCGTCAGGGCAGACTGGCCTGAGTGCGGCCGGGTGAGGAGCTGATCGACGTGCTGGGTCTCGTCCCGCACCCCGAAGGCGGTTGGTACCGGCGGACGTGGGTGGCCGAAGCGCCGCACGGTGAGCGTCCTGCCGGCAGCGCCATCTACTACCTATTGCTCTCCGGCGAAGTGTCGGCGCCGCACCGCATCGACGGCGCCGAGGTATGGCACTTCTATGGCGGCGATCCGCTCGAGCTGCGCCTCGAACGCTCCGAGGGGCCGGTCGAGACGTGCGTCCTCGGACCCGACGTGCTCGCCGGGCAGCGCCCGCAGGTCGTGGTGGAGGCAGGCGTGTGGCAGTCGGCCCGCCCTCTGGGCCGCTTCACGCTCGTCGGGGCCACGGTGACGCCGGCCTTCACCTTCGAGGGCTTCGAGCTGCGTGACGGGACCCCGAGCGACAGGAGCTGACCGACCGATCGAGCAGGGCCGGGCCGGAATGCCGGGCCGAGTCCGGGACCGCACGTCGGCGCTTCGTCTGCTAGGCAGGATGCGCTCGACGCACGCGCAGGAGGAGGCCAGATGAGCGAGAGCGGGGAACAGGGGCTCGAGTCCCTCCTCAAGGAGACGCGGACGTTCCCGCCACCCGAGGGCCTGGCTCGGGAGGCCAACGCCCAGCCCGGGATCTACGCCGAGGCGAAGGCCGACCGTCTCGGCTTCTGGGAGGCGCAGGCCCGCCGCCTGGACTGGGCGGAGCCGTGGACCCAGGTGCTGCAGTGGGACCTGCCCTTCGCCCGCTGGTTCGTCGGGGCCACGCTCAACGTGGCTGTCAACTGCGTCGATCGCCACGTCGAGGCCGGGCGGGGCGACCGGGTGGCATTTCACTGGGAGGGCGAGCCCGGCGACACGCGCACGATCACTTACGCAGACCTCTCGGCGTCGGTGTGCCAGGCCGCCAACGCGCTGACCGAGTTGGGCGTGCGAGCGGGCGACAAGGTGGCCATCTACATGCCGATGATCCCCGAAGCGGTGGTCTCCATGCTGGCCTGCGCCCGGCTCGGCGCGCCGCACACGGTGGTCTTCGGCGGCTTCTCCTCGGACGCCCTGCGCAGCCGCATCCTCGACTGCGACGCCACCTTCGTCATCACGGCCGACGGGGGGTACCGGCGCGGTGCCCCCAGCTCGCTCAAGCCGGCGGTCGACGAAGCGGTGGCCGACTGCCCCGACGTCAAGCGCGTCCTGGTCGTGCGGCGGACGGGCCAGGACGTCGCCTGGGACGAGGCGCGCGACGTGTGGTGGCACGACGTCGTGGACCGCCAGCCCACCACGCACCAGGCGCAAGCCTTCGACGCCGAGCACCCGCTCTACATCATGTACACCAGCGGGACGACGGCAAAGCCGAAAGGGATCCTCCACACAAGTGGCGGGTACCTGACGCACGTCTCGGCGACGCACCATCTGATCTTCGACCTCAAGCCCGAGGCCGACGTGTGCTGGACGGCGGCCGACATCGGCTGGGTCACCGGCCACAGCTACATCGTCTACGGGCCGTTGGCCAACGGCGCCACCCAGGTCATGTACGAGGGCACGCCCGACACGCCCACACGTGACCGCTGGTGGCAGATCGTCGAGCGCTACAAGGTCTCGATCCTCTACACGGCGCCGACCACCATCCGCACCTTCATGAAGTGGGGCGAGGAGCTCCCGGCCGGCCACGACCTCTCGAGTCTCCGCCTGCTCGGGTCGGTGGGCGAGCCCATCAACCCCGAGGCGTGGATCTGGTACCGCACGCACATCGGCGGCGGGCGCTGCCCGATCGTCGACACCTGGTGGCAGACCGAGACGGGGGGCATCCTCATCAGCCCGCTGCCCGGCATCACCGCCACCAAGCCAGGCGCGGCCATGACGCCGTTCCCCGGTGTGGTGGCGGACGTGATCGACAACGACGGCAATTCGGTGGGCAACGGCGAGGGTGGGTACCTGGTGCTGACGGAGCCATGGCCTGGCATGCTGCGCGGCATCTACGGCGACGACGAGCGTTACAAGGAGACCTACTGGTCGCGCTTCCCGGGCCGCTACTTCGCGGGTGACGGCGCCAAGCGGGACGAGGACGGGGACCTGTGGCTGCTCGGGCGGGTCGACGACGTGATGAACATCTCGGGGCACCGGATCTCGACCACCGAGGTGGAGCACGCGCTGGTGGGTCACCCGGCAGTGGCCGAGGCGGCCGTGGTGGGCGCCAACGACCTCACGACGGGCCAGGCCATCGTGGCCTTCGTCACCGTCAAAGGGGCGAACGACGCCGAGGGCGAGGCGGGCGAGCGGCTGGTGCGCGAGCTGCGCGACCACGTGGCCCGGGAGATCGGGCCCATCGCCAAGCCGCGTCAGATCCTGCTCACGCCCGAGCTGCCCAAGACGCGCAGCGGCAAGATCATGCGTCGCCTCCTGCGCGACGTGGCCGACGACCGGCCGCTCGGCGACGTGACCACGCTGTTGGATCCCAGCGTCGTCAACTCCATCAAGGACCACATCGCCGAAGGGGGCGACGACAAGGAGTGAGGGAGCCGGTCCTGGCGGGTATCGTTTATCAGTAAACAACGGCCTCCAGAAGGGGAGCAGTGCCCGACGGCAGTCCGATCACCTTGCGGGAGGCCGCGGACCGGCTGGGTGTCCACTACATGACGGCCTACCGCTACGTTCGAACCGGGCGGCTGCGGGCCGGGCGCGTCGGGGCGCACTGGTGGGTCGATCCGGGCGACCTGGCCGCGGTGAGCAGGTCGTCGGCCCCGGCCGGGCGCCGGGCCCAGGGCACCTCGGCCACGGCGCGTCGGGCCACCCTGCCCCGCCGCCTCGAGGCGCGCCTGGTGGCCGGGGACGAGGCAGGGGCTTGGTCGGTGGTGGAGGCCTCGCTCGGCTCGGGCGCCACGCCCGACGACGTCCTGGTCGAGGGGATCGGCCCGGCCATGCGTGCCATCGGCCAGCGGTGGGAGGACGGGTCGTA
>Ga0187784_10002880_pt1 | contig 13843 bp, 15 predicted proteins | sample 1015_SJ02_MP15_2_FD_132964 | JGI IMG/M metagenome (GOLD analysis project Ga0187784, IMG submission 132964) | Tropical peat soil microbial communities from peatlands in Department of Meta, Colombia - 1015_SJ02_MP15_20_MG | ecosystem: Environmental > Terrestrial > Soil > Wetlands > Peat | place...
ATGGTGATCAGCCGCGCCGCCATGCTCTCGAGCGCGGCCCAGGCGGTGATCATCTCGATCACCTCGCGCTTCGACTTGCGCACCACATAGATGCCGCGGCGCGGCACCGAGCGCACGAAACCCTCGCGCTCGAGCTGCGCCATCGCTTCGCGCACCGGGGTGCGCGAGATGCCGAGGTCGCTTGCGAGCGCCCGCTCATCGAGGCGCACTTCGCCCGGCTGTTCGTAGACGTTGAGCGACACAATGGTGTCTTTGAGCGCCGTGTAGGCTCGGTCCGCGAAGGTCGAGGTGTCCTCCAAAGGCGCGACAACCACGCGCGCCCCGCTCGCGGTCGGATTGCGACGGTTCGCCAAGTTCATTGTCTTTCCCGCTGCGTTGGTTGCGGTATAATAAATAATACCAGGCTTGTCGATTCCACTATACCCGAATAGGGGCGCCCTTCGCCGACTCCCGCAATGCGAAATCTTGGTGCACGGGCGGTGAACCTTTTCGCTGCGGAACCCGACAGACCAAGGGGGCTGAGTTTCGCGGAACCGGAGGCACGGCGATGCTCAGCGAGCTGCAAGCGATTCTCGGTCCGGAACTGCAGCCGATGCTTCTCGCCAACGGTGCGATCGCGCTGTTCGGCATTTCACTCATCGTCATTGTCATTCTCGGCGACCTCGAGTCACGCGTGAGCCGGCGCCTGATCCTGCGCGCCTGATCGGTGGCAGCGAGCCCTTCGGTCCGGCGCCTCAGCCCTGCGCCAGGATCCGCCGCCGCATCGGCTTGAGCACGAACAGCGCCAATGCCACCACAACGAGGTTCATCAGCGCGGTGACGACGAACACCGCGTGCCAGCTCCCGGTATGCGACTTGATCACGTTCGCGAGCGGAACCAGAAATGCCGAGGTGCCCTTCGCGGTATAGAGCAGGCTCAAGTTCACGGTCGCGAACCTCGCGCCGAACGTGTCGGTGCAGGTCGAGGGGAACAGGCTGAAGATCTCGCCCCAGGTGAGGAAGATCAGCGCGGCGAAGATCACAAAGCCCCAGGGCGCGGTGCCGAGCGCGCCGAGCAGCCAGTAGGAAACGCCGCCGAGACCGAACGCCAGTGCCATGGTGTATTCGCGGCCGATATTGTCCGAGACCCAGCCAAACAGCGGGCGCGCCGTCCCGTTCGCGATGTTGTCGACGATCAGGGTCGCGGTCAGCGTGGTGGCGCCGAAGAAGATGATGGTCTCGCCGACATTGTAGTCCTTGGCGATCGGCGCGATCTGCGCCGTCGCCATCAGGCCGCTCGCCGACACCATCACGAACATGACATAGAGCAGCCAGAACACCGGCGACAGCAGCACCTCCCGCGGCGTGTAGCTGCGCGAGGTCTGCGCGACCTTGGGCGGCGGCGCGGCGGCGAGCTCGCCCGCCTCGGGCCCGCGCAGGAGCCAGGCGAGCACGAACACGACGCCGCCTTGCAGCAAGCCGAACCAGAGAAACGCCTGCTCGTAGCCATAGGCCTGGATCACGTGCTGGATCGGAATGACCGTGATGGCGGCGCCGGCGCCGTAGCCCGCTGCGGTCAGCCCGACCGCCAGCCCGCGCCGGTCCGGAAACCACTTCACCGCTTGCCCGACGCTGGTCGCATAGACCGCGCCGCCGCCGATGCCGCCGACCACCGCGCCGGCGTAGAGCAAGGTCAGCGTGTCCGCATAGGCGTTGAGCACCCAGCCGAGCGCGACCAGCACACCGCCGATCGAGACCACCAGCTTCGGCCCGCGCTGCGCGCCGAGCGTGTCGACGATCCAGCCCTCGATCGGCGTGAGCCAGGTCTCGAGCGCGATGAAGATCGCGAAGGCGAGCTGGATCGACGCGATCGACCACCCATGCGCCTTGTTGATCGGATTGACGAACAGCGTCCAGCCGTACTGCAGGTTCGCGATCATCACCATGCAGATCACGCAGAAGATCAGCTGGCTCCAGCGCGTGGTCTGCGAGGCTGCCGTCGCCGACCGCGACGCGGTCGTGCTCGATGCAACCGACATTGAACTTTCCTCCAACCCCCCGTGGGCCCGATTTCGGGCCTCGTTATTTGCGTCGGCTTGGGCGGGTAGCGCCCGCGCTTCGCTTCGACGTTGTGACACGTCCGTTAAGAACGTAGGCCGTATCGCAAGAATTATAAATTATACCAAGGTGCCGCCAAGCGTCGAATGCCAATTCGTCGCGTTCGATCCACAGGGTAAATCTGGGTAGTGAAGCGCTAGCTGATGGATTTTGCTGAGGAATTGACGCTGCAATCCGCACGGCGCCGTGCCCCCGCGGCGGGACACGTCAAGCGCGAGGGTTTCGGAAGCGCAATTTTTCGCTAGTGAGCGGGAGGGCGGCGGGTGTGGAGCGCGATGAAGATGGCCGCAGGCCTTCAGCCGATCATCATCGACGAGTCGTATCCCATGACCGATGTCAGCATGATCACCACGATCGCGACCGCGATGTTGCCGCCGGCGAGAAGCCAGCCGAACTGATCGTCCTGCATCGAGAGCCCCCGTATTCCGCGCGCGCTTTCGCGCGCCGAGGAGAATAGGGCGGTCCGGATAATCCGGAGTAAACCGGACCGTATTGCTCCGTTGCGTGTTTAACGAAACGTAGCCTGCACCGGTTCGGGCGCTCGCGCGCCCGGCCGGGATCGCGGCTCAGGCCGCCTTCAGGCGGACTGCATCGGGGATCGGCAGCGGCTTGTTGGCCGATCCCTCGATCGACTCGACGGTCATGAAGATCATGTCCTGATCGCCGAGGTTTTCCAGGTCGTGCACCTTGAACTCGCCGGTGCCGTATTCCTCGTGGCGCGTTTCGCCCGGATAGTAGCTGTACTCGACCGTGGTGCCGTCCATGAGATGCTGGCGTCCGCGTCCGCCATTCACCGAGGTCCAGAAATAGTTCAGCACATGGCGATGGAAGCCGACGCGCGCGCCCGGCTTCAGGCGGATGGTCCATACGCGCAGTCTGTCGGTCTCGGACAGCAACTCGGTACCGACGCAGCCGTTCGGGCTCGCGGCCTCGCGCGCGAACTCGGCCTTCAGGGCGGGCGCCCACTCGGTCTTGACGTGGCTGTTCGACGTCTTCTCTTTCATGGACATCGCCATGGCGTATCTCCTCGCGAATATGCCCGAGCTATAGCAAGTTTTGCTGCAGTTTTGAATGCCGGCTCGTAGGGTGGGTTAGCCGCGCAGCGGCGTAACCCACCGCCTTACGCGAATTGTCGGCGGATTACGCTTCGCTAATCCGCCCTACAATCCCAGCAGCTTCTTCGCATTCCCGCCGCAGATCGCCGCAACGGTCTTGGCGTCGAGCGACTGCGTGTTGGCCACATGGCCGACCGGATCGTAGTCGGCCATGTCGAACGGATAGTCCGTCCCCATCAGGATGTGGTCGGCGCCGAACACCTTGATCAGATGCTCGAGCTGGTGGTGCGTGAACACGACCGTGTCGAAATAGATCTTCTTCAGATATTCGGTCGGCGGCTTCGGCAGGTTGTTGGCGACGTCGGTGCGCGCGCCCCAGGCGTGATCGATGCGGCCCGAATAGCCGCCGAGATAGCCGCCGCCATGCACCGCGAGGATCTTCAGGTTCGGATGGCGTTCGAGCACGCCGTCGAAGATCAGGTAGTGCAGCGCCACGGTGGTATCGAGCGGATTGCCGATCACGTTGGAGAAATAGAGCCGTGCGAAGCGCTCGCCGCCGGTGAACCCGTTCGGGTGGATCACTACGAGCGCGCCGAGCGCCTCGGCCTTGGCCCAGAACGGCGCGAAGGCCGGATCGGAGAGCTCCTTGCCGACCACGTTGGTGAGGATCTGGCAGCCCTTGAAGCCGAGTTGCTTCATCGCGCGCTCGAGCTCGCTTGCCGCCTCGTTGCCGTCCTGCATCGGCACGCTGCCGAGCGCGGCGAAGCGGTCGGGCGTGCGCGCGACATACTGGGCGATGCCGTCATTGACCACCTGCGCGGCCTTCACGCCGATCTCGAGCGGCACCGCGTAGTAGCACTGCGGCGGCGGCGGCATGACGAGCTGCATGTCGAGGCCCATCTCGTCCATGTCCTTCAGCCGCTCGGAAAGCCCGTTCTCGAGGCCGGTCATGCGCGTGCGCCGGTCGGCCTCCTGCCTGGCGTTGAGCGCCTTGACGTTGTCGGTCGCAAAATGCGCGAGCGGCACCTTGGTGAGATCGAGATAGGGCTGCGCGATCGCGGCTGCGGCCGGCACGCCGACATGCGAGTGGATGTCGATCGTTATCGACTTCGGCCTCACCTCGCGGCCGGGCTTGCCCTGCTTGCGCGCCGCGGTCGGGCCGTATCGGTTGGTGTCGGTCACGTGTGTTTGCTCCTGTCTGGTTGAGCCCTCACCCTGAGGAGCGCGCGAAGCGCGCGTCTCGAAGGGGGGCGCTTGCTCCGAGTTTGCGGCCATCCTTCGAGACGGCCGCTGCGCGGCCTCCTCAGGATGAGGTCAGTTCAAAACACCCCCAGATGCTGCGCGATACGCTTCTCGTCGGCCCTCGTCTCCGCCGCCGTGCCGCAAAACACAACCGCGCCGGTGTTCACGATCACGACATCGTCGGCGAGCGCGAGCGTGAGCTTGATGTTCTGCTCGACCAGCACGATCGAGAGCCCCTCGGCCTTCAATTGCGCGATGGTGCGGCCGACCTCCTGCACGATCTGCGGCGCGAGCCCCTCGGACGGCTCGTCCATCAATAGCACGCGCGGATTGCCCATCAGCGCGCGGCCGATTGCGAGCATCTGCTGCTCGCCGCCCGACAGCGATCCCGCATGCTGCGCGTGGCGCTCCCTCAGGCGCGGGAACAGGCCGAACACCCGCTCGATGGTCCACCCTCGCGCGCCCGCGGCACGCGACTGGCGCGCGACCTCGAGGTTTTCGCGCACCGTCAGTGAGCGGAACACGCGCCGGCCCTGCGGTACCAGGCAGATGCCTTTTCGCGCGATCACCTCCGGCGCGAGCCCGGCGACGTTCTCCCCGAACAGCGCGATCTCGCCGCGCCGCGGCTTGAGAAAGCCCATGATGGTCGCCATGCAGGTGGTCTTGCCGGCGCCGTTGCGGCCGAGCAGGCCGAGCAGCCGGCCGGGCTGCAACGCAAAGCCGACGCCGTGCAGCACGTGGCTGTCGCCGTAATAGGCGTCGACCTCGCCGACGCGCAGCGCCTCACTCGCCAAGGTACACCTCCCTGGTGCGCGGGTCGGCCACCACCTCGGCGCGCGTGCCTTCGACGATGACCTCGCCGTAATGCAACAGCGTGATGCGCTCCGCGAAGGCGAGGGCCGAATCCATGTCGTGCTCGATCATCACGATGGTGACGTCGCGCGGCACTTTCGCGAGCAGCTCGCGCACCTGCTGGCGCTCCTCCTGGCTCAGCCCCGCGAGCGGCTCGTCGAGCAGCAACAGCTTCGGCTGCTGCGCGAGTGCCATCGCCATTTCGAGCCGGCGCCGCTCGCCATAGGAGGTCTCGGCGACGGTGCGGTCCGCGCTCGCGCTCAAGCCCACGCGCGCGAGCGCCTCACGCGCGGCGTCGTGGAGGTGGCGCTTGCCGGACAACAGCGTCCAGATGTTCCAGCGCACCGGGTCGAGCCCGAGCAGCGCCAGCACCACGTTGTGGCAGAGCGTCTCCTTCGGAAACAGCGTCAGGATCTGGTAGGTGCGCGCGAGGCCGAGATGCACGCGCTGCTGCGTCGGGAGCTTCACGAGCTCGCGGCCGAACAGCTTGACCGAGCCCGCGTCAGGCGTGAGGTCGCCGGTGATCAGGTTGAACAGCGTGGTCTTGCCGGCGCCGTTCGGCCCGATGATCAGGCGCCGCTCGCCCGGCATCACGCTGAGCGAGACGTCGCGCGCCGCCGGCAGGCCGCCGAAGCGCTTGTTCAGGCCGGCGACCGCGAGCGCGGGCGTGGTCGTCGGCGCGGTCATGCGGCGCGCTCCGGCAGCTTGCCCTGTCCGCGCGCACGCGACCACAATTGCCGCACGCCCGGCACGATGCCGTACGGCATGAACAGGATCACGATCACGAAGATCGCGCCGAGCAGCGAGTTCCAGCGGTCCACATAGGACGAGACCACGTTCTTCACCAGCGTGATGATGACCGCGCCGACGATCGGACCCGTGAAGGTCGAGGCGCCGCCGAGGATCGCCATCAAGAGCACCTCGGCCGATTGCTGCAGCGAGATCGCGTGCGGCGAGATGAATAGGTTGTAGTAGATGTAGAGCAAGCCCGCGATCGAGCCCCAGAACGCCGCGAGCACGAAGGCGAGCCACTGGATCAGCCACACATTGTGGCCGAGCATGCGCATGCGGCGCGGCTGGTCGCGCGCGCCCTGCAGCGCAGCGCCGAACGGCGAGCGGGTGAGCCGCCAGATCACGAACAGCGCCACGACGAGCACCGCGAGCGTGAACCAGTAGAATTGCGGCGCGCTGGAAATGTCGAGGCCGAACGGATGCGGCCGGGCCGGGTAGCGCAAGCCATTGTCGCCGTCGGTCAGCGTGTTGGCGCGGTAGGCGATGCCCCACACGATCTGCCCGAGCGCGAGCGTGATCATCAGGAAGCCGATGCCGGACGCGCGCAGCGCGAGCACGCCGAACAGCGCGCCGCACAAGGTCGAGAACGCGACCGCCCCGAGGGCGGCGCCGAGCTGACCGGCGCCCCAGCCGAAGAAGAGCGTCGCCGCATAGGCGGTCAGCCCGAGGAACGAGGCGTGGCCGAGCGAGACGAGGCCGCCATAGCCGACCAGGAGGTTGAGGCTCACGGCGAGTAGCGCGTAGATCAGGATCTGGCTCGCGAGATTGAGATAGAACTCGTTGGTGACGAGGAGCGGCACCGCGATCAGCGCAGCCGCGATCACCAGCAGGGCCGGAAGCGAGCGCGTCACGATGGCACCCGGCCGAACAGGCCTTGCGGCATGAACACGAGCACCAGCACCATCGGAAGGAACAGGATGAAGTAGGCGAGGTCGGGGAACAGCGCGATGCCGAAATTGTAGAGAAAGCCGACCACGAAGCTGCCGACGAAGGCGCCGAGCAGCGAGCCGGCGCCGCCGAGAATGACGACGATCAGTGCGAGCGGCAGCATATCGGCATCGAGCCCCGGATAGGCGTTGAGCATTGGCGCGCCGAGCGTGCCGCCAAGCCCCGCGAGCACCGCGCCGAGGCAGAACACCACCGTGAACAACAGCGACACCGGAATGCCGACGCCGCGCGCCATCTCCATGTCGTCGACGCCGGCGCGGATCATTGCGCCGAGGCGGGTGCGGTCCATCAGCAGGTAGAGCGCGACCGCGGTGACCAGCGCGATGCCGAGCACGACCAGGCGGAAGGTCGGAAACGCGAAGCCGCCGAGCCGGAGCGGCGGGCGCAGCGCGGCCGGCGCCGGCACGGTCCAGGGATCGCCGGTCCAGACCAGCAGGCAGAGATCGGCGATGATGAAGGAGACGCCGAGCGTGACCAGCACCTGTCCCTGCACGTTGCCGGCGAGCCGCCGCAGGATGAAGCGCTCGAACACGATGCCGATCAGTCCGACGCCGAGGCCCGCGCCCAGCACCGCGAGCCAGAAGTTGCCGCCGAAATACGTGATGGTCGCGCCGAAATAGGCGCCGAGCATGAAGAAGCCGCCATGCGCGAGGTTCGGGATGCGCATCAGGCCGAAGGCGAGCGAGAAGCCGGAGGAAAGCAGGAACAACAGTCCGCCGAAGGCGATGCTGTTGAGGGTCTGAACGATCCAGAATTGCATGGCTACTCGCGCCGTATGGACACAGTGTGTCCCGGGCGCAGCGCAGCACGAAGTGGTGCGCTGCAGACCCGGGACCGCCAAAAACGCCGACGTCCGGAACGGTCCCGCATCTGCGATGCACCGCTTCGCGCTGCATCGCGTGCGGGACACACTCGCGCCACTGGCACCATCACTCCAAATTCTTCGCCGGCGGATAGTCGCGCGAGAAGACCGGCTGCTTCAGAAACTCGTCCTGCGGATAGGTCCAGAACTGGCTGACATCCGGATAGGTCTTCACCACCGTGTTCTGATAGTGGGCGTCCTTCTTCTCGACCTTGCGGATGTAGAGCGGGCCGACCGCGTTGCCGAGCGCGTCGAAGTGCAGCGGGCCGCGCAGCGTCTCCTTCACGCTGACGGCGCGCAGCGCCTTCATGAAGGCGTCCTTGTCCTCGATCTTGCCGTCGATCGACTTCAGCGTGGCCTCGAGCATCTCGGCCGCCACATAGGTCTCGGCCGCGTAGACGCCCGGATCGGTCTTGTAGTCGCGGCGGATGTCCTCGACGAACTTCTTGTTGATCGCATTGTCGAGCACGGCCGAGTACCAGCAGCACGAATAGGCGCCGAGCGCGTCGTCGCCCATCTGCTGCAGCACCGATTCGTCGATCGGCGTGAAGTTGCCGACGATCTGGAACTTGCCTTTGAGGCCGTATTCGGAGATCTGGCGCACCAGCTTCAGCCCGTTCGAGCCGGCGTGGCCGGTAAAGAGGACGTCGCAGTTCTTGAACTGCGAGATGTAGGTGCCGTAGTCCGGCGCATTCAGCGGCGTGAAGATCTTCTGGATCACCTTAGCCCCGGCGTCCTCGAATACTTTCTGGAAGCCGCCGACGTTCTCGTGGCCATAGGCGAAGTCGTCCGCGATCGTGATCGCGCGCTTGAGCTTCAGATCCTTCGCGGCGAAGTCCGCCATCGGATAGCTGCACTGCGCCGAGGTGCAGCTCGGCCGCACCAGCCACGGGTTCGGCTTGCGCTGGGTCATGTCCTCGGCGCCTGCGACGGTGAGGATCGGCGTCTTGGAGGAGCGGATGTAATCGTCGATCGCGAGCGCCTCGAACGCCGCGAGCGGGCCGATCAGCACCTGCACGCCGAAGCGCTCGACCAGCTCCTGCGTCTTGGTGCGCGCCTGCGCGGGATTGCCCGCGGTGTCGCCGGTCTGCAGCTCGACCGGCCGGCCGGCGAGCATGTTGTTGCGCTGCTTGAAGAAGATCGTGATGCCCTGCTCCATCTGCAGCCCGCCGGAGGCGAGCGCGCCGGATTTCACGGTCAGAAAGCCGACCTTGATCGGGCCCGGCTGCGCCACCGCGGCCGGCAGTTTCAGCGCGGCCGCGGTCCCCGCGGCGAGCGCAGCTTTGAGCACGGTGCGGCGATTGTGGCTCATCTGGTTCCTCCGGAGGTTCTTGTTGGCGCGATGGTCTTGCAACTTCGCGGTGGATGCAACGGCCGCGCGGCAAGCTCGGCGCATTCCCTCCCCGCTTGCGGGGGAGGGCTAGGGAGGGGGAGCGCTTTCGCTCCGCGCGCGCCAGCATTTCCCCTCTCCAATTCTCCCCAGCATAGCCCGTCGAAGACGGGCGTAAACGCCCTTTTGCTGGGGGAGAGGGCGCGCCGCGTGTGCGGGTCGCGTGGCGTCCCAGCATCACGACGGAGTCACGGCTCGAGATACTTGTTCTCCGGCCAGGTCTCGCGATTGTAGACGGGCTTTTTCAGGAACTCGTCGGGATCGTAGGTCCAGAACTGGCTCACATTCGGATAGGTCTTGATCACCGCATTGACGAGCTTGCCGTCCTTCTTCTCGACCTTGCGGATGTAAACATTGCCGACGACGTTGCCGTATTTGTCGAAGCTCACCGGGCCGCGGCAGGTGTCCTCGACCTTGTTGCCGCGCAATGCCTTGATCAGCGCGTTCTTGTTCTCGATCCTGGCGTCAATCGATTTCAGCGCGGCCTCGAGCACCGCGCCGTTGGTGTAGGTCGCGGCCGCATAGAAGCCCGGATCGGTCTTGTAGTCGCGCTGCATGCCCTCGACGAGCCGCCGGTTCGACGGATTGTCGAGCTGCGCCGAATAGAAGCTGGTCGAGAGCGTGCCGATCGCCTCGTCGCCCATCTGGCGCAACAGCGATTCATCCGCCGCCGTCATGCCGGCAAGCAACGGGATCTTGCCGCCATATTCCTTGTACTGGCGCAGGAACTTCAGTCCGTTCGAGCCCGCGAAGCCCATGAAGATCGCGTCGACGTCGGTCTTGAGCTGCGCGATGTAGGTGCCGTAGTCGGGCGCGTTGAGCGGCGGCCACAGCTTCTGCACCACCTTGGCCCCCGCATCCTCGAAGGCGCGCTGGAAGCCGGCGTTGAGCTCGTAGCCGTAGGCGAGGTCGTCGGCGATCATCGCGACGCGCTTGTATCCGAGCTCCTTCGCCGCATAGTCGCCCATCGGATAGCTGCACTGCGCCGAGGATGAATCCGCGCGCACGAACCACGGGTTCGCCTTGCGCTGTGTCAGGTCCTCGGCGGCGGCGACGCTGAGCGTCGGGATCTGCTTGTCGCGGATCGTGTCGTCGATCGCGAGCGCTTCCGCGGTCGCGAGCGGTCCGATCAGGCAGGAGATGTTGTCGCGCTCGACCAGCTCCTGCATCTTGGTGCGCGCGACCGCCGGCGCGCCGGCCGAGTCGCCGGTGAAGAGCTGCACCGGCCGGCCGGCGAGCGTGCTGTTGCGCTCCTTCAGATAGAGGGTGAGGCCCTGCTCCATCTGCAGCCCGCCCGAGGCGAGCGGGCCGGTCTTCACGGTGAGAAAGCCGATGCGCATCGGGCCTTGCGCGCGCACCACGCGGGGCGCGGCGAGCGCAAGCGCGTTCGCGCCGACGCCCTTGAGCATGGTTCTGCGGTGCAGTGCCATGATGTTTCCCCCGCCCTATCGCTTGATCCCCGCCATCGCCTCGAGCACGGCGCAGACCGCGCCGGTGTCCTGATCGGCATAGCCGGTCGAGATCGCCGCGCGATAGATCGGCTCGGTCGCGCAGAACAGCGGCGTCGGACAGCCGACGCTCGCCGCGTATTCGCCGATCACCTTCATGTCCTTCTGCCAGGTCGAGTTGCGCATGGTGAGGTTGTCGCCATCGTAACGGTGCTCGACCATCATCGGCGCGCGCAGCTCGAACACGCGCGAATTGCCGGCGCCGACGTGGATCAGATCGAAGATCTGCTTCGGATCAAGCCCGGCCTTCATGCCGAGCACCATCGCCTCGGCGCTCGCCACGTTGTGGATCGCGACCAGCAGATTGGCGACGAACTTCATCTTCATGCCGTTGCCGAACACGCCGAGGTCGTGCGCCTGGCGCGCGAAGCCGGCGAAGGCCGGCAGCAGGCTCTGGATCGCCTGCGCGTCGCCGCTCGCATAGACCACGAGATCCTTGTTGCGCGCCTGCGAGCCGGTCCCCGACAGCGGGCAATCGAGCAGCGTGTGCCCGGCGGCGCGCAGCGCCTGCTCGGCGTGCGTCTTGTCCTCGAGCGAGAAGGTGGAGAGCTCCGCAATGACCCGGCGCGGCAGCTGCGCCTCGACGATCGCCTCCACGGTTGCCATCAGGGCCTCGGGCTTCGGCAGGCTGATCAGGATCTGCGTCGCTTTCGCCGCAAGCGCGGCCGCACTCGTCGCGATCGCGACGCCGGCCGCCTTCGCCTCCGCGCAACGGCTTTTCTCGATGTCGAAGCCGACCACCCCCCAGCCCGCGGCGGCGAGGTTCTTCGCGATCGCCCCGCCCATGATGCCGAGGCCGATCACCCCGATCGTCTTCGTCTCTTTCTTCGTCTCTTGCCCCTTGGTCGCGGCTGCGCTCATGATGGCTCCTCGACCGGACGCGTTCTGCCGCGCGGCCGGGCCGCAATAGGACACGGCGAGGGCCGTCGATGCAAATCGGAATCGCAGGGCTCGGACGCATGGGGGCCGCGATGGCGGCGCGGCTGATGGAGACCGGGCATACGCTCACCGTCTGGAATCGCACCGCCGAAAAGGCCGGGCCGCTGACGCAGGCTGGCGCGCAGGCGGCCGACACGCCGGAGGATCTCGCCGAGCACAGCGACGTCATCATCACCATCCTGATCGACGCGAACGCGATCGATCACGTCTACAATGGGGAGCGGGGCCTGCTCGCGGGCGACGTCACCGACAAGCTGTTCATCGAGATGAGCACGGTGCGCCCCGAGGTGCAGATCGCGCTCGCGAATGTCGTGCGCGCGACCGGCGCGCGCTTCGTCGAATGTCCGGTCGGCGGCACCACGGGTCCGGCGCGGCAGGGCAAGCTGTTCGGCTTCATGGGCGCGGAGCCTGCCGACGCGGAGCTTGCCAAGCCGATCCTCGACCAGCTCTGCCGCCGGCTCGAGCATGTCGGGCCGGTCGGCAACGGCGCGCTCGCGAAGCTCGCGATCAACATGCCGCTGATGATCCACTACCAGGCGCTCGGCGAGGCGCTCGCGATGGCGCGGCCGCTCGGGCTCGAGCCGGAGCGCATGATGGACATCCTCGCGGACACCTCCGGCGGACCGAACGTGCTGAAGACACGCGGGCCGGTGCTGGCGAAGATGATGCGGGGCGAGGACGTGCCCGTGATGTTTCCGCTCGAGGGCTGCATCAAGGACCTGCAGGCGATGCAGGCCGAGGGCAAGGCGCGCGGACTCACGTTGCCGCTCATCCAGATGACGCTCGCCTGCATGCAGGAGTCGGCCGCAAAGGGCCTCGGCGCGAAGGAGGTCGGCGTGCATTCGGTATACTGGTCGAAGAAGTGACGCGCGTGCCGCACGCGCAGGCCTATACCCTCCCCCTTGTGGGGAGGGTCGACCGCTGAGCGGAGCGAAGCGGGCGGGGTGGGGGTCGGTGTTTGTCGAGCTGTCGGCGCCAAAAACTCCGACCCCCACCCCTAGCCCCTCCCCACGAAAGGGCGTTCACGCCCGTCTTCGACGGGCTATGGGGGAGGGGAACAGGTCCGCGATCGTCGCGCTGTTCTCGTAAACCAACAGAGGATCCAGATGTCCGTCACACTCGCGCAAGCTTCCACCATCGTCGACGTCGCGCTGCAAAAGGGCCGCGAGACCAACTGCGCGCCGCTGACCGTCGCGGTGCTCGATGCCGGCGGGCATCTCGTGGCGTTCAAGCGCGAGGACCGGTCCGGCATCCTGCGCTTCGATATCGCCTACGGCAAAGCCTGGGGCGCGCTCGGCATGGGCTTCGGCTCGCGCGAGCTTGCCGAGCGCGCCGCGAAGAGCCCGCTGTTCTTCGGCGTGCTTGCGACCGTCAGCCAGGGCCGCCTCGTGCCGGTGCCGGGCGGCGTGCTGATCAAGGACGCAGGCGGCGCCATGCTCGGCGCGGTCGGCATTTCGGGCGACAGCTCGGACAAGGACGAGGTGTGCGCGCTCGCCGGCATCGAGGCCGCCGGGCTGAAGGCGGCGGTGGGGGCGTGAGCCCCGCTACACCTCACACATCAAACGGCGGCTTCTCGCCCTCGGGCAGCGGCAGCTCGAACGCGTTGAGCGTCACCGACACCAAGCTGTAGTAGCCGATGATGCCGACGAGATCGATCACTGAGGTCTCGCCGAGTGCCTTCTTGGCGCGCTCGAAGGTCGCGTTCGACACGCGACGGGTACGCACCAGCTCGGTCGCGAAATCGTAGATCGCCTGCTCGTCGCTTTTCGTGAGCTTCGGCGTGCTGCCTACGCGGATCGCCTCGATCGCGGCCGGATCGATGCCGGCCTTGATGGCGAGCGGCGCGTGCGCGAACCACTCGTAATCCGCCTTCCAGAACGAGCCGGTGATGCAGATCGCGAGCTCGGAGAGGCGCGGCGGCAGGCTCGAATTGAAGCGGCAATAGGCGCCGAGCGCCTGCGCGTGCTCGGCGAGCCCGGCGTTCTTCAGCCACACCTTGATCGGGCCGACCACCCTGCCGCGCGGGCCGGCGAGCACGGCATCGTGTACCTTCTTCTGTTCGGGCGTGAACTTCGCGGGATCGAGCTCGGGCAGACGGGACATGGCGTTTCCTTCTCGGGTCTTGCTCAGGTCTTGCTCAGATCTTGCTCAGATCTTG
>Ga0187784_10002881_pt1 | contig 13843 bp, 8 predicted proteins | sample 1015_SJ02_MP15_2_FD_132964 | JGI IMG/M metagenome (GOLD analysis project Ga0187784, IMG submission 132964) | Tropical peat soil microbial communities from peatlands in Department of Meta, Colombia - 1015_SJ02_MP15_20_MG | ecosystem: Environmental > Terrestrial > Soil > Wetlands > Peat | place...
CCGCACGACGCCATTGTCGAGCCAGATCACGCGGTCGCAGAGATGCTGCAGAAAGTCGAGATCATGCGAGACGATCAGGATCGTCCCATGCTTCGCGAAACCGGCGATGAACGCCTCGCATTTGTGCTGAAACACCTCGTCGCCGACCGAGAGCGCCTCGTCGACGATCAATATGTCCGCCTTTGCGAAAGCGCAGATGGCGAAGGCGACGCGCGCGATCATGCCGGAGGAATAGGTGCGCATCGGCTGCTCAAAGGAAGGGCCGATGTCCGCGAAGGCGGCGATGTCGTCGATGCAGGCGTCTACGTCGCGGCGCGAGAGTCCGAGGATCGCCGCGCCGATGCGCGCATTTTCACGGCCGGTGAGCAGCCCGTCGAAGCCCGACCCCAGCGCCAGGATCGGCGCGATGCGTCCTTCGACCGCGAAGGCGCCCTTGCTCGGGCGGGTTATGCCGCAGAGAATCTGCAACAGCGTCGTCTTGCCCGCGCCGTTGCGGCCGATGAGCCCGACGCGCTCGCCCTTGGCGACGGAGAAGCTCACGTCGTGCAGCACCCATTTCTCCTTGTAGAATTTCTTCCACAGGCCGAACAGGATCTGCTTCAGCTGATCGTTCTGATGCGCGTAGAGCTGGAACGCCTTGCCGACGCCCTGCGTCGCGATGACGCTATCAGATGACATCGACGATGACCGACTTGTAGCGCATGAAGAACTGATAGCCGAAGTAGAACACGGCGTAGGAGACGAGGACGACGGCGAGATAGCCGAACGGGTCCGGCATGCGCCCGCGCATGGCGATGTCGCGCAGCATCTCGATATAGTCGCCGACAGGATTGAGGCGCAGCCAGAAGGCGTAGGTCGGCGGGACTTGTGCGAAGGAGTAGAACACAGGCGTCGCGAACATCAGGATCGGCACGAGCGAGGCCATGATGTGCGAGACGTCGCGCGTGAAGGCGCCGAGCGCCATCAGGAACCAGACGACGCCGAGCATGAACAGCGCGAAGGGCGCGAACAGGAAGGGCGCGAAGAGCAGCGTCCAGTGCAGCGCGCCGCCCGTGACGAGGCGAAAGACGAGGAACACCGCGAAGGCGATGCCGCCATAGGTGAAGTGGCGGATTGCGACGGTCCAGGCGATGGTCTCGCTGGGGAAGATCGACTTCTTGACGAAGTTGACATGCTCGTGCAGCAACATCGGCGCGCGATAGGCGAGTTCGCTGAAAAGATTGAAGACGACGAGGCCGACGAAGATGTTGCAGGCGTAGTCCGTAATGGACATCCCGCCGGCGAGCTGCGGCACGGTGATGGAGAACACCGCCGTATAGGTCAGCATCATGATGAGCGGCGAGAGCACGGCCCAGGCGGGGCCGAGCATGGAGCCGCGAAAGCGCGAGACGAACTCGCGCCGCGCCACCGCGCGAATGAGCTCGCGATGCCGCCAGGCGCGCGCGAAGGGCTCCAAAAGGTCCGCCGGCTGGAAGCGCGGCGGGCTCAGGGTTCTCTCCAGGGTCATGGCGCCGCATAGACCAGCTTGAAACGGCGCCTGTCAATGGCGGGACGCCGCTGGCGCACGGCGCGCGCGCGGCGCCCGAGAAAACCTCGCCCTGGCCCCCGCGCGCGTGATTCGCGGTCCGTTCTCCGTTATAGTGTCATTAAGAATCAGCCTGCCCGGGACCCCTTCTCCCGCTTGCGGGAGAAGGTGGTCGAGCGAAGCGAGGCCGGATGAGGGTGCGCCGGGCGTGGGCCGAGAAATTTCAAGCGGTCGCCTGGGCGTCACAGCCCTCATCCGGCGCTTCGCGCCACCTTCTCCCGCAAGCGGGAGAAGGGGTTCCCGCCCGGCGGCTGTTGGTGGGAGTGCCGCTCTTGTCCATGCCTGCTCCAAAGCCTGCGCAAGGCTCCATCGCCGCGAGGGCCCGCGCCCTCGCGGGCGGCCCGCGCTATCTCGAGGCGCTCAATCCCGAGCAGCGCGAGGCCGTCGAGACGCTCGAGGGCCCGCTGCTCGTGCTCGCCGGCGCCGGCACCGGCAAGACGCGCGTGCTCACGACCCGCATCGCCCACATTCTCGCCTCCGGCGAGGCGCGCCCCTGGGAGATCCTCGCCGTCACCTTCACCAACAAGGCGGCGCGCGAGATGCGCGAACGCGTCGAGACCCTCGTCGGGCAAGGCGTCGAGGCGATGCAATGGCTCGGAACGTTCCACGCCATCAGCGCCAGAATGCTGCGCCGCCACGCCGAGCTCGTCGGGCTGAAGCCCAATTTCACGATCCTCGATACGGACGACCAGATCCGGCTGCTGAAGCAGGCGATCAAGGCCGAGAACATCGACGAGAAGCGCTGGCCGGCGCGCCAGCTCGCCTGGCAAATCGACTCCTGGAAGAACCGCGGCGTCACGCCCGCGCAGGTTCCGGCGGGCGAGGCGATGAGCTTCGGGAATGGCAAGGGCGGCGAGCTCTATGCGCTCTATCAGGAGCGGCTCAAGATCCTCAACGCCGTAGACTTCGGCGACCTGCTCATGGAGACGCTGCGGCTCTTCCGCGAGCAGCCCGACGTGCTCGCCGAGATGCACCGCCGCTTCAAATATATCCTCGTCGACGAGTATCAGGACACGAATGTCGCGCAATATTTGTGGCTGCGGCTGCTCGCGCAGGGACGGCGCAATCTGTGCTGCGTCGGCGACGACGACCAGAGCGTCTATGGCTGGCGCGGCGCCGAGGTCGAGAACATCCTGCGCTTCGAGAAGGATTTCCCAGGCGCCAAGGTCGTGCGGCTCGAGCGCAACTACCGCTCGACCGGGCATATCCTGGCCGCGGCCTCGCATCTTATCAGCCACAATGAGGACCGGCTCGGCAAGACGCTGTTCACCGACGGCGGGCTCGGCGAGAAGCCGACGGTCACGGGCGTCTGGGACAGCGAGGAGGAAGCCCGCGCGGTCGGCGACGAGATCGAGGCGCTGCGACGGCGCGGACATCAGCTGAACGAGGCCGCCATCCTCGTGCGCGCGTCCTTCCAGATGCGCGAGTTCGAGGAGCGCTTCGTGGCCATCGGCCTGCCCTATCGCGTCATCGGCGGCCCGCGTTTCTATGAGCGCGCCGAGATCCGCGACGCGCTCGCCTATCTGCGCTGCGTCGCGCAAGAGTCCGACGATCTCGCCTTCGAGCGCATCCTCAACACGCCGAAGCGGGGCCTCGGCGACGCGACGCTGCAATTGCTGTTCGACTATGGGCGCAAGCAGGGCCTGCCGCTGATGCTCGCGGCGCGCGCGCTTTGCGAGACCGAGGAGATCAAGCCGAAGCCGCGCGCGACGCTGCGCGCGCTGATCGACGATTTCGCGCGCTGGCGAGCGCTGATCGACGCGAAGCCGCATCAGGAGCTCGCCGAGCTCGTGCTCGATGAATCGGGCTACACGCAGATGTGGAAGGACGACAAGACGCCCGAGGCCGAAGGGCGGCTCGAGAATTTGAAGGAGCTCGTGCGCGCCATGGAGGAGTTTCCGGATCTCTCCTCCTTCCTGGAGCATGTCTCGCTCGTCATGGAGAACAGCGAGGGCGCCGTTTCGGACCGCGTGTCGATCATGACGCTGCACGGCGCCAAGGGGCTCGAGTTCGAGACCGTATTTTTGCCCGGCTGGGAGGAAGGTCTCTTCCCCTCGCAGCGCACGCTCGACGACAATGGCCGCGCGGGGTTGGAGGAAGAGCGGCGGTTGGCTTATGTCGGCCTGACGCGCGCGAGGCGCCGCGCCAAAATCTATTTTGCGACCAACCGTCGCATCCGCGGCCTGTGGCAGACGACCATGCCGTCGCGCTTCATCGACGATCTGCCGGCGAAGAACGTGGAGGTCGTCGAACGCGCCGGCGCATCGCAATACGGCGCCTATGGCGTCTCGCGCTTTGCGGGTCTCGACCGCTATTCATCCGTCTACGAGACCCCGGGCTGGAAACGCGCGCAGAACGGGTCGCAGCAGCGGGGACGGAGCGCGGCGGCGACGGTGATCGAGGGGCGGGTCCTGGCGAAGTCGACGGGCGCGGCGGATTTCACGCCGGGGCAGCGCGTGATGCACGCGAAGTTCGGACCGGGAACCGTGGCGCGGGTGGACGGGGATAAGCTCGCGGTCGAGTTCGACCACGCGGGGGCGAAGATGGTGAAGAGCGCGTTTGTGGAGAGGATGTGAAGCGGGGCGACGTCGTGAGCCTCGATATCGATCACGCCTCGCGTGACGACGACCCGATGCGCGCGCCTTAACCTAGAAGGCGGGAAACCTGCGGCGAATTTGGAAACTGTGATAACCAGCGTCGTGGAAGTCCGGTCGGGCGCTTCGGCCACGGAGCCAAAATGACTGAGAGCGACGAAGCGAACAGGGATCGGCGCCCGCATGTCGCGGTCGTCATCGTGAGCTTCAAGAGCGCCAACGACCTCTCGATCTGCTTTGAAGCGCTCGCGCGGCAAAGTCACCCGGATTTCGAAGTCGTCGTCTGCGAGAACGGCGGGGCGGAGGCTTTCCGTCGCCTGAGCCTTGCGCTCCCCACGGCGCTCCCTGGAGGGCGATCTGTGCGTCTGATCGAGGCGCCGGGCAACCTCGGCTATGCGGGCGGCGTGAATGTCGGCCTGCGCGCGACGCGCGAGGCGGACGCCTGGTGGATCCTCAATCCCGACACGCAACCGGCCCCTGACGCTCTGGCTGCGCTGGTGGAGCGCCTCCACGCCGGCGGCTGCGACGCCGTCGGCGGACCAGTGCTCACTTTTGACGGCGAGGTCATCACCTATGGCGGCGCCTGGAATTCCTGGCTGGCGCGGACGACCTCGCTGCGCGATGAAAATTCCGGGTCCGGCGCTATCGAGGGCCGACTCGACTATCTTTGCGGCGCGTCCATGCTCGTCGGGCGGCGCTTCCTTGACGTCGCGGGACCGCTGCGAGAAGATTATTTTCTGTATTGCGAGGAGGTCGAATGGTGCCTCCGCGCCGTCCAACGAGGGGCGCGGCTCGGCTTTGCTCGGGGGGGGCGCGTCTATCATCTTCAAGGCGCGTCGACCGGCAACGTCCTCACGGTGGCCGACCGGCCGCGGCTCCCCGTATATCTCGATGCTCGAAACAAAGTGCTGTTGACGATCGATCATTACGCCGCCAAGGCGCCGATCGCCATTGCCGCGGCGCTCCTGCTTCTCGTCGCGCGCTATGCAAGGCGCAAAGCCTGGCGCCAGCTTCGCGACGGCGTGGACGGCTGGAGGGCCGGACTGCGCAACGAGCGCGGAATTCCTGCCTGGCTAGAGCGGGGACCGCAGGCGCCCGCCTGGAGGACGGCGCAGCCCCCGCTCGAGATGTCCCTGTGGCGGTCGCGCAGAGAGTGAGCGGCGAAGATGCGTCAGACCGCTGTCGGAGAAGCGACCCGGGTCTTCGTCCGGCTCTCTGAGGAAGCCCTGGACGCGGCGCGGCGCGCCTCCACGGGAGTCGAGCTGCGCTCGGCGCTCGCATGGGGGGAGCATTGCACCGAATGCGTCATGCCCAGCTGCTACGCGACCTGCTCGCTCTACACGCCGCGGCGAGATTTGAAATGCCGGCGATTCGCCGACGGAATGGAGCGCGTGCGTTTCGAGGGCGCGGAAGATCTCGACGGCATGCGCTTGCAATTTCGCAAATGGGGCAAGCTCGAGGCGCAGGGACGTCTGCGCCTGTTTGCGAACGCATGGGCGCGCAGATTGGAACGCGCCGAGGGGCTGGGCGCGACGCTCGCGGACCTTCGTCTGTTTCCTTTCCGGCTCAAGGACTTCCTGGTCAGAGGGATCAACCTTGCGAAAGCGCGCCTGATCGATCGATTGGGGTTCGACGCGCAGCCCGACGCGTTCCTGATTGCCTGCTTCAACGAGAGCGACGCCGGCGCGGCGATGACGTTCACCGTGAAGCCGACTTCGCCCAACGGGCGATACTTCCAGCGCCACTTTCGCCTGGAGCCCAAGTCCAACCGGATCGAAATCCCCTTCGACGCGATCCGTGCGGCCGTGGACCCGCGAGAGGAGCTGCTCTTTCAGATCGAGCCGGTCGGCTCGGCCGAGCAGCGCCTTCTCACCTTCACCTTCGCCGACTTCGTAGTCTTCGACCGGGCGCGAGAGGCCGGGGCGGCGCCGAGCGGCGATGAGCGCGACGCGGAACCGGTGAAAGCCCCCGCCGCAACGCCCAAATGCAAATGCGTCGTCTGGGACCTCGACAACACGCTGTGGTCCGGAATCCTCGTCGAGGACGGGCTGGCCAATTTGCGCCTTCGCCCGGCTGCGGCGCGCGCGATCGAAGAGCTCGACCGACGCGGCGTCCTCCACTCGATCGCCAGCAAGAACAACGCGGAGGAGGCCCTCGCGGCGCTCGAGCGCTTCGGCGTCGCCAAGTATTTTCTTGCGCCCCAGATCGGCTGGGGACCGAAGAGCGCCGCGATCTCGAGAATCGCCGAGAAGCTCAACATCGGCAAGGACTCGCTGGCCTTCATCGACGACCAGCCCTTCGAGCGGGCCGAAGTCGCCTCCGTTCACGCCGAAGTGCGCGTTCTCAGCGAGGAGGCCGTCGAGACGCTCCTCGACATGCCGGCGTTCGACGTGCCGGTCACGCAGGAGAGCCGCCAGCGTCGGGAGATGTATCGCGAAGCTGAGGTTCGGGACGCGGCCTATGATCAGGCCGGCGTGGGCTTTCTGGAATTCCTGCGCATGTGCAATCTCCGGCTGCGCATCTCGGATCTCGACGCCCGCAACTGCGAGCGCGTCTACGAGCTGTGCCAGCGCACGAATCAGCTGAACTATTCCGGCCGGCGGCTGACGCGGACGGACCTTGTCGAGCTCGTTTCGGGCGAAAGCGATCGCGCGGGCTTCGTGCTGTCCTCTTCGGACAGGTTTGGCGACTATGGCGTCATCGGCTTCGCCGTCCTGGATCTCAATCGCTTCACGGTGGAGCACTTCTTCATGAGCTGCCGCGTCCAGCACAAGAAGGTCGATCACGCCTTCTTCGGCTGGCTGCTGGCGCGGGTGCGCCAGCAAGGCGCCGACGGGCTTCACGTCGTCTTTCGCTCGACGGGGCGCAACGCCCCCTCGCTTCAGGTCCTGACAGAGATGAAGTTTAAGGAGGCTGAGGCTGGCGTCTTTGCTTCTCCGGACGTCGAGGCGTTGCCCGACCAGGACGTCGTAGCGGTGAACGACGAGACCCATCGGAGCTTCAAGCGGAGCCGTCCTGCCCTGGTCGAATGCTGCAATGCAGGCGGGGGCTGAGGTCCGGCGCCGATGTCCTTCACGACGCGACTTCGCAGCAAGGCGAATGGGACGCTGGCACGGGCGCTGGCCACGCGCACGGTCTCCATGCGCAACGCGCGGCCGGTCGTGTCCTTCACCTTCGACGACTTTCCGAAGTCCGCGGCGCTGTGCGGCGCGCGGCTGATCGAGCGCCACGGGGGCTGCGGCACGTTCTATTGCGCCTCCTCCTTCTGCGGGGTCGCGAACTCGGGCGAGACCTTCTTCGACGCCGACGACCTGGCGGCTTTGACCGCGTCCGGCCACGAGATCGGATGTCACACCGCATCGCATCTTCGCGTCTCGACATGCGCCCGGGCGCAATTGGAGCAGGATCTCGAGAGGAACGCGCGCTTCGTCGCCGAACGCCTTGGGGACGTGCGCTTGAGCACCTTCGCCTATCCTTTCGGCGACATCGGCCTCGGCGCAAAGCTCCAGCTGCAGGGCAGATTCGCCGCCTGCCGGTCCTCCTTTCCGGGTCTCAATCGCGGCGTCGCCGATCTCGGCGCCTTGAAGGCCGAGCGGCTCTATTCCGGCAGGGTCGACGCCGCGTCCGTCGAGCGAAGCGTCGAAGCCGCCGCGTCCGCCAACGCCTGGCTGATCTTCTACACACATGACGTGAGCGAGGATCCGAGCGCGTTCGGCTGCACGCCGACGCTGCTCGAGACAGCCTTGAAAGCTGCGAACGCCGCGGGGTGCGAGATCTTGACCGTGAGAAACGCGCTCGGCCGGATCGCCTTCCGTCCGGCCTCCGGACAGCCCTGACCCGCGCAAGCGGCGTCCTGTTCACCCTCCCAACGCCCAACCTCGCGCCGCTGAGCCTTCTTCAAGGCTGATCGGCGCGCGCATGATTGTTGCGGTCGCGATCGACGGTGATCGGAGCGCAAGAATTTCCGTCGCTTTTCGAGACAGTCAGAACGGCCGGCGTTCCGACGCCGGACGCGCGATCGTCACTGAGCGCCAGAATGAAACGTTTTCGTCGCGCAATTGCCGATCCGGGGAGGAAGGGATGAACGAGGGACGCGCCATGCGGCTTCTGATCTACGTGTTGTTGGCGGCTTTTTCCTGGTGGCTTGCGGCGGGGTCGGTTGCTGCGGCCAGCAGATCGGTCTGGACCTATCATTACGACAATCTGCGCACCGGCTGGAACAATCAGGAGACGGTGCTCAGCGCGACGACGTTTCCTGCGAACTTCGGCGTTCTCGCGACCGTCGCGCTCGATGATCAAGTCGACGCGCAGCCCCTGCTCGCGCCCGCACTGACGATCGCCGGGGGAGTCCACGACGTGCTGTATGTCGTGACCCAGAACAACTCGGTCTATGCTCTCGACGCGCAGAGCGGGAATATTCTGGCGACGACCAATCTCGGCCCGCCCGTGCCGGCGCCATTCGGCTGCAACAACAACGGCCCCAACATCGGCATCACGAGCACGCCGGTCATCGATCTCTCGCTGCAGCGCATTTACGTCATGGCCTATGTCAATGGCGCGTCCCCTCAGTATCAGCTGCACGCCCTGAGCCTCACGACGCTTGCTGACGCCGTGCCGTCGATCACCGTTGCGGCGAGCCACAAGCTCACGAACGGCTTCACATTCTCCTTCAACGCGACTTATCAGCGCCAGCGGCCCGCGCTGCTCGAACGCGGCGGCGTGATCTATGCCGGATTCGGCAGTTTCTGCGACTATCAGGGCAACAACTCGCGGGGCTGGGTTCTCGGCTGGCGAGCCTCGAATCTCGCGCAGCTGCCGAATTCGCAGCTCGATGACACGCAGGCGACCTCTCCGACGAGCTTTTTCCTCAGCTCGGTCTGGATGTCGGGATATGGTCTCGCCGCCAACGGCGACAACATCTTCTTTTCCACCGGGAATTCCGACTGCAACTGGACGGTCACGCCGGAGCAGTGCCCGACGGCCAGCACCTACGACGGGGTGACGAACATACAGGAAAGCGTCATCAGCCTATCGCCTAGTCTGGCGAGCCACGACGGCGTGTTCACCCCGAGCAACGTGCTCGAGATGGACATCGATGACGCAGACCTCGGCGCCAGCGGCGTGCTGCTGCTGCCGACACAGCCCGGCGGAGCCAACCTGGCCGCAATCGTCTCGAAAGACGGCCGTCTATTTCTGCTCGATCAGACCAATCTTGCGACGGCGCAAGACATGCAGCAACTCGCAAACGGCTGCTGGTGCGGGCCGACCTACTATCAGCGAAACGACGGGGTGGGGCGCGTGGTGACGGCCGCCGGAGCGCTGCAAACCTGGCAGATCGGCACGTCCCCGACGCCCCATTGGGTCGCCGAAACGACCACCAACACGATCCCTGCATCGGAACAGGATCCGGGCTTCTTCACGACCGTCAGCTCCAACGGCGGCGCGCCCGGATCGGCCATCATCTGGGCGGTCGGACGTCCCACAGCCACCACGGGCTTGACGCTCTACGCCTTCTCGGCGGCTCCCGTGAACGGCGCGCTGCCCCTGTTGTATTCCGCTCCGGCTGGACAATGGCCCAACCTCGGGGGCAACGCCAACATCGTGCCGATGGTGGCGAATGGACGCGTTTATGTCGGCGCCTACAAAACCCTGACCATCTTCGGGCCGGGCGGCGCGCCGCCCGCAGCCGCCGCGCCTGCGGCGGCAGACGCCGCTCTCGCGCTCGCGCCCGCGTCCCGTCGCGTGACTGGGTGGCTGCTTGCGCAATCAGGCGCAAAGCTCACGCTTCTCACCCGCAATGCCGGAACTGTCGAGGTCGACGCCACCGATGCGTTGGCGCAACGCCGCGCGGCCCCGAGCCTCGTCATTGGCGAGCCATATACGGCTTTTGGGCCCGTTGGCGGCGACGCGACATTCGCAGCGACCGCGATCACGCGCGCGAAGCCTGGCGTAGGGGCGTGGCCGAGCGATCGTTGAGCGTTGGAGCGGCATCGAGGCTGGGAGCGGTCGGCGCGCCGACGGCTTCCCGCTCTCCCTCACGCCGAACGAGATCGAGATAAACGAAGGCCAGCCCAAGAAGCAAGTAATACAGCGTCTGATTGTCGCGCTGCGAAAGCGTGATGCGATAGAGTCCATAGGCCAGCAGGCTGGCGGCGAGCGGACCCGCCAGGGTTCCGAGCCGATCGAGCTTCCTGATGTAGATCCTGACGCAGGACCATACGGCGAAAAAGATGGCGCCCATGTAGAACGCGAGCCCCGGCACGCCGGTCTCGACGAGGAGCGAGATCACATAGCTGTCGATCGACAGAAAGCCGAAGGGCGCATAGCCCAAAGTCTCCGCGCCGAGGCCGATGCCGTGACCGGTCAGGGGGTTTGACGCAAGCAAGGGCTTTGCGAGCGCCCATTGCTCCAACCTCGAATCGGTGCTGCTCGAGGCTTGTCCGCCGCCGAGCACGATATTGTGAAGCCGCTTCCAGAGGAAGATCGCGGCCACGAGCGCCGAGACGCCCGAGGCGGCGAACACCCCGGCGATGGCTCCGGCGAGGCTCCTCGGGTTGAGCCGCGCGGTTCGAATCACGCCGATAGCGGTGAGCATGAAAAGGGCGGCGAGCATGCCGATCGAACCGCCCCGGGATCCGGACACGATGAGCGATACGATCGATGCGAAAATGACTGCGACGCCGAGAGCGCGATCGATGTATCGCTCGGCGTGGAAGGCGAAGAACACGCCGATGGGCGCCATCATCGCCGCGAATTCTCCGAAGGAGAGCGAAACCAGGTAGATCGAGGAAGCCCGGTAGATGCCGTCCCTGTAGGGGCTGTGAGCCAGCGCCTCGGCCATTTGGGGGTTGGAATAGAGGAGCGCGTTGGCGATCCACTTGGGCAGCAAATCGATCACAAAGCGGCGCTCCAGAATGAACTCCGCGGTTCCGACGGCCGCGACGAAGAGTGAGCAGTAGCCCATGATCCGGAAGACGAGGATGATGTCTTCCCGGCTTCTGACGACTGAAACGCAGGCAAGGAACGGAATGTACCATGTCAGCGCCATGTCCAGGAGCACGGACAGCGAGTTGGCCGGCGACGTGGACGTAAAGACCGACAGCACCGCGATGACGGGAAATCCTAGAAAGCATATGGCGAGCGGGCGGTTGGAGCGGAACATCTCCGCAATGCGCTTTCTTGGCGGCGCGGAGCCGCCGAGAACGATCGCGAGCGCGAAGATGACCACCGCGAGGAAGATGCGGCGCACGGAAATCCACGGCAGACCTTGGATCTGCACGGCGTAAAACGCCGGCACGACCAAATTCACGCCCACGGCCCAGAAGAAGGATTTGCGCAGCAGGCTCTCGGGAACGCGGGCGATGTCGGGCATCGCCCAGATCAAGAACGCCCCGAGAACGCCGACCACCGCCGCAGGCACGCCCGGCGGGAAAATCACCGCGAGCGCTCCGACGAGCATCCCGAAGACGGCCGTGAAAAGGACGAGCAAAGTCACCTTGCGGCGGAGGAATCGCCAGAGCGCGCCGAAGGGCGCGAGCCCGTGAAGGACACCCCGCGCGATCGCGGCGCTCAACGACCTGGCTCGCAGCGCATATTCGGGGAAAGTCATGCGTCGCCCTTCCGTCAGAGGTCGCGGCGATGACGCCGAAGGGACGCGCGACCGCGCGAAGGCATCGCCCTCCTCCGTGCGGGAATCACCAATTTATAGATTGGCGAAAAACGAGGCGCAACACGGCGTTCGCCCGATCAGTGGGCGTAGGCTCCGATGTCGGGCGGGTCGCGCCGCGTCTTTCCGGCGATGTCGAGCTTCGGCGCGGATTTCGAAGAACCGGCTTGGAACAGCACGCTTTTCGCGGTGGGCCGAAGATCGAAGACGCCACCTTTGATGTCGAGACGCTGCAGGTCCACGAAGGCGCCGGAATAGACGCGATTGCCGTCGATCGTCCCCACCTTGATCGCCGACTTTCTGCCGTCGACGTCGAGCGTGATCGAGCTTTGCGCGACATTGTGGTCGACTTCCGCCCGCTGCGCCTCGACGTTCAACGAGCCGCTGACGTTGTTGCGGACGACGACATCGGTCGAAGGCGTCTTGTCCTTGCCCATCCTGACGAGAATCCAGGTCGCGGCCGTGTCGGACGGCACGACCGTGTTGTTCGCCACGAGCGCATGCGCGACGCCGAACAGCGCAACGCCATGAAAGTGGTTGCCGACGACGACATTGTTGACGATGCGGACCCCGTCCCACTTTCCGTCGAAAATGGAGATCCCCTGCATGTTCGACTTGTTCCTGTCTCCGGTCTTGATGATCGTGTTCGAGTCGATCGTGACGTTCCGATTGGTCGCGCCGCCGACGGTCCAGCCCTGAATTCCATCGGCGTGCGCCGGATTGTTCGGATACAGGCGCCCGTCCCGGATCGTATTGCGCCTCAAGATCAGATTGCTCGCCGTCATGTCGATCCCGTCGACGGCGAATTTCTCGATCAGATTGTCCTCGACGAGATCGTTCTCGCCGCCGACGCCGAGGCCGCCGTCGACGTACCAGATGTGGTTGCGGCTCACGGTCAGGCAGCGCCCCTCGGCCAGAACGCCGAAACGGGGCTTGCTCGCCCACTGTTCCTCCGACCAGCTTTCGCCGTCGGGCGTGAGGACTTCGTTTTCCTCGAAAATGATGTTGTCGACGGGGCCGTGATAGTTGTTGTCGCGAATGTCGACGAGCGCGCCGCCCGCCTTGGCGTCCGGCTTGGGCGAACGCACGGTCAGGCCGCGAAGCAGCCAGTGCGAGGCGCCGCTGACTCGAAGCGTCGACAGCACGGGCTTCTGGCCGGGCGCGGCCGCCACCTGAATGAACTGCTCGCTGACGGCGCGTCGCAGGAACACGTCGCCGTGGTCGCCGCTCATCAGGTAGATGATGTCGCCGCCCTTCACAGGCGGCGTTATCCCCGAAGTTTCGGGCAGCTTGCCCGCTTCCTGAGACTTCGGCGAGATTTTGGTCTGGATCAGGCGGTTGTCCGGGTCGAGCACTTCGGCAAGAGTTCGCCACGGACGCTCCTTGGAGCCGTCGTTCGCCTTGTCGCCCCGCTTCGGATCGACATAAAAGGCGCGCGCGCCTGGCGGGCCAGAGGGCGGCGGCGGCGCGTCGCAGCCCGGATAGACTTCAGATGCGTATGCGCGCGAGGCTCCAAGGAGCGCGAGGCAGATCGCGAACATGAAAATCGCGCGCCGAAAACCGTCTGTCGTCACCCGACGCTCCGCCTTCACCTCTAGCGACGCCGGCCCGTCGTTCACCAGGAACACGTTGCTCCCTCGACAGTCGCCGCGATCGAATGATATTGAGATTTAATAAGAATATCACGGGAGAGCTTCGAAGTCATGGGCCGTTTTCGAGAGACCTTGAAGCGACGGCTGCCGCGGCCGGCGCACGAGCTTCTCATCGATCTCAAGGCCCGATTCGCTCCGGCCCCGCTCGAAGAAATCAAGCTTCACGACTATCTGCCCGAAGAAGACGTGACCGCCGGCCGTCGCCTCACGCTGGTCATCCCCTCGCTTGCATCGCGAACGCTCTTTGGCGGCGTCGCCACCGGGATAGAACTCCTCTTCCAGATTGCGCGCCGCAGCGATGCGGCGCCGCGAATTCTCGTCGACGACTTCGACCGCGAGATCGACC
>Ga0187784_10002882_pt1 | contig 13842 bp, 11 predicted proteins | sample 1015_SJ02_MP15_2_FD_132964 | JGI IMG/M metagenome (GOLD analysis project Ga0187784, IMG submission 132964) | Tropical peat soil microbial communities from peatlands in Department of Meta, Colombia - 1015_SJ02_MP15_20_MG | ecosystem: Environmental > Terrestrial > Soil > Wetlands > Peat | place...
AGATTGGTCGTCGAAGACCTTCCGGTGATTGTCGTCAATGATGTGAGAGGAAATGACCTCTATATTGAAGGGGAGAAGAAATACGAGAGGGAATAAACTGAAATGACGATTTACAAATTCCAAATCCCAAATAAGCTCCAAACTTCAATTTCAAATGACCTAAACAATTTTGTCTGGGATTTCGGTCATTTGGATTTATCTGGGATTTGGCGCTTGCCTGCCTGTTGGTAGGCAGGGCACTTGGTGCTTATATTTTTCAGAGGAGGAGATTATGAAAACCGTGGAACCGGGTTCGTTGAAAGCGTGGCTGATGCTTCCCCGCTTTCAATATTTGCCTCTCACCGTCATCCTGGTTTCTCTGGGGACAGCCATCGGTGCTTACGAAGGTTATTTTCATTTTGGTCATTATCTCCTGGCGATGTTCGGCTCCATCCTTGTCCACATCACGGTCAACGTGATCAACGATTACCACGACTATGTGGACGGGATTGATCTGAACACTCAAAGGACCCCATTCAGCGGAGGGAGCGGCGTTCTCCCTTTGAATCTTTTGAAGCCGAAACAAGCCTTCTGCTTCGGAACCGTTTGTCTGCTCGTCGCCATGGTCATCGGAGCCTATTTCTGTTTTACAAAAGGCTGGCTTCTTTTTCCCCTTCTTCTCCTGGCGGGATTCGCCGCCTATTTTTACAATATCTATCTTGCCAGGTGGCACATGGGCGAAATTTTTGCAGGCGTAGGTTTTGGGCCTTTGCTTGTCCTTGGATCTTACTATGTACAGACAGGAAGATATAGTTGGGAAACATTAGTTGCATCCCTTGCGCCGGGAATTCTGACGTGGAATCTTCTTTTTCTCAATGAGTTTCCAGACTGGCAGGCGGACCAGAAAGGAGGAAGGAGGCACTTTGTTATCTCCCTTGGGAAAAAGTATGCGAGTTATCTCTTCGTGGCTTTGCTCACGGCGTCTTATCTCTGTATCCTTGCGGGAGTGATTACGAAGATGATGCCCGTGGTGACACTGATCGGTCTGGGAACAATCGGGTTTGGTTGGAAAGCCGCGAAGGGAGCATTAAAATATTATGATGATACCGAAAAGCTGGTTCCGATACTGGGAGCGAATGTCATTACGATCCTGGGGACACAAGCCCTCTTGGCGATCGGATATGTGATTGCGATGCTCGTTTAAAAGATGAAATGAATGTAGCGGGGCATTTATTGCCGGCGAAATTGGCCACCTACAATGAGGTAATCATGAAAATCGAACTGACGAGGCAGAAAGTTCATAATGAATTTGCGAAGAAGGTTGAACTGATCAGCGGACAAAACCTATTTGCTTGCTACCAGTGTGGAAATTGTACGGCTGGATGTCCGGTTGCCTTTGCCATGGACGTTGGTCCCCACGAGGTTATTCGATATACGCTGCTGGGCCTGGAAGAGGAAGCTCTGGGAGTCAATACGTTTTGGCTTTGTGCCTCCTGTCTTCAATGTACGTCGAGGTGCCCGAAAGGAATCGATATTGCCAGAGTGATGGACGCACTCAGAATGGTGGTGCTGAGAAAGAAAGAGAGAAAGGATCATGTTCAGATACCCGAGTTTCCAGAAGGATTTTTAGAAAAGGTTCCCCAGATTGCCTTCGTCAGCGGATTTCGAAAATTTCTTTCTTAAGGAAATTTCAAATGTCAAAAGCCCTGCCTTCGCCGAAGCGGCTTCGTGCAGGCAGCCAAATGCCAAAGGAATGTCAAATTACAAAATCCAAAATTCTTGACGTTTGAACTTTGGATTTCATTTGAACTTTGAACTTTGACATTTGTCATTCTCAGGGGTTTTTATGGATTATTTGTATTTCCCAGGTTGTACCCTTTATACCAAGGCGAAGAATTTTGATCAGACGGCCCGGGACTGTTCCCTTCTCCTTGGGTTTGAACTAAAGGAACTCAAAAATTGGACGTGCTGCGGAGCCACTTTTCCATTGGCCACGGATAACATCATGGCTCTTCTCCCGCCCTCCCGGATTCTGGCAACGGCAAGGGAAGAAGGAACGGCCCTGACCACTCTCTGCGCCATCTGCTTTAACGTCATCAAAAGGACAAACCGATTGATTCAAGGAGATGGGGAGAAGAGAGATAAGATCAACAATTTCATTGAAAAGCATTATCAGGGAGACCTTCAAGTCCTCCACTATTTGGAGGTCCTGAAACAAGACATCGGATTTCCTCAACTCAAAGAAAAGGTGAGAAAACCGTTAGCCGGCCTCAAGGCAGCGGCCTATTATGGATGCATGCTCCTACGACCATTTGAGGAGATGGGATTCGACGATAAGGAGAAGCCCACTCTTTTTGAGGATTTCCTAGAAGCCTTGGGAGCCGAGGCCGTTGAATTTCCATACAAGATCGAGTGTTGCGGGTCTTTCCAATCGGTAGGTTCGCCCGATGTGGCCACAGAATGTGCTTATAAAATTCTCGGATCGGCTGTAAAAAACGGGGCTGAGGCAATGGTTTCGACATGCCCGATGTGTACTTTCAACGTGGATCACAAACAGTCTGACATCAAACAGAAACATTCGGACTTCAAACCGATTCCGGTATTTTATTTTACTCAATTGCTCGGGATTTCGATGGGACTCGATTGTCAAACCTTGGGATTTGAGCAGAACGCAGTTGACCCTTTACCCCTTCTAAAAGAGAAAGGGCTTCTATAGATGGGAGATAACGGAGGTTTCGTAAAAAAGGCGATGGTGATCGGCGGCGGGATTGCCGGGATCTCCGCATCGATCGATTTGGGGAACGGAGGGTATGAAGTGGTCCTGGTTGAGAAGCTTCCCTCTATCGGAGGCCGGATGCTTCAGCTTTCCGAAACCTTTCCCACACTCGATTGTGCACAGTGCACACTAACGCCCAAAACAGTAGAGACGGGTCAACATCCCAAGATCAAGCTCCTCACATATTCAGAAGTGGAACAGGTTGAAGGAAAGGCTGGAAATTTCGCAGTGACGGTTCGGAGGAAGGCGGGCTATGTCGATTGGGAGAAATGTACGGGCTGTGGCCTCTGCCAGCAGAAATGCCCTTCAAAGAATCCGTCTGAATTTGATCGGGGCATGGGATTAGGGAAGGCCATCTATACTTTGTCGCCTCAGGCCGTTCCCAATAAACCCGTCATCGATCCTTCTCATTGCCGCTATTTTAAGGAAAAGAAATGTCGTGCGTGCGAGAAAATCTGTCCGGTGGGCGCGATTGACTATGAGCAGCAGGACCGTTTTGTCAAAGAAAACGTGGGAGCGATTGTGACTGCCGTGGGATTTGATCTGATCCCCAAGGAGAGTTTCGGCGAATACGGATACGGTGAAGTGCCGGATGTGATCGACGGCCTTGCCTTTGAGAGGCTCAATTCTGCATCCGGACCAACCACCGGTGAGATTCGCAGGCCTTCGGACGGAAGAATTCCGAAAGAAGTAGTCTTCATTCAATGTACGGGATCGAGGGATCCTGAACGCTATATGCCTTACTGCTCGAGGGTTTGCTGCATGTATACGGCCAAGCACGCGCGGCTGTACAAGCATAAGGTTCACGACGGACAGGCCTATATTTTCTATATGGATATCCGCTCCACAGGAAAGGGATATGAAGAGTTCATCCAACAAGGGATGGAGGAAGAGGGGATCCTCTATTTGAGAGGGAGGGTGTCACGAATCTTTCGAGATGGAGAGAAGGTCATTGTCTGGGGGGTGGACACCTTGACAGGGAAAAAAGTCGAGATTTCTGCGGATATGGTAGTTCTGGCCACAGCGATCGTTTCCCAGAAGAATACAAAGGAGCTTGCAGGCAAGTTGGGCATCAAGACCGATGAATACGGATTCTTAACCGAAGCCCAGAGAAAATTGAGGCCAGTCGAGACGGATGTGGAAGGAATCTATATTGCAGGCTGTGCCCAGGGACCGAAAGATATCGCTGATGCAGTGGCCCATGCGAATGCGGCAGCGAGCAAAGTGCAAGGGTTGTTTGCAAGACACTCCTAACCCCTCAACCCCCCTTTAGCAAAGGAGGGAGAAGGGGGATTTGTTGGTTACGATTCATTATGAAGAAGCTCGGAGTCTTTATCTGTCATTGTGGGGTCAATATTGCCGGGACTGTGGATGTGAAGGCGGTTGCTAAAAAGATAGGCAAGACCGAAGATGTCGCCCACAGTACTGATTACATCTATATGTGTTCCGAGCCGGGGCAGCAGACCATCCGAGAGGCGATTCGAGAAAAAGGGCTAACTGGAGTGGTCGTAGCCTGCTGTTCACCCAACATGCATGAGAATACCTTCCGAAAGGCTGTCAAATCTCAGGGGATGAATCCTTATCTCTGTGAGATTGCCAATATTCGAGAACAGTGCAGCTGGGTTCATCAGAAAGAGAAAGAAGAGGCCACCCGAAAGGCGGAGGAGATCATCCGGGGCACCCTCGAAAAGGTAAGAAGGAACGAATCACTGGAAGCGATCGGTGTGGCGATCAACAGGAGGGTGTTGGTGGTCGGCGGCGGGATCGCTGGGATCACCGCTTCTCTCGATCTGGCCGAAGGAGGGTACGAGGTCATTCTTCTCGAAAGAGAGCCCGCCCTGGGAGGCCACATGGCCCAGTTGTCAAAGACTTTCCCGGATCTCGATCCTGCTTTCAGTGGTTTCCTCTCTAAGGCATTGGAAGTTAAAAAACATCCGAAGATCCAGCTCCACTGCTATTCCGAATTGGAGGATGTGAAAGGCTTTGTGGGGAATTTCGACCTGGTCATTCGGCAAAAGGCAACTTCGGTGGATGGAGGAAAGTGCAACGGATGCGGCCTCTGTATAGAGAACTGCCCCGTGGAATATATTTCGGAATTTGAGAGAGGGATGGGGATGCGAAAAGCGATCGATACCCTCTATCCCGGGAGCGTTCCCAACAAGGCTGTGATCAACCGCGAACAATGCCGATATTTCCTTGATGGGAGTTGCCGTCGGTGCGAGGAAGTCTGCCCGGAAAAGGCCATCGATTTTCAACAAGAGGATCAGAGGATTTCGGAAAAGGTGGGAGCGGTTGTGGTAGCCACAGGATTCGAACTCTATCCCAAAGAGCAATTAGGCGAGTACGGATGCGGTGAAATTCCGGATGTGATCGATGGGCTTGCCTTTGAACGAATGCTTTCACCCAACGGCCCCACGAAAGGGAAAATCATCCGGCCATCGGATGGGAAAATTCCCAAAGAAATGGTCTTTATTCAGTGTGTCGCTTCAAGGGATCCGGACCGGTATATGCCGTACTGCTCGCGGATCTGCTGCATGTACACGGCCAAACATGCAAAAATTTACAAGGAACAAGTCCCGGACGGGCAGCCTTACATTTTCTATATGGATATCCGCTCCGACTGCAAAGGATATGAGGAATTCCTTCAAAAAACCGTTGAGGAGAAGGGGCTTCTCTACCTGAGAGGCCGAGTCTCCAGGGTTTTTCAGGAAGATGGGAAAGTGAGGGTATTAGGGGTTGATACGTTGACGGGAAAGATGGTTGAAGTGGCAGCCGATATGGTCATCCTGGCAACGGCTATTGTTCCGAGCAACGGGGTGAAAGAGCTGGCAGCCAAACTGAGGGCAACCGTGGATCGACATGGTTTTTTGACGGAAGCCCATATTAAACTCTACCCGGTGGAGAGCTCGACGAAAGGGATCTACCTTGCCGGTTGTGGCCAGAGCCCAAAAGATATTTCAGATACCGTGTCTCAGGCCTCGGCGACTGCAAGCAAAATTCAGGCGTTGCTCTCCACGGATAAACTTCTTCAGGACCCTTTGATCGCCTTTATCGATGAAGGAATTTGTAGTGGATGCGGGATCTGCGTGGAAATCTGTCCATACGAAGCGAGGGACATGGATCCTCATCGTGGAATCTCAATCGTTCATGGCGCCCTCTGCCAGGGATGCGGAGCCTGCATCGCTTCTTGTCCAAACTTTGCGTGTGAGCTGAGAAATAGTAGTTCTAACCAGATATTGAAAATGGTAGATACCTTTGTTACGTAGTGTAAGCCATAAAGCCCTTCCGTGTGGTGGGTGGGCTTCGTATCTCTTATAATTAGAGAGGAGAAAAAATTGGACAAAGCGACCGGCGTGGGAAAAGTGGAATCTTCTTTTTTGAAAGAGGTCGAGAAGAAGAGCGGGGAGAATCTTAGTCTCTGCTATCAGTGTCTTAAATGCACCGCGGGGTGCCCAACCGCACCCTATATGGATGTCCGGCCCAACAGTATCATTCGGATGATCCAGATGGGGATGAGAGAGGAGGTTATGGGGAGCAGTGCCATTTGGCTCTGCGTTTACTGTCAGACCTGCGGGACCCGTTGTCCGAATGAGATCCACATCGGGATCCTCATGGATGCACTAAGGGAAATGGCCGTCGAGGAAGGGGTCCCGGCAAAAGAGAAGAATATTCATCTTTTCCACGAAGCGTTCATCCACAGCGTCGGAAGAGGGGGTAGGGCTCATGAGGTGACCATGCTGATGGAGTACATGCTCAAGAGCAGAGACTTAATGGCAGATTCCCTCTTTCCTGGTATGATCCTCTTCTTAAAGGGCAAATTTCCGTTGCTCCCCAGTTTCGTCAAGGGAAAGGAAGAGATCAAAAAGATTTTTGAAAAATGTACAAGAGAAAGATAGACGAATGATCCGAATGATAACGAATTTCAAGAATTAAACATATTGGTGTTATTCGTTGCCATTCGCTTTATTCGGTTTGTCGGAGGTTTAGTATGAAATTTTCTTATTTTCCAGGCTGTACGGATCACTCTTCGTCTTTAGAATACGGGTTATCGACCCATGAGGTGTTTAAGACACTGGGGGTAGAGCTGGTAGAGATCGAGGACTGGAACTGTTGCGGAGCCGCAGCGACTCACAGTCTCAATCGTCTCCTTTCTCTCTCCCTTCCAGCGAGGAATATTTCCAAGGCACAGTCTGCGCAGGCAGGGCCTCTGGTCGTTCCATGTGCTGGGTGTTTCAGCTATCTTAAAAGGGTCGAGCATGTCCTTAAAAATGACGAGGCGGGGCGAAAGGAGATTGAAGAGATCGTTGGATTCTCCTACCAGCCCACCCTGGAGATTTTAGCCTTAATGGATGTGGTCCTGAACCGAATTGGCTTGGAGAAAGTCCAAGAAAAGGTGAAAAAGCCTTTAAATGGGTTGAAGGTTGCCTGTTATTATGGATGTGCTTTGGTCCGGCATCCTAAAATTACTCAGTTGGATGATCCAGAGAATCCTCAATATCTGGACCGGTTGATGAAAAGTCTCGGCGCGGAGCCAGTTGAATGGTCTTATAAAGTTGATTGTTGCGGTGCGGACTTGGCGATGACGTATCCCAAGGTGGTCAAGAAAATGGTGGGGAAAATTGTCTCAATGGCGAAGGAAGCGGGGGCTCAATGCGTCACCACCTCGTGCGGCCTCTGCCAGATGAATCTGGAGATGAGGCAGGATATTGGTCTCCCCATTTTTTACTTTACCGAATTGATGGGAGTCGCGTTTGATGTAGAAAAGAAAGAGAACTGGTGGAAGAAACATTTGATCTCCCCGAAAGGATTGCTGAAGTCGTTGGAACTAGCATAAAATAAATCCCCCCTTGGCCCACTTTAGAAAAAGGAGGGGGAAGGGGGTTGAGAGGCTAAGAATGGCACAGGAAAAGATGAAAGGTAATAAAAGTTCAGCGTTGGTGGTGGGTGCAGGCATTGCCGGAATGCAATCTGCACTTCTGCTAGCAGAAATGGGGACAAAGGTTTTCCTCTTGGAGCAGGGGCCAGCGATCGGGGGTTATTTCCCGCTGTTGGATAAGACCTTTCCAACGAACTCGTGCGGCGTCTGCTTTATGAGTCCCACCCCTCCTGCTTTCTGCCCGATTTATGAATGTCATCTTCATGACAATATTGAACTGTTGACCTATTCGGAAGTGGCGAAGGTTGAAGGAAAAGAGGGGGACTTTCGTGTCTCTGTTGTTCGGAAACCTCGAATGGTCGATCCCAAGCGTTGTACCCTTTGCGAGGCGTGTGTAAAGGTTTGTCCCGTGGAGGCGGAGAGAGAATTCGGTGGAGGCCTGGAGAAACGAAAGGCGATTTATCTTCCCTATCCCCAGGCGATTCCTCACAGCTTCGTAATCGATCCAAAAACCTGTACCCGATGTGGAGAATGTGTGAAGGCCTGCAGTCCAGGGGCCATCGATCTCGATATGAAAGAAGAACAAGAAAAAATTGAGGTCGGAGCGATTCTCCTGGGATTTGGGTTTGAGCCCTTCCTCGCCCAGAGAAAAGGGGAATATGGTTTTGGCCGTTATGAGAACGTACTGACGAGCATTCAGTTTGAGAGATTGTTGTCCACATCGAGTCTGACACAGGGATTGCCCACCCGAGTCTCCGATGGAAAAAAGATGGAGAAGATCGCATTTATCCAGTGCGTCGGATCCCGGGACCCCTCCTGTGGTCAGAATCACTGTTCCACCATTTGCTGCATGTATGCCACCAAGCAGGCTATGATTGCGAAAGATAGATCTCCTGGTCTTGGGGTGACCTTCTTCTATATGGACATTCGACCTATGGGGAAGGATTATGAACGGTATTATGAGAGGGCGAAAACCGATTACGGGATTGAATATAAGCGGAGCGCCATCTCTTCGATCAAAGAAGTTCAGCAGACGAAAAACCTTCTCATTACTTATGTGAAAGAAGACGGGACTTTTGGGGAGAGGGAGTTCGATGCGGTCGTCCTTTCGGTGGGCTTCACCCCGCCCCAAACCATCAAGGATCTGGCAGGAAGAATGGGCCTTCAATTAAATCAGCAGGGGTTCTGTCAGACGGACGAATTTGATCCAGCGCAAACCTCTGTAAAGGGAATTTTTGTTGCAGGGGCATTTCGAGGTCCCAGAGACATTCCGGAGACAGTTGTAGAAGGTTCGAGTGCTGCGGCAGCCGCCGCATCCTTTCTTATTCCCAAGGGACTTCCTCACGTTGCCAAAGAGTATCCCGCAGAAGGGGCTTTGGGGGATGAGGTTCCCAAGATAGGAGTCTTTTTCTGTCATTGTGGAGAGACATTGAAGAAGAGCCTATCCTTCCCCGACCTCGTCGGCGGAACAAAAGAGTTGAGAGAGGTGGTCCACGTTGAAGAATTGGGGTTGGCGTGTCTTCCGGAGGATTTGGATACGATCAAAAAGAGGATCGGAGAACAAGGCTTGAACAGGATTGTCATTGCAGGCTGCTCTCATCGAGAGATTCGAGGAGCCATGGAAGAGATGGCGAAAGGGATGGGTTTTAATCCCTACCTCATGGAATATGCCAACATCCGGGAGCAGTGCGCCTTCGTTCACGAATCCTATCCCAAATTAGCGACAGAAAAGGCGATGGCTCTGATCAGGGCGGGGGTCGAGAGGGCGAGGCGTTCTCAACCCATTCGGAAAGGGAAGCAGAAAATTGATAAGAGGGGGTTGGTCGTAGGGGGAGGTCTCGCCGGCATGACGGCATCTCTCCGGCTTGCCCAACAGGGATACGAAATTTATTTGATCGAGAGAGAAAAAGAGTTGGGAGGGAACTTAAAGGAATCCTTCTACACATTGAAAGGGTCCAATCCTCAAGACCTTTTGAATGAAATTGTCAAACGGGTAAACAGTAATGGTTCGATTCATCTTTATCCTGAGGCCGAGGTCCTCGGGTTTGAAAAGAAAAATGGACATTATCGGACAAAAATCCGCCATGAGGGTGAGGAGAAAGTCTTCGACCACGGAGCATTGATTCTTGCCACCGGAGGAAAAGAGGTGACACCCAAGGAATACCTCTATGGAGAAGACTCGCGGGTGATGACGCAGAGACAACTGGAGAAGATGATCCATTTGAACGATAAGGGATTGAAGGATATTCATTCAGTGGTCATGATCCAGTGCGTCGGCTCCAGGGATCAGGAACATCCCTATTGCAGTCGTGTGTGCTGCACCCATGCGGCGAAGAATGCCCTGAAGTTAAAGGAAAACAACCCGGATATGAATGTCTATGTGCTCTATCGCGACGTGAGGACTTACGGATTTTATGAGACTTATTATCACGAAGCAAGGGGGAAGGGCGTGATTTTCATGCGATATGACCAGGAGAATAAGCCGAAAGTCGCACTTCAGAGTGGAAATCTTCAGGTTTCCCTGTTCGACCCGGCAATGAACAGCCCCATTACTCTTGCAGCCGACCGTGTCGTCCTCAGCACCGGAATTGAACCGAACGACCATCGGGAGCTGGCGAAGATATTCGATGTGGAGCTCAATGCGGATGGGTTCTTTATGGAGGCAAATCCTAAGTCCGCCCCTCTTGATTCCGTGGACCGTGGAAAATTCTTCTGCGGCCTCTGCCATTCGCCCAATTTTATCGAGGACGTGATTTCCCAGGGGAATGCGGCGGCTGCAAGAGCGGGGGCGCTTTTATCCAAAGAGGCTGTGGAGGAAAAGCCCTATCAGGCCTATGTGATCAAAAGGCTCTGCTGTGGATGCGGTCTCTGTGTCACAGCATGTCCTTACGGGGCGAGGGTTCTGAATGAAGAAGAGGGTAAGGCTGAGGTGATCGGATCGCTCTGCCAGGGTTGCGGTTCCTGCGTCATCGCTTGCCGGAATGCAGCCTCTCAACAGCGGAACTTTGAGAAGGATTTGAATCTGGCTGCCCTGGAGGCAGTCTTTGATTAGTAACGGTGATGGTGAATAGTGAGGGTGATTGGAAATTCTAAGGGCACGGTTTTTCACTTCACTAACACTAACACCGTTCACCTACACTTGAAATAGGAGGAATGAGATGGAATTTGAACCGAGGATTATCGCTTTCTTATGTCACTGGTGCACCTATACCGGAGCGGATCTCGCCGGGACCACGCGGCAACAATATCCTCCCAACGTCCGTATTGTCCATTTAATGTGCTCGGGAGCCGTCGACTCCATTTATGTGCTGAAGGCCCTGATTGATGGGGCGGATGGTGTGTTGATCGGAGGTTGCCATCCGGGGGACTGTCATTATCAGACGGGGAACTATAAGGCGCGAAGAAGGTTAGCCATTCTCAAAGGCATCCTTCAACAAATGGGTTATGCAGAGGACCGTATCTGGCTCAAATGGATCAGTGCCAGCGAGGGAAAACTCTTCGCTGACACAGTGACGAAAATGGTTGATGACCTAAAGAAGATGGGTCCGAATCCGATGAAACAACTTTGGAATGCGTAAGCGCGAAGTGCAGAGGGCATAGCGCATAGTGTTAGAAATACTAGAAAATAGGGTAAGAAAGATAGATATTACGGACACGGTCACATTATTTAATAAATGAAAGGAGAATTACCAGACATGTCGAAGAAGGCAGCGGTTAAAGTGATCGAAGGAAAAACAGAGGAGGCCATCGTTGGCTTTCTGAAGTCTCTCTTAGAAAAAGGAGTCGTGGAGGCAATCATGATTCCGAAGGCCCTCCCCTCGCAGGACGGATTCGCGCAGACGCTCATCCGAAATCCTGAAAAGTTGAATGGCGTGGGTGTCCTTTCTCCTACCATGCCAGTCCAATCAGCGAGAGTTACCTCCAGTCTGACCGTTAAGAATCTGGAGAAGAAAGTCGCTGCTGTATTAAAGGCATGTGAGATACGAGCCGCTGTCGAATTGGCTAAGTTCCTCCAAGTCAAGCTGGATCACCTCTACCTGATCGGCATCGATTGTCCCGGAACCTTTGAAGTGCCCGATTATGCCAAAATGGTGCAGGAGGGGAAAGGGGGAGTGTCACTGACGAAAGCGTTGCTCAACGATATGGAGAAAGGCGAGAATTCCCCGCCCTCCGGATACGCTTTCAGGACAGCTTGTCAGATGTGTGAATATCCGATTCCCCAAGCGGATATTGTTCTTAAACTGTTTGGCTATAAGGCAGATCAGGAGATCGGCATTGAAGTTGGGGATAAGTTAGAAAAAGAGATCGAAGAAAAAGGGATTCTTTCTTTTTCTGAAAATGAACCGGCGTCCAGGGGAGAAGTGATCAACAAAGTCGTCGCTGAGAGGACGAAGAAGCGGGATGCCTCTTTTCAAGAATTCAAAGGTATTGTCAAGGATCTCCAGGGTTTTTTAAACCGTTTTTCCACCTGTGTTCGATGCCACAATTGCATGGTGGCCTGTCCGATTTGCTACTGCAAAGAGTGTGTGTTCAGGACAGCGGTCTTCGAGCACGACGGAGATCAATTCCTAAGGTGGGCGGATCGAAAGGATGGAATCCGAATGCCCACCGACACTCTTATCTTTCACCTCATCCGGATGTCTCACATGGTGACTTCCTGTATTGGGTGCGGTCTTTGTGACAGTGCATGTCCGAGCCGATTACCGGTGGCAACACTCTTCCGGAGTGTAGGGGATAGGATACAGAAAATGTTCCAATATGTTCCGGGAAGGAACGTAGACGAGGTTCCCCCTGTGGCAACCTTCAAAGAGGACGAGTTGAAGATTGAATCAGGAGCCCTATAAATAAAGGCAGAGCGCATGGGGTATAGAGTATAGGAACATGAAAGCACCAAATTCCAAGCACCAAATAACAAACAAGCTCCAATTACCCAAATTCCAAACAAAATCTGTTCAGGTGTTTTGAAATTGGAATTTGTGACGTGGAATTTTAGATGCTATGCGCTGTGTGCTGTGAGAAATTAGGAGGAGATTAATGGAAACCGAGGAGAAGAAAAAGGAGGATTTGGTTCCTATCTTTATTATGGGGAAGCGGTATGAAGTGCCTTCATCCATCACCATCCAAAAAGCGTTGGAGTATGCCGGATACCAACTCATCCGGGGCTGTGGATGCAGGGGAGGAATATGCGGAGCATGTGGGACTGTCTACCGGTTTCCTGGAAGTTATAAGATTGAGGTGGGGTTGGCCTGTCAGACCGTTGTTCAACCCAACATGTATCTGACACAGATTCCCTTCTTTCCTGCTACCAAAAGCGTCTATGACATCGAGAAGATAAAACCGGCCATCGAAACGCTGGTCAAAGCTTATCCCGAGCTGTTGCGGTGCCTTCAATGTAACACCTGCACCAAGTCCTGTCCGATGGATATAGAAGTCATGGACTACATGGCGGCCGCGATGAGAGGGGATGTGGCGCGGCTGGCAGAGCTTTCGTTTGACTGTGTGATGTGCGGGCTTTGTACGTCCCGATGTCCAGCGGAGATCTGCCAATACAATATTGCGATCTTAGGAAGGCGGCTCTACGGCAAGTACATTGCTCTGAAGGCCGAACATCTTGCCTCCATGGTGAAGGAGGTTGAGAAGGAGAAGTACGAACAGATGCTCAGGGGATTGATGGATACTAGCGAAGAGGAACTCAAAGATCTTTATAATAAAAGGGAAATCGAGCCGGAGCAGACCGGGGAAGATTGGACCCCGAAGGATAAAACATATCTATAAAACTCATGGTGCGTAGGAAATATGGAAGCAACAGATCCAAAGCACCAAATTTCAAATAAATTCCAATTACCCAGATTCCAAACAAAACCTGTTTGGTTGTTTGAAATTGGAATTTGGGACTTATTTGGGATTTGGAATTTGTGATTTGGAATTTCGAAGGCTATTGCCTCCTATGCCCGAAGAAGGTTGGAGAAATCATGCCTTATACAAGAGAGCTGAAAGAGTTGATTAAGAAGGTGGAGGCGACACGACCCGCCAGAATTGAAAAGAAGAAAAAGGGGGAGGAGTTTCCTCTGCTTTCCTTGAAAGAAAGGGAGGAACGGCTGAAAAAGTACCATCCCGATTTCAAAGAAGGTTCGAGGAAGGAGATTCGCGTCGGGCCCAACAAGGGCTATGCCATCTCGCCGGAGATCGTGGATCTTCTTGAAGCCAGGAG
>Ga0187784_10002883_pt1 | contig 13842 bp, 13 predicted proteins | sample 1015_SJ02_MP15_2_FD_132964 | JGI IMG/M metagenome (GOLD analysis project Ga0187784, IMG submission 132964) | Tropical peat soil microbial communities from peatlands in Department of Meta, Colombia - 1015_SJ02_MP15_20_MG | ecosystem: Environmental > Terrestrial > Soil > Wetlands > Peat | place...
GATCCAATCCGGCATACACTTTCATCAGGGCACCTCCTCGAGAAGATTTGGACGTCTTTTCACCATAGTACACCGAACCGTTTACTATGGCGAGGTGCCCTTTAGATGATTATCAGGTGTACTTGTTAGCCAAGAGATAATATGAGAGTGTCTGTGTCGGATTAAGTATTTTTCAGGACAGCGTGAACTCTGAGCTAAACAACTCAGAACTAATGGTAGGGGTACTTACCGTATTCGATGACTACTTGATCGACGCCTGCCAACTCCTCCAGCTCCACATTGGCAGAGTCCTGTCTCGATATCTTCTCTAAGGTCTTCCCGGTATAGTCAGCGCAGATGGGCAATTCTCTATGGCCCCGGTCGATCAATGCGGCAAACTCGACCCGGCGAGGTCTACCCAAGTCCAACAGAGCATCGAGGGCAGCCCGGATCGTTCTCCCTGTGAAGAAGGCGTCATCAACCAAAAGGACATGCTTATCTTCGATTGGAAAATGAATCTCGGTCTTCTTGACTTCAGGCGTTTGACTCAGCCTGGTCCAATCACCGCGGTAGAGTGTGATATCAATAATTCCTGTGGGAAGACTGATCCCTCTCTCTTGAAGAATCTTCTATTTCAACCGCTCCGCCAGAAAAACCCCTCCTGTCCGGATTCCAACCAGGACCATCTCGTTCAATTGAGGATGTCTGCTGAGTAATTGTTTGCATATTTGATCAAGAGCCCCCTCGATATCGTTTTCTCCCAGGACGATCTGTTTTGAAACCGTCTCTAAAATTCCCCTCAGCCCCTTCCTTTCCCCTCGAGGGGGGGACGAAGGTGGGGTGTCAGAATCATAAAAATTTCTTTGTTTTGGGTCGGCGAACCCACCACAATCCAAAGCCAACGACGATAACAAGCCCACAAAAGATCCCAACCAAAATTGGCCAAGGAGGAATTAAGCTCTTCTCCACATCCGAAGATGCAAGGAGATTGACTTCTTTGGCCACCTTGCCTTCGTTTTCGACAAAAACTTTTGCTAATATCTGCCCTTTTTGAATGGGAGCCACGACAAACTGCGGTAATTGAGGAGCGGCAGAGACCGAATTTTCCTTGCCCTTCCCCACCGTCACCAATCCCCCCTCTGCAGCGACGAGGGCGACCTGATTCAACTTTCCTCTTCTCACCTTTACAGGACCGAAGGTCGCACCCTTCTTAACAACTTCTACTGTGGAAAAATTCTTAAAGCCATATTCCAACAATTTCTGGGCCTCGGGTCCTCTTTTCCTCATCTTGTCGCAACCCATCACCACAGCAATCATCCTCTGTCCGTCCCTCTTGGCTGTGGCCGCCAGATGATAACCCGCTTCCTCAACATGCCCTGTTTTTAACCCATCCACCCCGATATTTTTCTGAAGCAGGGTATTTCGGTTTTCCTGATGAATACCGTTGTATTCGAATTCGACCGTGGAATGGTAGACGAGCGCCTCCGGATGGTCCTCTATATACCGTTTCGCCAATGTGGCCATATCCATGGCTGTCGTGTATTGGCCCTCTGCCGGCATCCCGTCAGAGTTCCTGAACTGAGAATCCTTTAGTCCCAGGAGCTTGGCCTTTCCATTCATCTTCGAGACGAATGCCTCTTCTGATCCCGACAGGTGTTCTGCCAGGGCGACGCACGCATCATTTCCTGAAGCGATGGCGACCCCCTTCAATAGATCCTCAACCTTGACCCGTTCTCCGACCTTGAGAAACATCGATGAGCTATTGCTTTTATACGTTCTTTTCCAGGCCTTTTCACTCACTGTCACCATATCGTCCATCTTTATTTGGCCTGCGCGAATGGCATCCAGAACCACATAGAGCGTCATGACTTTGACGAAACTGGCAGGGGGAATTCTCAAATCTGGTTTCTGCTCGTAAAGAACCTGACCTGTGACGCCGTCCATTAACACGGCGGACTGAGCATCACATTGAAGACCTCCCGAGGTTGTCTGGTTGGCCTGGAACTTTTCGGCCTTTTCGTGAGTTTTTGCCCTTTGTGAGGCTTTGTGGGCCTTTGAGGTTGTGTTCGTCTTGGAAAGCACTTGATTCGGGTACGCAAGGGCGAAGATAATCAAAAAGACAATGGCCATCCAACCATTTTTGTGAAAACGAATCATCTTTTCTCTCCTCCGGATTTACTCAGCTGATGCATAAAATGCTTTAAAAGGCTGTTGGGTGTGCTGAAAAATCTTCATCCAAGAATTATGGTAAGAGGTTTTATTTCTAACAGATTCAATTCCAATTTTCAATGGAAACACCTCCACTTCCCCTCGCCCCCAAGGGGAGAGGGGAAGTCGCCGACGCGCCATAGCGCTTTGGCGACGGCGCGGTGAGGGGGCCATTTCATGCCGGTTACGGAAAAAGAGAACCTTACATTTTCGACCTATGTATTGAAACAATCCGCCGTCTTGGTTAAATTTGAATGTTGATAAATACTTTATATAAACTCTAAACATTATGAATAAACAAACTTCTCTTTCAAAAGTCCTAAAAGAATTCGAGACGATCACTTCAAGGGGATATCGAGAAATCGCCTCTTCTCTCCCCAATGACAAGGTTCCGATCGGGTTCTTCTGTCCCCACGTTCCCGAGGAACTCCTCCATGCAGCGGGTGCTCTTCCCTTTCGTCTCATGGGCACGCCCATCAAGATGTCCCATGTCCAGGCACATCTCCCTCCCAACTGCTGCCATCTGGTCAAATCTTCCCTTGAAAGTTTACTCCAGGGGGAGCTCGATTTCCTGAAGGGGATTGTTTTCAGTCATACCTGTGACACCATGCAGGGGCTTGCTGAAATCTGGACTCTCCAGAGACGCATTCCTCTTCAATTCAATTTGATGATACCCTCGCATATTGAATCCGGGCTTTCTCGACCTTACTTAAAAGCGGAGTTAGAACGATTTAAGGATTTTCTGGAATCCAATGTGGGGAAAATCACTCCCCAGAACCTCAAGGCCTCTATCCAGCTTTTCAATCGCATAAGGCAAAAGCTTCAAGAGATTTATGGCCGCAGGCCTAAATCGAACAGTCAAATTTCTGGAGCGGACTTTGCCCGGATCATTCGAGCAGCCTATCTGATGGATCGTCAGCGATACCTCGAGCTCTTGAGCGAATTACTGGATGGGTTATCTGGAAAAACGGAAGAGAGTGAAAATCGAGTTCCTGTTTATCTCGCGGGAAATATGGTCCATTCCGATTCCTATTTCTCTTTAATTGAAGAGGCCGGTGCCATCGTCGTACAGGACGATCTTTGCAGCGGAACGCGATTTCTCCGTCTGATGGTCCCGGAGGATAGCGATCCGATCGACGGCCTAACCAGTCGGTACTTTACCTCCTTTCTGTGCCCCACCCAGCATAGAGGGGCTCATGCCCACATCGAGACTCTTTTAAGGGAGGTTGAAAAATCCGGGGCGAAAGGCGTCATCTTCCTCCTTTACAAATACTGTGAAAGCCATTTTTTTGACTATCCGGATTTAAAGCAGTCCCTCGAATCGAAAGGGATTCCGACACTTCTTCTCGAAGTAGAAGATCCATCCTATTCCGTTGGCCAGCTTAAGATTCGGGTCCAGGCCTTTGTGGAGATGCTGAGTCCTTTGTAAAATACAATGTTAAATGCCAAATTCCAAATGAAACTAAAATGTCAAATGTTCAAAAGAACAATTCTTAAAATATGAAATTGGACATTGATTTGACATTCGGATTTTGGCATTTGAACTTTAAACTCCAAACTTCGGGCGGAGACGTATGGAGAATCAACGCCTAAATAACCCCTATCGTCCCATTAATTCTACTTCGGCCTACCGGCGTCTGATGATGGCTTATTACTTTATGCTGAAGCATCCGAGTTGGTTTGGCAAAAAGGTCGCATGGATTACGAGCGGAGGGCCGGTGGAACCCCTCTATGCCATGGGAGTCCTCCCATTTTATCCGGAGAATTACGGGGCGATGTGCGGAACTTTTCGGATGTCGCCTTCCCTCTGTGAGGCTGCCGAGCATAAAGGCTACTCACACGACCTCTGCTCCTACGCCCTCACGGATATCGGATCTCCTTTGGCAAAGAAAGGTCCTTTGGGCAGGCTCCCAAAGCCGGACTTTTTGGTCTGTGGAAACAATATCTGCGGTACGGTCATCAAATGGTACGAGATTCAGGCCCGAGCCTTGAATGTCCCCCTCTTTTTCTTTGATACTCCTTTTATCCACGATGAGATGGAAAACCATACTCTGGAATACGTTCAGAATCAGATGGAGGAATATATCTCCTTTCTCGAAAAACAACTGCACCGTCCATTTTCGGAGAAACGCTTTCAGCAGGTCTGCTCCCATTCTTTCGAAGCCATCGCTTTGTGGAAAGAGATTCTTGAGATGGCACGTCACCATCCAGCCCCTCTGGCTGCCTTTGACGCTTTTATCCACATGGCCCCTATTGTCACCTTGAGGGGAACGCACTGGGCAGTCCGTTATTATAGAAGGCTTAAGAGAGAAATGGAGAAAAGGGTCAAAAAGGGAGTCGGGGCATTTGCCCGCGAGGAGATCCGGCTCATCTGGGATAACATTCCCATCTGGTACGATATTCGAAACCTTTCAACGATGCTCTCCTCCCAGGGAGCAGTGTTGGTCGCGGACACCTACACGTCGGCCTGGACGCTGAATGAACTTGATATAGGCCAATCCCTGCTGAACGGTTTGGCCAAGGCTTACGCCACCATCCATCTCAACCGCGGCTTGGAGTATAAGATACAGAAGATGGCTAACCTGATCGAGACGTATGGAGCCGATGGATTTATCATGCACTCCAATCGAAGCTGCAAACCGTACTCTTTGGGGCAGTTAGATCTCAAACGGGAAGTAACCAGGTTAACCGGAAAACCGGGACTACTCATCGAGGCGGATCACACTGATTCTCGAAGCTATGCACCCAAGCAGGTCAAAAAGCAGATTCAAATATTTTTGGACGTGGTTAGAACGAAGAGCTGCGAAACAGGGCAATCTTACTAAGGAGCCCATATTTGAGAAGACACATTGTTGCAAAAATCTCCCCTAACCCCTCTTTGCCAAGGAGGGGGAATTCCTCCCTTTTATTTCCGTTCTTTTCCCAATCCAAATTGAGACAAGGCATTCCAGGCGGGGCGAGGGTCACCTTTTGCGTCGGCTAACCCCATCGAACCAAAGTAAGGTTCTTTCCTGTCACGAAGAAGTAACCAGTAAACCCTTTCGACACCCAATTCAAACGCCTGCTGGTACGCCTCCGTAAGCCATTTGGCTTGTTTTTCAGGAGACCCATTATCTATACGACCGCCGGCGTCTGCGGGAAGGCTCACAAATCCCGTTTCGGTGATCCATACTGGGTAGTCCCCCACTCCTGATTTTTTCATTAAATCGTGAATATGTTCTAAATAACTGCGAAACGTAAAGCCGTTTGCAACGATTTCACTCGGAAAATAGTAATCGTGGACACTCACCGCATCAAATTGCTCAGTAGAAAGTATCGCTTGTAGCCAACGGTCGTGCCATCTCCAAGCATTCTGGGCTTCCGACCCCAATTGAAGATTACGAATAATGCCGCACCCCATGGCCGATGGAAGCACTTTTGCTTTCGGGTCAGCCTTCTTAATCGCCTCATAACCAGCCTTCAACAGCTTTAAATACTCTTCCTGGGTCCCCTTCCAGGAAGCTGTCTTGTTCACCTCGCTTTCGATTTCGTAATTGACTCCTTGCCCCTGGTAGCGATTGGCAAGGATTTCCACAAAATGAACCCATTCTTTCATATCCATCGAAGGAGGGTTAATCTGGATAGAACCCCTTCGATTAGGCTTTGCGAGCCCAAATTTTTTTGGCTTCTCTTGAAAAGCCGTGCGTACGGTGAACAGGACATCGATCTGTTTTGCTTGAGCCGCTTTTAATAAACGATCAACATCACTCCAGTCATATTCGCCGGGGCGTATTTTTATAAATTGCCACTGTAAAGGAACGCGAATTGCACCGACGCCAAATTCGCTTAGATACTTCAACTCCTCTTCATAGGCACGCAGCGTTATATTCAAACCTAAACGCCTTGCCTCTTGGGCCAGAGCATCGAAAACCAAAATAGACGATAACAGCATCAGGCCGGTGAGCAATGCGCCTGTTTTCACCCTCATGACTTACTTCTCCTCTCAACCATACCCGTCGTCAGGATTAGTAAACAAATTCCATCACCTCTTCCACAGGCTTTCTATCCCTGCGCGGCGACTCAGCAGGATATCCTACAGCGACGAGGCAGATCAGGTTCATATCCGATGGAACTTTTAAAATGGCTTCAATCTCTTTTTTGCCTGAATAGGGGATACCAGCCAGACAGCACCCAGCCCCATGCCATGAAACACCAGAAGCATCGTTGTTATGGCAGCGGTTACACTCTGGATCGCCGTAGGCGCCGATCTTCGAAACTCCAGGATCTCCCTGGCTTCAGGGTCGAAGGATTCTCGAGCAAACAGTACCCTATCCATCGGACTCTGATACTCGCTGGCAAAAACTCCGATGCAGGCTGGGCATTTCTGAAGAAGGAAGCATTCTTTTGATACCGTTTCACATCTTCCTGCCATGACATCGCCTCCGGCCATGAAGCGATTCGATCTGCCACAGACTGGACGGCATTTGCCAATTTCTCAACTGTCTCTTTACTCCTCACTATGACGAAACGCCATCCTTGATAGTTCCCTCCGTTGGGAGCCCAGGTTGCCGGCTCCACCGCCTTTTTCAGCAGCTCGTCCGGAACTTCGTCCTTTTTCCATTGCCTGATCGAGCGCCTCCCCCGAATCAATCTTTCCAAGTCCTCAATGTCCGTTGATCTTCCCTTTCTGGACGGGTACCCTTCAGCCCGCGCTCCTCTCCTGTTTCGTAATAGGGATAGGTGCCAGAAATTCTAAAAAACGGGACAGACAGACGCGTGAGAAAGCTTTAGAGCGCAACCTTTCAACTATGACAATCGGGGCTTCAAGGCCATAAAAGAACCGACTTTCTTCTAAGGAGAACAATAACCTCTAACCTAAACGTGCGCATTCCAAAGCTTTGCAACCCGGCTGTTTGTCCCGTTTTTGCCTACTTCCATCCGACTGCGACACAGCCCCTAATGGGAAGGGCGGCCGATTCAAAATCTCCGAGCGTAGTGATGGGCGAGGCCAAAATATTTCTGAGCCCTTTTCAGGGCCTCTGCCTTCTGCCTTTCTGGCATATTGGGATCGTCAAGCCGGAAACTCTCCACTTTCCCGCGGACATAGGCCCGATAGCACTTGTAGAAATCCAGCACTTCCATTAATTCGTGGTCTCCGGACTCCCCGATAAAAGCACGGATGAGATGCTCGCTGAGGTCCTGCCTGTCGTGATAGTCGAGATCCATGGCCAGAAAAGCGATGTCCGCCGCCACGTCCGTATACCGGAACCGTTCATTAAATTCGATACAATCGAATATCGAGATCCCATCTCTCCAGAAGATATGCTCCAGTCGCAGATCACCGTGACAGTCTCGAATTCGATCCGAGGCGATCCTCTGATGGAATACTTCCTTTTTCGCTTCGAAGAATTCGTTCGTCCTTCCCTTCACCTCTTCATAAACTTCCCTCGGAATCGTGAGGGCAATGTATTTCTCCGTCTGGTCGAAGTTCTCGTCCGTATCCTGTTTCACCCTTTCCGGTTCCGCAAAGCTCTCAATCAGATCGTTGGTCTCTGCGGTGAAATAGAATTTCGCCAATTTCTCAGAGACGGCCTCAATCATTTTGGGGGTGACTTGCTTTCTCTCTAGTAATTTATCCATCAAAAATTCTTCGGGGATCTGTTTCATTTTAACGGCGCACTCCACCCACTCTCCTTTTCCGTCCAATGAGATCCGGTTTCCCTCTCGGGTAATCCTCACGACACCCAGATAAATATCCGGAGACAGCCTTCGATTCAGCCTGACTTCTTCCTCACAAAATACTTTTCTTTTTTCGAGAGAGGTAAAATCCAGGAAGCCGAAATCCACCGGTTTTTTCACCTTGTAGACATGGCTTCCTGTCAGGAAAAGCAGGGAGATATGGGTCTCGATAAATTTCACGGATCGAGGGTGATCGGGATAAATCTTGGGATCCAGGAGTGCTCTTTGGAGGGACGGGATATCCATAAACACATCCTTCAATGTTGAATACCAAAGTTCAAATGTCAAATGAAATCCTAAACTCTGATGTCACCCCCCACCCCCTGAAATTCTGAAAAAACTCGGCCAGGAGGGCGGGCAAGAATGTCTCTAAAGTTTTACAAATGCGGTTACTTAAGATGGTAAAGCTAACGGAAGCTTGTAAGTGCTCAATAGCTGCTGAGCTTTTCTTTGTAAGTAGTCAACGTGAAGAGGTGCCGCTGTAAAACTTTCTCGACATCCCTACCCGCCGTTTGCGTTGGGAAAAATTTTTTCGCACCTTCCCTTTGCTAAAGGGGGAGGATTATTTTTTTTCGATTTTCTTAATCTTCCAATCCGCGGGCGTATTGTGCTCCGTATCGATCGTGAGGTGGATGATCGGAAGCGTCCTAAACTTCCTTTTCAAATCGGCCGGATCCACCGGCTGAAACAAAGCTTTATTGCTTATGTAAGCCTCCCGGGTTAACGCGTTCGACTCATAGTTCTCTTTTGTCCTCTTCGAAATTCGCTCAAGGGACTTTTCCTCCGTGCAGACGCACTCGGCGATGATGAGAGCCCGACCGGCCTTCTCAGCCAACTCAGCGGCCCTCGATCTCAACTCCTGAGTGAAAAAAGTGGCATCCAAAATCAGCCCATCCTGAGTTTCTTTCAATGTCTTCTCTGCCCGTCTGAACATCTCTTCGTAAACTCTCTTCCTCCTGTCCGGGTCGGAAGCGACCTTATTGTCGAAGATGTCCTCACCCTTTAGGACTTCCACCCGGATCATATCGGATCGTAGAATCTGAAACCCTTTCAATCTTGCAATCTCCTCCGTCACCGGACTTTTCCAACTACCCGGCAGCCCCACCGAAATTAGCACACTCCCTTCAGGGATCTCTGACTTGACAACCTTTGAGAAGCTTCTCTCCATTTTAGCATCCTTCCTCTTAGCAAAATGTCAAATGCCAAAGTCCAAAGTTCAAATTAAACTCAAAATCCAAATGACCGAACAATTCTCCATAACACATATTTGAGAATAAAAGTTCTGGAATTTGTCATTGATCTGAAATTGCAATTAGCTTTATCACATCTCAAGCGCCTTTAGAACCACATCGTGCAAAACCCCATTGGTTACCAAAATGCCGTGATTCTTCACCATCTTTATCCCACATGAGAAATCTAACGGGCGTCCCAAAACGTCTGTCACCTTACCTCCCGCCTCTTCGGCGATGATCGATCCTGCGGCATGGTCCCAAATGTTTTCTTTATACCCCGGCTCGGCAAGGGATGGAACTCTTAGATAGAGCGTGACTTCCCCTCTCGCTAAAATCCCGTATTTCGCCTGACTATCCATTCTAATGGAGGGTTTTGTGATATTCAATCTCTCCGCAAGGTGTTGATGCGTAAGATGATCTGCATGGTCTGCCTCAACGCTCTCCGTGATGGTTGCCTCAGACGGATTTTTTGTCTTGTGGACGGAGATGGTCCGTTGGTTTGACCCATTTTTGTCCAGCTGCACTGAACCCCTTCCCCTCAATGCGAGAAAAAGGCATCCTTTCTCCCCAAGGGGATGGGCGATATCTGCATAGAGATTGGGACAGGCTAATATCCCCAATTTCACCATACCGTCCTCGACAAGCGCCAAGGCAATGGCGTATTGATCTCCTCTGAGAAACCCCTTGGTTCCATCAATGGGGTCTAAAGCCCAAAAACGACCGGTGACCGTATTGGAACTAAAATCAATCCACGAACAGACCTCCTTCGAAGAGGAAGTCGGAATGAAGGCATTCACGTAGGTTGTGACTTGCTCGAGGATCTTTGAATGAGTCGGTCTCCTCAACTCCTTTGAGTCTTCCTCTGCCACAATCGTATCATTGGGAAATCTTTCTCTGATCAATTTACAAATGATTGCCTGAGACCCATAATCGGCAACGGTCACAGGGCTTCTGTCGCTCTTCAGGATGGATTCTCCACCCACAAGGTCGGCCCTTATTCTTCGGCAGAGCGCCGAGGCTTTGACGGCCGCCTGGATCCCAGTCACGACTTCAAGAGAATTTTGATCCACGGAGACACTCATGACGAACAGGACGAATGACAGCGAATAAAACCAACGTCAACTGTCAAATTCAACTCTCTTCATCGAATTCGCCATCATTTGAATCATTCGTTTCTCTAAAATAACAAAGAGGAGGGGTCTTCTCGCCTCTCCTCCTGTTATTCGTTCCATGGTGCCGAAGGGGGGATTTGAACCCCCACGGGGATTACCCACCACCCCCTCAAGATGGCGTGTCTACCAATTCCACCACTTCGGCATTGAAAAGTTGGGGCAAACCTATTTCTTCGGCTCAGGCACGGGCACCTGAGGCTGAACTGGCCCCCCAAAGGGTGCTGCGGGGACCGAGGGAGCCGGCCTTTCCCTCATGATCGTAGAAGCCCTTTTTGTTGAGGAGAAGGTGAGAAGAAGCGACGTGAGCATAAAAATGATGGCAGCGACCGTAGTCAGCTTAGAAAGAAACCCCATCGCTCCGGCACTTCCGAAAATGGTCTGACTCGCTCCTCCGAATGCAGCTCCCATCTCTGCTCCCTTTCCCGCTTGAAGGAGCACGATCAAAATGAGCGCAATGCAGACTAAAACATGCAGAACAACGATGAATGTCATAAACCCAGTCCTTTCTTCGCTTAAAACCTATATCACAATTCTTTGAATCTGACAATCTTTGAGAAGGATTCCGCTTTCAGACTCGTTCCTCCTACCAACGCCCCGTCGATATTCGGCTGGTTCATCAGGCCTTTGATATTTTCCGGGGTCACGCTCCCGCCGTATTGGATCCGCATTTCCTCTGAGACCTTTCGTGAATAAAGCTTCTCCACCTTTCCCCTGATGAACCGATGCACCTCTTCAGCCTGTTCCGGAGTGGCCGTCTTGCCCGTACCGATAGCCCAAACGGGTTCGTAAGCGATCACAATATCTCTCATTTCATTATCGCCCAATCCCTTCAATCCGCCTTCTATCTGCCTCACGATCACCAAAAACGTCCTTCCCTCTTCCCTTTCCTTCAAGGTCTCGCCTATGCAGAAGATCACCTTCAAACCCTGGGCGAGGGCTGCCTTGATCCTTCGATTCACCGTCTCGTCCGTCTCTCCAAAATACTGCCGTCTTTCAGAGTGACCGATAATGACATAGTCACAACCCACTTCCTTGAGCATGAGAGGAGAGATTTCACCGGTGAAGGCCCCCTTCTCCTCCCAGTAAAGATTCTGGGCAGCAAGACGAATGCGACTACCTTCGAGCTCCCTCCGGACAGCGTAAAGCGCCGTAAACGGGGGGGCGACAGCCACTTCCACTTCTTTAACCCCTGAAATGGCTTCTTGCAGTTCTCTGACAAGATCGACGGCCTCTCCCACTGTTTTGTTCATCTTCCAATTTCCGGCGATGAAGGGTAATCTCGCCATTATCCCCCTCCTCAAGGAGATTCCCGAAAAACTCCAGAAACCTCTAATGACACCGATTAAGGACCGATTATATAGACAAGCTTTTCATGCCTTTCTCAGGGCCTCGATGCCTGGCAACTTCTTCCCTTCAAGGAATTCGAGGGATGCCCCGCCTCCCGTAGAAATGTGGCTGATGCGATTCGCTACCCCTGCCTGGTTCACCGCCGCCACAGAATCTCCTCCTCCCACGATACTGAAGGCGGTGGAGCGAGCGATCGCCTTAGCAATGGCAAAAGTCCCCTGACTGAAGGGCCTCAATTCGAAGACGCCCATGGGTCCATTCCATACAATCGTTTTTGCAGCATCGATCTCTTTTGAAAAGGACTTTACCGTTTCCGGACCGATATCCAAGCAGATCCATCCCGAAGGAATTTTGTCGTTCTTGACAACCTCTCTCTTCGACTGAATATCCATTCGCTCGGCAGCGACGTGATCAGAGGGGAGGAGAAAAGTAATCTTCGCCTTCGCTTTTTCCAACAAGTTACGCGAGAAGTCAATCTGGTCCTCTTCGACAAGTGATTTTCCCACCTGGAATCTCTCAGCCTTGAGGAAGGTATAGGCCATCCCTCCCCCGATTAGGAGCGTGGTTACCTTGTCCAGAAGGTTTTGGATGACGCCAATCTTATCGGAAACCTTTGCCCCGCCGAGAATCGCCACATAAGGCTTTTGTGGATTTACCAGGGCCTTCTCGAGGCTCTCAACCTCTTTCATCATTAAAAAACCCGCTGCCACAGTCTTCACAAATCGTGTCATTCCCTCTGTGGAGGCGTGAGCCCGGTGGGCAGTCCCAAAGGCATCATTGACATAAACATCGCAGAGAGAGGCCAGGGCTTTTGAAAAAGCTTCTTGATTTTTCTCCTCCTCAGGATGGAACCTAAGGTTCTCCAGGAGGAGGACCTCCCCCTCTTTCAACCCTTCAACCTGTTTTTGGACCTCTTGTCCAATGCAGTCCGTGGCCAAAGCCACTTTTTTCCGCAAGAGTTCAGATAACCTTTTGGCAACCGGGGCCAAACTAAATTTAGGATCCTTTTTTCCCTTTGGTCTCCCTAGATGGGAGGCGAGGATCACCTTCCCCCCGGCTTCACTGACAAACCGAATCGTTGGAAGGGAAAGCAGAATTCGAGTATCATCCGTAATGTTGCCTTTCTCGTCTTGTGGAACATTAAAATCGACTCGAATGAATACCCGTTTCCCCTTCAGCTCGATCTGATCCACCCTTCGAATTGCCATAACCTATTCCTATCCATCTATTACGCTGAATTCAAGTGCAAAGTTCGAACTTTAAAGTTCAAATCAATAACAAACAACTTCATGCCAAAATTTTAATCACTTGGATTTTGAGCTTCATTTGAACTTGACTCACCTTTGGTTCGTCACTTCGTGCGAACTTTGGCATTTGACATTAGGCCCATTACGGGTGAAAGAATGGTTTCTTAGCACCCCTTACTTCTTCCCGAAAAGATACAGAAACAACTCTACCAGCCGATTGGAAAACCCCCATTCGTTATCATACCAGGAGATAATTTTCACCAGTTTTCCACCGATCACCTTCGTTGAGGGACCATCCACAATGGAGGAATGGGGATTACCGTTAAAGTCAATGGAGACGAGGGGCTCCTCACAAAAGCTCAAGATTCCTTTTAATTTCCCGTCCGCATAGGACTTTAAAACCTTATTCACCTCTTCTACCGTCGTCTCCCGGTTCAACCTCGCTACCAAGTCGACCACGGAAACATTCGGTGTAGGCACCCGGATGGCCATCCCGTCCATCTTTCCTTTCAATTCCGGGATGACCAGGGAGAGGGCGGTGGCCGCCCCTGTGGTGGTTGGAATCATGGACATTCCAGCTGCCCTGGCCCTGCGGAGATCCTTGTGTGGAAAATCGAGAATCACCTGATCGTTGGTATAGGCGTGAATGGTGGTCATCAGTCCATATTCCACCCCGAACTCATCTACCAATATCTTGGCAATCGGAGCAAGACAGTTCGTGGTGCAAGATCCCATCGAAATGATGTGATGTTTTGAAGGATTATAATCCTTCTCATTGACTCCCAGGACCAAAGAAACATCCGGGTCTTTGGCCGGGGCAGACACCACCACTTTTTTCGCACCCGCCTCCATATGTTTTGTGCCGCCCGCACGATCTGTAAACCTCCCCGTGCTTTCCAGTACCGCATCCACTCCCAAGTCCTTCCAGGGAAGCTGACC
>Ga0187784_10002884_pt1 | contig 13837 bp, 11 predicted proteins | sample 1015_SJ02_MP15_2_FD_132964 | JGI IMG/M metagenome (GOLD analysis project Ga0187784, IMG submission 132964) | Tropical peat soil microbial communities from peatlands in Department of Meta, Colombia - 1015_SJ02_MP15_20_MG | ecosystem: Environmental > Terrestrial > Soil > Wetlands > Peat | place...
ACAGCGAAAAACTGTATAAGCAGGCGGTCCGAACGCATCGGATTGTGCAGAATTTGTTAAGCTTCGCGCGCCAGCACAAGCCGGAACGCGTGGCTGTTCGCCTGAATTCCATTTTGGAAGATACGCTGGCACTTCGCGACTATGATCTGCGGATGAACCAAATTCGCGTGCACCTGGAATTTGCCGAAGAATTACCGGAAGTGCAGGCTGATCCTTATCAACTCCAGCAGGTCTTCCTGAATTTGATCAATAATGCCATCGACGCGATTCTGGAGATCGACTCGCAGGGGCACTTGTGGGTGCGCACCGGGACGGAAAGCCAACATGTGTTCGTGGAGTTCATGGACAGCGGTCCGGGCGTCAAGGATCCCACCCGTGTGTTCGATCCCTTCTAAACCACCAAACCAGTCGGGAAGGGAACTGGTTTAGGCCTGAGTATCTGTTACGGGATCGTGAGCGAGCATGGCGGCACGATTCGGGTGAAGAACACGGCGGAACACGGCGCCTCGTTTCGAATTGAGTTGCCTATTCGCAGTTACGTTGGCCCACGAGCTCGCGGGGAGGAGGAATCGCAGCGGCCGGCCCGGCGAGGACGCATTCTGGTGGTCGAGGCGAACGCTTCGGTACTGGAAACCATTGCTGGGCTGCTTACGGGAAACGGCCATATGGTGACCACTTCGAAGTCTGTCGAGGAAGCGCGCAGCTTGGTAGCGGCCGGGGAGTTCGATTTGGTGGTCGCCGATTGGCAGATGGTGTACGAAAACCAATTGGTTGCGGGGAGGCAAAATGGCCTGGATCAGGACTACGGCTTGGGTCCGCGGGTTCTTTGGACCAGTTCGGTTTCTGCAGGGGAAAAAGGAGCGGGACGGGTGGTGCCGCCAGATGCGGCTATCCTGCAAAAACCATTCCCGGCGGATGAACTGTATGCCGCGGTAGAGTCCTGGTTATTCCGAGTGGCGTCGCCGATCCTCCAGGAATAGGGGGAAGTCCGCGGCAATGGCCGCGCGTTCACCGATCTGGGTGGTAGCCATTTCCAGCTGCAGGGTCATGTTTCCTTCCATATCCGACAGGGTTGTGAAGCTGGTCCAAGGTTGCAATCCAAGGCGGAGTTTCCAGCGCAAATAGCGGCAGCACAGCACGAAACGCACATTCAAGCGGAAGCGTTGGAATTCGTCCATGAGGGAAACTTCGGGCGCGATCTTGACCAAAAGCCGCGATAGTTCCAACAGCAGCTGATACTCCTGTTCGAGATAGTTCAAGTAAGAAAGGGCGATGCGCTTGCGGTCGCGGCGCAGTTGACGCGCCAGGGCCTGGTGGCCGCTGCGACTGAGAAACCCGCTGTCATCCTCACGCAAGGATTGCAAGATCTGCGGTAGCCTGGCGTAATGGCGTCTTTCCGACAGGGCATTAAACAGATCGTCGACGGAGAGAACGATTTTCTTGGGTGGCCGAACCGCCCATGCCAGCGCAAGAACCAGAAGTAGTGTGAATGTGAGGAACAACAGGATTGGTATACTCATCGTGAATCCCCCGAACGGAACATGTGATCTAAGCGGTTGTTGAGCAGGAGCAAGCGGGAATTCAACTTGGCCGAGAGCTCTCCGTAGCTTTCTGGCGAAAGTCGCTCGGAAACAGGCAAGTTGCGGGGTTGCTGGGCCCCGCGGACAGCGCCGATCCAGAGCAACAAACTGGCCAAGAATGCCAATATGTTTACGTAATTGAGAAAATCCCAGTGAGTGCCATGCCAATGCTCCAGGATGGAGTCGTTGATTACCCAGGCACAGGAGTACAGGCAAAAGCCGATGGCCAGCTGTCGCTCCAGGTCCAGCATAGGTAGCCGGTAGTATCGCGCGAACAGAAACATACCGACCACCAAAGTGGCGATACATAGCTCAACCGCTCGGTCGGCATTCAGCACCATTAACGTCCAAATGTATCGCGAAACCAGGAGCGCATATAGGAGCACACAAGTGCCCACGACAAACAGAATTCGCGTCGCCATTCGCCGGATGCCCGAGTAGTCCGCCAAGACATGGCGCGCGATTTCTGTTATGGCCAACCAACGCGTGAAGATGACCACCGCTTGGGAACTCCAGTAAATCGTCCAGGCCTGCAGCTGAAGCGGATACCAATACCAGGCTGCGGCGTGCCATAGGCAGCTCTGCAATATTACGGTTACGATGTACAGGAAGAACGCCGGGTACAGACGAACGAGTTTTCTGCGGATCAAATAGAACAACAAAACTGCTTCCAGAAGAGCAGCAAGCGCCGAGGGGATATCGTGGAGGAACGGCTGAGGCATCGCCCGTAGGCTATCATTAAGTGACTCGCAAGTAAATAGCTATAACGTATCGAAGGGCGGGAGTGCCTGCGTAATCACAGGTAAGTCCGGTCTTTGCCGAAAACGCCTGTGTTTACTTGCAACTCCCGTCCTTCCTCGCGCAGTCTATGCCCAGGTGTTAAGGCCTTTAGGAGGCGGAATGGGAGACGGTGCCGGGCCATCGGCGATGAGGTTGCCGTCCTTGGGAGGCGGGATGGGAGACGGCGCCGGGCCATCAACGATGAGGCTGCCGTCCTTCGGAGGCGGGATGGGAGACGGTGCTGGACCATCAACGATGAGGCTGCCGTCCTTGGGAGGCGGGATGGGAGACGGCGCTGGGCCGTCGGCCACGAGAATAGGACCGCTGTGTGCGGTGGATGTCGATGACGAATTGACCGGGATTACCAAAGAAAGTAGGATCAACCCTGCTGCAAGCGCGAGAAGCTGGGTCAGGGAAAGTTTGTTCATGCGGACCCTCCTGGTGCCGAAGGGTGCCGCTATTCCTTGCGATAGGTGGGTTGCTGGTCAAAAAGTTCCGATCACGGAACACTGGTCGCTGTTGTCAAAGCCGCTATGCTCAATGATTTTCAGTCACACCAGCAGATTCTCTTCGATCTCACCGCGAACTATCTTGAGCCGCTGGAAGGCAGTTATCAGCGATTGGCGTATTTGGCGAGCCTGCGGGATGCGCTGACAGGCAGGTATGAGCATAGTGTATTGGGCAGCGTTTACGGCGCGGACACCGTGAGCCAGGTGATCAGCGATTGTCATGAGGAGGTGTTTGAGCGGTTGTTGGAGATGCCTCTGGACGTACAGGGAAAAGAACTGCGGGCGCACCTGGAGTCTCTGCCCGGAATATTTGCCGATAATGTAATGAGCTGCCTTCAGGCCGGCCAGCAGTGGATGCCGCCGGGAGCTCCGAGTTATCTCAAAGAGCTTTACTCTGCCAATCTAGGCGTTCTCCTGGAATTGCTGCGGCACGATAAGTCCAAGGCTGGCCCAGATAACTGACCACCCCCACTACCTGACCCACGACCTCCGCCTCCTCGGGAGTTTGCCAGGTTTCCGGAGCGCACCGCGAAAGCACGTGGGGCTGCATAATCAGTCGAGATTTCTCTTTCTGGAACCATCCGCAGCGATAGCCGTTTCGTATCTCAACAAAAAACATGGGGCGATCGTACTCGTTGGACCATTCCGCGGATTCCACCTTTCGCAATGTAGTATCGATCAGCACGGTGCTGCCCGGGCGTAGCAACGGCATCATGCGCCGGTCGGACAAGCCAATATAGCCATAGCGGTGTTTACTGGACGCCTGATTTTCACCGTGGATCATTGGAACGACGGTAGCCGGACGGCGTGTAAGCAGTTGAGTGTTTTCTGAGTCGACGCCATTTTCTGGCGCATGAGGGACCGGGGCTGCCGGCATCGATGAGCTCAGGTACGTCCGTGGAGGAGGGAAACTGGCGCCATCGTGAAATACCTGGCGGAGCGGCGCATCGTACCAACTGGAAATTTCGAAGGGATCGAGATGCAGAATGGCCGCCAGAGAGTACAGCTTGTGCAGGCTGGGCACGACATCGCGATTCTCGATGTCTGCCAGGCGACTGATATGCAGGATGAAGTCTGGGCGCCCACGATTCACAGCGATTTGGTAACTGGCCCTCTCCACGTCGCGGTAGGTCAGACCGAGCGCCTCGCGGGCTTGTCGTAATCGGAGACCGGCAGGGTACATGTGAGGACTCCTTGAAACAAAATGACTTTATTCACATTATAATCAATTACCATTCTGTTACGAATGCGGAACATGAAACCCTGAAAAAAACCTTGGGCTCTGTGAATTTCCCCAGTTGTAGCAGCTAGCTAGCTGAAACAGAACCAGTTAGCTAACGCCACGTTTGACGGCTCACCGCACAGAATCTGCTATTCTGAACTGGTATGCGTGCTTTCCGCGGATTCCGCCTCGTTCGCCAGCGTGCGGTGATGGGCGTTTTGCTGTGCTTGCTGGCTGTCGTTCCTCTTCGTTCCCAGCAAGCCTCCCCTGCGCCAGCAAGTCCGGCGCCGTCCGTCACGACCAATCCAGAATTTCTTGCGATCGCTGACCAAGTGATGAACGAGATGAGTGAAATTACCGGATGGAAGCTGAAATCTCCACTGAAAAAATCCATTCGCACACGGGAACAGATCCGCGCGTACATCATTTCGGAGATGAATGACGAAAAAGACGCCAGAGAGCGTTATGCATCGGCGCGCAGCGCGGAAATCTTTGGACTGATTCCGAAGGGCTTCAACTTGGACACTTTTCTGGTGGACCTGCTGACGGAACAGATCGCGGGGCTGTACGATCCCAAAGAGCACGAATTCTACATCGCCGACTGGATTCAGCCCGATGAACAGCGCATGGTGATGTCTCACGAACTCACCCATGCTTTGCAGGACCAGTATTTTCATATCGAGGCGTGGTCGCGCGCGGCCAAGCCGAACGACGACGCGGAGCTGGCGCGCGATTCGGTGCTGGAAGGCAGCGCGACCGCCGGGATGCTGGAGTATGAATTGAGGGACAAGGGCATAAAGCTGCGTGAACTTCCGGACTTCGATCCCTCGGCCTTTATCGGCGACCTGGGTGATAGCCCGCTGCTCAAAAAGGCTCCTGCTTTTATCAAGGACTCGCTGATGTTTCCGTATTTCGACGGCTTGCGCTTCTCCATGTCCATTTTGCGCACCGGGGGATGGAACGGCTTCGATGCGGTGTTCGCGAACCCGCCTGCCAGCACGCAACAAATCATGCATCCTGACTTGTATCGCGGCGCCATCGTCCCGTTGCCGATAAAGGTGGACCTTCCCAACGGCGTGCCCGGCGACGGCTGGAACAAGCTGGAAGAAAACTGCATGGGGGAATTTGGCTGGAGGGAAGTATTGAAGCTGTTCCTGGACGAGGATCGGGCCGGCAAGTTAGCGTTCGCCTGGAATGGCGATGACTACGCCACCTTCGAACAGAAGGACACCAAGCATCTGATGCTGTTCACACGCACGCGATTCAACAGCGAGAGAGCGGCGCGCAGTTTTTTCGATGCCTACGCGGAAGCGCTGAAGACAAAATATCCGCAGCGAACGCCGATTTTGAACGCACAAGAAGATCTGGAGTTTGACACGCCCGACGGCGGGGTCTTCTTTCAATGCGTGGACAAGGAATGTATCACCCTGGAAGGCGGCGACGAAAAGCTGTTTTCGCGGTGGACCAAGAAACTAGCTTGGCCGCTGCCCTCACCGTCGCGGCCCAACCCGGGCATCTCCATTGCGACGATCCGCGCCGAGCGCTCGACCGCGACAGACGAACACGTGGTCGCCAAGCCTAACGCGCGGCTACAGCCGTCGATAGGTCTATGCAGCGCGGTGCAAAACCATCAACGTGAGATCGTCGGTTTGCTTGGCGGTGGGCGAAAAATTGCGGATCTCATCCAAGCATGCGCGCAACAGCGCGTCTGGTTCCGTCGAGGCGTGTTTTTTGGCCAGAGACTGAACGCGGCCCACGCCAAATTCATCCCCGGCGGCATTAAACATTTCGGTGAGCCCGTCGGTGTACAGCAGCATCTTGTCCCCGGGGCGGAGAGTCAACTCGCAAACGGGAAAGTTGGTGGTGCCGAACATTCCCAGCGGTACGCCGGTAGCCTCGCGCGCGCATACACCGGCGGCGGAAATGTGAAACAACGGCAAATGTCCGGCACTGACGTAAGAAACCTTGCCGTCGGGATTGGCGCTGCCCACGATCATCGTGGCGAACTGTCCGGCGATGGTGCTTTCGCAGAACAGCCGATTGGCATGTTCCATAATCTTTTGCAGCGGCAGGTTCTGTCCGGCTAACGAACGAAAGGTTGCGTGCAAGTGGCTCATCAGCATCGACGCGGCCACACCTTTCCCGGAAACATCGCCCAGCAAAAACAGGAATCCGCCATCATTTTCGATCAGGTCGCAGTAATCGCCACTGACCACGTTGGCGGGCTGATAGTGATAGAAGGCGCGCCAGCCGTCGATGGACCAGTGTTGTCGCGGCAACAAACGTTTTTGGATGCTGGCGGCCAGCACCAAGTCTTTCTCCAGGGCACGCTGTTCATCAGTGGACAAATGGTCCAGGCAGAAACGCAGCAGCGGGTCGCATATCAACCGGTCGGCTTCGATGGTGTCGTGACAGGTTTCGCAAATCCCAAAGGTGCCGGCATGCAAGCGGGAAAGCGCCGCATCTACGCTGGCCAACAACTGCGGCAAGTTGTCATCGGCGGGATTGTCCCGGGTCGCCTCGATCAGGCGATTGCGCCGAAGTTCCAATTCGGTTTGAAAATAGGTGCTCTCAGCAGTAGTCATGGTCCCTCCGCCACTAGATTGCCGAGCTGTTCCTGGGGAATCCATCCGCTTTGTACCTCCAAAGTCCAGCGCGTCCGGCCCGCACCACAGGTTCAAGCAGCGCCGCGACGACTGGCATTCGCAAGGGCCACCGGAGCGAGTAACGGAGCGCCAGAAGAGGCATTCTCGCTATTTATGCGATGCTGCAAACGCTTTACCCGGCACACGAACTTTTCCCTCGAGTGCTGGTCGCGCGCCGCCCGTAAAGGGTCGTGTGAACTGCCAAATTGGCGTTGCAAGGTGCGCAAACCGAGCTTCGCAAATTCCAGAGCGCGCACAAAATCGCGCGTGTGCCGCTCGTAATAGACCGCCAGTTGTTCGCAAGCGAACACGGTTTCCTGCGGATCGGCTACCAGAGCATGCCAAAGGGATGCAGCGTGCTCGCGATCTCCTCGGCGTTTGGCCATCAGCGCCAATTCCCGGGTCGCTTGCGGGCGAAATTCCGCAGGCAATCCGGCATGCAATGCGCGGGCACACGCTAAATGTGCGCGTTCGTTTTCGCCTTTGCGCTGCAAGAACTTCGAAATTCCCAACAGATCCAAGGCCTCGGTTTCGCCGAAGCCGTTTTCGCCGTTCTCCAGCAGGGAATTGATTTTTCCAAAGAGAGCAGCCAGTCCCCGCAAATCCATCTGGTTGTGCCGCACCACTCCTGCCAAGGGCTGACCGGAACCACCGCGCAAATAATCGAAGTAGAATTGCGGGATCATAGCGGAGGGCACATCGTCTTCCCGGTTCCATCCTAAGCGCGCCGGATCGAGCACGTGCCGTTCCAGTTCCACCAAACGCACGCAGCCCAGCCGCAATTTCCAGAACGCCCGCGCCGGGTGCAGCAAATCCAGATGCGCCGCCAGAGGAGGCACGCGAATGGAGCGGGTCATGGTGAAGCGATTCTCCAGCAACGGCCAATCGAAGGTTTTGCCATTGAAGGTGACCAGCACGGGCCGTTGCTCCAGCCGTTGCGCCAGCTCCTGAAGCAGCGAATATTCTTCGTGCAAATCACGGAGAAAAAGCTGCTCGACCTGCAGTCCACCAGCGTCCCACCATGCCAGCCCCACAAGAAAAGCATAGGTTCCAGTGCCCCCGGCTAATCCAGTGGTTTCCGTGTCCAGGAATAACCACTTCTCTGGATTCTCGAGAAAGGTTTGGGTGCGGCGTCCGGCCTTCCGATCGCGGCTGCGAGACAACAACTCCAGCGTTACCAGCGAAGGCGCCACAAATTCCGGGGTGGCGAACCAATTCCGAATCGCCAAGTGCTCTCCATAACGATTGCGCGCAATACCGCCGCCTAGCAGCAGGCTGACTGGATCGGTCTCGTCCGGCAAGCGCAACTCCGGTGGCCGCGCGGGAAACATCCGCGCAGGTTTTAGCGCGGCGAGTCGTGAGAACTTGTCAGCTGTTGTGCCCATAGTGAAGCAACCCGGAAAAGCACGAGCCGTAATCCTGTGCCGCGACCCAAGACCCTTAGCATTCAGAAACCACCCGATCGAGAATCGCCAAAGCAGCTTCCTTGGCGCGGGGCGCTAAGTCGCCCGCAGGTCCGACGCAAGATGGACAACCCGCCTCGCAGGGACAGGCCTGAATCAATTCCCTGGTCTTCTGCAGGAGCAGTTGGTGCGCCAGGAACAGTGGCTGTGAGAATCCGATTCCGCCGGGATACGCGTCATATAAATACAGGTTCGGCTCAAAGAATTCTTTTTGGCCGCTGATCCATGGTTCGGCGGCACTGGAGCTGAGGCCGTTCGCTTCCGCTATGACAGCGGGTTCGCCACCGTCGGGGCCGGGCGGCCGTTCTCCAATCGCAGTACCCAAATCGCGAGCGTCACACATCAGCAATAGCGTTGCGACCGATTCCATCGCGTGCAACAAGCCGAACATTCCTGATTGCCGCTCGCGGATGGAGTACGGCAGGGACTCCAAGAGGGGCCGCTGCAGGGTCATCCAGTACGAGGTCGTGTGCATTTCGTTTTCAGGCAGCTCCAACTTGCCCGAGCCGATGTTTTCGTTGGTGAAGAATTTGATTTTCTTGAATCCCACCACCTGCGAGCGCACCAACACGTCTCCGTGAGAGTGGCCATGAGCCCACGATTGAGGATGGATGCTGCCGTTGAGATTTTGCGCTTCGCACGGGATGACGGATTGGCGGGAACGCGAAGAAAGGGGCAGGGGAGAGGCCATCGTGTCGACGACCTGGAGGACCCGCACCTGGGTGTAACGGATCGCATCGGTGTAGTAATCCACGTCCACCTGTTTCACGTAAGCCTTGCGTTCCTTGAAGTCCAGATGCTCCACGTGATACTGCTGCGCGCCGTGCAGATAGATGGCTTTCTCGTGCACGGTAGTGAGGGCGCTGACGAAATCCACTTCGCCAATGACCACAGGCGCGCCGGTGATGTCGATGATAATGAAGTTGTCGCTGGTTACTGAGCGCAAGCTGATGGTATCCGCGGGATACGCTTCGTTGGTCCAGTGATAATTTTCGCCGGCGCGATGGAGATAGCCAGCTTCCGCCAGTCGCGAACACAAATCCTGCACGTCGACGCTACCGAATTTCTCGACGGGCGTGATTGGCAATTCGAAAGCGGCACATTTCAAATGATTGATCAGAATCTCGAGGTTATCGGGCTGGATGAAGGCATGCTCGGGCGTATTGCCAAAGAAGTAGTCCGGATGGCGGACGATGAACTGATTCAGCGGCGCCGAGGATGCGACCAGCACGGCGCAGGAACTGCCGCTGCGCCGTCCCGCGCGTCCGGCCCGTTGCCAGGTTGCCGCGATGGTGCCTGGATAGCCAGCCATTACCACGGCGTCCAACGAACCCACGTCGATGCCTAACTCCATCGCCGAAGTGGTCGCCACGCCACGAATGCGTCCGTCGCGCAAACCACGCTCGATTTCCCGGCGCTCGGTCGGCAAATAGCCGGCACGGTAACCGCGTATGGTTTCGGGTTTGCCGGGGAATGACGGGTTAGCTTGCTGGAGATACGTCAGGATAATTTCCGTGTGCAGCCGGGAATTGGCGAACACCATGGTCTGCAAGCCGTGCTTCAGGAATTCCTGCGCGACTCGCGACGCCTCGTTAATGTAACTGCGGCGAATACCCAGCGCGCGATTGACCACCGGCGGATTGTAGAAGACGAAGGTCTTTTCGGCGGCGGGCGCGCCATTTTCCGACTGCACTTGCACTTCCGCTTCGATCAAGCGCGAGGCCAGTTCGCCCGGATTCGCAATGGTCGCTGAGCAGCAAATCACTTGCGGGGTACGCCCGTAAAACTGCGCAATTCGCCGCAACCGCCGCAGCACGTTGCACAAATGACTGCCAAACACGCCACGGTAGGTGTGCAGCTCATCGATAACGATGTACTGGAGATTCTCAAACAGCCGGGTCCAGCGCGTGTGGTGCGGCAGAATTCCGGTGTGCAGCATGTCAGGATTGGTCAGAACAATGTGACCTTTTTCGCGGATGGCCTTGCGGGCATCGCTGGGGGTGTCGCCGTCATAAGTAAATACGGCAAAGCGGCTGAGCGGTTGCCTTTCGGGGCCTTCTCCAGAGTGGCGGTCCGCGCTGTCTTGGGCGCAAGCGTCCAGACGCTGGTTCAATTCGTACAGTTCCGCCAATTGATCTTGGGCCAACGCCTTGGTGGGAAATAGATACAACGCCCGCGTATCCGGATTCTCCAGGATCGCGTTCAGGACCGGCAGGTTGTAGCACAACGTCTTCCCGCTGGCCGTGGGGGTCACGACGACCAGGTTCTTGCCCGCATGCACTGATTCCGCCGCTGCAGCCTGGTGAGTGTAGAGCTGCCGGATCCCCTTGGCGCGGTACGCGACGCGCAGGTCTTCGTGTACCCAGGCGGGGAAGTCGGCCCACTGCGCTTCCCGTGCCGGGTAATGGCGCACGGCCGTGAGAGTCTCCCCGGTTGCATCGCGTTCGGCGAAAGTGTCGAGCACTTGGGAAACTCGCGCCAGAGCCGTCGAGGTAGGGGGGCTCTGGTGGCGAGCTATGTCGATCGGAGTAACAGCAGCCAAGCGTACCGCTAAGGAATCGGGCATTGGGGCAATCTCCGTATATTCGCCTTTTGTTCGCTAAGGCTAGCACGCGGGCTCAGCGGGTGCAACCAGCAATTTGCAGCGATTCAGAAAGAGTTCCAGCCCACCACAATGGCGGAGCCGTGGCTGGCTTTTTGCCCGCTCCGTCCTTTGAAGGCGGGGCGTTCGCGGTTAAGATACCGGCGGTTAGCTGTGGCGACCTTTAGTCGCATCAACCGATGGGCACCGAGCAAACAACAAGTCGCCGAACGGTCAACGTCCTCAGCGACATCCATTTTTGGGTCCCGGCGCTGGTCTTGCTTGGCGGGCTGCTTCTACTGAAGTTCCTTCACTGAGATTTCCCTGGAGAAACATGCCGGCCGATTCGGTGCTCGCAAGCCCAACAAGCGCTGCAAACGAAGCAAGCCGTCACCGTAATCTGCAATTTCTTGGGGTGTTGTGCGGGTTTGCTGCCGGGGCTTGGCTGGGCGCCGCCGAAGCGCCCACGAAATTGGTGAGCATAGGCATTTCGCCGATGGTCATTTCGCTGATCATGGTCATCGGGGTGTTCCTGGCGCGTTGGAGCCTGCCTGCGCTAGTCCTGGGCACAACCGCGGTACGCGCCGACGTGGCTCGCGCGCCACATTTGGTACTGTGGGCGGTGCTTGCGGGCTGTCTTTGGGCTGTCGCCAACACGCTTACGATTTTTGCTATCCGTGATGTAGGACTGAGCATTGCCTTCCCGCTGTGGAACTCGAATAGCCTGCTTGGTATTTTCTGGGGCTTTCTCTTTTTTAACGAGCTTCGTCAGGCGGGCTGGCGCTGCTGGGCGGGCGTGCTGGGTGGGGCAATCGTCATGTGTTTTGGGGCCACGATTCTGGCGATTGCTTCGTCCGCGCAAACTTCGTCGACTCACTCGCTGAATGGCGTGTGGGCAGCGCTTGGCGCCGGTATCCTGTGGGGCACCATGTACATTCCCTATCGCAAGGCGTACTTGACTGGGATGAATCCGCTTTCTTTCGTCACATTTTTCACTTTCGGCGAATTGGGAATGATGAGCGCGCTGGCTATCAGCTACACCGGTTTGGCGCCCCTGTGGCGCGAGTTGGTAAGTGCCCGGGCAGTGATGTTCTGGCTGATGCTTGGCGGGTTCATCTGGGTCGTTGGCGATTTGTTCCAGCAATATGCGGCGAAATATGTTGGTATCGGACGTGGCATTCCGCTTTCGAATACTAACCAGCTTTGGGGCCTGCTGTGGGGTATTTTCGTGTTTGGAGAGCTGCGAGGCAAAAGCAGCACAACCCATCTGGAAGTAATCGGCGGTTCGTTACTGATGATGCTGGGTGTGGGCGCGATTGCGCTTTCCTCGGCGAGCGCTGATGAACAGCAGCACTGGAGGGAGGCGGCCGAACGTGAGAGCGCGCGCTACGACGTTGCCGCCGATTTCGTTGCTGCGCGGTTTGTGGGCCGCCAGGCGGCCAGCGAAGTATCGCCACGGCGCACCGTGCTGGATTGGTTACTGGTGATCATCGCCACCGGCGTGCTGCTTGGATTCGCGACAATCGCGCGTGTTCCCGCCATCTCCGTCCACTGGATGCCGATGCTGCTGCTGACACTAGCGCTTTTGCTGTTTCTGTTCTTGTGCGGCGCAAAGTTGTGGCGTACGACGCGCTTCCACTGATGGTGCCGGCGCCAAGAGCGGCCCAAGTTTCTCCGAGCCGGCGCTCCGGGGGAGCTGTTCTTTTGCGCGATAACGGATCTCCACGTAAAATCCATCTCACACATCTTCATGGCGGATATTCCCAAAGTTGACCTGGTGGGCGTGGGTCTGAACGCCACCGACACGCTGATTCCGGTTCCCCATTTTCCCGAGCGTGGCTCCAAGGTGGAGATTCATTCGGCGGAAGCGTTGCTAGGTGGGCAGGTGGCCTCGGCAGTGGCCGCGTGCCAAAAATGGGGCTTACGCACCCGTTACATTGGCAAGCTGGGCGAAGACCATGCGGCGTTGCTGCATCGGCAAGAGTTCGAACGCCTGGACGTGGAGACTCACCTGTTTATCGCGCCCACGTGCCCCAGCCAGCAGGCGTTCATTCTGGTCGACCCGACAGGCGAGCGTACCGTGCTGTGGAAGCGCGACGCGCGTTTGACGTTGAAGCCAAAGGAGCTTCGCCGCGAATGGGTCGTTAATGCGCGCGCTCTCCATGTCGACGGCCACGACACCGGGGCCGCCACGCAGGCGGCGCAGTGGGCACGCGAGGCGGGCGTTCCCACTTTTGCGGACGTCGACAATCTCTATCCCGGCTACGAGCTGCTGTTGCCCAACATCGATTTCTTGATCACCAGCAGAGACTGTCCGGGACGCATTACTCACGAACCGGACCTGCGCATCTCGCTTCCTGAAATTCATAGGCGATACGGTTGCCGGCTGACCGGCGCGACGTTGGGGCAAAATGGAGTGCTGGCGTGGGATGGCCAGTGCTTTTGCTATGCGCCCGCGTACGTGATCGATCCTGTGGATACCACCGGAGCGGGTGACACTTTCCACGCAGGATTCATTTACGCGTTCTTGCAGGGCTGGCCACTGCAAAGGCAACTGGAATTCGCCTGTGCGGCCGCGGCGCTCAACTGTACAGCCGTCGGGGCCCGAGGCGGCATTCGGCCGGTAGCTACGATCGAGCAGTTCATGGCCAACAACCCCAAGCACCCTGCAGCGTTCTAGCTGCTGATCCCAGGCCTGCCCGAGCCGAAGTCGCGGATACCACGAGGCCCCAGCTTGTGCTTATTCATGCGGCGGCCCTGCGCTATTGGGCTGCGTTCGCCGCCAAACCGTGAATCACCGCAATGTTGGGCAGGAGGTTGGCTGGGAGATTGTGCCGCTGCTGCAGATATTCGGCGGCGTTGTAAGAAATCCAGACTTTGCCGGCAGCGTCTTCGGCGACTAGGATTTTCAACGGCAGATCCAGCGCGACGCTGGGCGCTGCTAACATCAACGGGGTGCCGGCTTTGGGATTGCCAAAAATAAGCAATTTGGTATTGGGCATTTTCAATCCGGCAGTTTCCGCTTCGCCACTATGATCCACGACGGCAAACAGTTTC
>Ga0187784_10002885_pt1 | contig 13836 bp, 9 predicted proteins | sample 1015_SJ02_MP15_2_FD_132964 | JGI IMG/M metagenome (GOLD analysis project Ga0187784, IMG submission 132964) | Tropical peat soil microbial communities from peatlands in Department of Meta, Colombia - 1015_SJ02_MP15_20_MG | ecosystem: Environmental > Terrestrial > Soil > Wetlands > Peat | place...
ACGTCACGCCGATAGCGCTCATCGAAAGTGTAACCGTAATATTGCATTTCGCGGCCGCAAAGGTATTTAAATACGCGGGTCTGGACGTCCGACCAGCCGCAGGATGAGAGCGACAGCACGCGCAGCGTGCTGTCTGCGTCGGTTGACTGCGGCCTGCCTGTTGCCATTTCGGACGCCATCGCTGCGATCCGTTCCTGCGTCAGCCCAAGAAAGGCGCCGAGCCGCGCCGCCGTCGCAGCGGGGCTGTGGCCGATGTCGTATTGGTCGACTTCGAGGGCATTGAGGCTCTCCCGCACGTCCCGCCATGCCGCCATGGTTTCGCTCCAATAGCGGCAATGATTGTCGAACGAGGTTTCCGGAAACTTCTTAAGCCGCGATGCGATGTTCTCGATCGCCCGCCGCTTGGCGAAGATAAATCTTGCGCATGGCCACAGTGCGGCGACGAACGGCGCGGCGCGGACCATCGCTGCGTCTGGCGTCTTGTCGAACCAGGGCTCGTCGGCATGGTGCCGCGACTGAATCGCCTGCAGCACCCGGAATATGTCCTGCGTCAGCCCCTCACGATCGACATTGGACAATAGCTGGTTGGCGTCGTGAGCGCAGCTTTGGACGAATTGCCGGTCGATCACTTCCTTCAGCGGCGTCAACAGGCTGATGAAGTGGCCTTCGTTGAACCCGGAATACCCGGCCCGGCGGAGCGTGTTGGCGAGGATTGTGGTTCCGGAACGGGGCGAGCCGACGATGAATACCGGGCGTGCAGGCCTAGTTGCCTCGGGCGCTTCCGGCGCTTCGGGCAGTGATATCTGGTGGTCCATTTCTTGCCCACTCGATTGTCATGCGCCCCTCTCGATGCTGGAGATTCCGTCGTCGGCTATTTTCGTCGTGCGTGTTCGAAAGCAAGCTCGTCATCGGCCGTAGCCCAGCGGCCTTCAGCATAGCCGTCCTGGACAAAGTGATCGAATGCGCTCTTGACCCGGCCGGCCTTGATCGCCGCTGCGACATCGGGATTGCGCGACAGGTAGAACCGCTCATCGACCCGCGGCCGCCCCGGCAGCCGGCCCTCGATGTAACCGTGAACCAGATAGTGCTCCGTCGCAGATTCAAATTTGCCGTTTTGAACGTCGCCGCGGAGACCATCGACATGACTCATGTACCAGGCCTCATCAACCGCGACATTGGCCAAAGCGACGCGGCAAATCCTGCGCAGATCGTCGATGCCGATCGTCAGCATTGCGTTGCCGGGCACCGGCGAGCCCGCGACTTCGATCGCGACGGAGGGCAGGATTGTTCTCAGATCGTCGAGCGTAAGCGCTGCGGTCTCTCCCTCGTACAACATCAGCGAGGGGACCAGTCTTTTGAGGCTGGGAGGTATTAACATTTTGGCTCTAATCCAGTGAGGCCCAGCCTTCGGCATTGAAGGAAGGCACCCAGCGGCGATGCAGGCGACCGGCACATGCAGTGTAACGAAACAGTCGGTCCCGCACAAAAGCACGGCTGTGGGAAATTGTTCCCTGCGCCCTGATATTTAGGCTGCGGTTCGGTTAACGCGCGCCTGACGTTAAGACTGCTTGGTCGTCGTCACAAAACCGGAAAGATTCTTGCTGCATAGTTTTCGTCCGAATGCTACCTAAGAGCTCAAATTCTATTGCAGTTTCGCGTCTTCGGTGAAGGCGGTTGTCGGCATCGGCCTTGCATGGTTGGCCGCGGATCATGGTCCTATCATGCAGACCGGGCTGTCTTTACGGGCGTGCTCAACCAGGCCGGTTAATCTGATCTTCCGATGCCCCATGTGAAGGCGAAACGGCCGGCGCGCGCAACGCAGGTCAGGGAATCCGCGGCGAAATTCGGTTCGGCGCCGGCGGACCTGACGGCGCGGCCGCCGGACGGCCGGATTGGCAAGAAAGCCGGCGGAGCGCCGGACGGCGCCGCTGAGCGCACCCGCCACCGCGGTTCGACCAAGCGACGGGAGCCGGCCGAGCAGGCCGCGAGCCTCCGCTCCGACCACGATCCGTTGCGGGGCGTTCTCGAGCGCGCTGGCAAGCAGATCAACGCGCTGACGCAGGCGACCAAGCGATTCGAAACCCTGGCACAGTCGCGGGCGCGGGAAGTGGCCGCGCTCCAGCAGACCGTCGCCCGGCTCAAGGACGACAAGCTTCACCTCGAGCGGCGTGTCGGCGAGCTTGTTCACGACAACGAAGGCTTGCGCGTCGCCGATCGCCAGAAGGCCAGCCAGATCGGCGCGCTGATCCGCTCCAACAACCGGCTCAATAACGAGTTCTTCTGGAGCGTCTGCCATTTCATCGCGGGTTCAAACGATTTCGAGGCCTTTGCCGAAGGCGTCAATTACGACCTTACCCGCCTGTTCGCGATGCTGCTCGCCGCCGAGATCCGCGAGGCGGGCGACCTGTCGCCGGAGATCAAGGCGCACGCGGCGGCCATCTTCAATCTGTTCGACCCGTTCTTTTATCTGACCGAATACCAGGATGTCGCGCTCAACGGCATCAATCCGCTGCTGCATTATGTCACCGAGGGGCACCGCGAAAGACGCCGTCCCGCCTTGCTGTTCGACCCGGCCTATTACAGCGAGAAGGCCCGCCTGCAGAGCGGCGACTGTCTCCTGCACTATGTCAGCAAGGGCGTCGCGGCGAAACTCAAGCCGCATCCTTTGTTCGACACCGCCTTCTATATCGAGCAGCACCCGGACATCGGCAAGTCGGGGATCAATCCGCTGTTTCACTATCTGACCTGGGGCGGCCGGGAGCGCCGCGATCCGTCGCCGGTATTCGACACCGAGTTTTATCTGGAGTCGCGCAATCTCTCCAGCGTCGTCGGCAATCCGCTGCAGGAATATCTGACCGACTTCGCCGACCGCGCGGTTAATCCGCATCCTTTGTTTCTGAGTTCCTATTTCTGCGAGCAGGCTGGCCTTTCCGATCCGGCCGAACCGCCGCTCGTCATTTACCAGAAGCGCGCCGACCTCAATCGCGTCGTCCGGCCACATCCGCTGTTCGATCTCGGTTTCATGGCCGATGTGCTCGGCATCCAGTTTCCGGACGGGATGTCGCCGCTCGAGGCCTTCTGCCGGATCAGCCGCAAGCGCGACGTCGATCCGTCCAATCTGTTCGACTCCAGGCTCTACCGCTACCAGACCGAGATCGAAAGAGCGACGCGGCTCGAGGAACCGCCAATCATCGACTATCTCAAGCGCGGATACAAAGACAAGACGTTGCTGCCCAATCTGGTGTTCGATCCGCTCACCTATCGGGCGAGCAACTCGGTCGAATTTTCGGGTCCGGAACTGACGCATTATTGTCTGACCGGCGACCGACTGGGCTATGTGACCCATCCTCTGTTCAGCGCCAAGGTCTATAATGCGGCGCGGACCGATGACCTCTCCCGCACCACTGCGATCGAGCATTTTCTCAACGCGCCGCCGGCCGAACGCCACGCCAGCCATCCGACTGCGGGACGGCCGCTGCCGCAGGACATGCTGGATTTCGTGAGAAGGGTCTATTCGGACGACGAGGACTGCGATCCGGCCTTCTATCGGCAGATCTATCCCGATCTCAGCATGATGAACGAGGCCGATGCCCGGCAGCATTTTGTGAATGACGGGCGCAACGAGGGACGCATCGCTTCGCCGCGGGCGCTGGTGCGAAGCCGCAATTTGCGCGTTCGCGATCTGCCGCTCGGCTTTTTCCCCGACGAATATATCAGCCTCAATCCCGACCTCATTGAAGCCGGACTGAAGCCCGAATTCCTTCCCGCCTTCGGCCATTACATGGAATTTGGCCGCAACGAGAACCGGACCATCGGCAAATGGCAATTCCATCTCGACGCCATCGAATTGCGCATTCCGACCTCGGCCTCGCCGGTCGCGCTGAAGGCGAATGCCGCCAGGCTCGATGTCTGCGTGCTGATGCATATCTTTTATCCGGATCTGTGGCCGGAGCTCGCCGGCTTTGCGCGAAACTTCGAATCGGTTCCGCACGACGTTTTCATCAATATTGTCGATATCGCCTGGACGCCGCGGTTCCAGCGCGAGCTTCGCGAGCTTTGTCCCGGCGCCTTTGTCCAGCTCTCGAACGACAACGGCCGCGATATCGGCGGCTTTACGCGGCTTCTCGATAACGTCGACATCAGGAAATACGACCTTTTCGCCTTCATGCACTCGAAGAAGTCGCCGCATATCGCGGCCGAGAAGGGCGATTACTGGCGCCGCTGCCTGCTGCGGGCATTTGCCGGCAGTCCCGCGGTCGTCGCCGAGTGCGTCCAGATGTTCAAGGACGATCCCACCGTCGGCATGATCGGCGCGCAGGAGTGGCGCGCCACCGATCTCGGCAAGAACGAGACGCAATATCAGCGCATGCTCGACCGCTTCGAGATCGAGCCGCAATTTCGCACCGTCGAATATCTCTCCGGCACCATGTTCCTGATCCGGTCCGAAATCGTGCAGCGGATTTATGACGTGCTCAAAGGCACCGACTGGGAGTATGGCGGCGACAAGGACGTCAAATTCCACATGGACGGGCAGTCCGCCCACGCGGTCGAGCGGGTGGTCGGCAATCTGGTGCGCCAGATGGGCTATCGCCTGGCGTGGAGATGAGCCCGTGAGCGTCCTCATCGTCCTTCACGAGGCGATGCGAACCGGCGCGCCGCGCATCGGCGGTCTGATTGCCGGGGCGCTCAAGCAGCACCGCGACGTCCGTATCCTGTGCCTGACCGGGGGGCCGATGCTCGACTGGCTGCGCGAGCGGGTCGGCGCGGAAAATGTCGAGGTGATCGATACCGCGGTGCCGCGGCACAAAGTGCCGTTCGCCGAGCGCCTCGAATTCGCCAATCGCTTTCTCGAACAGGAATCGAGCCCGATCGTCTATGTCAATTCGCTGGCGGCGTGCGAATTCGTCGTCGCCGCGAAGGCGGCCGGCAAGATCGCGGTCGTCCATGTGCACGAGAAAGTCGAGGAAATGCGCAAGCTTCTGGCGATCCAGCTGATGAAGCTTGAAGTGCTGTCGCTGAGCGATGCGGTGGTGCTGGCCGCCGAGGATCTGCGGGCCGACCTCGTCGAGGTGTTCGGCTTCCTGCCGGACCGGGTGATGAATTTCGGCATCGCGGTGGACGCCGACGAGATCGACCGGCTGGCGACCGACGGCAAGCCCGAGGCGCAGACCGCCGCCGGAAAGAAGTTCAAACGCGGCAAGCGTCTGGTGGTAGGCATGATCGGCCACGCCTCGCGGCGCAAGGGCGCGGATATCTTCTTCGAATGCGCGCAAAGCCTCCCCGAGCATGACTTCATGTGGGTCGGCAACTGGAACCAGGATGACGCGCCGGAAAACACGGCTTATGCCAAATTCGCCGAAAAAAAGCTCGGCAATCTGTTTGTCAGCGGCAGCGTCGCTAATCCCTACCGGTATATTTCGAATTTCGACCTGTTCTTCCTGTCTTCGCGGGAGGATCCCAATCCGGTGGTGCTGGCCGAATCGCTGATCCTTCGCGTGCCGGTGCTGGCATTTTCGAAGGCGACCGCAGTGACCGATTTTCTCGGCCGCTGCGCCATCGTCTGCCATGGCGATGCCAATGCGGCCGACAGCGTTCGTGTTCTCAAGGCGCTCGAGGCCGACGAATTGCGCTCCGACGCGTTTCGGCCCCGCGCCAAGGAATACCGCGAGCGTTTTCACGTGGCCGACAAGATCGCGGGCGTCGTCGAACTCCTGGACAGTCTGCAGGCATGACGACCACGGGCCGCGGAGCATTCGAGGTGATGCCATGAAGGCAGTTCTGCTCGCCGGAGGCCTCGGCACGCGGCTCTCGGAGGAGACTGGCAGCCGGCCGAAGCCGATGGTGGAAGTCGGCGGCAAGCCGATCCTGTGGCACATCATGAAGATCTATTCGAGCCACGGCATCGACGACTTCGTCATCTGTCTCGGCTACAAGGGCTATGTCATCAAGGAATATTTCGCGAATTATTTTCTGCATTCCTGCGACGTCACCTTCGACATGAGGAAGAACAAGATGGAGGTCCACAAGGCTCACGTCGAACCGTGGACGGTGACGCTGGTCGAGACCGGCGAGGAGACCCAGATCGGCGGCCGCATCAAGCGGGTGCTGCCCTATATCGGCGCCGACGATATTTTCTGCCTGACCTATGGCGACGGCGTCGGCAATGTCGACATCAGCAGGGCGATCGCGCAGCATCGCGGCAGCGGGCTCCTTGCAACCGTCACCGGCACCCAGCCGCCCGGTCGGTTCGGGGCGCTGCGCCACGACGGCGACCGTGTGACCGGCTTCCAGGAAAAGCCGCTCGGCGACGGCGGCTGGATCAATGGCGGGTTTTTCGTGTTGTCGCCGAAGGTCGGCGACTACATCGACGGCGACGCGACCGTCTGGGAGCGCGAGCCGATGGAGCGGCTCGCGGCGGAAGGCCAGCTCGGCGTTTACTTTCACGACGGTTTCTGGCAGCCGATGGATACTTTGCGCGATAAAAACTATCTGGAAGGGCTCTGGAATTCGGGCAACGCGCCGTGGAAACTTTGGCAATAAGCGGCCTGTGACATGAAAGTTCTGATCACCGGCAATCTCGGCTATATCGGGCCGATCGTGGCGCGGCACTTGCGCAGGACGCATCCGGACGCGACCCTTGTCGGCTACGACAGCGCCTTCTTCGCGCTGTGCATGACGGGCGCCGAGATGCTTCCGGAGCGCCTGCTCGACGCCCAATATTATGGCGATGTCCGGGAGATTCCCGATCATCTGCTGGACGGGGTCGATGCCGTGATTCACCTCGCCGCGGTGTCGAACGATCCGATGGGCAAGCGCTTTGAACAGGTGACCGACGACATCAATCATCGCGCCAGCGTCGAGCTCGGGCGGCGGGCGAGCAAGGCCGGCGTGTCGCATTTCGTGTTTGCCTCAAGCTGCAGCGTCTACGGTTTCGCTCCGGGCGGCGCGCGCAAGGAGACGGACGAACTCAATCCGCAGACGGCCTATGCCCGCTCCAAGGTCGATACCGAAAAGGGTCTCGCCGAAATCCCCGCCAACAGGATGACCGTCACTTGTCTGCGTTTCGCCACCGCCTGCGGCATGTCGGACCGGTTGCGGCTCGATCTCGTGCTCAACGATTTCGTCGCCTGCGCGCTAGCTAGCGGCGAGATCACGGTATTGTCCGATGGCAGCCCGTGGCGGCCCCTGATCGACGTCCGCGACATGGCGCGCGCCATCGATTGGGGCATCACCCGTAGCGCCGGCGATTCATCGCGCTTCCTCGCGCTCAATGTCGGCTCCGACGATCGCAATTATCAGGTCAGGGACCTCGCCCATGCGGTGGCGGCCGCGATCCCCAATACCAAAGTCAGTATCAACACAGCGGCGCAGCCCGACACCCGCTCCTACAAGGTCGATTTCTCACTGTTTCGTTCGCTCGCAAGCGATCATCAGCCGCAGGTGACGCTGGCGCAATCGATCGGGCTTCTGGATCGGGGCATGCGCCGCATGGGGTTTGCCGACCCGGATTTCCGCAACTCGTCCTACATCCGGCTCAAAGTGCTCGACGGCCATATCGCCGCCGGACGGCTCACGCCCGATCTGCGCTGGGCGCCATCTGCGGCCGAAGAGCGTTCCTGATGAAATTTCACCAGACGCCGTTGCGCGACGCCCACACCATCGAGATCGAGCGGCGCGGTGACGATCGCGGATTCTTTGCCCGCCTGTTCTGCGAGAACGAGTTTCGCGCGGCAGGGCTCACGCCGAATTTCGTCCAGATCAACAACTCGCTCTCTGCGCGGAAAGGCACGCTGCGCGGCATGCACTATCAGCTGCCGCCGCGCGCCGAGGTCAAGGTGGTGCGCTGCGTGCGCGGGGCGCTGTGGGACGCGATCCTCGATCTGCGCCCCGATTCGCCGACCTTCGGACAATCGTTCGGCGCCGAACTCTCCGCCGATAACCGGCTGATGATGTATGTCCCGCGCGGCTTCGCGCATGCCGTCCTCACGCTCGCCGACGACACCGAGACGTTCTATCTGGTGAGCGAATTCTACGGTCCGGAACAGGAGCGCGGCATCCGCTGGAACGATCCGAAGTTCAATATCGCCTGGCCGATCGAGCCCGTCGAGATTTCGGCCAAGGACGGCAACTGGCCGGACTTCGACCCCGCCTTTCATGGGACCGAGCAGCTCCGGGGGCTGTGATGCGGGCGTTGCTGACCGGCGCCAGTTCGTTCTCCGGATACTGGTTTGCCGTCAAATTGCAGGCCGTGGGCTTTCACGTCACCGCGCCGCTGCGCGGAGCGGCCGCCGCCTATGGCGGCATTCGCGGCGAACGCGTGCAAAAGCTCGCCACGGTGGCCGACATCATCGACGACTGTGCGTTCGGCAGCGCGCGTTTTCTCGATCTGGTCGGGGCAAACGACTTCGACGTGCTGTGCCATCATGCCGCCCGCGTCGGCGACTATCGCAGTCTCGATTTCGACGTGGCCGGTGCGGTTGCAGAAAATACCCTCAATCTGCGGACCGTTATCGAGCGGATGCTCGAGCGCACCCTGAAAGCGGTCGTCTTCACCGGCAGCGTGTTTGAATTCGACGAAGGCGCCGGCAATGCGCCGATGCGGGCCTTCTCTCCCTATGGGCTTTCGAAAGGGCTCACCGCGCAGGTGGTGCGGCATTGGTGCACGCATTACGGCGTGCCGCTCGGCAAATTCGTGATCGCCAATCCGTTCGGGCCGTGGGAAGAACCGCGCTTCTGCGCCTATCTGGTGAAGACCTGGCGCGGCGGACAAACCGCCGACGTGCGAACGCCCGATTATCTGCGCGACAATATCCATGTCGATCTCTTGGCGCTCGCCTATGCGGATTTCGTCGAGCGCACGATTGCGTCCGGCCGATCGGAGCGCTTCGGGCCGATCGGTTATGCGGAGACCCAAGGAGCCTTCGCGCAGCGCTATGCGCAAGCGATGCGCCCGAGGCTTGGCCTTGCATGCGATGTCCGCCTTCTGCAGCAAACGGATTTTTCCGAGCCGCTGGCGCGGATCAATACCCACCTCATCGACAAGGCCGCACTGGGCTGGTCCGAGCCGGGCGCCTGGGATGCGATTGCGGAATTTTACCGCACCCGGGTTTGACCTTCGATCCCGGCAGCGGAGAGAGCAGGCGGGCGTCAGCCACCGGGATGAAGTTGGCCGGTCCGGCTCGTGCTGCGGAAAACGCGCACCCGGCCGGCACGCTTGACGGGCGCCGCCGCCTTCAGGGCCGCAGCATCGCTGTTGTCGGCTTCGACGGGGGTGCCGGACGCGACGTGGAGTTTGGCGCTGCCGTTGCGACCATTGAGATTGCCGGCGACGGGATCGCTCGCGCGCAATTCCGTTGCCTGCTCCGGTTGCGGTATCGATCTCACCTGGATCGCCGGCTCGATCCGCAGCCTCAAACCCACCAGTGGCTCACGTCCGGTAGGTCCGCAAAGGACGACCCGACGTCCGGAGATCCTGGTCTGCGGGGAACCTAAGAAAATCGACTCGACAACAAGCTGGTAGGCGGAGGCGAGACGCCCGTCGAGCTCGATTGTGGCGCCGACCAGCGGCAGCGCGTGTCCCCGGGTGCCGGCAAAGGTCCCGACCTCGACGAACTGCCCCAATTGCGGCCGAGCTCCACCGACGGTAACCGCGTAGCGCAGCGTCAGGTCGCGCGGCAGATCGGGCCACCGGATCGCGAGGCCCTCGATGCGCGACGGCGCGAGCGGGCCGCCAATCCATTGGGTATGATCGACGACGACATCGCCACGCCCGGCTACATGGCCGAGCAGTTGCAGGCTCGAGAGGTCGAGCTGCGCTGCGGCTTCGCGCAGTTTCAGGCCCCCCGGATCGTCCGACAAGGGAACGATCTGGATGCGCGCTGCAAGCGAGCCGTTCGGCTCCCCGGCGAGCACCAGGATGCGCAGCCGGCCGTGGCGGCTTGCCCGTGCGATCAGGCTCGCGCCGGGCGACCACAGCACCGCCTCCTCGCAATCGGGCGGCACGATCAGATCGATAGCGCCCTCGCTGCCCGCCTCGGGAGCGAATGTTACCCGCGGCGGGATTTCGGGGCTGTCGCTCGAATCGTACCTGATCAGGAATAAACCCCGTTGCATGTCCAGGGTTTTTTCTTGATGCAGCTGTTCCATAAAGCCCCCGGCCGCACGCACGCCGCGCCCGCTTTTGCGACTATACCGTTCGGCCCTGGCGATTGCCATTGAGTTGCGGCGTTAGGGAAAACTTTGGTTATCTTTCGTGCCCCTTACGTGACACGATAGGACTTGATCGGGGCGCCAGGCGCCTGATCGCCCCCTGGAGCATGCCATCGGTGCCAATGAAAAAAATCCTATTTGTCCATAATAATTTCCCGGCGCAATTCCTTCATATCGCCGAAACGCTTGCGGCCGATCCCGGTTTTGAGGTCGCGGCCATCGGCACCCATACCGCGCGCCGGCTCTCCGGCGTCGATCTCGTGCAATATTCGCTCCGCGATGGCGACGTCGCCGCCACCCACCCCTTTGCCCGGCGTTTCGACCTGGAATGCCGCCGCGCCGAAGAGGTGCTCTATGCGGCGTCGTCGCTTTCGGCGCGGGGGTTTGTTCCCGATCTCGTATTTGCCCATCCCGGCTGGGGCGAAGCGCTACCGCTGCGCGCGATGTTTCCGGGCGCGCGTATCGTCACCTATTGCGAATTCTTCTACCGCGTCACCGGACAGGACAGCGGCTTCGATCCCGAATTCCCCGGGATCGGCATCGATGGCGACGTCGCGCTGCACCTGAAAAATGCGGCGACGCTCTTGGCCCTGGTCGATTGCGATGCCGCCGTGTCGCCGACGCAGTGGCAGCGTTCGACGTTTCCGGCGGAATTCCAGCCCAAGATCAAGGTCGTCCACGAGGGCATCGACACCGGCAAGGCAAAGCCTTCGCCGCATGCGAGCCTGAGGCTGCGAACCGGGCGCGTCCTGACCAAGGCGGATGAGGTTGTTACCTTCGCTGCGCGAAACTTCGAGCCGGTGCGCGGATTTCACATCTTCACGCGCGCTCTGCCGCGGATTCTCGCCGCCAATCCGCGCGCCCAGATCCTGTTGGTCGGCGGCGACGGCGCGCCCTATGGCGCGCTGCCGCCCGATGGCCAGTCATGGCGAAAGATCTTTTTTGACGAGATTGCCGGCAAGGTCGACACCTCGCGCATCCATTTCACCGGCCATCTTGGGCGCCAGGAATTCCTGCAGGCGCTGCAGATTTCTTTGGCCCATGTTTATCTGACCTATCCGTTCGTGCTGTCGTGGTCGCTGCTTGAAGCCATGAGCACGGGGTGTCTCGTGATCGCTTCCGCGACGCCGCCGGTCGAGGAGGTCGTCAACGCCGAAAACGGAATCCTTTTTCCTTTCTTCGATGCCGATCAGCTTGCCGACCGCGTGGTCGAGGCGCTGGCTCATCCGCGCCGGTTCAAATCGCTGCGCGCCCAGGCGCGCGCCACCATTGTCAAGCGTTTCGACCTGCGCTCGGTCTGCCTGCCGAGGGTTTTCGATCTGCTCGGACTCGAACATCCCGGAGCGGATCTGACACATGCTGCCGAGCTGCCCGTCGACGCATAACGCGTTACCAACAGGCCCAGGATCCGCGACTCCGGCGATTTCATTGCCTTGGCAAAGAGTGATAATGGACGCCGAGCAAAGGGGTCGCCCGGGTGCAATCCTCACTCTTACTGTTCGATGAAGAGCGACATCACGCCGTCCTGGAATCGCTGTCGCTCAAATGTCTTGCGGACGGCCGTTTGGCCGAAGCCTATAAATATGCCGACCGCCGCTGCCGGGTTCCGCCGCTGCCCGAGGCGCATCATTATACGTTGCGGGGCGAGATCTCCCATCGCATGGGACACGTCGAGGCGGGCGTTGCCGATATCGCGCGCGCGCTTTTGCTTGCGCCCAACGACCTTGCTGCGAACCGGCGCATGCTGGCGTGGGGCGGCGACCAGCCGCAGATCGATGCCGCCCGGCGCTTGTTGACGGGCGAGACGGACTTCTCCCGGATCGCGGCGGCGATTGCCGTATTGCGCCGCGGCGGCGAGCGAAATTTCGCCTCTGTGAGCTCGACCGATCGCGCGGTGGCTGGATGGGCGGTCTGGGATCGGCACGATGAGGTCCGGGCGATCATCGAAAGCGAAGCCGGCAATGACGGCCTCTGGCTCGTGCCCGATCCGGACCATCCGCTCGCTTCGGAAGCAGCGAATGCGGCGAGCTTTTCCCTGGCCCGGCCGCGCACGCGCAGCTATCAATTTGTGTCGCTCAAGGCCGGCGATACGGTGCTCCATCGCACGCGGCTGCGGCCGAATGCCGACGAACGCGTGCTCCGTGGCGCAGCCGCGCCAGAACCATCGCCGCAGCGATCGGTCGCAGCTTCGGAAACACTCAGCGTCATCGTTCCTGTTTATGCTGACTTCGAGGCCACGGCGGAGTGTTTCGACAGCCTGATGCCGCAGATCGCAGCGCAGACGAATGCACAGCTGATCATTGTCGACGATGCGTCGCAGGATCCGCGTATCGTGCAGCTCGTTCAGGATGTGGCGAAAAGTTCAGGAGTGAGCTTGTTGTGGAACGAGCATAATCTCGGCTTTGCTGGGGCAGTCAATCGCGCGCTCGCAAAGACCGAACACGGCGACGTTTTGCTGCTGAATGCCGACACCGTTGTGCCGCCGGACGTACTTGAGCGGCTGAGCGCCATCGCGCACAGCGCCGCCGACATCGGCACGGTGACGCCGTTGTCGAACAATGGCGAGCTGACGAGCTTTCCCGTTCCGTTCCGTTCCAATCCGCTGGGCAGCTATCAGGATATCTGTGATCTCGACGCTGCGGCCGCGCGCGTCAATGCCGGTCGGATCGTCGAATTGCCGAACGGCATCGGCTTTTGCCTTTACGTCACGCGGGCCTGCCTTGACGCTGTATGCCGGTTGTCCGACGCTTTTACCCGCGGCTATTTCGAGGATGTCGATCTGTGTCTGCGCGCACGCGAATTCGGATTTCGCAATGTCTGCGCCACCTCGGTCTATGTCGGCCATGCCGGCTCGCGCTCGTTCGGTGGCGAAAAGGACGCGCTTGTGGTGCAGAATCTCGAGACCATCAAGCACCAATATCCGGCCTATCGCTCGGAATGTGCGGCCTTTGTCAGAGCCGATCCACTGCGTTCGGCGCGCGCGGCGATCGAATGCGATAGCCCGCTGAACGAGACTGCGTCCGGCGGCGCTCCGGTAGTTCTGGTGACTGGCCCAGGCCGGATCAAGGCCGTGGTCGAGGATCGCGCCAAAAGACTGAGCGATGACGGCGCCACTGTGCTGCTGGTCGAAACCGACATCGGTCGGGACGGCCCTGTGCTCAACATCGCGCATGCCGGCAAGGCGATGCCGCAGTCACTGTCGTTCCACCTTGCCATCGGCAAGGATCATGCCCTGGCGCTTGATTATCTGCAGCGCATCCGCCCCGCGCGGATCGAGATCGCCGATCCGTCCAAGGTCCATCTCGCGGTCCTCGATCTGCTGCTCGCGATCGAGCGACCGATCGATTTCTTTGTCGCCGACGCCGGGATGATTTGCCCGCGCGGCAGCTTCATCCGTTCCGATGGCGTCGCGTGCGACGGTCTTCTTGCGGCGCGGTGCTGCGATGAGTGCCTTGCCGGGCTTGGCGAAATCACCGAGCTCGGCGCCGAAACCACCGCCATATGGCAGGAGAGTTGGGCGCGTGTCGCCCGCTCCGCGCGCCATATCTACGCTCCCGATCCGCGCGCGGCGTGGTTTGCGGCGCATCTCCTCGGCCGCGCCGATGTCGTCGCCGCTGCGGCCGATGA
>Ga0187784_10002886_pt1 | contig 13835 bp, 9 predicted proteins | sample 1015_SJ02_MP15_2_FD_132964 | JGI IMG/M metagenome (GOLD analysis project Ga0187784, IMG submission 132964) | Tropical peat soil microbial communities from peatlands in Department of Meta, Colombia - 1015_SJ02_MP15_20_MG | ecosystem: Environmental > Terrestrial > Soil > Wetlands > Peat | place...
CAGCTCGAAGTCTTCCACAATGCGCAGCGCATGCAGATTGTGATCGAATGCCAGTCCGTGCCGCCGCATCGCCGCATCCAGCGCCTTTTCTCCCGCGTGCCCAAACGGCGGATGCCCAATGTCGTGCACCAGCGCCAGCGCCTCCACCAGGTCCGTGTTCAATCCAAGTTGCGCCGCGATCGTGCGCGAAACCTGCGCCACTTCGATCGTGTGCGTCAGCCGGTTGCGGAAATGATCGGAGTAGCGCCGGGTAAAAACCTGCGTCTTCGCTTCCAGCCGGCGAAACGCGCGCGCATGGACCACCCGGTCGCGGTCTCTCTGAAAATCGTTGCGATAAGGATGCTGCGGTTCGCCGTGCCGGCGGCCGCGCGACTCTTCCACGCGCACCGCGTAGTCGGCGAGTTTGCAATCCGTAGCCATATGCGATGACAACGAAAGATGACAGACGAGTTTATCGTGGAAAACAGCAGTCGACACTCGCACCCATCCCCAGGTGGTAAAGTTTAAGCTCATTTCTCCGAAAGGCAGGCGAAACAACCGTGAAATTTCTTCTGGGTTTGGTCCTCGGCATTCTTGTCGTCCCGGCAACTATCTTCTGGTACTTTGGCAGCGGGCATGCGCCCGTCTCGACGACAGATCCGGACATGCCTTTTGAAGCATACTTGGCGCGCATGGCGCGGCATTCGCGTGTCGACCGCGACATGCCCAGGAATGTGCCCATTCAGCCCAGCGAGGCTAATTATCTGGTCGGCGCCGATCTCTACCAGCATCACTGTGCTGTTTGCCACGGCTCGCCCGATTCTCCCAAAACTGCCATCGCCACCGGAATGTTTCCGCATCCGCCGCAACTCTTCCACGGCAAGGGCGTCACCGACGATGAACCCGGCGAAACCTACTGGAAGATTTCGAATGGCATCCGTTTGACCGGCATGCCGGGTTTCAACAAATCTCTCAGCCAAACTCAGATGTGGCAAATGGCCTTGCTTTTGGCCGATGCCGACAAGTTGCCGCCATCGGTCAAAACCGCGCTCACCGTTCCGCCCGCGCCCCCCAATCCGCCTCCCGCCAACGCGCCTCCTGCGTCTCCCAAGAAGCCGAAGTGAGCGGTCCACGCTTTTCACTGACAAGCGTTTCCTGCCGCGCTATTGTTGAGCCATGGCCTTTGCCCGGCCCCGAAAGCTTTTCACGGAAGAGGAGCTTTACGAGTATGCGATCCGCGCGCTCGCGCGCCGCAGCCGCTCGGTTGCCGAATTGAAGCGCCTGCTCTCCAATCGCGTCGAAGCCAATACCGAATTCGGCAAGACGCTGGTCGAACTGGTCATCGTCCGCCTCAAAAATCAGGGCTATCTCAACGACTCCCGCTACGCTGCCGCCTACTCCGCTTATCGCCGTGACACGGAGAAGTTCGGACGCATGCGCGTCATGAGCGACCTGAAAGCAAAAGGAGTGCACAGCCAGGTCATTGAGAAAGCCCTGTCCACGGCCTACGAAGATGTGAAGGAAGAAGATCTGGCGCGTGCATATCTGAAGCGCAAGCGATTGCAAAAACCCAAAGGCCAGAAAGAAGCGGCGCGCATTTTCCGCAATCTGCTGCGCGCCGGCTTCACATCCAAAACCATCTTTACCATTCTGAAGAAATGGGACGTTGATGAGGAGACGCTAACCGAACTGGACGAATCCCTCACCAACTCGCCCACCCACACCTGATCCCCATCAGCCGTCTTCTGCAATCCATAGCCAAGCTTCAGTTCGAGCCAACCCGTTCGTCGAACTGCACCCCATCTCAAATTCCCGGCGGTTTCTCCTTGTGCTGATCGTCCGGCTTCGGTTTTTCTGAAGGCGGTTTTTTTTCAGGAGGTTGTTTCGCCGCCGGCTCCTGCCGTTGGGCCGGCTGTTCCGGACGATTCGGCTGCGAATGCGGGTTCGGTTGGTTTGCCCGTGGCTGCTCTGACTGCGAATGACTCTCCTGCTGCTCCGCCTGCGGCCGCTCATTCCTCGCCGGAGGCTCCGCCGGACGATAGCTCGGCGGTGGCTGGCTCTGCGTCGGCCGATTGGCTTCGGGTTGAGTCTCGCTTCGCGCCGGTTGAGTCGGCTGCGGCGGAGAATGCTGCTGGTTGGGTTGCGGTGGATTGCCCGGCGCCGGCCGATTCGGCGCAGCATTCCCTGGCCGGTTCGGAGCAGCATTTCCCGGCCGGCTGTTTGGCTTTGCTATGGTCGGGGTCGCCGGCCTTCCCGGAGGAGCTTGCTTCACCATTGGCCGCGCCGCATTCGCGGGACCGAGCTTGGCCGTCTCCCGCCTCGCGGCAGGCTGGCCCGGATGTGCCGCCAGTAACTGCTGGCGCGCCGCAAAAGAAACCGGTGCCGGCGGCGGTGTCTTCCTCGCCACCACGGCGCGCCTCATAACCGCAACTGGAGGTGTGGCGGCATGACCCGGAGCATTCGCCCGCGCGCCCAACACACTATTAACCGTGGGCGCAACCGCCGCTCGTGAACTCACCGGAACATTCGCAAGCTGCTTGGCATTCACCGGAACCACCACTTTCGCCACCGGCTGCGCGCTCACAAATGCCTGTTGCGAAACGGCCGTGATCGCCCCCGCGACCCGTCTGTTTGCATACGTAACCTGGGTGATGTTGGTCGTATGGTTGACGATGGTTGTGTTGTAGACATTCGTGATCGTCGTCCTGCTCACATTCGTGCCGCTGACGTTGACACCCGTCATGTAGCCCAGGCTCACCGGGTACGACGGAACGAAAACCTCCTGCGGCCCAAGCGGAAACCACGCGATATTTCCGCCGAACGCCATGCCTCCACCGCCGACGAACACCACCAGTGCCGGCGCGTACACCGGCATAACCTGCATCGGTCCCGGAATCCATCCCCATTGCCCGTCGATCCAGGCCCAGCGTCCATAGTGGAACGGAGCATACCCCCAGGGTTCATCGTCGACCCACGTCCATCCCCACGGATCGATCCACGCCCAGTACCCCTCGCGATAAGGCGCCCAGCCCGCCACGACCTGCGGGAACCAGACGTTTCCATAACCCAGCGCCGGGCGCCATTGCCCGCCCGTGTCCAGATCTTCATAGCCCACCACATCATTCGATACATACCTCGCCGAGAGCGAGTGTTCGAAATGGTCGTAGCGGCTGTAACACCAGTTGTCGAAATCATCCGGCGCCGGAATGTCTTCCGTTTCTGCCGTTAGCGTGTCGGTACCCTCGAAGGTGGCCGCGAGTCCGGTTTCCAGCGTATAGGTTGATCCGCCGCCGGTCGCTTCGCCCTCGCCATCGCGCACCGCAACCAGCGTGTAACTGCCGTCTGCGCTTGCTTCCACGCGATAACGCCCCGCTTCCAGAATCGTGAAAGCCTGGTTGGGCGTATCGATCTCGAAGTCATCGTCCTGCCCCAGCCGCCGCACCCGAACCTCGATCACTCCCGCGCTTAACTGCACTTGGATGGTATGGTCGTCAAGGGTCAGAAACGAGATGCCGGTGTTGCTGTTCAGATCGATGACCGCCGATCCCAGTTCCACCTCCGCGCGCGAGTCTTGATCGGCCCAAAGCTGATCGCCCGTCGTCATCGGGCGGTTCACCACCGCGTCCACCCAGTCCGACTCGCCCGCCGGCTGGAAGGAAACCGCACCTTCCAGATAGCCCAGCCGCGCCACGCGTACCGGCGGATCGTCCTGATCGGATTGCTCCTGCGCCCCGGCTGGCAGAACAAGGCTCATGCTCACCAGCGCCGCCAGGGACAGCCTAACCGTCCAACGTCGTATGTCACTGAGAATTTTCATAAAGGTCGTCTCGATTTGTACTCAAGAAATTGGAGTGAGTTGTCCAAGCAAGTCTGCTGCGATCATCATTCTGGCCCGCTGCGCCTGTGTCAAGCGCCTGTGGGATCAACCCAAGCACACCTTCACGCGGGAATTGCCCGGCACTCATCTCAAAGAACCCGCACTATCGTTGGATGTTGCGGAATGATGTCGCGCAATAACGACAAACAAGTACCCCATTCCTCCGCCAAACCCATCCTCTGAGTAAAATATCCAGATACAGAACCAATTTCATTCATGGGATAGGAGATAGCAATGGAACGCAAAGCAAGCGCGGTTTGGAAAGGCGGATTGAAGGATGGCAAAGGGTCGGTGTCTTCAGCCAGCGGCGTTTTGTCGAATACGCCCTATTCGTTCGCCACGCGGTTTGAGGGTACTCCGGGAACCAATCCCGAAGAATTGATTGCGGCAGCGCATGCCGCGTGCTTTTCCATGGCGCTTTCCGCGCAACTGGGTGGCGCCAACCTCACTCCGGAAAGCATCAACACCACGGCCACGCTGACCATGGAAAAGCTCGAAGCCGGCTGGGCCATCACCGCCGTGCATCTGGATGTCGTCGCGAAAGTGCCTGGGGCGAGCGCCGGGGCCTTCAACACGGCCGCGCAGAACGCCAAGGCCGGCTGCCCCGTCTCCAAGGTGCTCAACGCAAAGATCACGATGGACGCGAAGCTGGCCTAAGTCCGGCCGGCGCCAGGGCGCAGAGTTAAAGGGCAATGCTCGCGGGCCACGTTAGCGGGCAATGTCAGCGGGCGAAGTTCACGGGCCAATTTCAGAGGCTGATGCCGGCAGCACTTTTGCTCTTTTGCTCTTAGCATCTGCCCTTGTCGCTTCATTGACAGGCGAGCGGCGCCGGTACGATATTAGAGGTAGTCCCGGCAACAAAGGGACTCCCGCCCATTTTTCTCATTCGCGGATATGGCGGAACTGGCAGACGCGCTAGGTTCAGGTCCTAGTGGCCGCAAGGCCGTGGAGGTTCGAGTCCTCTTATCCGCACCAGACAAGCAGGCCTCAGTTGCCGATTCGCAGTTCCAGGTGAGGACGGAACTTCTTACGCTCCTGCCGACAACTTGTGCGCGCTGCGGCTCTGCGCGATCCCGTACTGACGGATCTTGTACAGCAGCGCTTTGTAGCTGATCTGCAGCAGAGCCGCCGCCTGTTTGCGGTTCCAATTCGTGTCCTCAAGAGCGCGTGCGATAGCTTCGGCTTCGGCCTCGTCTTTGGCGCTTCGCCCCAGCGACTTCAGTCCGCCAGCGCCGTTTCCGCCCACCGCCGCAGTTTTTCCTTCCGCATCGGCGTGCGATCCCCCGCCCCCATCCGGGCGTGGCTGCAACTCGGCGGCGGCCAGCGCTTCGTCTCCCAAAACCAGGTAGCGCTTCACGAAATTGCTCAATTCCCGCAAATTTCCCGGCCACGTGTGCCGCAGGCAGGCTTCCATCAGGGCTGGTCCCAGCGGCAGCGGCGGGCGCGCATACGATTCCGACATGCGCGACATGAAGTGCTTGAGCAGAATTGGAATCTCTTCCTTCCGCTCGCGTAAAGGCGGCAGCGAAAGCGTGAACGCATTGAGACGATAGTAAAGATCTTCGCGCAGCCGCTTCGTGGCAATCGCTTCCGGAATATTGATGTTGGTGGCTGCCAGAATGCGCACGTCCACCCGGACCACCGCCCGGCTACCCAGCCGCGAAAACGTTTGGTCCTGCAGCACGTGCAGCAGCTTGGCCTGCAGCAGCGGCGGCATCTCGCCGATTTCGTCGAGCAGAATCGTTCCCTTGTTGCACAGCTCGAACTTCCCCGGCTTGGAATGATTGGCGCCCGTAAACGCCCCCGCTTCGTAGCCGAACAACTCGCTTTCCAGCAGGTCGGCCGGCACCGCGGCGCAATTCACCTTGAGGAAGGTGCGGTGTGCCCGCGGCGACAGTTTGTGAATCAGCCGCGCCAGAACTTCCTTGCCCGTGCCGCTTTCGCCCAGCAACAGGACCGGGATGTCCACATTGGCCACCAGCGCCGCCTGCGAGCGGATCTTTTTCATGGCCGGACTCGCCGCCACGAAAAACACGTCGTCGCACAGCTCTTCAACTTCGCCAGCGTAGGATTCTCCTTTGCCGTTGCCCACGCACTGATTGATCACCGAGTCCAGCTCAGCCTTCTGGAAGGGCTTGGTCAGATAATCGGTCGCGCCCAGCCGCATCGCCTGCACCACCTTGCGCGTGTCGCTCACACAGGAAAGCATCACCACCCTCAGCCCGGGCTTGATCTGGCGGAGTTGTTCCAGCGTCTGCAGGCCGTCAATCCCCGGCATCAGCACATCCAGCAGCACCAGGTCTGGATGCAGCCCTTTTTGGACCTGCTCCACGGCTTCTTCGCCGGTGGTCGCGGTATGTACCTTGTGTTCGTCGACTTCCAGCAAGGTGCGGATGTAACGCAGCATCCCTGGTTCGTCATCGACGAGCAGGATGTTGGCATGACTCATTGGCTGGTCCCTCGCGGTAAACTGCCGGTAATTGGTTTGAGGGGGATCAGAAAAGAAAACTTGGCGCCCGCGCCTAGTTCGCTTTCCACCCAGATCTTGCCGCCCATGCCTTGCAGCAGGCGGCGCGCAATGGCCAAACCCAGGCCCATCCCTTCCGTGGATTCGGATCCGGGAACACGGAAAAAGTCGTCGAAAATTTCCTGTTGAAACTCCGGCCGGATGCCCGGCCCGGTATCGGAGACGCTTACCTTGACCGCATTGGGCGAATTGCTCGACTGCCGCCGGCGGTCGCCGTTGGCTGTCTCCTTGCTTACGGCGCGTCGCTCCCACATGTGCGGTTCGGCATGGAGCCACACCGTGCCGCCCTCCGGCGTGTATTTGTATGCGTTTTCCAGCAGGTTCGACAGCACACGCTGCACTTTCGCCGCATCGAACGGAAAAGGCGTCAGTTTCTCGTTGGCCAGAAAGTAAAGCGCCAGCCCGCGCTCCTGAAACCGGCTCGACCAGATGCGGCACACTTCCGACAGGCAGGCGTTCATGTCGTCTTCGGCGAACTGCATGCGCAGCTCACCCGTCTCCAGTACCGTATAGGTCAGAAAATCCTGGATGAAGTGTTGCAACCGCTGCCCATTCGCAAACATGTCGGCCAGGATCTCGCTCTGCCGGTCGTTCAGCGGTCCCAGCTTCTGGCTTCGCAGCAGGTCAATGTAGCCGTTCAGGATCGCCAGCGGCGTCTTCAGGTCGTGGGCAGCCGAGCCGAGCGCATTCGTCATTTTGCGGTGCCGGTCTCGCAGTTGTTCCAGCTCCGGCACGACTGCGCTGGAGGACTCGGCGGTCGACAATTGCGGGGTGGGGTTTGGAGCCAGGTTCTCTTTCACAGACGTGGCGCCCGTGGACATGGCTGGTCTTCCTTCGTGCGAAGTCATTACGGCCTAACTTAGCGACACTAAGGGGAGGGAATCTCTATCACGAGAACGAGGGATACTTTTTATGCTATGTCATGTGCAGCAGACTGTCAATCGGAAACGAATGGTAGTATGGAAGAGAAAAAACTTGCACATCTGGCCATTACCTCATCGTCATTGCTTCCTCATCTCCCCACCCGGGGTTCCCGGTGAATTCCGCACCGCAGGCGAATTTACGCCGATTCTGCCCGCAATGATCCGGGTCATTCCAGCTTTGGCACGCCAGATGCGGGACTTACAGGCATTTGAAGCCGGGGTTGGCGTGTGAGAAGACGAGTTTCCACCAAGGAAGCCCGGAAGTGGGCGCGGTTGCAGCTCTCCGTGCCCGTTTTCGTCCGTTCTCGCGATGAGAACGGGAAGGATTCGATCGAATTCGCGACCGCCCTCAATATCTCAGCCGGGGGCGCCCTCATCCTGGTTCGCCGCTGCTGGCCCAAATCCGCAGCGGTTTCATTGGAGATCCCCAGTGTCCCCGTGGATCCAGCTCCAGCCTTGCCCAACTCTTCCCGCCTCATTCGCGCCAAGGGTATCTGGGTCGCTCACTTGGATGGCTACCACCTGCTCGGCTTGAAATTCCTCCGTCCATTGGGCACAAACGTACGGGCCGTCCCAAGCGCTTTGCGGAAGGCCGTTGCCGCCATGTGAAATGTTTTGCCCTCCAGGTATCTGCCATCTTATGGCACTTTCGTGCTATGCCCGACCCTGGGACGTTGGCAGTATTATGCTCGCAAGTCGCTCTTAAATTCGTACTTAGGCGGCCCCGCTAGGCTTGTTCTTCCAGCCTTCCCCGTTTGGCGCTTCAGATGCACTTTTAGTGCACGCCGGGTGACATCCACCGGATTGGGTCAGAGGGCTCTATGACGTCACTTCCCGTCACTACATTGCAGCAGTCGTTAGGCGAAATTCCTCCCGACAGTATCATCTTTGGCCGCTCTGAAGCCGTTCTTGCGCTCCGCGCTCAGCTCGCTCGGGTCGCGGCTGCCAATGTTCCAGTGCTCATCACCGGCGAAAGCGGCACCGGTAAGGACATCATTGCCCGCCTCATCCACCAGCTTTCTCCCTGGAAGCTCGGGCCCTTTGTGAAAGTGAACTGCCCCGCCATTCCCGGAACGCTGCTCGAAAGCGAACTCTTTGGCTACGAGAAAGGCGCATTCACGGGCGCGTTCGGCGCCAAGCCCGGCCGCGTCGAACTGGCGCACCGCGGCACCTTGTTCCTCGACGAAATCTCCGAGCTCGATCATTCCCTGCAATCCAAGCTCTTGCAGCTTCTCCAGGACGGCCAATTCTGCCGCATTGGCGCGCAGGAAGACAAGAAAGTCGAAGTGCGCGTCGTCTGCGCCACCAACCGCGACCTGCAGTCCGAAATTGAGAACGGCACCTTCCGCCAGGACCTTTTCTATCGCATCAACGTCGTCAATCTGCGCATGCCCGCGTTGCGCGAGCGCCGCTGCGACATCGACGACCTGTGTCGCTATTTCCTCGATTACTACAACCGCAAGTTCAACTGCCGCGCGCGTCCGCTTTCGGCCGAAGTGCTTTCTGTGCTGCAGAAATATCACTGGCCGGGCAACATTCGCGAGCTCGAAAACCTGCTCAAGCGCTACGTCATCCTTGGCCACGAGGAAGCCATCACCAGCGACCTGGCGCAGCGTGAACCCGATTTCCTGAATCCCGACATTTCCTTCGACGGGCCGATTTCGCTGAAAAAGCTCACTCGCCAGGCGGTGCGCGAGCTTGAGCGCAAAGTGATCCTCAAGGTCTTGCAGCAGCACCACTGGAATCGCAAGCAGGCCGCGCGCACCCTCGGCATCAGCTATCGCGCGTTACTGTACAAGATCCGCGATGCCGGACTGCCTTCCAACCGCTCCTTGCGCCTGCGCCAGCCTGAAGCCTCCCTCCCCAGGGCCGGTGCCGCCGCCGATTAGACGGCAACCATCGCCCCCACTCTCCAGCCGCCTCTTCCAGCTAACCCGATCCTCTATGCCCAGTACGTCCTATCCAGCGTTCTGTACTGAATGGCCTCGGCGATATGCTTTGGCTCCAGCGGAGACGCTCCTTCAAGATCAGCGATCGTGCGCGCGACTTTCAGGATGCGGTCGTGAGCGCGGGCGCTCAGGCCCTGCTGGGTCATGGCGCGTTCGAGCAGATGCTCGCAATCGCCGGACAACGCACAGAACTTGCGGATGTTCTGCGACGACATTTGCGCATTGCAGTAGATCCTGGCGTTCGCCGAAGCAAATCGCTCCAGTTGCACCTGCCGCGCCCGGACCACGCGTTCCAGAATCTTCGCCGAACTCTCCGGCTCGCTCGGGCTGCGCATCTCCTTGTAGTTCACCGCCGGCACATCGATGTGGATATCGATGCGGTCCAGCAGCGGCCCGGAAATCTTGGAGATGTAGCGCTGGATCATGGGCGGCGTGCAATGGCATTCCCGGGTTGCGTCGTTGTGAAATCCGCATGGACACGGATTCATCGCGGCCGTCAGCATGAACCGCGCCGGAAATTGCAGCGACATCGAAGCCCGCGCGATGCAGACCGTCCCGTCTTCCAGCGGCTGGCGCATCACCTCCAGCACGGTGCGCGGAAATTCCGGCAGTTCGTCAAGAAACAGCACGCCATTGTGGGCCAACGAAACTTCCCCCGGCCGCGGAATCGCCCCGCCCCCGATCAGCCCGGCATCGGAAATGGTGTGGTGCGGCGCGCGAAATGGCCGCACCCCCACCAGTCCGCTGCGCGCGTCGAGCACCCCCGCCACGCTGTGGATCCTCGTCGTCTCCAGCGCCTCTTCAAACGTCAGCGGCGGCAGAATCGTCGGCATCCGTTTCGCCAGCATGGTCTTGCCCGATCCCGGCGGCCCGATCATCAGAATGTTGTGACCGCCCGCGCATGCCACTTCGAGCGCGCGCTTCGCCGTCTGTTGCCCGCGTACGTCTTTGTAATCGAGCAGGAAGTGTCGCGCCTCGCTCAACAGCCGGTCGCGGTCCACCTGCAGGCGCGAAATTCCATTCCCCGAGTTGATGTAGTGAATCACGTCCGGCAGCGCCTTGACGGGATAGACCTCTACATCGCTCACCATGGCCGCTTCCCGCGCGTTCACGTCCGGCACAACCAGGCGCTTCACTTGGCGCGAACGCGCCTCCAGCGCAATCGGCAACGCTCCCCGCACGCCGCGCACGCTGCCATCCAAAGAAAGTTCGCCGACAAAAAGCGCGTCCGTAATCTCTTTCTTGTTCAAACCGCCGTAAGCGCCCAGAATGCCAAGCGCCATCGGCAGGTCAAAACCGGAACCCTCCTTGCGGATGTCGGCGGGCGCAAGATTGATCGTAATGTGGGTCGGCGGAATGTCGTATCCGCAGTTCTTCAGCGCCGCCCGCACGCGATCGCGGCTTTCCCGTACCGCCGCATCCGGCAGCCCGACGGTATGAAAATAATCCTGCTCCAGCTTCAGGCCGGAGACGTCCACCTCGACTTCAATGATGTTGGCATTCACTCCGTAAACAGCGGCACTCAGAGTCTTGTAGAGCATAAGAATCTTGAAACACACCAGGAGGACGGCGCGGATGGGGAGATCCCTGCTGCCATCCTATCCCGTCACTACCGTCGTTTCTGTGACTCAGCTCACCCCGTTACCGTGATGGAACTTTTTCTTCTCCTTCTGCATCGTAGTTGCCCTCCTTCAGTGCTACGCTAAAAAGAAAGTTGGCAAGCAAGTGTTGCCGAGACGCAGTTTGCAGTAGAGAGGCGCACCCATGCCGGACCAAAATCCCACGCCTAGCGGCCCCCATTCCACTCCTCTCCCTGCGGAGCGCGAAGAGCGTCAGCTGTGGCGTTGGGCGCTCGGATTGCTCGTCCTGCTCGCGGCCGCCGTCGCCGCCTTGTCCTGGGAACAGCTCAAAGATCTCCCCTACCAGCTTTGGGCGATTCCCGCGGGGCTGTTGGTGCTCGCCATCCTGTTCGCCGCTTATGCTTTCGGGCGCAAGCGCGAACTCGTGGAGCTTAAAACCATTCTGCGCGGGCTGGAGCAACGTTCGACCCGCGTACCCACGGCCGATGAACTCGACCAGCTCGGCCAGCTCATTTCTCGCTCCCAGCGCAATTTCAAAGAGCTGATTGATTCGCTCGATGACGTCGCCCTGGCCGTCTCGCTCGATGGCACCCTGCGCACCGTCAACCGCCGTGTCACTGAAATCCTCTCCGTTCCTTATTCCGCGCTCATGGGCGAGCGGCTCGAGAACTTCCTGGCTGCTCCGCCCATCGCCGAGCAGCCCTTCGACCTCAAGCACTTCCTCGAAAAACGCACCTGGACGGGCGTCGTCTCCGTCCAGCTCAAAGGCAGCGCCCGTCGCCTCTATTTCGATTGCGTGGTCAACGCCATCGTCAAGAACGACGGCGTCGCCGGCGCCAGCGTCCTCGGCCGCAACATTACCGGCCAGCGCGACAAGGAGCAGCGCTTCACCCAGCTGTTTGAAACCCTCCGCGAAGGCGTCTACATCTGCAGCCCGGAAGGCAAACTGCTCGAGGTGAATCCGGCGCTCGTAGCCATCCTCGGATATGAAAGCAAGGAAGAACTGCTCAACCTGCCGCCAGACGCTCTTAAAGTTGATATCGGCTCGGAGCCGGGATTAGGACGGACCGTCTCGCAAAGCGGCCGCACCCGCACCCGCGAAATCAGGCTCCGCCGCAAAGACGGCGGCATCGCCGTCTGCCAGGATGTTTCCACCGGCGTCGTCGAAGACGGCAGAATCGTTCGTTATCAGGGAACGCTGGTCGATATCACGGAAAAACGTGCCCTCGAGCGCCAGTTGCGGCAGCAGGAAGAATTCCGGCGCCATCTCCTCGAAAGCTTCCCGGATTTGATCCTCGTTTTGGATCTCGCCGGCAAATACACGTTCGTCAGCCCGCGCATCCGCGAATTGTTGGGTTACGATCCGGAGCAACTGGTGGGCAACAGTGTCGAGGATCCGCGTCGCAGTTGGCCGGAGCTGGCCAGAATTTATCGGACGGTTGCAACCGGCGAGAATGCGCGCGCTTTGTGCGAGTACGGCGCCCAGCACCAGAATGGCGAATGGCGCACCATGCTCGGCATCGCCAGCCCTTTGCTCGACGGCGAAGGCAAACCGGTCGGCGTCATCATTTCCGTGCGCGACGTGACCATGGAAAAGAAGCTCGAGCGCCAGGTCATTCAAAGCGAACGCCTCGCCGCCATGGGACAGATGGTCGGGGGCTTCGCTCACGAACTGAACAATCCTCTGACCACCATCATCGGCATGGCGGAACTGTTGCAGGATGGGGCCGCCGGCGAAACCATGCGCAAGCAGATCGCGGTCCTGCAGCAGCAGGCGCGGCGCGCCGCCGAAATCGTGCAGAACCTGCAGTATTTTGCCCGTCCGCCCGCGCCCGGCCGCACGCGCGTTGATCTCAACGAACTCGTGCAGCGCATCATGCAGTTACAGGCCTACCCGCTGCGCAAGAGCAACATCGCCGTGGATTTTCTCCCCGAGCCAGCATTGCCCGCCGTTGTCGCTGATCCCAATCAGTTGATGCAGGTGTTCCTCAACCTGCTTCTGAATGCCGAGCAGGCCATCCGTGAAACCCGCGACAAGGGCACAATCCGCGTTCGCTTAGGGATCACGAACGCCGGGGTCGCAGGCAAACCCGAATCAGTGTGGATCGTCTTTCAGGATGACGGCCCCGGCATCTCTCACGAGAACCTGGCGCACATCTTCGATCCTTTCTTCACCACAAAACGTCCCGGTCGCGGCACCGGGCTTGGCCTGAGCATCTGTAAAACCGTTCTCCGCGAACATGGCGGGAACATCGAAGCCGCCACCGCTCCCGATGGCGGCGCCGTGTTCACCATCACGCTGCCGGTGGAATCAGGAAAAGCTGCTGCCGCAGAATAGGGCGCGATCATCCGCCAAATCCGCGAGGGTCATCGCGAAGAGCCGCGCCTGACGCAACCCTATCTCTCTACCGCCATTGCCACCGCGTTCCCTCCGCCCAGGCACAGCGCCGCAATCCCGCGATGCACGTCGCGCCGAATCATCTCATAGACCAGCGTCACCAACACCCGCGCTCCACTCGCTCCAATCGGATGCCCCAACGCTACCGCCCCTCCGTTGACGTTCACCCGGTTCATATCCAGTCCGAGTTCGCGGCACACCCCCAGCGCCTGCACCGAGAACGCTTCATTCAGCTCGTATAAATCGACTTCGTCTTTCTTCCATCCCGTCTTTTGCCAGATCTTTTGCACCGCTCCCACGGGAGCCATCATCACCCACTTCGGCTCAACCCCGCTTGTCGCCTGCGCCACAATGCGCACCATCGGCTTGGCGCCCAGTTCAGCTGCGCGCGCTTCGCTCGTCACCACCACGGCAGCCGCGCCGTCATTCACTCCCGGAGCGTTCCCCGCCGTCACCGTTCCATCCTTCTTGAACGCCGGCTTCAGGGCCCGCAGCACTTCCATCGTTGTGTCCTCGCGCGGGCTTTCGTCCTTGTCGAAGATCACCGGCGGCTGTCCTTTCTTCTTCGCCGGCAATTCCACCGGCACAATCTGCGCGCTGAA
>Ga0187784_10002887_pt1 | contig 13834 bp, 17 predicted proteins | sample 1015_SJ02_MP15_2_FD_132964 | JGI IMG/M metagenome (GOLD analysis project Ga0187784, IMG submission 132964) | Tropical peat soil microbial communities from peatlands in Department of Meta, Colombia - 1015_SJ02_MP15_20_MG | ecosystem: Environmental > Terrestrial > Soil > Wetlands > Peat | place...
ATCCGCCTGATGGGCGACAAGATCGCGGCCAAGCGCGCCGCCAAGGACTTGGGCATTCCGGTCGTGCCAGGCTCCGACAGCGGCGTCACCGACGACGAGGCATTGCGGCTCGCCCTCGACATCGGCTTTCCGGTCATGGTCAAGGCGGCCGCCGGCGGCGGCGGACGCGGCATGAAGGTGGTGCGCACCGCGGCCGACATGGACTCGGCCCTGGCACTGGCGCGCGCCGAGTCAAAAGCCGCGTTCGGCGACAACACCCTCTATCTGGAAAAATATCTCGAACGGCCGCGCCATATCGAAATCCAGGTGCTGGGCGACGGCAAGGGCCGCGCCATCCATCTCGGCGAGCGCGACTGTTCGCTGCAGCGCCGCCATCAGAAGGTCTGGGAAGAGGGCCCCTCGCCGGCCCTCAACACGGCGGTGCGCGACGGCATCGGCGAAACCGTCGCCCGCGCCATGCGCCGGATCAAATATCTCGGCGTTGGCACGGTCGAATTCCTGTATGACGAGGGTGCATTCTACTTCATCGAGATGAACACGCGCATCCAGGTCGAGCATCCGGTGACTGAAATGATCACCGATATCGACCTCGTCCTCGAACAGATTCGTGTCGGCAACGGCGGCGATCTCGAACTCGAGCAGGACGAGGTGAAGTTTCACGGCCACGCGATCGAATGCCGGATCAATGCCGAGAACGCCGTGTCCTTCCGGCCCTCGCCTGGCAAGATCGTTCATTATCATCCGCCGGGCGGGCTTGGCGTGCGGGTCGATTCCGCCGTCTACCACGGCTACGCCATCCCGCCGTTCTACGACTCGCTTCTCGGAAAGCTCATCGTCCACGGCAAAACGCGCAGCGAATGCCTTATGCGACTGCGGCGCGCGCTCGACGAATTCGTGGTCGACGGGATCGAGACGACGCTGCCGCTGTTCCGCGCCTTGGCGCGAGAAAAGGACATTATCGACGGCGACTATCACATCCACTGGCTGGAAGCGTTTTTGGCTCGCGGCGGACTGAGCGAATAGTCCGCGAGCGCTTCCCGGCGGTTCAGACGAAGGCGGGTTCCCTGAGGGGCTTGCAGGCGCCGGCGATCAGCTGGCCCAGCACTTCCGCCCGGTAGGGTTTGGGCACGAAAACTGCTCCGGGAACGCACACTTCCGGCGCGAGCGCGGCGACCCGCGCAGACGTGTAGATTACCGGCAGCCGCGGCAGCAATTCGCGGGCGCAGCGCGCCAATGCGGTACCCTCCATGTTGCCGGGCAAATTGACGTCCGTGAACAGCACGTCGACCGTTGAGGACACCAGATGGCGCAGCGCGTCCACCGCATTGCTCGCGGTCTGGACCTCAAAGCCCTGATCTCCAAGGGCTTCCGCAATCCACTCAGCGATGAGGAACTCGTCTTCGACCACGAGAATGCGGATTTCGCCGCTTGTACGGGCCGGTTCCAGGGTCCGTTGCATGGCACCGTCTGCGTTGCTCACCATTTTCGTTTCGTCCAACGCCGGAAAGACAAAAGGGTTCAAGCTGATTAAAATGGTATCGATCGAATGGTTTGCAGATCCTAAAGATTTAGCGCCGCGGCGTGACATTTCCGTCGGTCGCATGCCTGTCGATAATCCTTGAAGCGATCGCCTTGAGCCGGGTAAACGGGAAACATGGCTAGTCGCGAGTCCGCCCTGATCGACATCACCCCGGAGGTGCTGCTCAAAGCCTATGCGTGCGGCATCTTTCCCATGGCAGAGAGCGCCGACGATCCGGCGCTCTATTGGATCGAGCCGGAAAAGCGCGGGATCATCCCGCTCGATAAGTTTCATGTGCCGAGCCGTCTTGCCCGCACCGTGCGCTCGGATTGTTTTGCCGTCGCGGTGGACCGCGACTTCGACGCCGTAATCTCAGGCTGTGCCCAACCCGCGCCGGGTCGCGCGCGGACCTGGATTAACGGGCGAATTCATCATCTCTACAAGAAGCTCTACGAACGCGGCGACTGCCACACCGTCGAGGTTTACGAGAGCGGTCAGCTGGTGGGCGGCCTTTACGGCGTCAGTCTCGGACGGGCTTTCTTCGGCGAGAGCATGTTCCACCGCGCGCGGGATGCCTCCAAGATCGCCCTCGTTCATCTGGTGGCGCGCCTGAGGGCGGGGCATTACCGCCTGCTTGATACGCAGTTCGTCACCGACCACTTGCGCACGTTTGGCGCGACCGAGGTGTCGCGGCCGGCCTACCACAAACTGCTCGATGCCGCCTTGGTCGGGGAAGGAAACTTCGCCGCTCTGCCGCTCGACCGTCCGGTACCTGGCGCGCTGGCGCTGGAATGCCTCGGCCTGGATTAGCCTAATCCTGCGGCTCGGGCTCGACGGCGGGCGCCTGACGCGCCGGCGGGCGTTGCTGGTGCCCTGGCGGGCGCCGTGTCGCCGCAGCCGCGGGCGCTACCGCAGGCGCGGCGGGCGGTTCAGCCAGCGAGGTCTGGACCGGCGCTGAGCAATCGGTGAGCCACACGTCGTAGATCGGATGCTCTACGGCATGCAGGCCGGGGCTCGAGGCAAACATCCAGCCGGTAAAAATCCGCTTGATGTCGCCCTGGAGCGTCACTTCGTCGACTTCAACGAAGGCGTCGGTATTGGTCGCCTCGGTGGCCGGACGCGTGTAGCAGGCGCGTGGCGTCACCTGGAGGGCGCCAAACTGCACCGTTTCGCCGATGGCGGCATCGAAGGTCGTGGTGCGGCCGGTGATCTTGTCGAGGCCGGCAAATACCGCCCGGCGATTGTCGATGTGCGGCGTCGGCGCTTCGACCACGGCGTCGTCCTCCGGCGGCGGCGCGCCCGCGGCGGCAGGCGCCGGTGGTGCCGAATTTGCGGGCGGCGGCGCACCTGCGCCGCGCTGAGTGGGCGCTAACGGGGGTTGCGGATAACCCTGTCCGGGACCAGGTGGCTGCGCGACCGAAGCGCCGGGCGGCGGTGGCAGCGGCTGGGCTTCGACAGGCCTCGCGACCGCCGGGTATGGCGGTGAGGACTGGCTCGGATAAGCCGGGGAAGGCTGAGCCTGCTGCGGATAGGGCTGAGACTGTGGATAGGGTCCCGATTGCGGATACGGTGACTGCCTTTGGTCCGGATAGTCCTGCGGCGCGGGATATTGCGGAGCTTGCCCGCTCGGATACCCCCCCGGGGGTGGCGGCTGAGCCGGAAATCCGCCGTTTGGAACGTCTGCTGGCGGCCGCGGCGGCCCGTCGCCAAAAAGACTGCCAAATTGCGCTAAGGCCGGTCCGCCAGCGAGAATTCCGCCGATCAGGAGCAAATAGGTGGCGATCCGGGCCATGAACTGTGCCGAACTGGACCGTGCGAAATATGGGCGCGATGAGCTCAACGGCGTCTCTATGCTGGGCCCGGTTAACCGTTCGATTGCGGCATTTCCAGGGATCGCGACCCGGCTGCCATCCGCACTCTCGCTAGTTACCCGGAACCCAGGGCTTGTAATCGCCCGTCGCCTTGGGACGGCGGCCTTGTGCCAGTGTTGACCCGCTCGGCCGGTATGCGCCTGCAGTGCCGGTGAGGTTGGGCCGGTGCGGCTTCTCCCAGCGGTACGGCCGTGGCTTGTCCTTGGTCGGCGGTTCATCGATTGTGTGGTGCAGCCAGCCAAACCAGCTCGGCGGTACGGTCGATGCCTCAGCCACGCCGGGGTAGATCACCCAGCGCCGTTGCATACTGAGCGTAGGGTCGATCTTGCCGCCCCTGGTTCGGTAATACCGGTTGCCGAATTCGTCCTCGCCGACGAACTCGCCGTAAAGCGCGGTCCACAACTGGGTGCCGAAGGTTTGGCTATTCCACCATGTGAATAAGCGCAGCAGGAAGCTTTTCATCGTCCGCCGTTCGATCCGACATCGCGTGCGAATTGGCCGCTAAATGCCATTGCGCCGTGGCTCTGTCCAGCAGGCCAATGCCGAGCCCGACCGCGCTTGGCGGGTTTTCTCGATCATTTGACGTTATAGTTTCGCCATGTGGCAGAATCTGACGCAACGCATGCAGTCATTTGTGGACGCCGTGGCCGATTTCCTTTCATTGGCACCGGCCTGGGTGGCGTCGCTCGTGATTCTCGCCGCCTTGGCTGTAGCCGCCTGGGTTCTGCATGCCGTTACTGTTGCCCTGCTTCGCCGGCTGTCGGGCGAAGGCCGTCCCTATCTTCGCTCGGTCGTCGAGCAGACCAAAAATCCGGCCCTGTTCGCGCTCCTGCTCATTGCGCTTGGCATTGCGCTGCAGACCGCGCCGCTGAGCGACAACGCCAAGACCCTGATCGTCCGATTGCTCGCCTTGGGAACGATCTGCCTTATTGGCTGGATCGCGCTGACCGCCGCCAACATCGGCGCTAACCTTTACCTGTCGCGGTTTCGCATCGACGTCGCCGACAATTTCATGGCGCGCAAGCAGGTGACGCAGGTGCGCGTCCTGGTGCGCGTGCTCGACACCGTCATCATCCTGGTCACGCTCGGCTTCGCGCTGATGACATTCGACGCCGTGCGCCAGTACGGCGTCAGCCTGTTTGCCTCCGCCGGCGTCGCCGGCGTCATCTTCGGCCTCGCCGCCCAGCCGGTGCTGAGCAACCTGATCGCCGGCGTACAGCTCGCGGTCACGCAGCCGATCCGGCTGGAAGACGCCGTCACCGTTCAGAACGAGTACGGCTGGATCGAGGAGATCAACGCGACCTATGTGGTGATCCGGTTGTGGGACCTGCGCCGGCTGATCGTGCCGTTGAATTTTTTCATTCAGCAGCCGTTCTACAACTGGACCCGGCAGGCAGCGAATACGATCGGCAGCGCCCTCGTCTATCTCGATTATACTGCACCGATCGATCTGATCCGCCAGAAGGCAATCGAACTCGTCGCCCAGTCGGGGCGTCCCAGCACCGAGGTGGCTAATGTACAGATCACCAATCTGCGCCCCGACTGCATCGAGCTGCGTGTGCTGATCAGGTCTGACTCTCCCGGCAAAGCGTCTGACGCGTGCGCCGAGCTGCGCGAGCAACTGATCGGTTACCTGCAGCGCGAACATCCCCGGGCGCTGCCCCGCCAGCGCAGCCAGACAGTCGCTGCGGTCAACTTGAAGGATGTTGTACCGGCGCCATCGGGCGCGCCGCGCGCCGGCTGATTTATTTGGCGCTGGGGCGCAGCAGTGCGGCGGCGATCGCGGCCCATTCCTTCATAAGATCGCCGGCCGCGGCCGGGCGGTGAGCCCGGCCGTACCAGTAGCGGGCGTTGTCGAGATCGCCTTCGACCCGATGCAGGTAGGCGTGGACCCAGGCGCAGTCGGCGCCGTCATTATCCATGACAAGTTTATGCGCCTTGTCCCAGTCATCCTTGCTGGCCCACCATAGGCCTGCGAGCGCCGTCGACACACCCGACGGCGGCTTTGCCTTAGTAAGTGAGCCCTTGAACTCAGCCGGCGTCATGGGCGCAGATGCGTTACCACCATCTCTCAGGAACAAACGAACCCGCCGCCTTTTCGATCGCGCCACCAAGTGCGAACAGCGTATCTTCCTCGAACGGCCGGCCGATGAGCTGCAGGCCGAGCGGCAGACCTTGGCCGTCGAGCCCGCCGGGCACGGAAATGCCCGGCAAGCCGGCCATGTTCACTGTCACCGTGAACACGTCATTGAGATACATCTCGGTCGGATCGGCACGCCCAATGTCTCCAATTCCGAACGCAGCCGAGGGTGTTGTCGGCGTCAGTATGGCATCAATCCCATCGGCAAAACAGCGCTCGAAATCGCGCTTGATTAGCGTACGAACCTTCTGGGCCCGCAAATAATACGCGTCGTAATAGCCGGCCGAGAGCACATATGTGCCGATCATGATGCGCCGGCGCACCTCTTTGCCAAAGCCGGCAGCGCGGGTTTGCTCGTACATGTCGACGATATCGCGGCCGGCGACGCGCAGCCCGTAGCGCACGCCGTCGTAGCGCGCGAGATTGGACGATGCCTCCGCGGGCGCCACGACGTAGTAGGCCGGCAGCGCGTATTTGGTCATCGGCAGAGAAACTTCGACCGTCTCGGCGCCGGCGTCCTTCAGCCATCGGCCGCCGCGCTCCCATAGCGCTTCGATCTCAGCCGACATGCCCGGCGCACGGTATTCCTTCGGGATGCCGATGCGCTTGCCTTTCACCGATACGCCGACGGCCTTCTCGTAGTCAGGCACCGGCAGGTCGACGCAGGTGGTATCCTTCGCGTCGGGTCCGGCCATCGAGCGCAGCAGGATGGCGCAGTCGCGCACAGTGCGGGCGAACGGTCCTGCCTGATCGAGCGAAGACGCGAACGCCACGATGCCCCAGCGCGAGCAGCGGCCGTAGGTCGGCTTTAGTCCGACGATGCCGCAGAACGCCGCCGGCTGGCGGATCGAGCCGCCGGTATCGGTGCCGGCAGCGCCAGCGCATAGCCGCGCGGCGACCGCCGCCGCCGAGCCGCCCGAGGAACCGCCCGGCACGAGTTTTTGCTCCGAACCGCGTCGGCGCCACGGCGAGACCACCGGGCGGAAATGCGACGTTTCGTTCGACGACCCCATGGCGAATTCGTCATTGCTGGTCTTGCCGAGCAGCACCGCGCCGTCGCGCCACAGATTTGCTGTGACCCTCGACTCGTAGGCCGGAATGAAATTTTCCAGAATGTGCGAGCAGGCCGTGGTGCGGATACCCGCAGTGCAAAACAAATCCTTCACGCCAAGCGGCAAGCCTTCGAGCGGTCCCCCCTCACCTTTTGCCAGCCGCGTATCGGCAGCGCGCGCCGCATCGCGGGCGCGGTCCGGGGTTTCTAGGACGAACGCGTTGAGCGCACGCGCGCTCTCGATGGCGGAAAGATGCGCATCAGTGAGTTCGGTTGCGGAAAATTCGCGCCGGCGCAGCGCATCACGTGCTTGCGCCAGCGTCAGCGACGTCAATTCAGTCATCTAGCCGTCGGATCGTCGCAGGAAAAAGGATTGTTGGCGGCGTTCGTGTCTTTGCTCGCAGACTCTGCCGGTGCAGTCTCCTGCGCCGCACCTTCGCCGGCCTGGAACGGCAGCGGCTGCACCGGAAAGGCGCCAAACAAAGCTTCGACCGCGGCCGGATCATCTTCCTTCAGCAAACCCTGGCTTTCCAGGTAGGCGATCCACATCGCGTCTTGTTCACAGGCGAGACACATGATCATTCACCGCTTGGCTATTCCACCACCTTGGGGACGAGAAAAAAGTGATCCTCCCGTGCCGGCGCGTTGCCGATGACGGCATCGGCGATATCGCCATCGGTCACTTCGTCCCGGCGCATCTTCATGGTCATCGGCGTGACCGATGTCATCGGCTCGACGCCATCAACATTGACTTCGCCAAGCTGCTCGAACAGCGCCAGCATGGCGTTGAGTTCGCCCTGCAAGGCCTCAACCTCGTCGTCGGCCACCGCAATCCGCGCCAGATGCGCCACGCGGCGGACCGATTCGGCATCAACTGGCATTCGAGTCTATCCTGCGCCTGAACAGTCGTGCCGTATAGCAGAGCGGGCAGGAGGCGCCAACCACGCCGAAGCTCATTTCTGCGGCCCGTTGAGCACGCCGAGAGCGGTATTCTCAGCCGAGATGCGAATGGCCAGCACCGCGGCGTTGAGAATGGAGAATACCAGCGCATAGATCGGCAGCCCGAGCGCCAGGGGCACGACGGCAATCTCGCCGACGACCACCGTATAGTTCGGATGGTGCAGCCACCGATAGGGCCCTTCACGGCTGAGGCGTTCACCGGGCACAACGATGATGCGAACCGTCCAGCGGCGCCCGAGCGTCGCCAACACCCAAAAGCGCGCGATCTGCAGAACGACAAACAGCGCAACGAAGCTCGGAATGAGCGGACGATCGAAGGCAAGCAGCCATAGCCCTGCGAGCCATGCGGCATGCAGTACGACCAAGAGCGGAAAGTGCGCCCGTCCATACTCCACGCCGCCGGCCGCGAGGAGCCGCGCTTCGTTTTGCTTAGCCCACCACAGCTCCGCCAGCCGCTGGATGGTGAGATAGCCGAGCAGCGTTGCGGCGCCAGCCGACACGATCACAGGTCGACCACGGCGAAGTAAGCGGAAAAGCCGGGCCCGAACGCCGCAAGCAGATGCGGACCGCGCGCACCGGCCGCTAGCGCGCGCTCCAGCACGAACAAAACTGTCGCCGAGGACATATTGCCGTAGCGCCGCAATACCTCCCAGGAGTGATCGAGCCGGCCGCGGTCGAGGCCCAAAACGTCCTGCATCGTTTCGATCAGCTTACGCCCGCCCGGATGGAACAGAAAACCATTGAAATCCGACAGGCGGTAGCCATGCCGGTCGAGGAAATCGTCGAGCGCCGGCGCCAACGCGGTACTCATCAGCTCAGGCAGCTGCGGGCTGAGAACGACGCCGAAGCCGTCGTTTTCGATATTCCATCCCATGATGTGTTCGGTATTGGGCCAGCACCATTCGCCGATCGCCATGACACGCGGTCCGCGGCCGCGCCCACCGCCGGAGGTGTTGCGCAACAGCACGGCGGCGGCGCCGTCACCAAACAAAGCGCCAGAGACGAACATCGCCGGGCTCGGATCGTTGACGCGCAGGCACAGGCTGCACAGGTCGACGGTGAGAAACAGCACGTGCGCGTTCTCGGTTGCCTGTGCCAACCGGGTCGCACGGGCCAAGCCGCCAACGCCACCGCCGCAACCAAGACCGAATATCGGCAGCCGCTCGATGCTCGGTTTGAGCTTGAGCCGGTTGAGGAGTTTGGCGTCGAGGCTCGGAATCGCCAACCCGGTCACACTGTTGGTCACCAGGATGTCGATCGATGAAAGATTAACGCCCGCTGCTACGGCGGCCTTGACTGTGATCTCCTCAAACAGGTCCAGCGCATGCTTTTGAAAAGAGGCAGTGCGTTCTTCCCAGGTATGTGGCTTGAGATACCAATCGATCGGCTCGCAATTGTAGCGCTGCTCGATGCCGGCATTCTCGTAAACCGGCCACATGGCATTAAGGCGCGGAAAGACTTCCCTGGCGCGCTTCGAGGCCTCGGCCTGACTCAAAACGAACGGAGGATTCGCCGCGGCGACGGACAGAATTTCAACGTCAAAGCCCGACGCTGCCGCGGCGCGGCTTGCCGTTGCACTGATCATCTCCTGCATAGTGCATCCCCCCTGTCGCCTTGCATCGGCTTGATAAACACCGGACAAGGCCGCCTTCGTCCGGCAATGCATCAACCATGATAGCAGGGAGGCGCCGCCCGGACCGATAGGCGGAGCGCTGTTTAGGCCCGCGCTTCGCGGGGTCACGTCGAGAATTTGGTCAGCTCGGAAAGCTTGCGCTTGAGCGCGCGCGTTTCTTCGAACCGCTTGGTGACGTCGCGCATGATCGCAGCCATGCCGACAATGCGGCCCTCGCTGTGCAACGGCACCACGGTGAACTCCACGGAGATCGTGACGCCATCCTTCCGCAGCGCCGGTACGGAGAGCAGATCCGCCTCGCCGTAGCGGCTCTCGCCCGTCGCCATGACGCGCTGAAACCCCTCCCAGTGGCGTCCGCGCAGCCGCTCGGGAATGATCAGGTCGAGCGAGCGGCCCATGGCTTCATCGGCCGAATGGCCGAACAACCGCTCCGCCCCGGGATTCCAGAAGCGCACGACGCCATTCGAATCGGCGGCGACGATTGCGTCCGATCGCATGGAAAGAATGGCTTCGCCGAGCAGATCGTCGAGTTCCATGAAAGACGCCGCTCGCTTGCATCGACAACTACGCCGCCGCTACCGCCAACAACCGCGCAAGATTATGGCTCGGTTTGGTCAGATCGGCGATCGTGTACTGGTCGAGCACACTGAAGAACGCTTCGAGCGCTTCGCTCAAGGCATTTTTGAGCACGCAAGCCGGTTCGATGACGCAAAGGCAGTCGCGGCCGGGGAAGCACTCGACCAAGGCGAAATCCTGCTCGGTCAGGCGCACAAGCTTGCCGAGGCCGAGCTTGCTCGGATCGGCCGCCAAGCGGATGCCGCCGCCCTTGCCGCGCGAAGTCTGCAAGTAGTCGAGCTGGCCAAGGCGAAAAACGACTTTGACCAGGTGATTGCGGTTGATCCGGTAATGCTCCGCGATCTCGTCAATCGTGGTCAATTCATCGCCCTTGAGCGCAACAAAGATCAGCGTGCGTAGGCAGTAATCGGTGAAGGCCGTGAGACGCATCGTTGGTCCCGCTGTTGGGCGCTCATCCGCCGGTGATCATGGTAAGAGCTGCATGCCGTGGCTGCCGGCGACTGCCGCCATGACTGTGATGACGCTCAGCACGAGCAGTACCCAGTGCAGTCGCTGCATACGCGGCACGTTCACATCAGGCGCGCTTACAATTCCGCGCCGCTTAAGCACCCGCGTCACCAGCGGCTCGCCGACAAACAAAATGATGGTGAAGATCAGCCATACCAGCACCATGGCGTGCATCCACCAGAACTGTAGGCTGCGGAAACGCGCCCACAGGTCGAGCCGCTCCGCCATGTAGAAACCGCTGGCGGCGACCAGGAGTGTCGCAATCCGCGCCTGCAAGGCGAAGCGCCGTTCTACGGCTTCGAACAGCGCAACGCGTTCCGCTGCAGTCTCAAGCCTGCGGACCACCGGGAGCACAATCGTTGTCACCATCGCCACACCGCCAATCCATATGACGACGCAAATAACGTGAACCGCCCTGCCGATTGCGATGTCATCCATGAGGACCGGCGCCTCCAAGTTGGTCCGGACGGCCGTCTGTAGGTGCCGACGTGGCGCTGTGAAACTCGATGTAAAACCGCACCCGGCCGAGCGGCTCGACTTGGTGCATCTGTTCAGGCGGCGCAACGCCGGGATGGCCGGGATCGAGGATGCTTTCGGCACCGCTGTCGAGCACGCGATAGCGAAGCCGCCCGTCGATCACGCGGATCACGCCCCAGACGCCCGGCTTGGTGCAATGCCGTCGGCGCAGGCCGGCCGGCATCGTAGTCGCGTCAAACACGGCGCTCTGTTTGTAGGGCCGCACATTTGCAGGCAGCATCTCGTTGGCGTCAGACACGGCGCACGGTTCCTGCAGGCTGCATGGCGCTCGGCGGTCGTGCCCGGCGCGGCCTGATTTCGCCCTTCTGCGCCGCGATGCCGAGTTCGAGGCTATCGGCGATACGGTGGGCACGATCGATGAATAGCGCTGCGGCCGCCGGCGGGCAGACCTCCCGCGCCGTTTCGGCAAACAGTTCAAGCCAGCGATCGAAATGCCGCGTGTCGATGGGCAGTGGGAGGTGCGCCGGCATCGGCTGGCCATGATAGCGACCGCTCATCAGGGCGACCGACGACCAGAAATCGCACATGCGCGGGATATGGGCGTCCCAGTCGGCGACGTGGCGCTCGAAAACCGGCCCGATCAGCGGATCGTGGCGAGCGCGGCCGTAGAACGCGCGTACCAAGCGCTCGATCATCGCCATGTCGATGCCGGTGCGCTCCACGATATCGGCAACGATCAGGCTGCGCCGCGCCGCCCCCTCATGCTGGTTCGCACTCATAATTCGCCTTTCAGAGCATCGATTTATAAGATGTATTATAAATACATCTTAATCGTCAAGTCCGGCGTTGCCCGTTAGGCGGCACACGCATAGCTTGGTTGACGATGCCTGCCTCACGACCTGCCCATGTCATCGGCGGCGGCCTTTCGGGTTCCGAGGCCGCTTGGCAACTTGCGCGCCGCGGCGTCCCCGTGGTGCTGCACGAGATGCGGCCTGCTCGCACAACGGCGGCCCACAAGACTGGACAATTCGCCGAACTGGTATGCTCGAATTCGTTTCGCTCGGACGATGCCGAAGGCAGCGCCATCGGTCTTTTGCATGCCGAGATGCGCCATCTCGGATCGCTGGTGATGCGTGCGGCCGACATCAACAAATTGCCGGCAGGCGGCGCGCTTGCCGTCGACCGTGACGGTTTCGCCGCCGCGATCACCGCGGCGCTCGAAGCCGAACCGCTGATCGAAATTCGCCGCGAAGAGATTTCCGAACCGCCGCCCGACTGGGATAGCGTTATCGTTGCCACCGGCCCCCTGACCTCGCCGGCGCTCGCGGAGACGATTCGTGCGTTAAGCGCCGAAGACTCGCTTGCCTTCTTCGACGCCATCGCGCCGATCGTGTATCGCGATACGATCGACCTGGACATCGCTTGGTTCCAGTCGCGCTACGATAAGGCGGGCCCCGGTGGCGGCGGCGCCGATTACATCAACTGTCCGCTCAGCCGCGCGCAGTACGAAAGCTTCGTCGATGCGCTGCTCGGCGGCGAAAAAGTTGCATTTCGCGAGTTCGAAGCCGCGACACCTTATTTCGAAGGCTGCCTGCCGATCGAGGTGATGGCCGAACGTGGCCGCGAGACGCTGCGTCACGGACCGATGAAGCCATTCGGCCTGCGCAACCCGCATCCGTCCGGTGAAAAGCCGTACGCAGTGGTGCAACTGCGGCAGGACAACAAACTCGGCACGCTGTTCAACATGGTTGGCTTTCAGACCAAACTGAAGCATGGCGAGCAGATCCGTATTTTCCGCACCATCGCGGGCCTCGCCAACGCCGAATTCGCCCGGCTTGGCGGGCTGCATCGCAATACCTTCCTTAACTCGCCGAAGCTCTTGGACGCGACACTCCGGCTCAAGGCTGAGCCGCGGCTGCGCTTTGCCGGACAAATTACCGGCTGCGAGGGTTATGTCGAATCGGCGGCGATCGGGCTTTTGGCCGGCCGCTTCGCCGCGGCCGAGCGGCTCGGCGAGGCGCCGAGCCTGCCGCCGCCGACCACCGCGCATGGCGCGCTGCTTGGCCACATTACCGGCGGCCATATCGAGACCATCAACGCCGGCGCACGCTCGTTTCAACCGATGAACGTCAATTTCGGGTTGTTTCCGCCGCTTGTCGGTGCCTTCTCGGGCGGCAAGAAAAAGCCGATGCAGAAGCCGGCCCTCTGCGTGCGGGCGCGGGCCGATCTGGAGGCCTGGGCCGCGGCCGCCGTGGCGGACGCCGCCGAGTGATTGCCGGCGATTTTGTGCTAGACGCGTGCGTATGATTGGACAGGACGTGCCAAGCGAACTTGCCGGCCGCTGGAGTTCTGGCATCGTGCTCAAACGCGATGTCTTCTCCACTATCGAGCGTGGCCGCTTTCGCACCGAGGCCGGCGAGATCGATGCGGTGCTGCGCCGGCTCGACCGCGTACCGTGGTGGAGCCGCGCGCTTGCCTACATCCTGTTCCGGCGCGAGCGGCGTGCTCTCGCGATTGCGGGCCCCTTGGGTGTGGCGCCGTCGCTGTTGTTTGCCGGACGGCGTGTGCTGGTGCGCGGCTGGATCGACGGCGTGCCGCTGCATATCGCCAAGCCGCACGGCGATGCCGGTTATTTCCGCTCGGCGAAAGCTGTGCTGCGCACGCTGCACCGTGCCGGCATTACCCACAACGATCTCGCCAAGGAACAGAACTGGCTCTACGCCGAGGGGCGTGCCTATCTGACCGACTTCCAGCTGGCGTCGCGCTTTTCCCCGCGCGGGCGCGGCACCGTGCTGTTCCGCGTCGCCTGTTACGAGGACCTGCGGCACCTCCTCAAGCACAAGCGCCGCTATGCACCCGCAGCGCTGACCGCCGCCGAGCGCCGCGTGCTGACGCGCAAGAGCCTGTTGACGCGGCTATGGATGGCCACTGGCAAGAAGCTTTATTACGCCATCACCCGCGGGCTGAATTTTTCCGACCGCGAGGGTCGCGGCCAGCGTTTCGTCAAGGAGGCGCCGGCCATCGCCGCCCGGCTGCGTGCACATCCCAAAGTACGCGAGGTGGCGATCGTTGCCTATCCCGACCGGCGCGCCGGCACCGG
>Ga0187784_10002888_pt1 | contig 13832 bp, 12 predicted proteins | sample 1015_SJ02_MP15_2_FD_132964 | JGI IMG/M metagenome (GOLD analysis project Ga0187784, IMG submission 132964) | Tropical peat soil microbial communities from peatlands in Department of Meta, Colombia - 1015_SJ02_MP15_20_MG | ecosystem: Environmental > Terrestrial > Soil > Wetlands > Peat | place...
CACCGCTCAAATCTTTGGAGCCGATGAGCGGAATTGAACCGCTGACCCCGTCCTTACCAAGGACGTGCTCTACCAACTGAGCTACATCGGCCATTCCTAAGCTATCAGCCGTCAGCTCTCAGCTTTCAGCCAACTCAATTGCGAAAGCTGAGTGCTGATAGCTGAAGGCTGATAGCTTCGTGGAGCGGGAGACGGGAATCGAACCCGCGACCAACAGCTTGGAAGGCTGTGACTCTACCATTGAGTTACTCCCGCCGCCGCGCGCGACGCGCGCGGAGAAGAACCGAAACTCGAAATTCGAAAATCGAAACTCGTCGAAAAGATCTCCTGAATTTCGAGTTTCGATTTTCGGCTCCATCTGGTGGACAGGGGAGGGTTCGAACCTCCGTAGACCGCATGGGTCGGCAGATTTACAGTCTGCTGCTTTTGACCACTCAGCCACCTGTCCGCAAATCGTTCCTGCGCGCGTCAGCGAGGACAGGCTCACCCTCGCGCTCCGTATCCGGGTTTCGTTGGTTTGAGCCAAGTAGTTCGAGTCTGCGGTTGGACGCGGGCACACCTCCATTCCCGCGCAAGGCTGAGCACTTTCCAGATTTGATAGTCCCGCTCCCGAAACTTCGACCAGCGCCCGTCGGCCATGCTCGCGGCGGCGTGCGCTCAAACTGGAGCTGGCGAAGGGATTCGAACCCCCGACCCTCTGATTACAAATCAGATGCTCTACCGGCTGAGCTACGCCAGCCGCACAAACTTAATTATTATAGCCGAACGGACATCGAATTGCAAGGCCTTGCAAAACATTTTCTATGGTTCCTTCCCCGGCACTAAATTCCTGCTTTCCCGCGAGCTCGGGGCAAGTTTTTGGCGGGAATGACGATGCCGGCGATAGGTTAGCTGTATATCGTCATTCCCGCCAATAGCTTGCCCTGGGCTTCTCGAAGGGCGGGAATCGACTGTCAATGTTCGGGTTAGCGTCTAAATCATGGGCACAACTTTCACCGTTTACCAACCCCTTGTGATCCGGTCCGCGCAGGGCGAATGCTCCCTGGCCTAGTTGTTTTATGGCAGTCGCCTCGGAGGCCTTCGGGCAGCAGAGTGCGCGCCCTTTGGCTCTGCTGGCTCGTAAACCAGCCGCTCGCGCGGGGAGGAGGCAATGAGTCGTCCTTCCTGCACCTGCGTATTAAACATCCGGCAAAAGCCGTCCAAGTGGCCGAGGATTTCCTTTCTTTGTTGCCCTTCCGCAGGATTAGGTACCCCCGACGGGGAAATCACTACGGGAACCAAACCCACTTCCACAGGGCGCTTCGAACCGAACTTTAGCCTCACCAGCACACTTTCTTGGGACGCGGGACGTTTGGAGGCAAAGGCAAAGTTCCCGATGGAATACAGGACCGGAACGCGCTCGATGAATTCGATGCCTTGGAGGACGTGAGGGTGCATTCCAACGATGACGTCACTCCCCGCTTCTACAGCTACGCGTGCCAGTTCGCGCTGGCGGCGCATAATGAGGTGGTTGCCCTGGCCACCCCAATGCATCATTACAACAACGAAGTCCGCCCGGCGGCGTGCCCTCCGGATGGCGTCGGCCAAGTCCAGTTCGTCCTTGGCAGAAGCGATCCCCAAATGAGTTTCCAACGCACCGGAGTTCCGCGGCACCACATCCGAGAAGGCCAGGAGTGCCACGCGCCGGCCGTGCTTTTGAAGAATGAAGGGACGCTCGGCATCCAGCTTGAATCCCGCGCCCACCACGGGGAGTTCGGCTTGGTGGAAGGCATGCAAGGTGTCACGCAGGCCGGCGATGCCGTAATCCATCATGTGATTGTTCGCCGACCCCGCCAAGCCGACTCCTGCCTGCTTCAGTGCCCTTGGAATCTCGGGGTTCTGCGCCTTGAGGATGTAATCGCGTTTCGCCGCAACCTCCGACCGACTCTTAAAGGGCGTCACTTGGGTGGAACTTGTGATCGGCTCTTCGAGATTAACGAATACCAAGTCAGTCTGAACAAACTCCGCCCGCATTCCGTCGAGGAAATGCCAGATATCCTGGGAACCTTCCCAGGAAGACTCCGGCAGGACATCGCCTCCCACGGCGATGACCACACCATCCTCAGTGGCCCGCTCCTGAGGCTGTCCCGATCGCATTATTGGCCCGGCGCGTAGCGCCGGAACGGCAACCATGGTGACCAGGCCCAGCCAAAGCTGAAACCAACGCAACATCTTGGGCGGTTGGAAAATGATGTGGTTTCCTGAGCTGGATTAGCCGTGCAGGTACCTCGTTGGGTTCACGGGCGTATCGTGAACGTGCACTTCGTAGTGCAGGTGCGGCCCTGTACTCTTCCCGGTCATACCCACGGCGCCAATGACTTGCCCGCGTTTTAGCTCCTGACCGACCACTACGAAAATCCTGCTCAGGTGCCCATACTTGGTCGTCAACCCGTAGCCGTGGTCAATCAGGATTTCGTTACCATAACCGGATTCGGGACCGGCCTCGAGGACTATCCCGTCGGCAGTGGCTTCGACTCTGGTACCGAAGGGGACGGAGATGTCCACGCCAGAGTGAAATGCGCCCTCGCCACTGAAAGGATCCATACGTTGTCCGAAGCCTGCGGTGATTTGCCCACGCACAGGCCAAAGTGACGGCACGGTGGTGCGATCGATTGGGGGATTCGAAAACATGCCCCGCCCCATGCCACCACCCACCGGCTCCATGGAAGCCCTGCGGATCAGATTGAACGCGTATAATGAGGCATGGAAGCTCGAGTCCACGGTCGCATTCGTCTGAGTGGCGAGGGCCAGCACAGCTTCGGGGAAGCGTAGCCGCCGCGCGTCTCCAAACCCGTAGGTCAGCGCTACTTCCGCAGCCAGCGACTGCAATGAGTCCAGCTTGGCATTGGTACTGGTTACCGTGCTTTCCAACGTTCGGTATTGCGTCTTTAGGGCTTCGCGCTCATTACGAAGACTATTGTAATTGGAGACCTTCAGAAGCATTCTGGCATAACTGTTGGCCAAGGCCGCCACAGTCATAATTCCAACCGCGCTCAAAGCCAAAACCAAATGGATGATGTAGAATGGCAGTTGAATCTTGTGTAGTTTGCCGTGGGCGCCAGGAAAGAAAAGAAAGGCATAAAACTTCTTCTGCATTTATTAGTTCTCCGGTCCAGGGATTATTTCTTGCTATGAATTCCCTATCGGTCAACCGCTAGAGGCGTCGGGAACGGACCTATAAAAATTCTCAACTAGGCATCCGGGGTAGCATCCTAAATTAAGATGAAAGCGCATGTCAAGCGTCAATTTTCGGGGTCAAGATTTTTTCTGGCTCCGGGGTTGGCGCAAAAGGGGTAAACGAATTTAAATAGTCTGGCTGGACTAAAAATGCCCTATTCGGCTTGCTTCGCGCCATCCTCGAACCTGCATAAGTTGTCCTTGCAAGTTGGTGGATCGTTGGGCAACGAACGGATTTCGACTGCGGCCGGAATGCGTTATTTTTTCCCCTGACTCCCCATCGCCCGGATATCGACGGCGGTGTGCTGGGCTTGTAATTGTCTTATGTGTAAAGGCTTGTTTCAAACTGAAAACGAATTCGTCGAGTGGCTCCAGGCGCGAGCGGCCCGAGCGCGTGGGCAGGGAAGGTTGCAGCCGTCAGCGCTTGAAAAAGGGGTGAAACTCGGCATCGGCGACGATGCCGCGCTGCTGGCGGTCAAGAGCAAACATGAACTTATCCTGACTACCGACATGTCGGTGGAGGATGTCCATTTCACCCGCCGCTTGCACCCGCCGGAGGCTGTGGGTCACCGCGCGCTAGCCCGCTCGCTGAGCGACGTAGCAGCGATGGGCGGTGTCCCCCGTTACGTGTTGGTATCGTTGGCCATATCGAAAGAGGTGAGGCGCAACTGGGTTTCCGGGTTCTACCGCGGAATGCTGGCGCTGGGGCATCGTTTCGGCGTTCGATTGGTCGGAGGCGATACCGCCGTGGTTCCCGGAAGGACGTTCATTGACGTGCTTGTGGCAGGGGAGGTTCCCAGAGACAGAGCATTGCGGCGTTCAGGCGCCCACGCCGGGGACCAGATCTTTGTGAGCGGCCCATTGGGGCTCTCAGCGCTCGGCCTACGCTTGCTCCAAAGCAAAGTGGCACGCGCACTCTTGCCTGCGCCCAAGACTGGTGCATTGCCCCGACAAGCACAGGCAAGAGTGCCTGTGCCACTAGCTAGGGAGGCCATTCAGGCTCACTTCTATCCAGAACCACAATGTGCGCTGGGGAGATTTCTTTCCGAGCGGCGCATGGCTTCAGCGCTGATGGATTTGAGTGACGGACTTTCCACAGACCTCTTCCGGCTCTGCGCTGCCAGCGGCGTGGGGGCACACTTGTGGGCTGCGAAGATCCCCCGCCCCAACTTGCCTGACACTGTAGATTCCCTTCAATTGGCGCTTCATGGGGGGGAAGATTATCAACTGCTCTTCACCGTCCCGAAGCGAAAGGTTTCCTGCCTTCCCTCGAAGTTCCAGAGACGGCCTCTTTATCACATCGGAGAAATTGAAGCCTCAAAAGCCATAAAGCTGGTTATGGCCGAAGGCAACATCCACACCCTCGAGCCGGCAGGTTGGGACTGCTTCCGACCGCGCCTTGCCGGCCCAGGGCGCTAAGCGCGACTGCTATCCAGAGCCGGAAGGGCTAGGCTTCACAGGCTTTGGAAAAGCCGTCCCAAGCTTTCATTCTGAGTGCGCATGGGCCTGCGGCCTACCCAAAGAAATGAAAATCAAGACGTCACCCCAGCGGGTAGTGTCTCAGCCCGAATTCTGTAGCGGCGGTCTCCGACCGCCGCTTTTGAATCCTCAGGGGCTTCCGGCGCTCAGAGAGCGCCGCTACAACAAACTGAGACACTACCCCCCCCGCAAAAGCGGGGGGCCACGTCCGGAAGGAACTGGATTCCCGCTCCCCGCCTTCGCGGGGACAAGTTTCGCGGGAATGACGTGACTTTCGAGGGAGCGAAGCCCTGGACCGTTCGGTGCGGGGCGAAGCGAAGAGGGGAACCCGCTCACTCTGTTGCGTGATTATTCCCGGGCGGCGCACTGGCAGGAGGATTTGGTTCGGGTTTGGCGCCAGCGGGCGAGGCAGCGGGCTTCGCGGGGGCAGGAGCAGACACGGCTTTGGGTTTCGCTTTGGCGGGCGCTTCCGCACCTCCAGTGGGCGCAGAGGGTTGAGGTATCACCGTCCCACCGGTAACTTGCGCGGGTGAAGATGGCTTCGTGACAGACGGAGCGGGCACGCTTTCGGGCTTTGCCTTGGCGGGCGCAGCCGAACTTCCGGGGGCGGCAGAGGACACGGGTGTCGCGGCGAGGCCAGGAGCTCGGGCGGTTGGACCTGGCGGAAGTGGCGGAGCGGCGGGTTTGGACTCTGCTTGGCCAGCGGCGTGTGCCGCCGCCTCTGACGTGGGCTGGGCGCCCGCCGCATTCGTCGCGCTGGGCTTGCTCCCAGCCAGGAGTCGTTCAGGCTCGGCGCTGGCGAGGATTTCCTTCACTTGGCCGGGGTTCGTCAGGAGGGGCGAGTGCGGGAAGTCCTCCACGGGCCGGTCCTTCAGGATCTCACTCATAAACTGCATCCAGATGGGCAGCGCCACCCGCGCTCCCTCTTCCTTAGCGCCGAGCGTTTGGTGGTCATCAAAGCCCACGTATACGCCGCAGGTAAGCGAGGGCGTAAAACCGAGAAACCACGCGTCGGTGAAATCGTTGGTGGTGCCCGTCTTGCCCGCCATGGGATATTTCTGGGCTAGCGGCTTGGCGCGCTCGGCCGTGCCGGAGTTGAAGGGCTCACGCAACATCGATACCATGAGGCGCGCCACAGAAGCTGGAAGAACGTCCGTGACTTCCGGCTGAAAATCGTCAATCACTCGCCCGTCGTAATTGGTCACGCGATAGACCATGCGGGGCGCGAGGTGGACACCGTCGTTGGGGAAAGTGGTGAAAGCGGAAGTATGCTCGAGCAGGGTCAGATCCGAGGCGCCTAGGGCCAGCGGCAGGTTAGGAACCAGCCGTGAGGTGATGCCAAATCTGCGGCACAGTCTTATGACGCTATCAACCCCCACTTTCGCCAGCAGGCGAACCGCTGGAACATTGCGCGACTCGGCCAGCGCGTGCAGCAATGTTATGGTCCCCTCGTATTTTTCATCGTAGTTATGCGGCGCCCAGAGGCCGGAGGTAGTGTGGTAGCTGACCGGCGCATCCACAATCGTTTCGAAAGGTGACATGCCGTCGAGCATCGCCTGCGAGTAGACGTAGACCTTAAAGGAAGAGCCCACCTGGCGTTCCGCCTGGGTGGCCCGGTTGTATTTGCTATCGTTCCAATCGTATCCCCCGACCATCACCTTGATGGCGCCGGTGGGATTGTCAATCACCAGCATGGCACCTTGGACGCTGGGCGACTGGTCGAGGGCCACGTGAAGCTTCGACCCCTTGATATCCTTAATTTGAAACAGGTCCACATCGCCGGGAAGAAAGACGTCGCTCGCCACTGTCTTTCTAGTCCACGCAAAATCCGGGGAGGTGACGCGAACCATGGAGTCGCCAAACCGGACCAGGGCATGGTCGTCGCTCACTTGCATCACTAATCCGTGCACTAGATCGTCCGGCTGGTAGGCTGCCTTCCAGTCGCTGTCTGTGTAGGTTTCCAGGGTCGCGGGGATGCCGTCGGCAAGGGTGATGGGGTTTTTCAGGATGTTCTTCTCGGGGCCGCGCCAGCCCCGTCGTTTGTCATCGTCGCGCAGGCCCTGCCGCAGGGCTTCCTGCGCCATCTTTTCCATGTTGATGTTGAGCGTGGTGTAAACCCGAAGACCCTGTTCGTGCACTGCCGCCGGCCCGTACTTCTTCTCCAGGAATTGGCGGACTTCTTCCACAAAGTAAGGCGCCACAGTGTAATTCCATCTCTGGATATTCAAGCTGAGAGGGGCATTGGCGGCCTCGCGGTACTTTTCCTGCGAGATCTTTCCATTTTCGAGCATGGCGAGCAGCACTTGATTGCGGCGCCGGCGCGCGGCTTCGGGGTGCAGGATGGGCGAATAGGCTGTGGGCGACTTAGGGATTCCCGCCAGCAGCGCCGCTTCCGCGAGCGTCAACTGCTCCAGGTCCTTGCCAAAAAAGAACTGCGCCGCCGCCTCGTAACCAAAATTCCCATGCCCTAGATCCACTTGGTTCGCGTACATGGTGAAGATTTGGGGCTTGGTGAAGTGGCGCTCGATTTGAATGGCCATCAACGCTTCCTGAATTTTACGCCGGAAGCTTTTCTCCGGCGTCAGGAAGAGCTTTCTGCTGAGTTGCTGTGTGAGGGTGCTGGCCCCCTGCGCTCTCCGCCACTCCGTCAGGTCTGTCACCGCCGCGCGCACGATGCGCAGCACATCAATGCCCCAGTGGCTCTCGAAGTGGCGATCTTCTATGGAGATGACCGCGTCTCTCATGGTCGGGGGAATCTGGTTGTAGGTCACGATGACCCGCCGCTCCAGCGCAAAGCTTCCGATGATGGAGCCGTCGTCAGCGTAAAGCTCCGTCATCACGTCAGGGCGATAATCTTCCAACTCGCGTATCTGCGGCAGGTCAGACGAGTAAACAAAGACCAGACCGGCCAGCGCGCCCATTCCCACGGAAAGAAGCAAGAGAATCAGAAATACAAACTGGCCGAATACCTTGCGGCTGCTGACCTTGGGTGGAGTAGGCCGGCGAGGCGGAGGCGGCGTGGTTATGGAAAGAAAGGTGTCCGGCATGGTCCATCGCCTTATGCCATTTTAGGTTGGTCGGAGCTTGCAGTCAAACAAGAAGAGCAGGTGTCAGGTGTCGGGTTTCAGGTGTCAGCGATGAAGAGCAGGTGCCGCGTGCCATGTTTCGGGTGTCAGTGATGAAGAGCAGGTGCCAGGTGTCGGGTCTCGGGTGTCAGTGAAGAACATAAGGGAAGGAGTGCTTGCTGGCAGTTGAAGGCTGAAAGCTCTTCACTGGTACCCGCAGTTCCCCGTGAAAGCTGACCACTGATGGCTTCTCGCTGGCACCTGACACCTGACACCTGATACCTGCTCTTCACAGCGCCAGGATTTTGCGGCAGAGGCGGATAAGGCGAGTGTGGGGAATCGTCTGCTCAGCATTCAGCATGACCAATTCACCCTCGCGGAAGCTGCTGTAATACCAGCGTGCCAGCAGGCTCAAGTGTTCCCAGGGCGGAACCGCAGGAACGATTTCGGCATGATCCGTGGGCTGGCGCAGAGCGCAGCTCTGCGCTTGGGCAGGGTCCCCATCCTGGAAGATCGCAGAGCTTCGCTCTGCGCGAGCCGGCATGGGAAGGTGTTGCAGGGGCGCATGGCCATGCGCCCCTACGGGAGTCAGGCTGGCCGATAGCGGGTGCGACGAGGGTACATGGTTCATGGTCGCAATCGCCGGCGGCGCGTCGCCCGCGAGGGAATCCAGCAGGCTATGGAGTTGCTGGTCGAGAGGGACAGGAGAGGGCACGTTCTCGTCCAGCGAAAGCAAGGCAGGCCCGCGCAACTCGCCTCGCCACACGCGGAAGAAGAGCACGCTCTTCTCTTCCGCGCCTTTCTGCATCACCAGCGCGTGAAGCTCACGCAGGTTGCGCGCCAGCTCGGTTTTCTGGCGCAACACTCCGTTGACTTTCTCCATCTTGGCGTGGATCTTCGCCGCCTGTTCGAACTCCAGCGCTTCCGACGCCCGCGTGCGCTCGTCCGCCAGCGCATGAAGCAGCGACTGGCCCTGCGCATCCAGGAATTCCACCACACGCCCCACTTCACTCTGGTATTCGTCATCGGTGCAACCGGCAAAGCAGGGCGCAAGACACATCTTCATCTGCGAGTATATACAACCGGGATGGGAAGGGTTGGGGTCCAACTCCTCGACGCAGCGGCGAATCTTGAAGAAGTCGAGGAATTCCGCCGCAAAACGCTCGGCAGCAGCCTGTGAGGGAAAAGGGCCGTAGTAATAAGCCCCGTCCTTCGACAGGCGCCGCGTGGGATAGCAGCGTGGGAAGCGGTTACGCAAGCTTAGCTTGAGCAGGGCTGGAGGTTTGAGGCGCAAGCGGAAGCGGTACTGGCGAGGGTAATACTTCTTGTTCAGAAGATAATTCAGCCATTGAGCCTCAAAAGCGGACCCCACAACTTGCCACTCGATCCGGCGCGTGAACCCCCGCAAGTTGAACATCCGCGAGTTTTCCTGCTTTGGCGACAGGAGCCGGCCCAAGCGCCGGCGAAGGTCCCGCGTGCGGCTGAGGTACGGCGGTGAAGCAACGCCGGAGTCAGGCGGGAAAAGGGCAAAAACCGCGGGGCGCGAGGGGAAAGGCTCTAGAAAAGACTCCGCTCCGTCGTTCGGGTCGAATGGCGTGGAAAACCGCAGTCTCATATCCCCTGCTAATTCGGATTCTAGCGGCTATGCGCCAGCAGGGTCAAGGCGGCAGCAAGTGAGAGACCAGCCCTCTCCCAAGAGGCTGGGCATATCCCGCACCTTTGGCTGCGCACGGCGGGCCGGGATTGAGAAACCAGCCCTCTCCCGTGGGGAGAGGGTGGACCGCGACCGGCGTTTTCACCAGCCGGCGCGGGCCGGGTGAGGGGTTCCTCCCCATAGGGGGCTAGCAAAAGTCCGGAGGTCGCCCAAAAGCCCGCGGAGCGGGCGGTCCCGCAGGGCGGGATGGCCCACGGCGCGAGAGGCTGTGAAAGAATCCGTGAAGGGAAAAACGGGTTCACGCAAAGGCGCAAGGCACGCAAAGGTCGCAAAGAAAAGAAACTGCATCCGCTCTGCATTCCTTTGCGCCTTCGCGCCTCAGCGTGAGCTGTTTTGATTTTTTGGCACCCTCCGAGCCGTGGGAAAACGCGGAGCGAACATAAACTCTTGAGCCCCGCTAGGGGCAACATAAGCGCGCAGGCAGCGCCGCGTGCCAACCGGCGCAGGCCCGATGCCGCCCCTGGCGGGGCTGGAGACATTCGAGGGCGGTCTCCGTGCCCACGGCTTGCGCCGTGGGCCAAAAGACGTCGCCGCTTACGCGGCTTGCAGCGACTACGAATCAATTAGGCTAGCGCTTATGGGGCTCCTTCCCTGGCCAAGAGGAGAAGAGCCGCAGAGGCGTCCGGCAGGCGACGGACACCTCTACGCTACCATGAATTCCCCCTGTCAGGCGGAGATACGCGGCAAGGGCCGACAAGAGGCAAGAATGGATCGATCCGATCCGAGGTGTATGTTTTCGGCAAAAGGGCCGATTACTACCATGTGGACATTGGCATCGCACTGCCCGATCTGACTTCCATCCCTTGCAGTCCAACCCGTTTTATTGCTCGACAGCCGATTTTTGACTGCCAGGAACAAGTCTACGGTTACGAACTCCTTTTCCGTTCCGGGCTGGAGAACCGTTACACGGCGGAGGACGGCGACGCCGCGGTCCGTGATGTGGTTGACAATTTCCTGAGCGCCAGCGCGAGGACACTCACGGCTGGACGAAAAGCCTTCATCAACTGTACCCGTCAATCCCTTGTCAAAGAGTACGCCACCCTTTTGCCCAAAGAGGAGGTCATCATCGAGATACTCGAGACGATTGAGCCGGACGCCGAAGTCCTCGCTGCCTGCCGGAGACTAAAAGACCTGGGTTACGTAATCGCCCTGGACGACTTCGTTTATGCCGAGAAATTCCAGCCCTTTATCGAGTTGGCCAGCATTATTAAGATCGACTTCAAGCTCTCAGCGCCTGAAGATAGGCAGCAGGCAGTGGCCAGGTTCGCGCCGCTTGGCATCCAACTGCTGGCCGAAAAGGTGGAGACTCGCGACGAGTTCGCAGAAGCCCGCAGCAACGGCTACGACTTCTTTCAGGGCTATTTCTTTTGCAAACCGCAGATCGTCCCCAGCCACCACATTCCGGCCTATAAGGTTCACTACTTGCAAATCCTTCAGGCCATCAACAAACCGGAACTCGACAGGAACGAAGTGGTGGCGCTGATCGACCGCGAAGTCTCTCTTTGTTACAAGCTGCTGAGGTTTGTGAATTCACCCCTCTTTGGCTTTGTGTGCGAAATCACTTCCACGGGGCACGCCTTGGCGCTGCTCGGAGATCGGGAGGTGAGGAAATGGGCGTCAGTCGCAGCAGTCCTGAGGTTAGCAGGCGATGAACCCAACGAACTCGTCCTGACTTCGCTCACCCGAGGCCGCTGTTGCGAACTGCTGGTCGCGAAGCGGGGCACCCGCACGGAGAGGCAGGGCATGTTTCTTCTGGGGGTTTTCTCGCTGATGGACGCCCTGCTGGGCCGGCCAATATCGGAGGTTATTTCCGAAATCGCGCTGCCCGATGCAGTTCGAGCTGCTCTCCTGGGAAGGCCCAATCGTTTCTGGAAAATCCTCGAACTGGTCAAGGCCTTCGAAGGGGGGAAGTGGAGCGAGGTCAGCCAGCTCGCTGTGGCCCTACGACAGGATGAGTCTCAACTCGCCGCCGCCTACCTCGAGGCTGTGGAGTGGGCGGAACATGTGTTCAAGGTCTGAACCGGTGTAGCCTCGCCGCACGCTCCAACCAACCGCCTGCCAGCGAAGCTAAGGTTCGAGCAGTCCCCACACCCTGGCGGTCTACCAAGGTACCCGGAGCCGATGTGCCCCAAACAGACCCCATGTTACTCGCGAATATTCATTGGATACTTGGGCTGTTTTCGGCAAGTATCTTTTTCCGGTCTGGGCCATGCGTTGGCGCCAGCGCTGGTGGGTGCAACTTCCGGGTGGCGCATCCGCTCGATAAGGGACGTGAGCTGTCAGAATCAGATATGCGGGCACCACTCATGTGATTTCATGCACGGCATTCGCGAACTGATGGCTTGAGCGGTGATGCCACAATTCCGCACTGCGACCTCGGGTGCGCAAGCTGATGCCTGCCACGGCTGTACCGATTTCGAGCGGTCGCACTGCCGAGGTCAAAGCCAAACGACCGGGTTGATTGCCAATATGCGACGTTATAAACTCGTGCAGATGGAGCGGCATGTGGGAGAGCGCGACGCTGACACACTTCGGCACCTTTGGCAGACCTGGTACCTTTACGCGCGATGAGGGGGTACACTCGTGCGAGATCCTCCCGAGCAGTTAAGCGGTGAATGGTGCAAATCCATCGAGCGAATCGCGAACGCGTTCCGGAAGCTCGCGAAAACTGAGCAGGACCACATTACACGCCTCTTGGAAATTGCCGATCAGCGGCTCGCACCGTTCTCGGATCCGCTTCGGCTACCCTTCCGGGGTAACCGCTGGCTCGACTTAGGGCGGGAGCGAGAGGAAAGCTATTCGAACTGGCTGGCTTGGTTGCTTGAGCGAACGGAGTCAGCGGAAGAAGTCCTGCACATTCTCAACCTCGACCACGCCGACTTCGCCGAGTCCGTTCACGACAAGAAGCCAAAAGTGTATCGCGAACTGCAGTTTCAATCCGCGAATGGCGAGCTTAAGCGCTTGGATATTATCATTGAATTCGGCCAACGGGCTATCCTTCTGGTCGAGGTGAAGGTGAGAGAACTCGAGGCGGCAGGCGGTGCCGAGAACCTGCCCGTCTATCGCGACTGGCTTGAAAGCCGTATTTCCGACCCCCGTGGCCGGCTTGCTATTTTGCTGGTCCCGACTCCGATGGAATCACCCTGCCCAGGATGGCAGGTTCGGTCGTGGGGCCAGGTCAGTCTCAAGCTTCGCCTTCAGGCGAGGCAGTGTGCCGCTTCGAGCCCCAATAGACGCTTGCTTTCCGCGATGCTCCTTTGCTTTTCAAGTGCTGTGGAACAGAATGTTCTACGGTACGCGACTGGCGAGGCGATTTCGGCGCCACAAACAGCACTCTACTTAGAGCGGTTCCTTGAAGGGACCCAATCATGAATCTGGAGCAGTTCCTTTTGGAATGTGGCAAATCCTATCCGGAGGCCATGGTTGCCCTGGGATACTTCCGCCAACTGGTTCAACAGCAATGCAAGCCCGTGGTTGAAAAACGCCTTGAAGAACTCAGTGAGGTGCTCAATGTTTCCCGTCAGACCTTAAGTGGGCCAATTGAGTACGCCGAGCCGGACCGACCTGTCTCGACCCCTTCGGAGTATCTCAATGTGGGCTGGCAAGCTAGGCGCGCCAACAACCTCTATCTCTACTTTTGTTTGTCTTGGGTCCGCAAGCCAGAAGATGACTCGGGGCCACTGGGTGTTGCAATTACCATCTGGGTCAAGGACAACCGCAAACGAGAGGCACTGGCCGCTGAACTGCATCGGCATCGTGAAGACGTTGCCTTCAAAGACGAGCCTTGGGTCTTAAAGGGGCGCACTTTCTGGCTGACAATGAAAGAAGGTGATCTCGCGCAGTTGGCCGATAAGCTGAATGCACTTGCCGAGTATACAATCAGATTCCCTAAATCGAGTGCTTTACGAGTGCGTGAATCACTCATGCCGTGACGTCCCCTTCGGTCAACTTGACGTTAAACGGCCTAAGCGCTGATCTGGCGGGCCATGGTCCCGAGCGTATTGTCGGCCGCTCGGAAGTTGGCCACGCTGAGAGTGGCTAAAGATATCTGGCGATAAATACCCTTGTCACCACTGAACCGGGCATCGCCCAGGAGCGCCGGTGCCGCATAGATTGCCTTTTATGCATGCGCCCCGAGGCTCTGCCATCTGCGCATAGTGAGGTTAGCCACGCGCTGCGGCTGTCCTTGGACGATTCGGGAGACTCGGATGGAGTAGACGCCGAGTGGCATGCTTGCTAGTGTTGCGTAATTAAAATACGTTGACTTATATACAAGATTGACCTATAATGCTCGATTATGTCACGTCGAGCACCTAAGATTGAGCTAAGTGTCGAAGAGCGAGCGAGTTTAGAGAGCA
>Ga0187784_10002889_pt1 | contig 13826 bp, 6 predicted proteins | sample 1015_SJ02_MP15_2_FD_132964 | JGI IMG/M metagenome (GOLD analysis project Ga0187784, IMG submission 132964) | Tropical peat soil microbial communities from peatlands in Department of Meta, Colombia - 1015_SJ02_MP15_20_MG | ecosystem: Environmental > Terrestrial > Soil > Wetlands > Peat | place...
ATTCGACCCGTTGAGGAGATAAGTGGCGATATCGCCGTTGCTTTCCACAAAGGGCGGAAGCAGCTCCCACCGCAGTCCGAAATTGGCCGTGAGATGCCGGTTGACCTGCCATGTGTCCTGACCGTAAACGCCCCAGTGGACGCTGCGCGCATCCATTTGCGGGCCAATGACGGCGAAGTAAGACGGGTTTGGCATGCCGAGCAGAAAGTCGCCAAAAGAGTAGTTGGTGAGGTTACCGCTGAAGGTGAAGTTGCCGAAGTCGTCGGAGGGGGCATAGTACATCTCCGAATTGAAATGCTCTCTGCGAGCATCGAGTCCGAAGCGAAGGGTGTGCGTACCGATCACCTTGGTGAGATTGTCGGTGAATTGCATATTTCCCGAGATGGTTGGTCCAACTTTGTCCTGCCCGATGTTGGTGACCGAGCCGTCGGCGAAATTGAAGGTCGGGAAGGCGTCGGCCGTGGGATGTGCGGCGATGCCGATGGGATGATTGAAGTTCAGCCCGAGATGAGAAATGGCATTGGCCCCCTCGATGGGGAAACTGTCATTCTCGTTGTAATTGGCGAAGCCGAAACGGAATTCGTCCACCATCGTGGGGGTGATCGAATAGTTGTAGGAGATCACCATGCTGCGATTTTGGTCGTGAGCTCCGACGTTGGGCAGGAAATTGTTGGCGGGGGCAAAGACACCGGCGTTGTTGGCCTCGCTATAGAACACGTTCTTGAGGCTGTAGCGGAAAAAGACCTGCTGCTTCGAATTGAGAAGTTGATCGATGCGGACGTCGAAGCCGTTGGAGTTGGAGGGGTTCGGCACGAGAGTCTGATAGTTGTAGGAGGGGTTGCTGGCGTTGGGCGAGGGGTAGTAGCTCTGCAAAGCCTGAGCCACTGGATTGATGCATCCCTGGCACGACCCGGTGGGGATGGTGTTGTTGGGAAAACAGCCTGCGCTATTCGTAGAGGAGCACGACGTATAGTTTGGATCGAAAGGGTTGGCGACAGGCGCGCCTCCCAGGGCGCCCACCAGGTCGTTCAAGTCGCCAGCCCAGTCCGCTGCCGATGGCACCAGAAGGAGCTCCGGATAGGATTGCGTTTTGCGATTTCCCTCGTAATCGCCGAAGAAGAAGGTTTTGTCGCGCCCGTTGTAGAGCTTGGGGAGGATGACGGGCCCACCGAAACTGCCGCCGAAGGTGTTAAAGGTCCGGGGAGCCTTCACGGGGAAATTCAGAACGGTGGCATCGAGATCGCTGTTCTGAAAATATTCGAACGCGCTGCCGTGCCATTGATTGGTTCCGCTCTTTGTAACGAAAGTCACATCGCCCAACTGGGCGAACTCCGCATTGTTGTCGAAGGCGGTGACTTTCATCTCGGCGATGCTTTCCATGGAGGGATAGGTGTCTTGCAGGGCGCCGTTGTAGCGGATGTTGGCGGTGGAGATTCCATCCACCGAGAAGCCGGTCTGCGCCGCCGTGGCGCCGCCCACCGCGATATCGCCCTGCGAGTCTCTGGTTACCTCGGGAGATATGGCCAGAGCCGCCAGAGGACTGCTCGATACCGACCGCGAATTGATAGGCAATTGAGTGATGTCTTCGTTCGCAATCGTATTGTTGAGCGTCCCATTCTCGGTATTCATCAGCGCCGAATCGGCGCTGACTTCGACCGTGGTGTTTTCTGCCGTGACTGTGAGGGTAACCGGGACACGGAGTTCCTGGCGCGCGTCGAGAGCCGCATCGGCAACCACGGCCTCAGAGAATCCGGTATGGCTCACGGTGACCTTGTAGTGACCGGCCTTGACGTTCTCGAAGAGGAATTCGCCGGACGAATTGGTAGTCGTTTTGCGCTCCGAATTGTCGTCGAGCGACTGAATGGCGACCGATGCATCGGCAATCACCGCGCCCTGCGTGTCCTGAACCGTTCCCAAAATCGTGCCGAAGGTGGATTGCGCGGGCGCTCTCAGTGTGGTCCCGGCGGCGAGCAGCGCCAGCAGCGATAGTGTGCTAAGCGCTTGCACCATTAGAACCGGCGATTTGCCTGGGATTCTGCTGTTTCGCGTTGGCGCGAGCAGCTTCGTTCGCAACATGCGCAAATGCCGTCCAATGTGCGAAATAGCACGCCGCGATCTTAGACAAATAGAATCAGCCACAGTTGACCTCCCATGGTCCCGGCACACCGGGATGGTCCTAGGAGACCTTGGAGGCTATAAGAGGTGCATACGCGAGTTATAAAGAAACTGGGGTAAGCTATGAGTCAGCAAGAGCCGAAAGATAGTTATTAGGTCTTTATGAGATAGCACTCGACGGACTGAAGGGTAGATAGCGAATGAATGAACGCGCTGTCGGCAAATCGGTGCTTCACCGGGAAAATGGCGAGTAAGTTGGTGAAAGACAAGTGAATTCGAGCCGATAGATCGGGTCAAGAGACGTAAAGATTCTGTAATGCGCAATGAATCAATCCATGTACATCGAGCCGCGAACGCAATCCTTCATGTTGTGGAAATTACCCGCTCACCGTCTCTGCACAGCGGCTTCGAAATCTCCTACATCGGATTCTTCATCGTTTTCGCATAATCTTTTGGCAGATCGCACGAGTGTGCTGACCATCGTCGCCGAGAAAGCTTGTGTCTTTCGGCGAGGGCGCTGACGCCGCCAGGTGGTACATTGGTCTCGATCCCAGCTTTTCTATGAGGTTCAGCGTGTTGCCGAGTTTTCGCGCGCTGCTCGTCTTTTCGTTTGCGTTTTCGAGCCTCGCTCGTGCTGCCTCCGGCGTCCAGGCCGCGCCGGTGCCGCCGGAGATGCGCAGCGGCTTCTTTGCGGTCACGGTGAACAACCAGCGAGTCGACGTCGCGCACGCCGCCGCGAACTACGAGTTTGTCAATTTCGATGTCACCGGCCCGGTGGAGATTTCCATCACCGCGGCCGAGCCGGGTTTTTGGGATCGCGGCGTGGACATCGAGCCGTGGCGGCTCGGCCTGCGCGCGACGCACCCGCGGGGAGAGCCGCAGACCATCCGCTTTCGCTTGGCGGGCCCGGCCAAGCTCTCCATTTCGCGCCCCGGCGATTTTCTCAATCGTGCACGCATGCTGTTCGTCTTCGCGGGCGCGCCTCCGTCGCCTCCGCCGACGGGACAGAACGTGACCGTCGTGCCTGCCGGGGTGCATCGCGAAAGCCTCAATCCCAAGAGTGGCGAGACGATTTATCTCGATCCCGGTGCATACATCTTCGGCAGCCTCAATCTATGGCAAGTGCATGACGTCAAGGTGCTGGGAAGAGGAACGATCGTCTACGACGGGCCGCAGAACCCGCTCGACGACGAAGGATGGATGCAGAAGCCGGACTGGCACAGCATCGGCGCGTACCAGGCCCACAATGTCGAGATCGACGGACTGACGTGCATCGTGCGTTCGCGGACTTGGTCGATCCAGATGAAGGATTCGACCGGGTTCCGCTATCACGATCTACGCGTGGTTGGCGGCAACGAGGGCAACGCCAATCAGGACGGGATGGATTGGCTGGGCGGCGGCGACACCGTGGTCGACGATGCGTTTTTCCGCGCCTCGGACGACGATTTGGCCATGCAAGGCAACTGGGACGGCTACAGTGAGGCGGACATGCTGCGCCCGGGCCCCGATGTCGACAACATTCTCGTAGAAAACAGCGAGTTCTCGACCAGCATTTCGAACATTGTGCGCATGGGCTGGCCGCGAAAGATCTACAGCTCGCACAGCTTTACTCTGCGTGACTCCGACATCCTCGACGGGGGCATCGGGGCGTGCGGGCAGACCTTCGCGCTGCTGGGATTCTGGGGCGCAACCGGCGCCAAAGGCGAGCACACGGGCGTGACGTTCGAGAATCTCGTGCTCGACCACTGGTATTCGCTGGTGCAACTGGAGCAGGAGCAACCGGAGCTGCGCGGATTCACGTTTCGAAACATCTGGGCGCTCGATCAGCCGCCGCTCGCCGAGTCGACGGTGACCGGCGACGTGAAAGACGTGACCTTCGACAATGTGAAGGTCAGGCAGGCGCGCGCGACGGTGGCAAAGCAGATTCCTTTGGTGGTTTCGCAGGGCGCGGAGCCTCCGAAGTTTGCGCCGGCGCCGAAGCTGGTGGCGGAGTTTTCTGCCGATCCGCCGGTCTTCGCACCGCGGCAGAGGGTCACATTCACTGCGCAGGCCGCGCCGGGCGCGCAAACCACGTGGTTCTTCGGAGATGGAACCACGGCGCACGGCCAGAAAGTCCGTCATCGCTTTCCTGACGCAAAGGGAACCGAGCTCGACGGCAGAAATGGCGCGGGGCGGTTCCGCGTGCTGATGCACGTGACGGATCAGGCGGGACATCAGGATTGGGCGGCGCAGGGGTTGGTGGTGGTGGAGCAGTGGCACGATGCGGTGCGGGCGAACGGCGGGGTGGCGGCGGGGCTCGCGTACAAGGTGTTCGCCGGTGGTTGGACCGATCTGCCGGATTTTGCGAAGCTCGCACCGGTGTTTACGGGCGACTCGCCGGATTTGCAGGCGAGCGCGCAAGCTTTGACGCACTACGCTACGGTTTGGGACGGGTTCATCCGAATTCCGGAAGACGGCGGCTACACCTTCCATCTCATCGATCGCGACGGGGCGCGGTTGGCGATCGACGGAATGGAAGTGGCGAAGACGGGCCCGCCGTTTGCGCAGGTGTGCGGATCGCCGGGCAACGCGCTGCGCTACGACCGCGGGGCGATCGGGCTGAGAGCCGGGCTGCACGCGATTCACGTGGAGGCGCTGAACACGGCCAGCGAAGGCGCGCCGCGACTGATGTGGGAGGGGCCAGGAGTGGCGCTCGGCGATGTGCCAGACGGAGCATTCGAGAGGCAGGGAGTAGGGAGTAGCCAGTAGGAAATAGGGACCAGGGCCCAGGGTTAGGAGGTTAGGGATTAGGGACCAGAGTCATTCGGCGGCACGGCGGACACACAGCGCACGCTTGCCAGCCGATGGTTCGTCGAAGTTGAGAGCCTTCCCTGCGTTGAAGTCGTAGTACCAGGCATATCCAGTGGGACGCCCGCGATCGTCTGATCCACGAGTGCTGCTCCATTCATGACCTGTGAGGAACGGTCCTCCCTCCACATGCCAGTTGAAAGGCCGACCTTTGCCATAGCCAGCAAGTCCCGGAGTTTGGAGATACGCGGCGCAAATATCCTGCAACTCAGAGATTGTCGGCAGCCTCCAGTCGGAGTAGCCGGCTAGCCCTTCGCCGGTTTCGCGGGTTTGGCGGCGGAAAGAGCTTTAACGCGCGCATTGAGGCGGCTCTTGTAGCGGGCGACGGTGTTGGAGTGGAGAACGCCCTTCTGCACACCCTTGTCGAGCGTGGAAACGGTGGCGCGGTACTGCTCCTGAGCGGCGTTGGCATCGCCCTTGGCCAGCGCCTCGCGCAGGGCGCGCAGGCTGGTGCGCACGCGGCTGCGACTGGCGCGATTGAATTCGGTTCGAGTTTCGGTTTGCCGGGCGCGCTTGAGCGCCGATACGTGATTTGCCATGGTTTCGCTTCCATCTCCGGCCCTGAATTCGAGGCGGGTGCGATCCTGCTTTTCAGGGAAAATGATGCGGGGCGGGAGGCATTTCGAGCCGCATCCCTCGCAGACTCTTAGTGTACGGGAAGCCGAAATGCCGGTCAATTGAAGGCGGCAGTCGCACGTCTTTCCAAGGACAGAATGAGCCGTGCATTGATCACCGAGGCAGGACATTTTTGAGCCGCCAACCGGTTTGACCCGGTTTCAGCAGCCCGGTATACTCGAACTTGCGTCAAAAGCGGGAGTAGCTCAGTGGTAGAGCATCGCCTTGCCAAGGCGAGGGTCGCGAGTTCAAGTCTCGTCTCCCGCTCCATTCCGCATAGCCTGGTCGATTTTTGGACCGGACGCATCGTGGTTTGAGACGATCCGCATTCTGTGACGCAGGCGGCCCGAGGCGCGGTACCCAAGTGGTAAGGGAGAGGTCTGCAAAACCTTTATGCGCCGGTTCGATCCCGGCCCGCGCCTCCAATTCCTCACGCCGCTCTCAACCGCAAGCCTGAACGCGTGGTTTTAGCTAACGCTGCGGCTTCTCCCACTGGCCGGATTCTGCGGAGCGGAAGATGGCTTCAATTACCGCCATGTTGGCGATGGAGTCTTCGAGTGGGACGGGGACCTCGGTGTTTTCGAGAACCGCTTTGGCGAAGGCATCGCCCTGCAGCGTGTGCTGATCGCTGGTGGGAAACGTCTCCGTGGCGATGCCGCTGCCGCTCAGGTCGCCGGTCGAGTCGATGAAGATGCGATTGGGGCGGTCGGGCGGGGCGTTGAAGGGAATTTCGATTTCGATGCGCCCGCGCGTGCCGAAAAAGTTGACGCGCTGGTAGGCAATCAACTGCGTGCTGCAGGTAAAGATGGCGTGGCCGGAGGGGAACTCAAGAAGGGCCGAAGTCAGCCGGTCGGTTCCCAGCTTGGGATCGCGCTCGAGCGCGGCCACCACGCGCAGCGGCTCCTTGCGGAATCCGTAGCGCGCGGATTGGATGCAGTAGCAGCCAATGTCGTACAAGGCGCCGCCGCCGGTTTCGACGCGGTTGCGGATGTTGGCCGGGTCGACGTTGAAGAAGCTGAAGAAAGCGCTCACCGAGCGCAGCTCGCCGATGCGGCCTTCCAGGAGCAGCGCGCGCAGCCGCCGCCATTGGTGCGCGCTGCGAATCATGAAGGCTTCGCAGATTCTGACGCCGCTGCGGGCGCGCACGTCGAGCAGCGTTTTGACTTCGGCGACGGTCATGCCGAGCGGCTTCTCGCAGAGCACGTGCTTGCCGGCTTCCGCGGCCTTGGTAGTCAGCGGCACGTGGAGCGGATTGGGCAGCGGATTGTAGATAGCGTCGATATTGGGGTCGGCGAGCAATTCTTCATAAGAACCGTAGGCCGTGGGAACGCCGAGCCGGGCGGCTGCCTCCCTGGCCTTGGCAAGATCGCGCGAGGCGATGGCGGTTACGGTCGTCAGTTCGCCGCGCTGCATGGCGGGGATGACTTTTCTGAGGCCGATGCTCGCAGTGCTCAAAACGCCGAAACGGAGCTTGGTGGACATAGCGGCATCATAGCGCGCGCCGGGGTTTTCCCGATGCGAACGCTGCGCAGGAGCAATAGTGAGGGCAGAAGACAAAGGTTCTTGGCGCCCTCCGTCGAAAATCGCCGTTCTGCGGCGGATTCCCCGGTTAGCGACTTTGGGACGGCTGCCGAGCAGGGCGCACGACTGGACATAACCAAAGTGATGGGATGTACCAAATAGTTGGACTTTGGTAACCCAGGTTAGGGATTGAGGAGCCTCTTGCAATCCATTAGTTTGCCGATAGGTTCACTGAGGACTACCGTCCTTTCGGGAATCGCGTTAGGCACTCGATTCTGCGATATCAGCTCTTTTCTTCTCCGGTTGGGCTTCGGAGTGGGTAGAAGGGCCCTTTCGGCATTTCCGAGAATTCTAGGGGAACGATACCCGTGAAATGGCGAGACCGGATTCCTGCGATTCCTGGCGCGGCCATCGCGCTTGCTGCGATTCTCTTTGGTGTTTTGACGGGAGCGTCGTTGAACGCCGCGGGACCACAAGCAGCGCCGTTCGGATTCTCCGGCCTGATGCATTGGAATGTCTGGATAGCAGCGGCCGTACTTGTCGCCGTTGTTGTGGCGGGATTGGTGGTTCTGCGGGAACTGGCCGACCGGGAGCGTGAAAAGGAAAGCGAGTTTTTGAATGGCTTCCTCGAATACATCCCAGACAACGTTTACTTCAAGGATCGCCGCAGCCGGTTCGTTCGCGTCAATCGGGCGATGGCCAGCTACTTTGGCCTGACCGATCCGAAGCAGGCGGTCAGCAAAACCGACTACGACATGTTCAGCTCGGAACACGCCGGGCGGGCATTGCAGGACGAACGGAAGATCATCCAGACAGGCGAGCCGCTGACCGGCTTGGAAGAAAAGGAGACCTGGCCGGACGGGCACGAAACCTGGGTGATGACGACCAAGGTGCCGCTGAAGGACCGGCGCGGCCGCATCACCGGCACCATGGGAATCTCGCGCGACATCACGGACCGGAAGCAGGCGGAACTACGCATCCGGTATATGGCGCTGCACGACGCGCTGACGGGGCTGCCGAACCGGACGCTTCTGCAGGATTTGCTGGCGCAGGCGATCTCGCTTGCCTGCCGCAACCAGAAGCGCGTGGCCATCTTCATGCTCGATCTGGACCGCTTCAAGGGGGTGAACGATTCTTTCGGGCACGAAGTAGGCGACCGGCTGCTGGAGGCGGTATCGATGCGTTTGCGCAACAGCCTGCGCGAGTGCGACATCGTGGCGCGATTGGGCGGAGACGAGTTTGTCGTTACGCTTCCCCAGGTAGAGCAGCATAACGACGTGGAAACTGTCGCGCAGAAACTTTTGGGCACGCTGAGCGCTCCATTCAGAATCGAAGGGCACGACCTGCAGATCGGCGCCAGCATCGGCATCTGCGAATATCCGGCACACGGCGAAACTCCCAAAGACCTGCTGCAAGCCGCCGACACCGCGATGTACGAGGCGAAGAAGAAGGGACGCGGCACGCATTCATATTTCACCGCAGAGCTGACCGACGCGACGCGGCGGCGGCAGCAGTTGGAGTTCGATTTGCAGCACGCCTTGGAGCGGAACGAGTACGTCCTCTATTTCCAGCCGCTGGTGTCGACCATCTCGGGCAGGATCACGGGCGTGGAAACTCTGTTGCGCTGGCGCCACCCGCAGCAAGGGTTGATTTATCCCAACCAGTTCGTGCCGCAACTGGAAGAGCTGGGCCTGATGGCCGAAGTCGGCGATTGGGTGCTGAAAACCGCTTGCCTGCAGAATGCGGCATGGCAGAGAGACGGGCTGGCTCCGGTGCGCTTGATGGTGAATCTGTCTTCGTCGCAGTTCTACCGAGGCGAAGTGGTGAACAGCGTCAAGCGAGCGTTGGCGGAATCGGGCCTCGATCCGCAGTGGCTGGAACTCGAGTTGACAGAGACGCTGATGCTGGACGACTCGGACTTGACGATCAAGATCATGACCGCCATGAAAAAAACCGGAGTCGGTCTCTCGCTGGACGATTTCGGCACCGGCTGGTCGTCGCTGTCGTATTTGCGGAAGTTTCCCATCGACCGCATCAAGATCGACCGTTCATTTTTGCGCGATATCGCTTCGGAGGCAACGGCCGAAGCGGTGGTGAGGAGCATTATCCACCTGGGTCGCGATCTCGGCCTGGCCTGCGTGGCCGAGGGCGTGGAGACATCGGAGCAACTCGACTATTTCCGGCAGCAGAATTGCGAAGAGGTGCAGGGATTTCTCTATAGCCCGGCCCTTCCGGAGGCGGAATGCCGCGCGCTGCTGCGCGCCGGCAGGGTTAGCTCCATGCAGCCGGACCGGATGCCTCTGCCGGTTCCGGAAACCTGCACTCGGTTTCCAGCCCAGGCGATGTGAGGCGGCTCTCGTTGCCCTGGGAGTTGGCGGTCAACAAGTCAGCAAGCTAGCGGGTTACTGACGAAATTTCATTTCGTTCCCGAATTCACGGATTCCACGTCCCCCCGGATCCTTAGAGCGTTCTTCTTTATCTAGCGCGCGTTTTCAGTCACACAGGCGGGATGCGCGGACGGTTTGCCGCGTAAAACGCCGCAGCAATGCGGCTGATATTCTGAGATTGCATGCCAAAATTGCAAGCCATCACGATGAAAGACAAATCCGACACATTGCATCGCGCGGAATCCGCGCCTTCCGTGCGCAGCGTCTGGCTGCTGTTCGCCGCAATCTTTGCCGCGGTTTATATCGCGTCCTTGTTTTCGCCGCCGCTGCTCGACGACGTAGACGCCGCCCACGCCGAGGCGGCGCAGCACATGGCCGAGAGCGGCGACTGGATCACGCCCGAGATCGACGGCATTCGCTACCTGGAGAAGCCCCCGCTGCCATACTGGATGGTCGGCGCGATGTATCGAATTTTTGGCCAGAACACCTTTGCCACGCACCTGCCGAACGCGCTGGCCATGCTGGCGCTGACCTGGCTCGCGTGGGCCTGGTCGCGGCGCGCGTGGGGCGATCGGGCAGCGCTGTACGCAGGCCTGGGCGTGCTCACGTCGGTCGGCCCGTTCTTGTTTACGCGCTTCATCATTCCCGAGGCGATTCTGGCGTTCTTTCTTCTGCTCGCTCTCTACGGCCTGATCATGGCGCTCGAAACGAACCAGCGGGCATGGATCTATTGGTCGTGGGCAGGCGTGGCGCTGGCGCTACTCACCAAAGGATTGATCGCGCCGGTGTTCTTTCTGGGCGCAGCAATTCCCTATCTGCTGTTGACCGGTCAATGGCGCAAGTGGAGGACGCTGCGGCCGATGAGCGGGCTGCTGCTGTTCCTGGCCATCGCCGCGCCGTGGCACATTTGGTGCGGCATCGTCAACTACGACTACGGGCATCCGGCGGGCAACCACCCCGCCATCGGCAATGTGCACGGGTTCTTCTACCAGTACTTCGTCAACGAACAGGTGCTGCGCTTTCTCGGTTTGCGCTATCCGCACGACTACAACAAGCTGCCGTTTGCGTGGTACTGGCTGGGGCAGTTGGCGTGGCTCTTCCCGTGGAGCGTGTTTTTGCCGGCTACTCTGGCGACGGCCTGGAAGACTCGGAGCGCGTGGCTGCAGCATTTGCGCCATGACGCCGGGCAGACGGTCGACTTCTATCTGGACCATGCAATGCGCGAGGACGTGGCGAGCTACGTGGTGCGGCTGAAGTTCCGCGTGCGGACCATCTGGCTGCTGAGCCTGTTCTCGGCGGGTACGCTGCTGTTTTTCTCGATCTCGACCAACCAGGAGTACTACACGTTTCCGGTTTGGCCCGCGGTGTTGATGCTGATCGCCGGAACGATGGCCGGCATCGAGGAAAGTCGCGGCGCGGACGGCGCCAAGCCCGCGCTCTCCACGGAGTGGCTGACGGGCGGACAAGCGGCGTTTGCCGCGATCGGAGCGCTGGCCGCTGCGGCTCTCGCTTGGGGCTTGTGGACTTCGCGCAATCTGCCGCGCGGTTCCGGCATCGGCACGCTACTGGCGCATCGCGGCGTGGCCGGCTACACGCTGTCGATGTCGCACCTCTTCGATCTGACCGGAGCGTCGTTCGCCGCGCTGCGGCTACCGGCGGCGATGGCGGCAATTGCGCTGCTGATCGGGCCGGCAGCGGGCTGGTTGCTACGGCTCAAAGGCAAACACCTGGCGGCGACGATCGGCGCCGCGCTGACCATGGCGGTGTTTCTGATTGCCGCACACATCGCGTTCACGCGATTTGAGCCGGTGCTCAGCTCAAAGCAACTGGCCGGCGCGATCATTGCCAAGGGCACCCCCGCCGATACACTCATCGTCCACGGCGACCCGGCGTCGGGATCGAGCGTGGTTTTCTATACCCACAAGTTTTTCGGCGGCAAGCCTGCGCTGCTCGTGATGCCGCGCTGCGGGCAGCACGGCGAAGGAGCCGCTCTGCTGTGGGGATCGTGCTACCCGGATGCGCCTGACATCTTTTTGAGCGACGAAAGGCTGGCGCGGATCTGGGGCGCGGGCGAGCGCAAGTGGCTGTTTGCCCAGGATCCGGAGCGCGAGAAGGTGGAGCAAGTGCTGGCCGGGCGATTGTACCCGGTCGAGACGATTGCGGACAAGACGGTGTGGACGGACCGATAAGGAAGGGATTAGGGAACAGGGAACAGGGAACAGAGATCAGGGCCAGGGATCAAGGCAGAGAAAGACGGATTTTGCCGGAGTACCTCACGGCTGGAACGGGTACTCCGACCAGCAGGCGATGATCGCTTCGACCTCTTCGCGGCCGACCACGCCCGCCCCGGCTTCGCCGAGGTGGTGCTTTTCGCGCAGAACGCGCAGATTTTCGCGCTCCTTCTTCTCTTCGTCCGAGTAGAATCGCGCTTTTTCGAATTCGTGATTGGCAATCGCGGAGTCCATGCGGTGCACAATGAAGCGGATTCGCTTTTGCACTTCGACGATCTCTTCGGGCGGATTGGCGGCGCGGAGCTTGAGGTGCGCCGCCGCAGCGTCGAGCAGCTCAATCGCCTTGCCGGGAAGTACGCGATCGGGCAAATACCGGCTCGAAGATTTCGCGGCGGCTTCCAGCGCCTCCTCGTCCAGGGTGACATCGTGGAGTTTCTCCAGCTGCGCTCTTCGCGCTTTCAGCACGGCCAGTGTGTCGTCTTCGCTGAGCGGACGGACGTGGACGGGACGGAACCGGTCATCGATCCAGTGAACCGCCTCGGCAGCCTCTTTGAATTCGTTGGGACTGCATGCGGCAATGCATTGAATCTTCCCCTCGGCAAGCGCGGATTTCAGGATTCCACCTGCGAGCGACTGGGAAGAGATTGGTCCTCGCGCGAAGATAGAATGCAAATCGCCAAAAAACAGAATGGCGTTGCCAGCCTCGACGAGGGCGGCCAAGCTCTCGTTGAGTTGATTTATGAACTCGATGCGGCCCTTTATCGAAGCTGCAATCGTTGAGGGCTCAAAAACCATGATGCGCTTCTCGGCGAGAAACGGCGGGGCGGCGCCGTCGGCGATGCGCTGCGCCAAAGCTTCGACGATCGCGCTCTTGCCGGCGCCGCGCTCGCCGACGAGCAGCGGATTGCGGCTCCTGCCGCCGGCGAGGACTTCGATGACTGCATCGAGCTCAAGGCTGCGCCCAACGACGGGTTCAAGCATCCCGTCGATCGCGGCCTGCGTGAGATCCTGAAATTGCTGCGTAGGCGAGACATCAACTTCCAGAGGGCGTCCCGGCGCCGATTCCGGGGGAACCTTGGCGAGCTCTTCGCGAACGGCCTCCAACTTGATTCCGCGCTCCTTGAGCAGCTCCGCGGCGAAGCATCTTTCCTCGCGGAGCAGGCCGAGCAGCAGGTGCTCGGTGCCGATGTGCTTATGGCCGAGGCGCTCGGCCTCTTCTGCCGCGTAGGCGAGCACCCGCTTGCAATCATCGGAAAGCGGCAGGTCGACACTGGTGGACACCTTTTCGCGGACTAAGGTGCGTTCTTCAATCTGTTTGCGGATCAATTCGACCGAGCTGTGGGAGCGCAGGAAGCGGTTGGTGAGCGCCTTATCCTCGCGCAGCAGCCCCAACAGCAAATGCTCGGATTCGATGTAGGGCGAGCCGAACTGGCTGGCTTCATAACGGGCAAAGAAGATGACGCGGCGGGCTTTTTCGGTATAGCGTTCGAACATCCGGCCCTCCCTGGTTGCGAGATCGGATAGCACCAGTGTAATCAAGCAGTGAACAAGGAACCGAGGGAACAAGGGAAAAAGAAAACAACGAGCGGCTGGGCTCACCGGAGGAATCAGGCGTGGCCGGTGCAGGGCGCTGGATCGGGACGCAGGTACACCCACAGATAGAAGACGCCGGTAGAGAGCAGGATCAGCGGAGCGGGAATCATGCCGAACACGCCGGACGGACCGGAATAATGCGTGATTTGAAAAAACGCGATCCAGAAGAGATCGCCGGTGAAGACAACGGCGGCCAGCGTGAGCAGGAGCGCAGGGCGGCCAAGGGAGTGGTCTTCTTTCCATAGTGCGGCGCAGGCGGGAACGGCGAGCAGTAGAAGACGCGCATCGTAAGTGCGGTGATAGAAGGGCAGCATGGCAAATGCCGAGATCGCTGCGAGCGCAAGCCACGCCATGCGCTGCGAGTCGCCGGCGCGCAGCGTGCGAATACACCAGAGCAGCAGCGGGATTCCGCAGACGATGCAGGCGACGGGGTTGTAGATGCGCGGGTCGTCGAGGATGAGACTGAGGACGGCCTGCAGGCTGATGATTTGGCCGATGCCGCGTCCGCCCTGGGTGG
>Ga0187784_10002890_pt1 | contig 13826 bp, 10 predicted proteins | sample 1015_SJ02_MP15_2_FD_132964 | JGI IMG/M metagenome (GOLD analysis project Ga0187784, IMG submission 132964) | Tropical peat soil microbial communities from peatlands in Department of Meta, Colombia - 1015_SJ02_MP15_20_MG | ecosystem: Environmental > Terrestrial > Soil > Wetlands > Peat | place...
CAGGCGCATCAGTTTGGCATCATTCCCAAGATGACGCTGGTCATTCCCTACCAGATCCCGTTCCTCGCCAAGGAAGTGGGGCCGGAGATCATGGGCGGGGTCCTCGCTGCTACCGACTTCTGGTGGACGCTCGAAGACAAGTATCCGCTGGCCAAGTTGTTCGTCGAAGCCTTCAACAAGAAATATGGCTACATGCCGGAATGGGGCGCCGAGAATTCCTACAATTCGATCGCGGCGTGGGCCCGTATGGTCTCCGAGGCCGGCTCCTTCTACCCGCCGGACGTAATCAAGCAGTACGAGAAGGGCGAAACCTTCGACTCGTTGGTCGGCCCCGTCCACTACCGTCCCGAGGACCACCAGTGTGTGCGTCCGGTGATTATCGTCCGCGGCAAGCATCCGAAGGACATGAAGAACAAGGAAGACTACTGGGAGGTTCTCGAAGTTGTTCCCGGCGAAGCTCTGATGCAGAAACCGGACGCTTTTGGTTGCCACCTCGGCGACTACACCTGACACAGCTGACGCTCTCTCGGCGTCGATGGCGCGAAGAGAGCATCTGTGTCGAGTTATGGCCGGGTCCAAGGCGCGAAGCGCTCTCTTCGCCGCCTTTGGCCCGGTCCCTTGTAGAGCGCTAGGCGACGCTATCGTCGGTCGCGTCGCGAAGACGGCCGAAGCGGCGGCAAAATTTCATCGCAAGGCATTGTGGGCGGCAAGTGATCAATTGGAGCAACTTTATCTCGCAGGTCTTTAACGGCGTGGTGCTGGGCGCGCTTTTGGCGCTGATCTCGTCGGGCCTGACAATTATCTACGGCACGCTCGGCGTGCTCAATCTCGCGCATGGCGCCATGTTCATGCTCGGCGGCTATGCCGGCTGGCTCACCTACACCTACACCGGCTCGTTCATCCTCGCCGTCATTGCCGGTTCGCTGTTTGTCATGCTGATCGGGGTGGTGACAGAGCGTGTCGTCATTCGCCACTTTTATGCCCGCCCCCCCGAAGACCAGCTTCTGGTCACCTTCGGTATCGGCATCGTCTTCGTCGAAACCGTGCGTTTTTTCTTTGGCAGCCTGTCGCAGTCGGTACCCCCGCCGGCCCCGCTCATTGGCATTACCCCGCTCGGATTCATGTTTTATCCGACCTACCGGCTGGCGCTGCTCGGCATTGTCGCCGTGGCTCTGATCGCGCTCTACTTCGCGCTCTACCGCACCCGCATCGGCATGATCGTGCGCGCCGGCATCGAGGATTCGGAGATGGTCGATTCGCTGGGCATCGACGTCTACAAGGTGTTCATGCTGGTGTTCGGAATCGGCGCCATGGCGGCGGGTTTTGCCGGCATCGTCAATGCACCGGTCGTCTCGATCGCACCCGATGTCGGCGAGTCGATTTTGGTCCAGACGTTCGTGGTCGTCGTCATCGGCGGCGTCGGCTCGTTTCCCGGCGCCATTCTCGGCGGCTTCATCGCCGGCGAAATCATCAGCATAACTTCCATGTTCAACCCCGGCTATTCTTACGTGATGCTCTTCGTAGCGATGACGCTCGTGCTCGTCCTGCGCCCCTACGGGCTGCTGGGCGCCGCCGGCCGCGAATGAGCGCGAACGCTTGATGCGCAGGCAACGTCCCTTCCGGATCGAGGCGCTGACCGCGGTCGGGCTGATCGCCGCGCCGTTCGTGCTGCCCTATCTCGACTTCACGCCGACGACCATGAGCCGCATCATCGTATGGGGCCTGTTCGGCATTGGTTTCGACATTCTCTTCGGATTCACCGGCCTGCTCTCGTTCGGCCAGTCGGCGTTCTACGGCACCGGCGGCATGGTCGCCGCCTATCTGCTCACCATCCTGAATTTTCCGCACGTGCTGATTTCGATCATCTGCGGCACGATCGTGGCGGCGATCGTCGGTTATCTGGTCGGCCTCATCGCGCTCCGCCGCACGGGCATTTACTTCGCGATGATTACCGTGGCGATTGCCGAAGTCTTCTATTTCGTCGAGTTCAACCCGCTCTCGGACTATACCGGCGGCGAGAACGGCTTGCCGGGCGTGCCGACGCCTACCTTTCCGCTCGGCTTTACCACCATTCACCTCAACACCGATTGGAAGCTCTACGGATTTTTCGCGTTCTGGTATTTCATCGGCATAGTCATCGCGCTGCGCATCGTACGTTCGCCGGTCGGCGCTGTGCTCAACGCCATCCGCGACAACCCGCTGCGCGCCGCCGCCGTCGGCCACAACATCCACGGCTATAAGCTCGCCGCCTTCGTCATCGCGGCGGCCTATGCCGGCTTCGCCGGCGGCCTACTTGGCGTGCTGCAGGGCTTCATGCCGCCTGAAGCATTCACCTTCGATACGTCCGGGCAGCTCGTGATTCAGACCGCCATCGGCGGCGCCGGCACGCTGTTTGGCCCGCTGCTCGGCGCCACCGTGTGGCTCTATCTCTCCGACTTCTTTCAGAACACGCTGCATCTCGGAGCCACGTGGAAGCTGGTGCTGGGCGTTGTTTTCGTGCTGCTCGTCTGTTTCCTGCGCCGCGGCCTGATCGGCGGCATCCGCGACCTCTACGCGCTTGCTACACAATCGCACGGCAAAGGCGCCGATACGCCGGTAGTCAGCCTTAGCGCCACGGATGAGCTGAAGGCCGCGCGCATCACGATCGCTCGGGAAGCGCAAGCAGCAGCCATGCCGGCACGCAAGCACGAGGGCGACAATTTCGCCGGCCCGATCCTGCAAGCCACCGGGCTGACCAAGCGTTACGGCGGACTTGCCGCCAACAGCGACATCAACTTCACCGTCAGCCACGGCGACCTACGCGGCATCATCGGACCCAACGGCGCCGGCAAGACGACGTTTTTCAAAATGCTCACCTGCGAGGTGCATCCAACCGAAGGCCAGATCGTCTTCGAGGGTCGCGACATCACCGGCTTGAGCGTGACGGACGTGTGTCAGCTCGGGCTGACCAAGAGTTACCAGGTCAACCAGCTCTTCACCCGGCTAACGGTGCGCGAGAACCTCACGATCTCGGCACTGGCGGCGCTGCGCGGAAAATTCCGCCTCGATTTGTTCGGCCGTCTGTCGAACGTTTCCGGGCTGGCCGAGCAGGTCGAGCACACGCTCGAAATGATCGACCTCTCCGCCCGCGCCGACACGCCGGTCTCGGCTCTCGCCTACGGCGAAAAGCGGCGTCTGGAAGTCGGACTGGCGTTGGCCAGCGCCCCGAGCCTGCTCCTGCTCGACGAGCCGCTCGCCGGCATGAGCCCGCGGGAACGGGTTGAAATGGTCCGCCTGCTCAAATCGATCCGCAAAGGCCGCACCATGATTATCGTCGATCACGACATGGATTCGTTGTTTGAGCTGGTGGAACGGATCACGGTTCTTCAGGAGGGCCGCGTCCTGGTCGAAGGCACGCCGGCGGAAATCAAGAGTAACCGAGCGGTGCAGGACGCCTATCTCGGTGGAGTGGTCGCGGCATGAGCCTGCTCGAAGTCAGCGGCCTGAACACCTATTATGGGGATTCGCACATCCTCTTCGACGTATCGCTGACCGTCGAACGCAATGAAGCCGTCGCGTTGCTTGGCCGCAACGGCGCCGGCAAGAGCACCACCTTGAAAAGTCTTATGGGTGTGGTCACGCCGCGCTCCGGCTCTATCGTTCTCGACGGCGCCGACATCGCCGGCAAGAAGAGTCATAGCATCGCACAAGCCGGGATGCAGCTTGTGCATGAGGACCGGCGCATCTTCGGCAGCCTCAATGTCGAGGAAAATCTCATTCTCGCTGGGCTAACGGCCGCGAATAAATGGCCGCTCGATCGCGTTTACGCGATGTTTCCCCGGCTCAAGGAGCGGCGGCTGAGCCGCGGCACCGATCTGTCGGGCGGCGAGCAGCAAATGCTGGCGATTGCGCGCGCGCTCATACGCGAGCCAAAAATCCTGCTACTCGACGAACCTTTCGAGGGACTCGCGCCGATCATCGTGCGCGATCTGCTGATCACGTGTCGTAATTTGGCAGAGGCCGGCCAGACTATCCTGATCGTCGAGCAGAACATTTCCGCGGCGATGGCGCTCGCCCACCGTGTCTATATCCTCAATAACGGATGCATTGTCGAGAATTTGGCCGCCGAGGCCGTTCACCAACGGCCCGATCTCTTGCATCGTCATCTCGGCGTCTGAGTCGGCTAAAATTGGATGGGCTAAATTCGGGCGGCCTAGCGGGGCTCCACCATGGCTGCCGCTTTTTTAGGCCTGGACCGCCCAAAATCTGCAGCGGAATAAATGGTGGCCCGTGGCTCTGCCGATTGCCAGCGCCACGCGGGGTCCGTTCACATCCTATACCATTCTTATATCAGAGCTTTTCCTTCCGTCTCGAATTCCTATCCGCGACCGAAAATATTAGCGCTGGCATAAGCTTTGCAGCAATCCGGCCATGCCGACGCCCGGGAGGCGGTCGTGACGTACCGTTCGTGTCAGCAAAAGCTGTTCTCAACCGTTTTGCGCGAAGCCGCGCCGGCCGTGGCATGGTCGGGTGCCGGCCGATCGCCGCGATGGCGTCGGCCCCTTGCCGCGGCCGCGGCCGCAGCGGTTTTAATCTGCCCGGTCCTTCTTTCCCCAGCGCACGCCGAAAATTCTGACATCAGCCTTCGCCGCGCCAGCGAGCGAACCGGTTTTAGCAACGACGAAATCAAGGACGGTTTCTTCAAGACCGCCTTCCATGCCGAGCTGCAATTCGACCGTCGGGCCGAGCGCATCCGGAAGTTCGACGAGCCCGTGCGCATATTCATTGTGAATAGCGGCGCGCCCGAGCGCAGCGCCGACATTGCCGCGATCGTCTCCGACATTCGCGCTCACGTCGACCATCTCGACATCGCGGTAACGCCCGATCGCGACGCGGCAAATTTCCTGGTGATGCTTGTGCCGAGACGTGACGTCGCCGCAACCATCCGTTCCCGTTATGGAGAACACCAGGCGCGGCAAATCCAACGGGCACTCCGGCCCGAATGCCTGTCGGGCCTTGCCAAGGACAAGAGCTTTCGCATCCGCCGCGCCGAGGCGATCTTGCCGGCCGACATCGAAGAGTTCGGATTCTACGACTGCGCCTATGAAGAATTGTTGCAGGGCCTCGGAATTATCAACGATGACAACACAGTGCCGTGGACGATGTTCAATGACGATGTGCAAATGGGTTTCTTCGATACCTATGACCAGTATTTGGTCAATATTCTCTATGACCCGCGTATCCGGCCCGGAATGACACGGGACGAGGTCGATAAGCTGTTGCCTGAAGTGCTGCCGAAAGTGCGAGCTTGGATCACCAATGCCAACGCCGCCAAACCCGCGGCGCCCGGAGCCGACGCCGCCGCCGGTAGGCCGTAAGATTTAATTTGCGACCATGGACGACAAAATGAACGCGGCTCGGCCTGCGCAGCAAGCCGATATCCTCGCGTGCAGCGTTATCTCAGCGTTTGGGGGCGGATACCTTCGCCGAGGATGAAGAAAATTCGGTGATCGGGAAGTTCGCTTGATTGAACCGCACCGGCTGCCCGGATGAGGCGCTGGTCGTATTGCGATATTTGGAGGGAGCGCTGGTGCCTCCCATCGCTTGCGCGCTACTGGTTACGAATGATCCGAGAGATGCGATTGCGATCGCCGCCGCGATGGCAGTAAAAGCCTTAGACATGAATTCCTCCGTTAAATGGACGCAGCTCTTTTTTGGCTTAACGTCGCTTGCAAATGTTATGATCTGCTGCACTGACTGAGGCAATCAGATTTTTATTGCAAAATTCTTATTGCTCACAATATCAGCATCTAAATTTCTCGATCAATAAACATGCAATGCGGCAAGCGAGAGCTGAAGCCCGGCATTTTGCGCCGCCGCAAACATATCTGGATGAAAGGCCCGCAGCTCAGGCGTTGTTGAGAGTTTTGACGCCGTCAACCGAGCGCAGTGCGAAACGGACGGGGGAATGAGACCGCCGCTCGGAAGACAGAAATTGACAACCTCATGTGAATAGATCGACCTTGCCGAGCCACACGTCCCATGCGGTCTTGGGAGGATTCCCATGACAATCACCAGGGTTGCCTCGGACACGCCAGCCGAGCGTTCCCCCGAACTTAGGGATTTGTCCGCACGCGAGATTGTGCGGCAGATTGCCGGCGGCGAACTGTCGTCGGGCGAAGCCGTCGAGTATTTCGTCGCCCGGCTGAACGCGGTCAACGGCAAGCTTAACGCAGTGACCGTCGACCTGTCCGAAAGCGCTCGCAAGCAGGCCGCCGACGTCGACCGCGCGGTTGCGCTCGGCGAAAAGCTTCCGCCGCTCGCCGGTCTGCCGGTGACTATCAAGGAGTGTTTCGACCTTGCCGGCACCGCCTCCACCTTCGGGCTGAGTACGCGGCGCGACATTTTGGAGACGAAGGACGATCCATACGTCGCGGCTTTGCGTCACGCCGGCGCAATCCCCATCGCTAAAACCAACCTGCCGCAGCTCATGTTCTTCACCGAGACCGGCAACCCGTTATACGGGCAGACCAATAACCCGTGGGACGTGGAGCGATCCTGCGGCGGATCGAGCGGCGGCGAAGCGGCGGTAATCGCCGCCGGCGCGTCTCCGCTTGGTCTCGGCAATGACATCGGCGGCTCCCTGCGTGTCCCAGCGGCATTTTGCGGCATCGCCTCGCTCCGCTCGACCGCCGGCCGGTTTCCCGACCATTGCGCCCACGGTTTGCCCATCGGTCAGCGCGCCATTGTCAGCCAAGTCGGTCCGATGGCGCGATATGTCGAAGATGTCATTATGGGTTTGCGCGTCCTCGACGGAGCACGCGATCCGTATATCGATCCGGGCCCCGCACTCGGTGATCCGACCGCCGTTGATCTCAGCCGGCTGCGTTTTGCCACTTTCGACGATGACGGCGAGTTTCCCGTCGCGCCGGCCGTACGGCGCGCCGTCAACGAAGCTGCTGGATTTCTCACCGCCTCTGGCGCCACGCTAGTCGCGTGGCGGAAACCCGAACTCAGTCGAGCTACCGATCTTCTCTTTGCCGTCCTGTCTGGCGATCGGGCGCAGGCGCTCCGACATCTGCTGCGCGGCAACCGCGTCGACCGGCGCCTTCGTCCCTTGTTATTGGTCGCGGGGATGCCGGCTTGGCTGCGCGGCATTGCCGCCACCCTCCTCGAGGCGCTGGGCCAGCGCCGTATCGCGCGCAACGCGCGGCGATTCGCCTCCGGCGCCGCCGACGACTATTGGCAGACGGTCGAGGCAATGGCCGATTTCCGCGCCGAAATGTTGCGGTCGTTCGAACACGCCGATGGCGGCCCGATCGACCTTGTCCTCTGCCCGGCTTACGCGCTTCCCGCGGTGCGCCACGGCGCCACCGAAATGATGCCCATGCCCGGCGCGTATGTGCCGCTCGTCAACGTCACCGGCTTTCCGGGCGGAGTGGTGCCGGTGACGCGCGTGCGGCCGGATGAAGAGAGCGACCGCGCGTCAAACCGCGATCTGATGGACCGCGTTGCTCGCGAAACCGAACGTGGCAGCACTGGTTTGCCGATCGCAGTTCAGGTCATTGCGCGTCCTTGGCGCGACCACATTGCGCTTGCCGCCATGGCCGCGATCGAGGCCGCCGCGAGGCGACGGTCGGACTATCCGGCGCACCCGCCGCTATGAATAAGGCGCCGTCCGACGCATCCGCCAAAATGCGCAGCCTTCTCGATGCGCAACGGGCGGCATTTCTGCGCGCTGACGCACCCGCGCTGGCGGAGCGCCGGGCTGATCTTGGTAAGCTCGCCGACGCGATTCGGCAAAACGGCGCGCGGCTCGCGGCGGCGATCTCAGCCGATTTCGGCAATCGCTCGCGCTACGAAACCGAGATCGGTGAAATCGTTCCGACGCTGTCGGCGATCCGTCATGCGCGCCGCCAACTTCGCGGCTGGATGCGGCCAAAGCGCGTGGCGGTCGGCTTCGAACTTTTGCCCGGGCGGGCGCGTATCCTCTATCAGCCGCTCGGCGTTGTCGGCATCATCAGCCCGTGGAACTACCCGTTTAACCTCGCTATTGTGCCGCTCGTTGCGGCTTTGTCGGCCGGCAACCGCGTGATGCTCAAACCATCCGAGCTCGCTCCGCGCACGGCGGATTTTTTGGCCGATTTTCTCGCCGCATTATTCCCGGCGGAGCAAGTTGCGACTGTTTTGGGCGGTCCCGAGACCGGGCAAGCGTTTGCCCGGCTTCCATTCGATCATCTCCTCTATACCGGCTCGACCGCCGTCGGCCGTCTGATCATGCAGGCGGCGGCCGAGAATTTAACGCCGGTGACGCTCGAACTGGGCGGCAAGTCGCCGTGCATTCTCGCCGAGGACGCGGCCTTGCCCGGCGCGGTCGAGAGCATCGTCTACGGCAAGCTTCTCAATGGCGGCCAGACCTGCATCGCGCCCGACTACGTGCTGCTGCCGGAACAAAACCTCGATAAGTTCATCAAGCTGACCGTCGATACGATCGCGAAATTCTATCCGGCGCTCGCTGCCAATGAGGATTACAGTTCAATCATTGCCGAACGGCACTATCGCCGCCTGACCAAATACGTCGCCGAAGCCAAGACCAGTGGCGCGCGCGTCGTTGAGGTTAATCCTGTAAGGGAAACGTTTCCCGCTGCGACACGCAAACTGCCGCCGACGCTGATCGTCGACCCGAGCGACGATCTTGCGGTCATGCGCGAAGAGATTTTTGGTCCATTATTGCCGATCAAGACCTATCGCCGGCTCGACGACGCGATTGACTACATCAACGGGCGCCCGCGCCCGTTAGCGCTCTATTATTTTGGCACCGACCGAAACAAGCGCGACGAAGTCATACGCCGAACGCTGTCGGGGGGCGTTTCCATCAACGCAACGTTATTTCATTTTGCAGTCGAAAACCTTCCGTTCGGCGGCGTCGGCGCCTCGGGTATCGGTGCATATCACGGTGAGTTCGGTTTCCAGACGTTCTCGCACCGCAGGGCCGTGTTTCTGCAAAGCCGCCTCAACGGCGCGTGGCTTCTTTATCCGCCCTTTGGGCGCTTGACCGACCTGGCGGTGAGACTTCTAAGTCGCCGTTGAAGCTCCCACTGCAGCCGATTTTGCTCGTCGCCATCAACCCGCCTTTGCGTCTTGCGGTACCTTGTAGCCGGCCTGGACGCGCTGTTCGACCGGCTTCTCGGCGCGCGTCAGGTTATAAGCGCTGGTCACCAGCGCCATATGCGAAAACGCCTGCGGAAAGTTGCCGACCAGGCGCTGTACGCGCGGATCGTATTCTTCGCTCAACAAGCCGACATCGTTGCGCAAGGCAATAAGCTTGCGGAAAAGCCGCTCAGCGTCCGCGACACGACCTTGCAAAATGCACACGTCGACGAGCCAAAAGCTGCAGGCCAGAAACGCTCCCTCGCCCGGCGGCAGTCCATCATCCGTTTCCTGCGTATCGTAACGCATCACAAAGCCGTCGCGTAGCAAGCGCCGCTCGATCGCTGCGACGGTGGCTTTCACCCGCGGATCGGTTACTGGCAGGAACCCTACGGTGGGCAACAACAGCAAGCTCGCGTCGAGCTGCTTGGAGCCGAACGACTGCACAAAAGTACCAAGCTCCGGGTCGAAGCCTTTGGCGCACACCTCATCGCAAATTTGCTCGCGCAACTTGCGCCAATCATCGATCGGCCCCGGCAAGCCGAACGTTTCCGCGCTCTTGATCGATCGATCGAAAGCAACCCAGGCCATGACTTTGGAATGAACGAAGTGGCGGGGCGTGCCGCGCACCTCCCAGATCCCCTCGTCGGGTTCATTCCAGATGTCCTGCAGGTGCTCGAGAAATTTCAGCTGGACATCCCACCCCGATTCGTTAGTCGACAATCCGCTGCGGCGCGCCTGATGGTGCACATCCATGATTTCGCCGAATACGTCGAGCTGCAATTGGCTGTGCGCGGCATTGCCGATCCGCACCGGCGCCGAATTCTCGTAACCGGGCAGCCGCGGTGCCGTCCATTCGGTCAGCCGGCGCTCGCCGGCGATGCCGTACATGATCTGCAACTGGTCCGGACTTCCGGCAACCGCGCGCAAAAGCCAGTCGCGCCACGCCTGCGCCTCCTCATAATAGCCGGCATGCATGGCCCCGAGCAGAACCAGGGTGGCGTCGCGCAGCCAGCAGAACCGATAATCCCAATTGCGTTCGCCGCCCAAAAGCTCCGGTAGCGAGGTGGTAGGTGCGGCGACCATCCCGCCGGTGGGCGCATAGGTCAGCGCCTTAAGCGTGATCAGCGACCGCCGCACCGCGTCCGACCATTGCCCGGCGGGCCGGCATTTCGCCGACCATTCGCGCCAGAACGTTTCCGTTTCATGCAACGCCCGTGTCGCATCGAACGGCGCATCCAGCGGGCGATGCGAGGGCAGATAGGTCAGCACAAAGGGAATAGTGTCGTCCTTGTTGATGCTGAACTCGCCCACCGTGGTCATGTCCTTGCCGCGCAGATGCACAGGCGTGCGCAGAATCACCATGTCCGGTCCGGCAATGGCGCGCAGCGCGCCGTCTTCGAGACGGGTGACCCAAGGCACGACGGCGCCATAACCGAAGCGCAGAATAAGTTCGGTGCACATCGCCACGGTGCCGCGGGTGCCGACCACCAAGCGGACGATACTCGAACGGTGCAGCCCGATCGGCATGAAATCAATGAGTGTTACCGCCCCGTCCGCGGTTTCGAATTGAGTTTCCAATATCAGGGTATCGGTGCGATAACGCCTAGTGATTTGCGCTGCGGCGCGCGGAGCAATTAACCAGCGGCCGTGCTCCGGCGAGCCGAGCAGCGCGGCGAAGCACGCTTCGGAATCGAAGCGGGGGCAGCAGAACCAGTCGATCGAGCCGTCGCGCGAGACCAGCGCGGCAGTTCGACAATCGCCGATGATCGCGTAATCTTCGATGCGCGCGGCCATGCGTCAGGAAAAATCGATGACGACTTTAATGTCACCCTGAAGACGTTCGAGGGATTTCGTCCACTGCTCGACCGGCTCCCGGCGCGTGATCAGCCGCTCGAGCCAGTCCTTATCCGCTCGCGCCAGCGCTTCGCCGGCCATTTTATAATGCGCGCGGTTGGCGTTGACCGTGCCGAAGACCGTTTCGTTGTCCAGAACCATGTTGCGATTGAGCAAACCGATGTCGACATCGAAGTCGTGGCCCGGCGCCGTCACGCCGACAAGGCAGACAATGCCGCTTGCCGAAGTAGTACCCAGCACGTCGCGCACGACGCTCGGTGCCCCGCTGCACTCCATGACAATGTCGGGCTCGAAGCCGTTCAGTTCCGTCAGGCTTTCGGCGTGATAGATCGCGCCAAGCGAGTCGAGGAGCCGCCGTTTCAGCAAATTTTCCCGACGATCCAGTACGTGAACTTCGAGCCCGCGCTGGCAGCCCATCAGCGCGGCCAGCAGGCCGACCGGACCCGCGCCGGTAATCAGAAGCGTTCTCGGCTGCCAGGAGCGGGCGCGTCGGCCGATGCGTTCGGTATGGTCCCAGGCCTTGGCGATGACGCTTGTCGGCTCCAGCAGTACTGCGGCGGAGCCAAGCGCCGGATCCACTTTGATGAGAAATTCCGGTTCGACGCGGAAATAGTCCGAGCCAAAGCCATTGCGCTCCTTGATGCCGCGCTCGGTGTAGCGGCCATTGCGGCACATGTCCCATTCGCCGACCGCGCAAGCCTGACACGGGACGGGATCCGGCCGGCGCACGATGCCGACGACGAGGTCGCCGACCTCGACACCACAGCCGGCCGGCGCCTCTTGCACCCTGCCGAGGGACTCGTGGCCGATCACCAGACGCTGCGCGCCGTGCGGCGCCCAGCCGTAATGGCCAGATACGATTTCACGATCCGTCCCGCAGACCCCGAGCGCCAACGTGCGTACCAGCACCGCACCGTCGGACAGCGGCGGTTCGGGAATGTCATCCACTCGCGCGGAATTGGCCGTGCCAGGTGCAACGGTGAGAGCGCGCATTATGATTCGACCAACGATGAAAAAACGGCCGTTTGCAGCGGCCGGCCGTGTACGCCAGCCCCGCAACCGCTAAACGCCCAGCCGCATAAAAGTTCCGTGTCCCGGAACAGGCCGCCCGGCCAAAGTGTTTCCGCCGAAAGGTTAACACGCAGAGGTGCTTCCTATGCCGGCCATCGGACGCCGTCGCTGGGCGATTGCCGAGGGATACATACCTTCGGAGAGCTCGTTTTCCGATCATGCGCTGATCAGCCACGAGACTGCTTGCATTCTCAATACCGGCGACAAAGAAGCGCAGGTCACCATCACCGTGTTTTTCGCCGATCGCGAGCCCGTCGGCCCGTTCCGGGTGACCGTCGCTCCGCGGCGCACGCTGCATCTGCGCTTCAACGACCTCAAGGAACCCGCCTCCATTCCGCGCGACACTGATTATTCGTCGGTGTTCGAATCCGACGTGCCGGTCATTGTGCAACATACGCGCCTCGATTCTCGCCACGCTGAGATCAGCTTGATGACGACGACCGCGTACGCTGAAAGCTGAAATTTTTCCCGCTGAAACTTGAGCGGAAGCTAGGCGGCCCCTTGTCGCCGCGGCGCCTTGACCTTTACCGAATGAATTTGTTCGCGCCCAGCGTCTTTTGCCGCTTGCTGCAGCGTGTGACGGATCTCGTCGCGCTTTTCGTGGATCGAGGCAATGGCCAGACCCGTTGCCACGCCAAGCCCCACTAGCGCCGCCTCCGAGAGCTGAAGGCTTGCCTCAATGGTTTCCGGCACCGCGTCGGTAGCGCCGAGCCCGTACAAATGCCGCGCGTGACCTTCGTCGCGGGCGCGCGATACAATGAGAATATCGGGGCGAATTGCGCGGACGTGCTCGACGATTTCGTCGATGACCGTTGCGGTATGGATGGTGATGATGACGCCGACGGCATTAAGCAGACCGCATGTCTCCAGAAAACGCGGATCGGCCGCGTTGCCGTAAAAGACATCGTGACCCTCGCGGCGGTCGCGCGTGACAGTGGCAGCATCCGAATCGGCGGCAATGTAGGGAATGCCGTGCTGGCGCAAAAGCGCGCACACGACTTTGCCAACACGACCGTAGCCCACCACGATCGCGTGGCGCTGCCCGCCCGCGGGACGAGCGGTGAGTTCAGCATCAAGGGCTTTACCCGCCGCTAATCGCGCCGCGACCAACCGCGCGCCGACGGACAGAAGCGGCGTAAGCGCCATAGTGACCGACGTGATGGTTAGCACGAGGCTCGCTAGGCGCGCCTCGACTAATCCGACGGCAGCCGCCGTGCCGATGCCGACAAAGGCGAACTCGCCGCCCGGCCCGAGCAATAAGCCGATCTCGGCGGCAACCGGCCACGACAGGCGGAACAACTTGCCCAGACCGATTAGCAGCGCGGCTTTCAAGGTAATCAATCCGACAACGCCGCCGAGGAGCAGAACCGGCTCGCGCAACACTTCGCGGAAATCCACACTCATTCCGACGGTGAAGAAGAAGATGCCCAGCAAGAGTCCCTTGAACGGTCCGACCGTCGCCTCGATGGCCTTGCGATATTCGGTTTCGGCCAACAATAATCCGGCGACGAAGGCACCAAGCGCCATGGACAAACCGGCCTGTTCGGCGATCACGCCGGCGCCAATGATGACGAACAAGACGGCGGCAACAAAAAGCTCGCTCGTACGCGCAGTCGCAACCAACCGGAACAGCGGGCGCAGAAAGAAGCGGCCGAATATCGCAATGACCGTAATCGCCGTCACCGCCTGCAAGAGCGCACTGGCCAAGCTCGCGAATACGGATTGCCCCGACTGCGTCGCCAGAATTGAAACGAAAAGCAGAATCGGAA
>Ga0187784_10002891_pt1 | contig 13825 bp, 12 predicted proteins | sample 1015_SJ02_MP15_2_FD_132964 | JGI IMG/M metagenome (GOLD analysis project Ga0187784, IMG submission 132964) | Tropical peat soil microbial communities from peatlands in Department of Meta, Colombia - 1015_SJ02_MP15_20_MG | ecosystem: Environmental > Terrestrial > Soil > Wetlands > Peat | place...
AGCCGCATCGGGCGGGCAATTACACTGCCAGATCCAGGCACCACACTTGGGCGGCTGAGATTCGGATTCGTCTCCTGCTCGAATTACGAGCACGGTTATTTCTCCGCGTACCGCCATCTCGCCGACGAAAATCCGGATTTCGTACTGTTCCTTGGCGACTACATTTACGAGTACATCGAAGAGCGGCGGCCGACTGTACGCCGGCACTCGGACGGCATCGAAGCGTCGACGCTGCCGACTTATCGCAATCGCCATGCCCAATATAAGCTTGATCCCGACCTTCAGGCGCTGCACGCCGCGACGCCGGCATTGGTCACCTGGGACGATCACGAGGTGCAGGACGACTATGCCGATAAGTGGTCGAAGTTTTTCGACGATCCGGCGAACTTTCTTAATCGCCGCGCGGCGGCCTACCGCGCCTTCTACGAGCACATGCCGGTTCGCCCGATCATGTCGCGGCCGGAAGGGCCGGTCATGCGCATCTACGATCGCTTCACCTTCGGCGACCTGATTGAAATCTCAATGATCGACGGGCGGCAATACCGTTCGCGCGAGGCCTGTTACGCGCCGCCCAACAAGGGCGGCACTCATCTCGAATCCAATTCAAGCTGTCCGGAGCGGAACGATCCCGGCAGAACCATGCTCGGCTTCGCCCAGGAGGCCTGGCTTTACTCTAACCTCTCCCGTTCCATAGCGCATTGGAATTTGATCGCGCAGGACGTGCTGATGGCGCAGTTGGGGATCAAACAAAACGACGGCTATGGTTTCTCTACGGATGATTGGGATGGGTATCCAGCCAACCGTTCCCGCCTGCTGCAACGCATTCATGATAGCCAAGCGGCGAATCCCGTCGTGATCGGTGGGGACGCGCACGCTTTTTTCGCCAATGACCTACGGCTCGACTTTGACGATCCGGCGGCGCCGGTCGTGGCTACCGAATTCGTCGGCAGCTCCATCTCGTCTTATGGGCCACCTTACGAACCGATCGCGCGGGCGCTCGTGGACAATCCGCACATTCGTTTCTTCGACAGTCGTCGTCGCGGCTATGTCGCGATCGATCTTGGCCCCGCGCACATGCAGGTCAGCATGCGGGTCGTCGCCGACGCTGCCGATCCCAAAGCAGATATTTCAACCCTGAAAGTGTTCGCGGTTGAAGGCGGCCGACCCGGAGTGGTGGCGGCGTAGGCGAGCGGCGCGGTTTCCAGCCGAGTGGCGCGCGTTCGTTTGCGCCGGATGCTGCGCTTTTCATTTCATGCTGTGTTTCGTCTGCCGCAGGGCCTCGCCGGCGGCCATGGCGGCAGCGACCGCTACATTCAGCGACCGCAATCCCTTGCGCATCGGAATGTGCAAACGCACATTTGCCACCGCATGGACTTCAGGCGGCACGCCGGCTGATTCGCGTCCGAATAAGAGAGTGTCGTCGTCCCGATAGCCAAAATCGATATAGGAGACCGCCCCAGTCGTTGTGAATAACACGAGACGACTGCACTCGTCGCGGCGCCAAGCTTCAAACTCGACCCACGACCGATGCCGTATCAGCGTGACCGCATCGAGGTAATCGAGGCCGGCGCGGCGAAAGGCACGATCAGTCGCCGGAAAGCCCGCCGGCTCGATAATGTGCGCTTCAATCCCGAAGCACGCGCATAGGCGCAAAATGGTTCCGGCGTTTTGCGGGATGTCGGGCTGGTAAAGGGCGATCCGCATGGCATCAACGTGGCCGCGAGCCGACTTGTCGTCCGTTTCGAATTCCGGCTGCGGCGTTTGGCTCACCTCGTTGGCACACTTGCGCTATTGCGTTAAGGGTGCCAATAAAACCCCGCCGGATTGGCCGCATTGGTCTCCCCCAGATCGCATGCGGTCGGGCCAGCCATTGCCGTGCGGGCCTTCCAGGGCGACCGCAGCGTGGTCGGTATGACCGGCAAGACGACGAGGGACTAAGGGTGAGGATTATCTCCGCACCGGGTTGTGGCGGCGCGATTTCCACCGGCCCGTTTTCGCTGCCGCGATCTGGCGAAGCGCCGCCGCTTCTGCCCGCCAACGACAAGGTTCGAGCATGAGCGAACATTCAGTCTCCAGCGAAGATTCGGTCTACAAGCCACAAAGCCCCTTCATGCGCTGGCTGGAACGCAGACTGCCGATCGCCGGCCTCGTGCACTCGTCCTTTATTGTTTATCCGACGCCGCGCAACCTGAATTATTGGTGGACGTTTGGCGGAATTTTAACATTCATGCTCGGAGTGCAAATTGTAACGGGTGTGGTTCTGGCGATGCATTACACGCCGCACGTCGACTTCGCGTTCAATTCCGTCGAATCGATTATGCGCGAGGTCAATTACGGTTGGCTCTTGCGCTATCTGCACGCCAACGGCGCCTCATTCTTCTTTGTCGCCGTCTATGCCCATATGGTGCGCGGCATGTATTACGGTTCGTACAAAGAGCCGCGCGAGGTGTTGTGGATTCTCGGCGTGATCTTGTTTCTGCTCATGGTGATGACCGGCTTCATGGGCTACGTGCTGCCCTGGGGTCAGATGAGCTTTTGGGCTGCAACCGTGATCACCAATCTGTTCTCGGCGATCCCGCTTGTGGGCAACGCGATCGTCACCTGGCTGTGGGGCGGTTTCGCAGTGGGCAATCCGACACTCAACCGCTTTTATTCGCTGCACTATCTCTTGCCGTTTGTCATCGCCGGCGTCGTGGTGCTGCACGTTTGGGCATTGCATATGGTCGGGCAAAATAACCCGGCCGGCGTCGAGCCGAAAACAAAAAAAGATACCGTCGCGTTCACGCCCTACGCGACGATCAAGGATGCTTTTTTCATCGGCGTCTTCTGCCTGTTCTTCGCCTGGTTCATCTTTTATATCCCCAACTATCTAGGGCATTCCGACAACTACATCCCCGCTAATCCCGGGCAAACTCCGACGCACATCGTTCCGGAATGGTATTATTTGCCGTTCTACGCCATTCTGCGCGCGATCCCGAACAAGCTTCTCGGGGTGATTGCGCTTGCCGCCTCTATCGTGCTGCTGGCTTTTTTGCCCTGGCTCGACACCTCGCGGGTGCGCTCAGCCAACTATCGTCCGCTCTACCGACAATTCCTGATCGTCTATTTCCTGGCTGTGATCGGGCTTGGTTATCTTGGCTCGCAACCGCCGGAGGGCGGGTATGTCATCGCCGCGCGCATTCTCACCGCGTATTATTTCGTCTTCCTGCTGATCATTTTGCCGCTGCTCGGACTGTTTGAAAAAACGAAGCCCTTGCCAAACTCGATTTCCGAATCGGTTTTGCGCGACGGCTTGCCGGTCGGCGCCTCGGCGCCCCCGCCGGCGAAAGCTTAGGAGCGCGACCAATGAGCGCCTACCGCGGCATCGCATTCGGCCTTGCGTTCCTCGCCGTCGTTGCGGCTTCCGGCATGCGCGTGGCGCGCGCGCAAGAAGGAGAAGCCCCGCCCGCCCAGCGCTGGTCGTTCGCCGGGCCGTTCGGTCTCTACGATCCGCAGCAGCTGCAGCGCGGATTCAAGATCTATCGCGAGGTTTGCTCGAACTGCCACAGTCTGAAGCTCCTGGCATTTCGAAATTTGGCCGATCCCGGCGGTCTCGGCTTCACCGAAGCGCAAGCCGCGGCGATAGCGGCTACTTTCCAGGTCACCGCGGGCCCCAACGATCAAGGCGAGATGTATCAACGGCCGGGGAAGATTTCGGATTACTTCCCGCCACCGTTTGCCAACGAGCGTGCGGCCCGCAATGCCAACGGGGGAGCATTGCCGCCTGATATGTCCGATCTGGCCAAAGCGCGCACCTACGAGCGCGGTTTCCCCTGGTTTATTTTTGACGCCTTCACCCAATATCAGGAGGAAGGTCCCGATTACATTCACGCCATTCTTAATGGTTACGAGGAGCCACCAGCCGGTTTCACGCTGCCGCCGGGAGCGCAATACAATAGGTATTTTCCGGGTCACGCCATCGGCATGCCAAAACCCTTAAGCGATGGCCAAGTCGAATACACCGACGGCACGCCGACAAGTGTGGATCAGTATGGGCGCGACGTCGCGGCGTTTTTAGCGTGGGCTTCGGAGCCGAAGCTCGATGAGCGCAAGCGGTTGGGTTTCCAGGTATTTGTTTTTCTCATCGTCCTAACCGGATTGCTCTACTTCACCAAGAAAAGGGTCTGGCGCGACGTGCTCCATCATCCGGAACTCCTCGAGCCCCGGCCGCCGACGGAATACCCAAAGAGCTAATTGCTAAAATCTTATGGCGGCTCGGTCCTGATTGGTTGGGCCGGACCTATTCTAAATCGTGGCGCAAGCGCACGGAACCGATTATGATGTGCGGCGTGGGGATATTTATTGCGGCGAACATTTGCGCAGAGGGGCTGGCAGCGATGAGGGTAGTGAAGCGCCTTGTGCTTGTTGGTGCGGCGTTATCCATTTTCGCCGCATCGTTCTCGGCATTGGCTGAAGACCAGAAGAAACCGACAACAGCGCCGGCCGGTCAGATGTCCGGCAAGCCCGGAAAAACAAATACAAAGGACAGCGCGAAGGACCTCGCGTCAAAGGGTCTTGCCGGCAAGGGTGGCGCTGGCTCGGGTGCCGACGTCGGCGGTGGAGTCGGTGGAGCCGTAGGTGACACGATAGGCGGATCGGTCGGCAGTGCGGTAGGCGGCGCACTGGGCGGGTTTATCGGTTCGATCGGCCACTGACGCCGAGCCTTCTTGAGCGGTCAATCTCGTTGTGCTGCGGCGATAGGAGGGTGTTTGCCCCAACCGGACCGGTCCGCGCCGCTACTTACGAAGCCGGCGCGGTTGCCTAAGCCGGTTCGGTCCGCCACAGTAAAATTCGCAGCAAGACGCGCGACGACTGCGGACGAGAGGCTGGCTTGGCGATGGCGACCGATACGCTAGAAAGCGATTTGAAGACTGCAATCCGCAATATTCCCGATTATCCCAAGCCGGGGATCATGTTTCGCGACATAACAACACTTTTGGGCAACGCGCGGAGCTTCCGCCGTGCGGTCGACGAATTGGTGCAACCCTGGGCCGGCAGCAAGATCGACAAAGTTGCCGGCATCGAAGCCCGCGGCTTTATTCTCGGGGGCGCCGTGGCCCACCAAGTTTCCGCGGGCTTCGTGCCGATCCGCAAGAAAGGGAAGTTGCCGTTTAAACGCGTCAGCATCGGATATTCGCTCGAATATGGCATTGACGAAATGGAGATGCATGAGGACGCGGTACTCAAAGGCGAGCGAGTGGTTCTGGTCGACGATCTGGTCGCAACCGGCGGCACCGCGGAAGCCGCATGCAAGCTGTTGAAGCAAATCGGCGCCAATGTCTTGGCCGCGTGCTTCATTATTGATCTACCGGACTTGGGCGGCGCAGAAAAAATCCGGAAGCTCGGCGTTCCGGTACGCACGCTGGTCAGCTTCGAAGGACACTAGCGGGCGGCGCGATGCGTCACTTGCCGCGCGCCGTTTGCATCTAAAAACCTAACCTGCCGATTGGCCTTCGCGCTTGCCGCCGCGGCCAAGCGAGAGATTGACTTTGCCCATGAGCAGCCGCAGTTCCAGATCGCGAAATTCGTTAAAAATCTGGGCGATCCATTCGTGGATTTCCGTCGGCCCGCCTTGGCGCCTCGCCAAGTAAGCGCCGAACGAGAAGCTCGGCCGGTCGATCACGCCGCGAACAATCGCAGATAGGCGCGGAATGCGGATCATGCCGCATTCGGGACCCGTTCCCGGAAAATCCTCCTTGGCGAACATGAGCGATACCGATTCATTATGCACCGGCACGACGGTGACGGGCATCCGGCTTCGCAGCTCGGCATAACTGCGCACCGTCGTTGCCGCCGGATCGGTAACGAACAGTACAATCGGCTCCATGGATAACCGGCGCGCTTCCTGGAGAAAGCCGATCTCGCGCATGACGCCGAAAAAGTGGTCGAACAGGGCGGAGCCGAGATCGATGACTTTGGTACTCGCAGTATCGGCAATCAGACGGTCGAATAATTCCATCTGGCCGCGGGTGCCGGTGATATCGACCGGCCAGACCAGCTTGGGAAATCGCTCGGCGAGCAGCGACTCGCGCGGGTTAAGGTCGTAACCAACGAGCGGACGGCTTCGCGAATAAAGAAATTCGATTAAGAGCCGCGCAAGCAGCGTCTTGCCGATCCGCGGTCGCGGCGAGGCGACAATATATATCGGGGCCGGCTGCATCGTCACAGCAAGCGCATTTCCGCGGTTCCAATATCCCTGCAGCTATAGCCGCCGCCGCCAACGTGCGACAGGCTTACGATCGGCCGGCCACTTGAACTCGCGGCGCCGGCGCCGCAACGGCGCTACTCGTCACGAGTTCGTTGAGTTTAATGCGGTCGTATTCACCCCATACGTTCCCGAGCCAGTGCCGAACGTAGCCGCGCAGTACGAACGAGTAATTAGCGGATTCACCTTTGGGTCCTTTGTTGGCAACAAAGGTGAGGAACGGCACCGAAGCAAGTTCCACCTGCTCGTAGGCCATCTCGTTGAGCTTCGGGATTGTGATCTCGATGGCGTCCTTGAGTTTGCGGAAATACGATGCGTGCGTAGCCTGGTCCCACTCGAAGAAACTCGTGTTGTTGATGAAGTTTTTGACCAGGAAATACTTGCTGTCGACGGCGAAGGCGGCGGTGTCCTCGATCTCGTTCAGCGAGGCGATCGATGACCCCAGGATATGGAAAATAATGAACGTGAGCTGCCCCTTCTTCACGGCATCGAGGAAGCCGATGTCGCGCAGCGCGCGCAGCGTCGGCGACAACAGCCCGGCGCGTACGTCGATGATTGTCACCGACGCATCGGCGCTGGTCAGCGTGTCGAAGATACGCATCTGGTCGGCGACCAAAGTGACGTCGACGATGTCGCAGTTCTCCGGATGAAAACGCTTGAGGGTGCCTTTGGGCGATTCAGTATCGAATGCCCGCGTCGCCAGATGATGCGCCGTGAAGTAGTCGAGCAGCGTCCGGGCAACCGTTGTCTTACCAACGCCCCCCTTATCCGCACCCACCACGATCACCGTCGGCTTTGTCATGACCCATTCCTCACTGGCGGCGCGGCGCCGCGAGTCTTGCCGAGTCGTTCTGCCTCATTCTACCGGATGACTGCGGCCGAATCGGGCGCATCACGCTCACTTCCCGTGCATTTGTTCTACACATCCCGTATGCCGTTTGGAAGCCTACCTTGAGGGTATGTATGTGGACGAATTGGTCTTTCGGCTGAACGTCGCGATGTAAGACTAACCAGTTTTACGCGACCAACCGGCGATTTCTGCGTGGCTTAGGCACGGTTGGCGTCATGTGGGCCCCATGGCCCCGACCCTTCCGAGGAAGCGTCGCTTTCCACAGGCGATCCGTGGTCGGTTCCCCGCTGAGGCGGATTCCATGGACCGCTTTGCACCGGCGAACCCCAGGGTCCGGTTTCGGCCGAATCATTTGCGCTCCCTTCGCTTTCCGGCGACGGTAGCGCAATTGGACCGGGATCGTGGCCGCCGGCAAATTTGACCAAGGCCGCGACGCGGGTGTCAACCGAGGGATGGGTATCGAACAGCTCGCCAAAACCTTCACGCGGATTGTCGATGCACATTTCCATGACTGCCGATGTGGCTCCCGGCAATTCGCCGCGGCCTTCGATTTTTCGCAACGCCGAAATCATGGCGTCGGGATTTTTGGTCAACTCCACCGACCCGGCATCGGCAAGCAGTTCACGCGATCGCGACAAGGCAAGTCGAATGACGAAAGAAAGAATGTATGCGACCACAATGAGGGCAATGGCGAACAATATCGCTAATCCGGCGCCGCTGCTGCGGCGTTCGCCGGATGATCGGGGACCGCGGAATCCGCCATAAAACCAGAGCCGGAAGAACAATTCGGCAAAAAACGAAATAGCGCCGGCGATGACAACAGCGATGACCATCATCCGCACATCGCCGTTGCGGATGTGGGTCAGCTCGTGACCGAGTACCGATTCGATTTCGGCGTCGTCGAGCAGATCCAATAGGCTAGAGGTGACGGTGATTGAATATTGTTTTTCATTCATGCCGGTCGCAAACGCGTTGAGCGCCTCGCTGTCCATCACCTTAAGCTTCGGCATGGGGATACCGCGCGAGATGCAAAGATTCTCGAGGAGATTATAGAGCCGCGGCTGTTGGATACGGGTGACTTCGCGCCCCCCGGTGATCGCGTCGATCATACTCTGATGAAAATAGTATGCCACGACCACCCACAGCGCGGTGCCCAATGTGGCTAGCGGCGCGGCGGCGATCATATCCCTCCAAGCCAAACGCGTCAGGACGTCGATATCGGCGTTGACGGAGAGCGCTTCCGCGGTCAGCGCGCCCGCGTAGACAAGAAGGTAGACAAGGAAGAAGAGACCAGCCAGGAGCGCAATCGAACGGCGACGGTTCGATTGAATATGGCTGTAGAGACCGTATGCAGCCATCGGGAAATTTTCCAGTTGCGCCGACGAAACGCCCGCGTTTCCTAGAACTTAACCTGCGGCGCCTCGCCAATGGTCTTGCGCTCGTCGCCGAGATCGAAAAATTCTTTCGGGGCGAAGCCGAGTGCGGATGCAAACAGGGCGGCGGGGAACCTCTGCATGGCGGTATTGTATTCCTGCACCGCATTGTTGAAGAACCGCCGGGACGCCGCGATCTTATTCTCAAGGTCGGCCAGCTCTGCTTGGAGCTGCTGAAAGTTGGCGTTGGCTTTCAAATCTGGATAGGCTTCGGATAGTGCGAAAAGCTGGCGCAGCGCTCCCGATAACATATTCTCGGCCGCCGCCTGCTGCGCCGGTCCTTGCGCCGCAACAGCAACATTGCGTGCTTTCACCACTTCGTCGAGGGTGCCGCGTTCGTGGGCGGCATACCCTTTCACGGTCTCGACCAGATTTGGAATGAGGTCATGCCGCTGGCGCAGCTGCACGTCGATATCGGCAAAGGCTTCGTTGACCCGTTGCCGCATGGCCACAAGTCCGTTGTAGATAGTAATGGCCCACAAGACGAATACGACGATCACGGCAAGGACAATCAGCGTCGAGGTGCTCATCTGCAAAGTCTCCGGCGGAGAGGTGGTGATCGAAGCGAGCCTCTCTGCGCTCTAGATATGACGAATCGTTGAAGCCGTTAAGGTTAGCCGGCGATGCATATCGCCCCGCCGCGGCTTCTCATTTAGGGAATCGGGCGTCGACAAAGAAGGGCCAGCACAGTGCCGGACCGTCATCTCCGCCCGCTTTCCACAGCCTCTGCCGAGGCGAGCAACGTCTTGGGCGGAGTGTCCCCATTTGATGCGCCAGAAAGGCGTTTGGTCCGCGATCATGGCGAAGATTCCGGCTGGATCGCAGCCGCGGATGGCGACCAATTCGAGCGCGACGTCGCCGCAATCGAACGGGCGACCGCTATCTTGCGCCGGGCCGAACCAGCGCTGCAATCATGGGCAGAGCCGCCGGCGACCCCTAGTACCCCGCGCCCACTATGGCTGCTCATCGGCATGCTCTGGGTCTCCACCGCACTCGTTGCCCTGAGTGCGGTGTTCGCGATTTATGTCCTGGTCGGCTAGTGGAACGGATTTGACATTCGCTACCCACCGGGCCGCAAACTCGTGAAGCGAATGTCAAATCCGAAGCTTCACTAGCAGTTATATTTGCTAGTTGTCCTTTGATTCTAACATTCGCACGATAACCTGCTGAACCGGGTGGGAATGTTAGAATCGGACCACTAGCGCAAAGCTGCTGGCTCCGCGACTCAATAAGCGTTGCGATAAGCGGCTCGCGAGAGCAGCGTGCGGACCATGATCCGCAGGTCAAGCCACATCGACCAATTGTCAATGTAGGCGAGGTCGTATTGGATGCGGGTGCGCATTTTTTCGTCAGTGTCGGTTTCGCCGCGACAGCCGTGAATTTGCGCCCAACCGGTGATGCCCGGTTTGACGTTGTGCCGACGCGCATAGAGCAAAATGCGCTGCTGATATTCGTGGTCGAGCGGCAACGGGTGCGGCCGCGGTCCGACCAACGACATATCGCCGGTGAGCACGTTGAAGAGCTGTGGTATCTCGTCGACGTTCCAGCGCCGCAAGAAGCCACCGATCCGGGTGATGCGCCGATCCCCGCGAGTCGCCTGCCGGCTGCCGTCGTCGACACTGTGCATGGTGCGAAACTTGATGATGTGGAATGGCCGCTGATTGAAGCCGTAGCGGCGCTGGGCGAAGAAGATCGGCCCGCGGCTATCGATGCGAATTAGAACGGCAACGGCCAGAAGGAGCGGGGTTGCCGCAATCAGCGCCGTCGCCGCAACGGCAAGGTCGAACATTCGCTTTTGCATGATCTCGAACCGCGAAAGCGGCCGGCGCGTGATCTGCAGGCTGGCGACCGGTCCGAGTGCCGATAATTTGACCTCGTCAAACTTGTGCAAGACCTGCTCCGGCCCGAGGTGGATCTCAACCGGAAGCTCAAGAAAGGTGTCGGCACAGCGTTCTATCATCGCGGTCGCCGACCAGGGGAGCAGCACAAAGACCGCGTCCGGTGCGAGGCTACGGACGCTGGCGACGGCCGCCGTGAGATCGCGGTCAAGGCTTTCCCGCCGCGCTTCGCCAGACGCCGCCGCCATGATGGGGGTGAGAAATCGGCAGCCTACGATGTCGATGCCGATCGTCCACGGTTCGTAGCGGTTAATGAAAGCTCCGATGTCCGCACCGGTGCCGATCAGAAAAATGCGTTGCGCCGAGATCAGGCCGGCGGCGCGGGTCAGCGTGCTGATGCGCACGATAACGTAGCGCCAGACGATCAAAGCGGCGAGCGTTGCCACGTAGAAGAGGACAATCCAGCCGCGTGAGTATTCGACGCTGATCTGCGCCAAGAACGCGAGCATGAGCAGGCAAATCAACGTCACGTTCCACAATTGTACGGTGCGGCGGCCATGCAGTTTGAAGGAAAAGAAATTCGGCAGCCGATACTCGCGCCGGAATAGGTTGGAAACAGTAAAGATGCTGGCGGCCAACGTTCCGCCCTGGATGAATGAGGCGACGTCGCCGCTATTGCCGTAAACGATGAGGTGATAGGCAATGCCGGTGAAACACGACATTCCGACAATCAGAGCAAAGTCGCTTACGAAAATCGCTGCCGAAAACGTACCGCGCGACAGCACCGACCACGCCCGCAGCAGACGGCCAGTCTGCAGCTGCGAAGCGAGCGTGTAGCTTTGGTAAGTGTTCATCTGGGCTGCTGGCCGTTGCCATCCGCAAAGTGCCCGCCCGCTGCCCCGAAATGGGACACGGCTTGGAGTCGTCTTCTTCGCACCGCCAGAAACATGCCAGAAGACGTGGGAGACCGGTGCTCGGTGGCGGTTGCGGCGGCGCTTGCGTTAGGCTTAATGCGCCGCTATGCGCCGTTGTGATGCGCTGGAGACAGGATGATGCAGGGAAAGATCGCGCTCGAAGAACATATCGCCATCGAAGAGACCGCCAGCAACTTCGGCACGCCTTTTCCCGATCATGTCTGGAACGAGCTGAAGGGCCGCCTCTTGGATATACACGACCGGCGTCTGGCGCTGATGGACCGTCACGGCATCGAGATGATGGTATTGTCGCTTAATGCTCCTGCCATACAGGGCATTCCAGATCCGGCACGGGCCAACGAAGTTGCGCGGAAAGCCAATGATCACCTCGCCGAACAGGTGCACAAGCGGCCGGATCGTTTCCAAGGGCTCGCCGCGCTACCGATGCAGGACCCGGCGCTCGCCATTCGCGAGCTGGAGCGTTGCGTAAAAGACTTTGGTTTTCGCGGTGCATTGGTGAACGGATTTTCACAGTTGGAAGGTGACAAGACGCTCTATTATGACCTGCCGCAATACCGTCCGTTCTGGGCGACGGTGGAACGGCTGGACGTGCCGTTTTATCTGCATCCGCGTAATCCGCTGCCGCGCGACGCTCAGATTTATGACGGGCATCCGTGGTTGCTCGGCCCCATCTGGGCTTTTGGCCAGGAGACGGCGGTGCATGCGTTGCGGCTGATGGGCTCCGGGTTGTTCGACGCGCATCCGCGGCTTTCGATTATTCTTGGGCATCTCGGCGAGAATCTGCCGTACGGTTTGTGGCGCATTGACAATGCCAATGGCTGGGTAGAGGCACGAAACTCTTATCCGGCGAAGAAGCGCATTCGCGATTATTTCGCCGCCAATTTCCACGTCACTACGTCGGGTAATTTCAACAGCCAGTCCTTGTTGGACGCGATGCTGGTGCTTGGAGCCGACCGCATCATGTTCTCGGTCGACTGGCCATTCGAGAATGTCGACCACGCCACCGACTGGTTCGATGCCTGTCCAATCAGCGAAGCCGACCGACTCAAGATCGGCCGCACCAACGCGCGACGGCTATTCAAGTTCGGGGTTGGCTAGCGTCTATTTGGCGCGCGCCAAGCCTGCATCAACTCGCTTCGCGCAGCTTCACCGCGCCTTCGAGATCCACAGAAACGAGCTGGGACACCCCGCGCTCGGCCATGGTGACACCGTATAGCCGGTTCATCCGCGCCATAGTGATCGGATTGTGGGTGATGATGATGAACCGCGTATCGGTCGAGCGGGTCATTTCGTCAAGCAGATCGCAAAACCGCTCCACGTTGTAATCGTCAAGCGGCGCGTCGACCTCGTCGAGCACGCAGATCGGCGCCGGATTGGTAAGGAATACGGCAAAGATAAGCGCCAGTGCCGTAAGCGCCTGTTCGCCGCCGGACAGGAGCGACAGCGTGACCAGTTTTTTCCCTGGCGGCTTGGCCATGATCTCGAGTCCGGCCTCGAGCGGATCGTCGCTCTCAATGAGCTGTAATTCCGCATTGCCGCCGCCGAATAGTTCCACGAACAGCTTCTTGAAATGCTCGTTGACGGTGACAAACGACGTGAGCAGCCGCTCCCGCGCTTCGTGGTTGAGGTTTTGGATACCTTGCCGTAGGCGCCGGATGGCCTCAACAAGGTCGTCCCGTTCGGCGGTGAGCTTGCCGTGCTGGCTCTCAACTTCGCGGAGTTCCTGTTCCGCGAGCAGGTTGACTGAACCAAGGCGCTCGCGCTCGCGGCGTAGCCGGTCAAGTTTCGCTTCGACATCCGCGATCGGCGGCGGGTCACCGCCGCTTTTGATCTCGGCAATTTCGGCAGCTCCGGCCGGCGCGACATCCAAGAGGTCGCGAATCTCATGCTCGATGTCGGCAAGGCGGCGTTTGGCGCCGTCGCAGCGCTCCTCGGCACGCGCCGCTTCGGCGCGGGCTTCCCCGACGGCTTCAAGCGCAACGCGCGCGGCCTTGTCGGCGGCCGCTAGTTCCGTTTCGGCCTCTGCCAAACGGTCAGCGGCGGCTCGGCGCGTGGCTGAAGCGGTCTCGATCTCGCCAATTAAGGCTTGGCGCTGCTTGGCAAACTTCTCGGGGGTGTTGGCGAGTTCTTCCCGCTCGCGCCTTGCCTCTTCAGTGCGTTGGCCCAGCGTGGCGATCTGCGCCGCGGCGCCGTTTTTGCGTTCATTCCAGGCCGTTTTTTCGGCGGCGATGATCTGCAAGCGCTGCGACGCAAGTTCCGACTCGCGGGAAATGGCCTGGGCCTCCACGCGGACCGTGGCTAACGCCTCGCGATCTCGTGCGATCACCTTTTTAACCTGAGCCAGTTTGCCTTCGAGGTGAGTAGCGTCCGCGAGCGCCGCCAGCGCCTTCTCGGTCTCGCGGCGTGCGGCAACAACCTCGTCGCGGCCGGTGACGATGCGCTGCTTCGCCTCGTTGTGGGCAGATATGCGCGCCGCCTGGCGATTAATGTCGCGTTCCGCGGCAGCATGATGTTCGCGTGCCGCG
>Ga0187784_10002892_pt1 | contig 13815 bp, 12 predicted proteins | sample 1015_SJ02_MP15_2_FD_132964 | JGI IMG/M metagenome (GOLD analysis project Ga0187784, IMG submission 132964) | Tropical peat soil microbial communities from peatlands in Department of Meta, Colombia - 1015_SJ02_MP15_20_MG | ecosystem: Environmental > Terrestrial > Soil > Wetlands > Peat | place...
CTCAGAGAGGAATGATCGAAAACGCGAGCCTCACATGGGCCGCCAGCCAGCGGTACCGGCCCTCAGTTAGATCGTCCTCGAATCATTGGCGGCCGGAAACGCACGGCGATAAGTCCGAGAGCCCCGAGAGCCCCGGCCGCCGGCAACGCCGACAACCGTAGTGTCTTTCGAGCGCACAGCGCAGCGTTGTGCGCGATCCAAAAAAGACCGCACAGCGAAGCGTTGTGCGCGATTCAAACAACGTCTCATGACCCACGCCCTGTGCGCCAAATCACCCACAATGCTATTGCAATTCATCTCAACATATATCATAATCTCCATAGGCAATAGGATTATGGCCGCCGTTGAGACCTTAGCTGAACCACAGGTCATTGAACAGGAATACGATAGCACTGTTCGTGCGGATATCGAATCGTTTCGCCGGAGCTCTGCGGATTTCCTCGCGGGACGCCTCACCGACGATGGGTTCCGCCCGCATCGTCTCAGGCGCGGCGTCTACGGACAGCGCCAGCCCGGCGTGCAGATGATCCGCACCAAGGTTCCCGGAGGACTGTTAACCGCAGCCCAAATGCGCCAGCTTGCGCGCATCGCCGACGAGTTCGGCGGAGGCAAAGGCCACCTGACTACGCGTCAGAACATGCAGTTTCATTTTGTCCCGCTCACCCGCGTGCCGGATCTGCTGCACCTGCTCGCCGACGTCCGTCTCACCACGCGCGAGGCCTGCTACAACACGGTGCGCAACGTGACCGCGTGTCCGCTTTCCGGCCTGCACCCGCAAGAGCCTTTCGATGTGCAGCCCTATGCGCGGCGGCTCGCCTTCGCGTTTCTGCACAAGGAGCTGACCGATAATCTTCCGCGGAAATTCAAAGTCGCGTTTTCCGGATGCCCGGACGATTGCATGGCCACCGCGATCAACGATGTGGGTCTGCGGGCGGTCATTCGTGACGGCGAGCGTGGCTTCCGGATGACAGTAGCCGGCGGGCTTGGGCCATTGCCGGTCGAGGCCAGGCTGCTCGACGAATTCGTCCCCGCCGAGCGGATCGTGAATCGCGTGGAGGCCGTCATTCGCGTTTTCAACCGCCACGGAAACCGCAACAACAAGAACAAAGCGCGGCTGAAATTCGTTCTTCGCGAGCGCGGTTTCGATTGGTTGAAAGACGCGATCGATGAGGAATACGCCGATATCCTGGCCAATGGCGGCATTTCGATGCCGGTGCAGGTTCCGGAATGGTTCGGTGGTTTTCAGCCGGTCCCACCACCGCGCGGCAGCGGCGACCTTTTGCCGGTTTTTGAGCCGTCCTCGGAAGCCTATCGAGCCTGGCGCGAAACCAACACGCAGCCGCAAAAACAGGCCGGCTATACCATCGTGACGGTGCGAGTTCCACAAGGAAATCTGACCGGCGATCACATGCGAGGCCTTGCGGATCTGTCCGAGCAGGCAGGCGACGGGTCCTTGCGTTTCACGATGAATCAGAACGTCGTTTTGGCGTACGTCCCGAACGGCGCCGTGAAGCGGGTTTACTCGGCGCTCGGAAGTTTGGGACTCAACGAAACCGGGGCTGACGAAATCCGCGACATCGTTACCTGTCCCGGCGCGTATAGCTGCAATTTGGGAATTACCAAGACGATGGGTCTCGGCGCGGCGCTCGAAACGCTGGTCGCCAAGGAAACCGACTGGGGCGTCCGGAAATTGAAGATCAACGCCAGCGGGTGTCCGAACTCGTGCGGCCAGCATTGGATCGCCGACATCGGATTTTACGGCAATGCGCGCAAGATCGAGGGCAGGGAAGTTCCCTATTATCTGATGCTGCTCGGCGGGACGGACAACCAGTTCGGACTGGCGATCCAGAGCCTGCCGGCGCGGCTTGCTCCCGTCGCCTTAGAACGCGTCCTGAAGCATTTCAAAGCGAATCGCGAGGCGGGCGAATCCTTCCGCGCTTACGTTCTGCGCTACAAGGTGGAGACGTTCCGGAAGCTCACCGCGGATCTCGCTAAGCCGGCGGAATTGTTCCCGGAAATGTATCAGGATTGGGGCGACGAAGTCGACTATTCGCTCGAGTTGGGCCGCGGGGAGTGCGCAGCCTGAAACCCCGCCTTCACAGGGCGCGGCTTTCGATATCGTGAAAGCCCCGCCGTGACGAGTCTGTGTGAAAAGAGCGATTTTTACTCCCGGCATGACTGCCGGGGCTTGCTCAGCCCTGCCAGTGACACAGGGCGCGGAACGGCGGGGCTGTAACTTACCGGCTCTTGCTACTCTTCGCCGTCTGGATTCTCGCCGGGTCGGCGGAGATGTTCGTCGCAGCGGCCATGGCCGGAATGGTCACAGAATTATCGACCAGCTGCGCCATATCCTGCACCGGCAATCCTTCGGCTTCCTTGGCGAAACGGAGCGCGCGGGCGCTGTCGTCGAAGTCGATGCGAATCCAGTCGCCGCCGCGAACCTGATCGGTCGCGATGAGGTTCGACATCGGCTGGACCAACAGGCGTTCGATGGCGCGTTTCAGGTGACGGGCACCGTATTTCATGTCGGTACCTTCTTCCAGCAGGAAATTTTTGCCGGAATCGGACAACGTGAATACGAACGCTCGATCGCATGTCGTGTTGAAAATCCGCTGCTGAACTAAATTTAATTCGATCTCCAGGATCTTCTTCAACTGCTCGGTGCCGAGCGGCTGGAAGGTCACGATCTTGTCGAGCCGGTTCATGAACTCCGGCGTGAATTTGCGGCGGGCGGCTTCGAGGCCGCTGCGGGCGATCTTGCCGGTGGTCTTTTCGTCCATCTCGCCATTGGAGGTCTTCTCGCGGACTTCGCGCACGTTGAAGCCCAGCTTCGGGCTCATGATGTTGCTCATCTCGTTCGCGCCGAGATTGCTGGTCATGAAAATCATGGCGCGCGAAAAATCCACTTTGCGGTTGTCGCCGAGGGTCAGCGTCGCTTTGTCCAGAATCCCCAACAGAAGGTTCCACAGCGAGTCGGAAGCCTTCTCGATCTCGTCGAACAACACGAAGCTCACCTTCATCGAATCGGTGTGATACTGATTGAGCACTTCCTGAGACAGCAGCGGATGCGTTTCGCGATGGCCCAGGTATCCGGGAGGCGAGCCGATCAGTTTTGCGATTTCGTGGCTGTGCTGGAACTCGGCGCAATCGATTTTGATGACGGCGCGCGGATTTTTCAGCAGCGCTTCGGCAGTCGCTTCGACGATTCGGGTTTTTCCTGAACCGGTTGGCCCGAGGAATAGGAAATTCCCTATAGGACGGCCAGGAGCGTTCATCCCGGTCAGATTCATTTGATAAATGTTCACGATCTGCTCGATCGCCTCATCTTGACCGATGATCATGCGTCGCAGATTCGTCTCTAGCGACATGGCGTCGCGTCCAGTCTTTGCCGGATCCAGTGGGATGTTTAGCCGTACCATTTTCTCCACCGCCTTTCTCGGACCTCTCTGGGCCGGCTGCCTTCCGGCCCGCTTCATCAAACTCTCAGGCAACCCAACTGCCATTTCTCTCGATGCTCCCTGATGCCGCTCGATTCGACGGCGTCACCTATCTCTTCGGTAAGGATGGGCGAACTTCTAGGCGACTTATTAGTGTTCGCGCCGGTGTTCGAAGCAGCATGCCAACGATTTCCGCAATATCCTCCGGCCATATTTTCCAATCGCGGCCCTGTTCCGCGCCCGGGCTGAATTCCGTGGCGACACTGCCGGGCATGATGTAACTGACCCGGACATTCCGATACCGCGCATCGAGCATCACCGCCTCACTGAAACCGGTCAGCGCGAACTTCGATGCGTTGTACGCCGCGCCGCCCGGAAAAGCGTTTTTTCCAGCCAGGCTACTAATATTGATGATGTATCCCGCCCCCCTTGATTCAAATCGGGACAGGGCCTCCCGGCAACAATAAAATACTCCCGTGAGATTGGTTTCGATCGTATACAGCCAATCCTGTACCGTCAGTTCCCAAATGGGACGAAACACGCCAACGCCTGCATTGTTGACCAGCACGTCGACACCACCAAACTGCGCGTCTGCAAACTGAAACAGCTCGCCTACATCCGCGTTGCTCCTAACATCGGCTGCTTTGCCGGTGACTTTACCGCCGGTTTCCGATTGCAACTCGGCGACGGCGCGGTCTACGAAATTTTGACTGCGCCCGCAGATGACCACCGAGGCTCCGTCTTCTAAAAGGGTTTTGGCGATGGCGCGTCCGATGCCGCGGGTCCCGCCGGTGACCAGACAGATTTTCCCACTGAGTTTTTCCATGATTTCATCCTACGCGCATCGCGGCGGTCGTCCCCGCTTTCATCATCTGTTCAACCGGCGCAAGTTGTTATCGCTTGCGCAAGCGAGACGGGCGCACCTCGTTCGGCTATGGCGGACATCTTTTTGTTAATCTCGGATAGGAACTACACATTCCCGTATCAAATATTCCCGAAATCTGTAACGAAGGGCTGGATTTTCTCAGATAAGTGCTGTAATATCAATCAAAAGCTTCGCGTTTGGCGTGGTTCCAGACGTGCTATGAAGCGGTTGGGGTCGTGTATTTCTACAACGAGTCGCGCAGATGAAGGAGCTGAAGCAACAACTCGTCAGCGCTCTTCTGGTGATCGTCACCGTTGCGGCGGTGATTGCCGCGGCGATCAATTTTCAACAGCAGAGCCGCTATCATCTGCCCGACGATGGGGTCACCTGGATCGACCAGATCCATGGCGACACCAACCGCGTGGTGGCGGCCTACGTCGCGCCGGGCAGCGCGGGTGAGAAGGCCGGGATTCATACCGGCGACGCGCTGGTTTCTATTGAGGGCGTGCCGATCGAGCACGCCGTCGACGCCACCGAGATCCTGGCGCGGCTGGGTTCCTGGAAAAAGGCCGAGTACAAAATCCTGCACGGCGGCGTCGAGGTTCCGGCCAACGTGATTGTCGCCGAATCCGAGCGCGACTCGACCATTTTTTACCTGTACGCGGTGGGCGCCGTGTACCTGGCGATCGGGTTCTTCGTCTATCTGCGGCGCCGCACCGCATCGCGCTGGCTGCACTTCTTTTTGCTGTGCCTGGCGAGCTTCGTCATGTCGACGTTCCACTACTCGGGCAAGCTGAACACGTTCGACAAGGTCATTTACCTGGGCAACGTGATTGCCGGGTATCTGGCGCCGACCTTGTTCCTGCATTTCTGCCTGGTGTTTCCGGAGCCGCAGAAGTGGGTTCGCAAGCGCGGGATGGTTGCTCTGGCGTATCTGCCCGCGGCGGTGCTGCTGGCGATCCAGTTGGCGGTAGTGGAAGGATGGGTGCGAACGGCCGCGCCGATCATCGAGATGCGCTGGCTGCTCGACCGCGTGTGGCTGACGTTTCTGTGCGCGATGTACGTGGCGGGAGGATTCGTGCTCGGGTTCCAGCGCCGCCACGCGGACGATCCGGTGGTGCGGCGGCAGTTGACCTGGCTGCGCAACGGCGCGCTGGCCGGCATCCTGCCGTTCGCGGTGGTTTACGCGGTGCCGTATCTGCTGGGCGTGGCTCCCAATCACGCCATGAACCTGGCGGTGCTGTCGCTGCCGCTGATTCCGCTGACCTGGGCGTATGCGATTCTGCGCTACCGGTTGATGGACGTCGACATCATTTTCCAGGAAGGCTACGTCTACACGCTCGCTACGCTCGCCGTGCTGGGGATTTTCTACGCGCTGATTTTTTCGGTGCCGCACGCGGGCGAAATGAGCGGAACGGCGATGGTGGCGCTGATGCTGATCGCGGCGTTCATCTTTCAGCCGATCCGCAACTGGGTGCAGGAGCAGCTCGACCGGTATTACTTCTATAAGGACCGCTACGATTACCGGCGCACGCTGATCGAATTCGCGCGCGAGCTGGGATCGCCGACGGATTTAGACGGGATGCTGGAGACCGTCGCGGACCGGCTGATCCGCACTCTGGGGATTCGTCACGTCGCGTTTTTCGTGTGGGACGAAGCCGAGGAAACCTTCCGCCTGGAACTGGCGAGCAATCGGGGCGGCAAGCAAACCGAAAACGTTCCCTACGGCCTCGATTTGAGTTTTCTCAAGCCGAGTTTGGGCAAACCGTACCTGTTTTTCGAGCGCACCCGGCATTCGATCGACGTGGTTTCGCACGAGATGCCGGCTTCGGTCCGGCGGTCGATCGCGGAGCTGGAGCTGACCTATTATCTGCCGTGCTCGGCGCGCGGGCGGACCATCGCGTACCTGGGCGTGAGCCGTACCGACTCCGGGGACTTTCTGTCGAGCGACGATGTGGAATTGCTGGTCACGCTTTCCGGCTACGTCGGCATCGCCATCGACAACGCGATGCTGTACCGTTCGCTTGCGCGCAAGGCGGAGGAATACGAGCGGCTGAAGGAATTTTCGGAAAATATTGTGGAGTCGATCAACGTCGGGATCCTGGCCGCGGACCTGGAAGATCGCGTGGGAAGCTGGAATTCGCAGATCGAAAAACTGACCGGAATTTCGCGCGACCGCGCGGTGGGCTGCCCGTTGCGCGAGCTGCTTCCGGCGGACTTATGCGATCAGTTGGATCAGGCGCGCGCGGATTCCGGAATCCACAACATCTATAAATATCTGCTGGCGGGCGAAGGGCGCGGCGCGACGCTGAACATCGCGGTGGCGCCGCTGGTATCGCGGGATGGCGACCGGATCGGGCGGCTGATCATCTTCGACGATATTACGGATCGCGCCGAGCTCGAGCGGCGCCTGGTGCAGGCCGATAAGCTGAGCTCGATCGGGCTGCTGGCGGCGGGCGTGGCGCATGAAGTGAATACGCCGCTCGCGGTGATTTCCACTTACGCGCAGATGCTCGCGAAACAGATTTCGGGGGACGCGCAGAAGGCGCCGCTGCTCGAAAAAATCGCGCGGCAGACCTTCCGGGCGAGCGAGATCGTCAACTCGCTGCTGAATTTTTCGCGCACCTCGCCGACCGAATTCGTCAGCGTCGATCTGAACAAGACGATTCGCGAGACGGTGACGCTGCTGGAGCACCAGATGGCGAAGGCGTCGGTGGAAATCCGGCTTTCACTCGACCATGATTTGCCGAAAATCAAGGGAAATCCCGGGAAATTGCAGCAGGTATTTCTCAATTTATTCCTGAATGCGCGGGATGCGATGGAAGCGGGCGGGGTGCTGGCGCTCGCCACTTCGGCGCACGAGGGACGCGTCAATGTAACCGTCGCCGACTCGGGCGCGGGCATCGCGCAGGAAAACCTGGCCAAGATTTTCGATCCGTTTTTCACCACCAAAGGGGCGCGCAAAGGCACCGGGCTGGGGCTTTCGGTGAGCTACGGGATCGTGCGGGAGCACGGGGGCGATATCGAGGTCGCCAGCCATCTCGGAGCGGGAACCAGGTTCCATCTCTCGTTCCCCGAGTCGGCGCCGGCGCGCAAAACCGGCCCGGTGCTGGTAGAACCCGTTTCAGCGCCGATGGCGCCGCACATGCCGGCTGCCGCGAATGTACCGGCGAATATCCCGGCGAATGTGCCGGCGGCCGGGCCCGTAAGCGCACCCGCGAGCGCCACGGCCAGCTCGAGGGTGCAGAGCGTGGCGCAATCCGATAGGCTAATGTCTTGATGGCCGATGTAGCCGCACAACCCCCTGCCGACACTTCTCTCGCCGAGCCGCGGCGCGGCCGGATTTTAGTGGTCGACGATGAACCGGATATCCGCGAGAGCCTGGAAGCGCTGCTGGCGCAAGAAAATTACCGGGTCGAGCTCGCCAGCAATGCCGCCGAAGGGCTGAAAAAGTTTGAAACATTTTCCTATGATCTGGTTCTTTTAGACCTGATGATGCCGGACCGCAGCGGCATGGAAGTGCTCGACGACATCCGCGCGCGGGACCAGGAGACGCCGGTGTTTCTGATCACGGCGTACGGCTCGATTCAGGTGGCCGTGGATGCGCTGAAGCGGGGCGCGAGCGATTATTTCCCGAAGCCGTGGGACAACGAAAAACTGCTGATCGAGATCGAGCGCATGATCTCGAAGCGGCGCCTGGAACGCGAAAATCTGGAGCTGAAGCGCGCGCTGAAGCAACGCTACAGTTTTCCGAACATCGTCGGAAAAAGCGAGCGCATGCTCAAGATTCTGGACCTGGTGGCGCAGGTGGCGGCGAGCCGCGCGACCATTCTGATCACGGGCGAAACGGGAACGGGAAAAGAGCTGATCGCCAATGCGATTCACGCGCATTCCTCGCGCGCCGAGCATCCCTTCGTGCCGGTGCACTCGGGATCCGTGCCGCCGGACCTGCTCGAATCGGCGCTGTTCGGGCACGTGAAGGGCGCCTTTACCGGAGCGGTCGCGTCGCGCAAGGGATATTTCGAGATCGCCAATCGAGGGACCATTTTTTTCGACGAGGTCGGAACCATAACGCTGGAGACGCAGACCAAGCTGCTGCGGGTGATTCAGGAACGCGAGTTCATGCCGCTCGGTTCGACCGAAACCATCAAGGTGGACGTCAGGATCGTCGCGGCGACCAATGCGGATTTGAAAAAGCTGGTGGAGGAAGGGAAATTTCGCGAGGATCTGTATTACCGGCTGAACGTGATCAACCTGGCGCTGCCGCCTTTGCGGGACCGCAAAGAGGATATTCCGGCGCTGGTCGAGCATTTTTTCACCAAATATTGCCGGGAAAACGAAAAATTTTGCGATGCAGAGAGCGCTTCGCTGCTCGGTTTCGAGCCCGACGCGATGCAGGTGCTGATGGATCACACCTGGCCGGGCAATGTCCGGGAGCTCGAAAATGTGGTCGAGCGGGCGGTGGTGCTGGCCTCGCAAACCTCGGTGCCCGTGGATGTGTTGCCCGACCATTTGCTCGAAGCGCGGGGCTTGAAGATCCGGCGCGACGAGAGCGGGCGTCTGGCGGCGGATGCCTCGCTGTTTGAAATCGTCGCCGATTACGAGCGGCTCACGATTGTCGAGCAACTGGAAAAGTCCGACTGGAGCCAGACCGCGGCGGCCGAAGCGCTGCGCATTCCTTTGTCGACGCTGAATCAGAAAATCAAGCGGCTGAATATTGAGATTCGGAAGAAATCGGGCGCGTGATCGAGTAAATTCGATGGAGCCAGAGGTCCAAAGGGAGTTCGAAGAGATTCGGGCCATCCTCCGGGAATCGGAGGAGAGGCGCATGAAGTGGGAGGCTTGGTCCCAAGCGGAACATGAACGTGCCATGCGGCGCATGGACCGCATCGATAAGCGCGCCCAGGAATCGGACAGGCGCGCCCGGGAATCGGACAGGCGGTTCGAGAAGCGCATGGCTGAGGCCGACGAGCGCATGAATAAATTCCAGACGCAGCTTCTGGCGACCAAGAGGCTCGTGGAAGCCGGAATGAAGATCGTTATGGGGCTGGCCAAGAGCCATCGCGAGCTCGAAAAATCGCAGAAGGCATTCCTCAATTCGCTGCGGCGCGGGAACGGAAACGGGCATCGGCGCTGATCCGATCGCGGGAAGTTTCGACGCCATCCTGAGCCGATCGGAATGGTTTACTGATCGAGCCTCGTATATCCACCGTTGAAGAAGACCAGCGGACGGCCTTCGCCGATTTCGACGGCGACCGATTCGCCGATCAGGGCGCGATGGTCGCCGGCGTCGATCACGTTGATGGTCGTGCATTCGATGACGCCGAGGACGCCTTCGAGAATCGGCGAACCGGTTACGCCTTCGCGCCAGGGGATGCCGGTGAAGCGGCCTTCGGGCAACTGCGCGAAGCGGATCGACAGGTCTAGCTGCTCTACCCGCAGGATATTTACGGCGAACGATCCGCTGATTTCAAAGTGATGTAACGACGTGCAATCGCGGTCGATGGCGACCATGATCAAAGGCGGCGAGAGCGATAGCGAGCTGAAGGAATTGACGGTCAGGCCGTGCGGAGCGCCGTCGGAGGCGCGTGTGGAGAGCACAGCAACACCGGTGGCAAACAGGCCGCAGGCGCGGCGAAACGCGAAAGAATCCAGGGGGGCACGTGAGATCGCTCTTGACACGGCAATAACCCTAATCCTATCATGGAGTTTCGGGAGGCGGATTTGATCAAACTTGATATCATCAACGAAGTGGTCAACCGGACGGGCATCACAAAGACGAAAGCGGAGATGGCCGTCGAAACCGTCTTTGAAAGTATGAAGCGCGCGCTGGGGCGCGGCGAACGCATCGAACTTCGCGGATTCGGAATCTTCAACGTGAGGCCGCGCAAGACCGGCATCGGGCGCAATCCCCGCACCGGCGCGGAGGTCGCGATTCCTCCCGGCAAAGCGGTTCGGTTCAAGCCGGGCAAGGAGTTGCAGACGCTGCAATAGCGAGGCACGGCGTACGGACCGCGAGGCATGCGCCGCATCACACGCTCGTGTCGACCAACGGTCAACCCACTGATTTCCCCGCCGGTTACTCCGCCAGGCGCTCCGGCTCGGCCATCGACAACGGATTTTTTGACGCGCTGACGTCGGATCGCCCCAGGCATCGATACTGGCTGCACGCGGTACTGCTGCTGTTGACGCTGGGGACGACGACCGTGGTCGGAGCAGGACTCGCCCGCAGTTTCGCCGCCGGGCGGCCGTTCGATTACGACATCACGAGCGGCTACACGCTCGCGGGACATGACCCGGCATCGCTGCTCGATGGGCTGCCGTTTTCCCTCACGCTGCTGCTGATCCTGATGGCGCACGAAATGGGGCATTATCTGGCGGCGCGATATTATCACGTGGATGCGACGCTGCCGTTCTTTCTGCCGGCGCCGACCGTGATTGGAACCTTCGGCGCGTTCATACGGATTCGCTCCGCCATTGTCGCCCGGAAAATTTTGTTCGATATCGGAATCGGGGGACCGCTCGCGGGATTCGCGATGCTGATCCTGCCGATGTGGATCGGCGTGTCGGAGTCGCGCGTGATTCCGGGAATCGGGACGCGCGGGGAGTTGATTTACGGGACTCCGCTGATTCTGCGCCTGTTCGAGCGGGTCATTTTTCCCGGCATTCCGGCCAACGACATTTACCTGGATCCGGTGGCGCGGGCGGCCTGGGTGGGGTTGCTGGCGACGGCGCTGAATCTGCTGCCGATCGGGCAACTGGACGGCGGGCACGTGCTGTACGCGTTTCTGGGCGAGAAGACGCGCATTCTGTCGCGCCTATTCGCGGCGACGCTCGCCGGGTTGGGCGCGATCCAGCTGTTCACTTCGGACTATAAAGCCGGCTATTTGTGGCTGTTCTGGTCGGCCCTTTTGTTCCTGTTCGGGATGCGCCATCCGATGATCGTCGATCCGATCCCGCTGAGCCGCACGCGGCGGTGGCTGGGATTCGTGGCGCTCGTCATTTTCATTTTGTCGTTCACTCCGGCTCCGGTGCGAACCGCTTGAAAATCTCCGCGACCATCATCACCTATAACGAAGAGCGCAATCTGCCGCGCGCGATCGAGAGCCTGCGCTGCGCCGATGAAATCGTGGTGATCGACAGCGGATCGAACGACCGGACGGTGGAGATCGCGGAGAAACTGGGCGCGCGGGTGGTGGAAAGTCCATGGCGGGGATACGCGAACCAGAAGAATTTCGCGGCCGACAACGCGGCGCACGACTGGATTCTGTCGATCGACGCGGACGAATCGCTGAGCGAGGCGCTGGAAGGGGAAATCTGGCAGCTCAAGAAAAACGGCCCGCGGTTCGATGCGTACACGATGCCCAGGATCGCGCAGTATCTGGGCCGGTGGATCCAGCATTCGGGCTGGTATCCGGATCGCAAGGTGCGCTTATACGACCGGACCAAGGCGCGGTGGGTCGGGGATTTCGTGCATGAATCGGTGAAGGTGGAGGGCCGGCTGGGGCACCTGGAATCGAACCTGCTGCATTTCACGTGCAGCTCGCTGTCGGAACATCTGAAGACCATGGACCGGTACACGACGCTGGCGGCGGAGCAACTGCTGGCGACGGGCGAGAGGGTGACGTGGGCCCGGCTGCTGCTCGAACCGCCGTGGACATTTTTCCGCACTTATGTTTTACAGCTCGGGTTTCTGGACGGCGTGGAGGGACTGGCGATCGCGAACATGGCGGCGGTCTATAACTTCGTCAAGTACGCCAAGGCGAGGTTCATGAGTCCGGGGCGGGAATGAAGACGCTGCACGTGGACACGGGGCGCGAGATGGGCGGCGGACAGTGGCAGGCGCTGTACCTGATGGAACGATTGACGGGCGCGGCGTTGCTGGCGCCGGAAGCTTCGCCGCTGATGGCCGAAGCGCGCGCGCGCGGGATCGAGGCGCATCCGCTGTCGGCGGTGGCTTTGGCGCGGATGGCGCGCGAATCGGATCTGGTGCATGCTCACGATGCGCGGGCGCACACTTTGGCGGCGGTTTTGAAAGGCGCGCGCCTGGTAGTCGCGCGGCGCGTGGCATTTCCGGTGAACCGAGGCGTGCTGTCGCGCGTCAAGTATGCCAGGGCGGACCTGTATCTGGCGGTATCACGATGCGTGGCCGCGCAGCTGGAACAAGCGGGGGTCGAGCGAGAGAAAATTCGCGTCGTGTACGACGGGGTTCCGCTGGTTGGTGCGGCTTGTGGCGATCAGATTGTAGCGCTGGGATCGAAGAACGTCGATTTGATCCGGCGGGCGAGCGAAATTGCCGGGGTCGAGGTGCGATTCACAACCAATTTGTGGGACGATCTTTCGAAGGCAAAAATGTTTTTATACGCAAGCGGGGCGGAGGGACTCGGATCCGCAGCGCTGGCCGCGATGTCGGCGGGAGTGCCGGTGATTGCGAGCCGCGTGGGCGGGCTTCCCGAAGCCGTCGAGCATGAGCGCACGGGGATTCTGGCCGAGAATCGTCCCGAGGATTTCGCGGATGCGATCACGCGGTTGTTGCGCGATCCGGAGCTGGCCAGGGAAATGGGAAGACGGGGGCGGGAGCGCGTGGAGCGGATGTTCACGATCGAGGGGATGGTGCGCAACACCGTTGCCGGGTATGACGAGGTGTGCGGATGACGGCCGCGCTGGCCATTCTCGCCGGGTTGCTGATCGGCAGCTTTCTGAACGTCTGCGTTTTCCGGCTGCCGCGCGAGTTGTCGGTGGTGCGGCCGCGATCCTTTTGTCCGGCGTGCGAAAAGATGATCGCGTGGTATGACAACATTCCGGTGGTCAGCTACATCGTGCTGCGCGCGCGATGCCGTCATTGCGGGGAGCGCATTCCGCTGCGGTATCCGGTGGTGGAACTGGCGACGGCGGCGGCGTTTGGGGTGTGCGTCGCGGCGCTCGGCGTGACGCTCGCGGGGCTGAAATACGCGATTTTTTCGGCGATTCTGATCACCTTGATCGCTTCCGACAGCGAAGAAAGAATTTTGCCTGACGAGTTCACCCTGGGAGGCATCGCGATCGGGCTCGGATTTTCGGCGTTCGTGCCGCTCGATCCGGGATTCGCGTATTTGCTGCTGCCGTTTTCGGCCGGCATGCGCTGGAGATCGGTGGGCGAATCGGTGCTGGGCACGGCTGCGGCCCTGTTGCTGTGGCTGGTGGGCTGGGCGTACCAGAAGCTGCGGGATCGCGAAGGGCTCGGATTGGGCGACGTGAAAATGATCGCCATGATCGGCGCGTTTCTGGGATTGAAGCTGACGCTGCTGACGTTGATCGCGGCGTCGCTCGCGGGGTCGATCGGCGGATTGATTTATATTTTCGCCGCCCGAAAAGACATGTCGACGTACGAGCTTCCGTTCGGAAGTTTTCTGGGGATGGCAGCGCTGGGGGTGGCGATGTTCGGGAAAGTGGTGACGGTCTGGTACTCCAGGCTGGGGCGCTGAGGCGCGCGGTCCAGTACCAAATCCCAACCCGCGGCCTATTCGAAAGGCA
>Ga0187784_10002893_pt1 | contig 13814 bp, 18 predicted proteins | sample 1015_SJ02_MP15_2_FD_132964 | JGI IMG/M metagenome (GOLD analysis project Ga0187784, IMG submission 132964) | Tropical peat soil microbial communities from peatlands in Department of Meta, Colombia - 1015_SJ02_MP15_20_MG | ecosystem: Environmental > Terrestrial > Soil > Wetlands > Peat | place...
ACTTCGCGAGATAGCACCCGCGGTGTTCGGGATGCCGGTGCTGGCGCCCAACCCCGCGGAGTACGTCGCACTGGGCGCGGCACGGCAGGCGGCCTGGGCGTTGTGCGGATCGCTCCGACCACCCGCCTGGAAGCCGCCGCCGACCGACGAGTACACGGCCGACCCGGCGCCGGCCGTGCCGGAACGCTATGCCCAAGTGCGCGACCTGACCGAAGGCGCACGGTGTTAACCGCCGATCAGCTCCGCCGCCCGCTCGGCGATCGCATAGACCGTTGCGGCCGTGTTGGCCGACGGGATCGACGGCATGACTGACCCGTCGGCGACCCGCAGGCCGCTAATGCCATGCACCAAAACCGTCTGGGGTACGACGGTTTTGACATGTTGCGCGTCACCGCACCTGGTCAAGATGTCGGGGATCGGCCGGTATTTGGTCCACGGCTTCAGCCTGATGTCGACAATGCTGAAGTCCGGCGGCGGCGCGGCGGCGGCGGATCGCGACATCAGCGATCATTTCATCGTGCAGAGCCCTAACCTTCACCTTTAGCGGCTCAACGTGGCGTCAGCAAGCAATAGCATCTCTGGCGTATAGGAGCATCCGAAATGACGAGCACCCGTGTAGGCAAGCGCACTCCCCGGCCATTACTGTTGGCGACCCGCCTTGTAGTTGTGGTGGTCGCGTTGTTCGGCCCGCTGGAAGCAGCCTCGACCGCTCATGCCGACGCAGCCGATGACAGTCCAAGCCGAGCTGATTAACTTCTTCAACTATGGAGAACTAATCCATTATGACTAGATCGTGCAGAGACTGCGTAACCGGACTGCTACCCGTGCGGCGGCACAACATGTTCCGGGCGTGAACGGCATTAGCTAACAGCACCAATGCGATAACGGCGAACGCTTGCGGGTGTGAAATCCCTGTCGGTGTCGGTTCAACCTGAACAAGTCATACTCCGCGCCGGTCAGGTTACCTTGGGTCGGCCAACAGTGCGCACGCTGCCTTCGGGCACGTCCGCTGGCCCTTGCTGATTGTTCTGTCGTCAGCGCTTAGGGCTCCGATCAGGTAACTACACGCTCAAAACAAAAGCTTTTCCCCAGCTTTCGCTGTTTTTCATATTTCTGCCGCTTTGAACCCGCATACTGGCGGCGTCGTCGACGCCGAGAAGAAAGGAGGCGCATCAAATGCCCTCACCTCGCTGGCTGGCCAGACTGACCATCCCCATTATGGCTGGCGCCGTCCTGGTTATTAGCGCTCCGATTGCGACTGCCGATCCCATCAATGACGCGTACCTCGATCAACTGCGCGGCCTCGGCTTCACTTGGCCGGAGGGCCACGAGGAGGCCATCATCGGGATGGCGCAGCTCATCTGCGACGATCTCGGGTGGGGTTGGACGGGAGACCAGATTGCACAGCACGTCCACGCCAACTTGGACTCGAGAGGCGTTGCACATGGACAGGTCGCATCCATGGTGGACCTCGCACACCGGACCTATTGTCCCAACCAGCGGTGCTGGGCCCCTCACTGCTGAGCGGTCCCGTTGAGCCGCTGGTGAACCTGGCGCTGACGACTTGCCTGGACGCTCTAACACTCAAACGGACGCTTCTTCGCACGTCGCTTCAACCGACGGACAGCCTAAGACGGTGACACGCATCGAATCGACTTCCCAAGCTGAATAGGCCGGTTCGATTCCCGTCATCGGCTCCACGCCTCGCTGGGCAGACGGGACGAACGCCGGTTCGGCTACTGGCCCGCTCAGTTGGTGAGTTTCGGCGGGCCGACTTGCGTCGCACATTGTTTACCTCCAGCTGTTGCATCGAAATAAATCCGGCCGCAATTGATTTCATGACAGCAGACAACAAACGTCCAGCCATTACCCGGCTGGTAGGTTAACCGCCTATGGGTGCCTTGGATGGACGCGTGGCCTTGATCACCGGCGGGGGTCGAGGGCAGGGGCGCGCACATGCGTTGGCCTTGGCCGCCGCGGGAGCCGACATTGTGGCCGCCGATGCTCCCGGTGCGATGACGGACCTGACCTACCCGCTAGGAACCGAGGACGACTTACGGGAGACGGCAAAGCTGGTCGAAGCGCTGGGTCGGCGCTGCTCGCCGCTGACCCTGGACGTACGCGATTCGGCTGCGGTCGGCGCCGCGATCAAGCAGACGGTCGCCGACATGGGCAGCCTTGACATCGTGCTGGCTAACGCCGGGATTGTCAGCACCGGACGACTGGAAGAAGTCACCGACGGGATTTGGCAGCAGCTGGTCGATACCAACCTGACCGGTGTATTTCACACGCTGCGGGCGGCCATACCGGTGATGCGACAGCAGCGGTTCGGCAGGATAGTCGTGACCTCCTCGATGGGAGGCCGGATGGGCATCCCCGAGCTGGCGGCGTACAACGCCACGAAGTGGGGTGTCATCGGCCTCGCAAAGTCGGTTGCCCTGGAGGTCGCCAAAGAGGGCGTCACGGTCAACGTCATCTGCCCGACCACTGTGCAAACGCCGATGGTGCAACCCACTGGAAGTGACGACATCCCAAACGATCTGGTGCGCCGGATGATAAAAGCCAATCCAATACCCCAGCCATGGCTGCAGCCCCAAGACGTCAGTCGCGGAGTGCTGTACCTGGTCACCGACCCCGGGGTCATCACCGGCAGTGTTCTAGAGATCGGCCTGGGCGGCAGCGCCCGCATCCATTGACGCGGGCCTCGCGGTGGCTACAGAACGCGACACGCTCGAGCAGTTCCTGAGCTTGCTTCACCTCTTCATCACCTCGCAGTTGTGCATGTCAGGATGGCTCCGGCCTGAACGGCAGTGAAAAGTCCTGCACAGCAGCAGCATTCGATGCGCTTGAACCCGCAGATCGTCGAGCTAGGGAGCCTCGTGAAGCCGGCGCCTGTCGCCGTTGCTATTCCTTCACGATTACCGGGTCGCCGATGTTGACCGTGTTGAAGTACCACTCAGCGTCCGCGGGACTCAGGCTGATGCAGCCGTGGCTGACATTCTCAAGCCCCATGGAATTGACGGCCCACGGAGCTGAATGCACGAAGATGCCGCGGCGGGTGATACGCACCGCATAATCCACCGGGACCCGGTAACCCGCGGGATCGGTAAGCGGGACGCCGACGCTGCTGGAATCCATGGTCACCGAGCGGTCCTTGGACAGGACCGTGTAGACGCCGACAGGCGTCGGGAACTCCGGCCTACCCATCGAGGCCAGCATCACCCCGTCTTCTCCCCAGTGCGGACGGTGGTGCGGCGCTGGTCGAGGAGGCGGCGGTGCCTCCCCGACTCCGTCGATGCTGACGGTGAACGTGTGGTCTGAGATATCGGCTACGCCTAGGACAGCAGGACCTGTCTTGAAGTCCGTGGACAGTGGGCCCACCGAGAGCGCCACCGTGCGGTGCGCCGGCCAGAATCGGTCGGGAACCCATTGCACGACATCGTTGTCGAGCCATTCGAACTTGCCGGTCATCGCGGGCGCTGATTTGATTTTGATGGCACGCTCAGCCGCTTGCCGGTTGGCGACGGCCGCGCTGAACGTCACCACCACAGGGTGCGCCACACCCACCACGTCGCCCGAGGTTGGTAGAACCGATGCGATGGTGAACCTGGGCGATAGGTTCGCCGCCGCCAGACTTACGCCGGCCGGCTTCGCAATGACGATCGCAGCGATCACAATCACCGCAAAAAGGCACCGCACAACCGCCCGCATGGCCCCGATTCCTTTAAGTTGACACAATTGCATTAGTGATCGTAGAGGTGCTCTGAGAGTGGAAGTGCAAGGGCGCGTTAGCAATTCGATCACGCCTTTGTCACGTTTCAGCTACGGACCGAGACGCCGACCTACCGGCCGGGGCAAGCCGTCGGCCCGGGGTCAGCCCTGACTCAACGATCCGTCGTTACTCGGGAGGGCCTGGCAAGATCGGCTGACCCGGTGCAGGCCCGCCAGTCGGCGTCGTACCACTCGGCGCATCCTTACCTGAAAGGCCACCGGCGCCAGTGAGTAAAGCTCCGCCTGGTGCCGGAGCACCCGGTATCACGGGAGCACCAACCGGCAAACCCACCGGAGCGCCCGCTGGAACCGGCGCAACCACCGGGGCACCCGCTGGCACAGGCGCGGCCGCAGCAGGACCAGCCGCACCGGACAGTGCAGCGCCAGCCGGCGCAGGCGGAATGCATACCGGTGCGACCGGTCCCCCGGCCACTGCCAGTCCCTGGACGCATGGGTAACCGCCCGTTATCAGCGTGGTAGCTGCCGCGTCCGGACTCAACGCTATAGCGGCCCCGCACAGCCCCGCGCCGGCAACTACTTTGATCTTGAATCGATCAAAGGTCGTCATCAACGTCAACTCCTTTTTCGTGCAGCAGAACCGCATAGCCGTACCACAGTCGTATTAGACAGCGACTCAATTCTTAACGGACTTGATCTTGAAAGCCACGCGTGTTGCACAACCGTTTTCAAATGGTGACGTTCTGCCGACGGTGGTCCCCCAAGAAGCACGGTGTCACGCCCGTAGCCTCGACCACACACCAGTGTGCCTCGATCGAACGTGCGAAACTGTTTGTCCTCAAAGGAGTTGCCTGATGTGTGTTCGTAGCGGTCGCTTCATCGTTCCACCAAGTGTCCTACGCCGGCTCGCCGAGGACGAGTCGATCCCGGCGGAGTCGCGACAAGCGATGCGCGATTGTGTCGCGGTCGAGGAAGCATGGCGAAGGCTGCGAGATGCCCACACCGAGGCAATCCAGTCCAGTCTTCTCGCCAGCGGGATCACCACCTTGCAAGTTGCCGGTGTGCTGGCGTCTGTTCCAGCCGTAACGGTCTACGACTGTAAAAACACTCGATCGCTGCCCGGCTCGCCAGTCGCGAATCCCGCTACCAGCAAAGACAGTACGGCGAAACGCGCGTTCGATACAACCCGCGCCGTGGTCGATTTCTACCGGCAATGCTTCGGGCGGAACTCGGTCGACGATGCCGGCATGACGCTGATGTCGTCGATTCACTACGGTGTGCGCTACGACAACGCCTTCTGGAACGGCTCTCAGATGACGTATGGCGACGGGGACGGCCAGGTCTTCACCGACTTCACCAAGTCCGATGACGTTATCGGCCATGAGTTAACCCACGGCGTCACTCAATTCACCGCAGGCCTGGACTACACCGACGAGCCGGGTGCGCTCAACGAGAGTGTCTCCGACGCATTCGGTGCGATGTTTCACCAGTGGCGAAGGAAGCAGACGGTCGTCCAAGCAGACTGGCTCATCGGCGCAGGTGTCCTCGGTCCCTTGGCAATCGCGAAGGGGTACACGTGCCTGCGCAACATGGCTCAACCTGGCTCCCAACACTGCCTGTCGCCGCAACCGTCGCACTACCGCGACTACGTTCCCGGAGGCGACCCGCACGAGAACAGCGGCATCCCGAATCACGCCTTCTACCTCGCGGCGACGACTGTCGGTGGACGATCTTGGGAAAAGGCTGGAAAAGTCTGGTACGCGGCGCTGACCAGTCCTGAAGCTCACCCGTCGACGGGGATGGAAGAGTTCGCCGCGCTTACCCGGGCTGCCGCTAGATCGCTGTTCCCCCGCGACACCAACGTCTATCGTGGGGTGGACGACGCATGGACGCGAGTCGGTATCCCGTCGGCCGACACGTCGGTCTGAGCCGCTGTCGAACGAGGACGATCGAGGCACAGGAATGCAGACTCGCTACATCATTGAGCGACGTGGCGGCTTCGCCGGCCTGAAGGCCAGCGGCAGCATTGATGGTGACGCATTGGATCCTGGCGATCGCCAACTATTGGAACAGCTTCTCGACAGCGAAGAACCATTCGCCGGTGATCACGGCGCTGACCGCTACACCTACCTCGTTACCCGAGAAAATGCACTGGGAAGCACTACGCGCGAGATTCCTGAAAGCGAAATGCCCACTGCGGTGGCAAGCGTTGTCAGGTCCGAGATCTGACCAGACTTTTCACTGAGCAAGCAGATTGACGACACCGGTGAAGACGGTCGGCATCGCCGCCGCAGCCGGCACGATGCGCTGCCGTATGGGCGTGACGCCGCTCGCCTGCAGTAAGCCCGCGGTCAGCATCCGATAGCGACGCGTCATCTGGCGCCATTGGCGGTCGTAGGTGTCCGGGCGTTGTTCGACAACGGCTTTCACCAACAGCTCCGCCGCGCCGAAGGCCAGGCCGAGGCCCTCGCCGGTGAGAGCGTCGACATAGCCCGCAGCATCGCCGACCAGCAGGACCCGTCCCGCCACCCGGCTTGAAACCCGTTGGCGCAGCGGGCCGGCCGCGCGATCCGGCTCGTGCGGCAGACCCTCGATCCGATCCCGCAGAGCGGGAAACTCCGCGAGGTGAGAATCGAATCCGCCACGACGAGACTTCAGCACCGCGACTCCCACGCAGTCGTCGGCTATCGGCGTCACGTACGCCTCGGCATTAGGCGCCCAATGCACCTCGACGAAGTCCGACCACGGCGCGGTGCACACGTGCCGTCGGATGCCCCAACGGCGGGCGCCCGGGCTCGGCCGCTCCAAGCCCAGGGACCGGCGGATCGGCGAATGCAGCCCGTCGGCGGCGGCCAGGTAGCGTGCCCGCCACTGCCCGGCGCGAACACACGTCGCGTCTTGGCTTATCTCATCGATTTCGTCATGGCAGATCCGCACGCCCGCACTGGTAGTAGCGTCGAGAAGCGCGCCGTGTAGCACGGTTCGGCGTACGCCGCGCCCGGCACCGCGGCTGAACAACGCGTCGACGTGCCGGTCGCCGTCCCGGTAGCTGATCCCCCGGAACGGCTTGCCGTGCGGGTACACGCCAAGCCTTTCCAGGTGCCGCAGCGTGTGTGGCATCAGCCCTTCACCGCAGGCCTTGTCGATCGGTCCGCTGCGCCGTTCGACGACAACCACTTCCAAGCCAGCTTTGGCGCCGTGGATTGCGGTGGCCAGTCCGGCCGGGCCACCGCCGACGACGAGGAGATCGATCATGCCAGGCTGGCCAGTGCCGCGTTTTCGACGTGGATTCGCGTCCTCAACAAGACTGCATTGAGAATCGTGAACACCAGCGCCGTGACCCAGGCGGTGTGTACCAGCGGCAGCGCAAAGCCTTCGGTGATCACCGCGACGTAGTTCGGGTGAGGCAGAAAGCGATACGGGCCGCCGGTGACGCGCGCCGCACCCGGTATCACGATCACCCGGGTGTTCCACTGGTAACTCAACGTGCTGATGCACCACCACCGCAGCGCTTGTGCCGCAAGCGCGATCACAAACATCGGCCAACCCAGCGCCGGGATAAACGGGCGGTGCAACAGGAACGCCTCAAGCAGGCATCCCACGAGTAGGCCCGTGTGCAGTGCGACCATCACCGGGTAGTGCCCCGCACCGAACTCGACGCCGCCGTGCCCCAGGCTCACCGACCGATGACGTTCTGCGACAACGACCTCGGCCAGTCGCTCGACGGCGACCGCGCCGATCAACAACAGATACCAGGTCATCAGGACGTCACCGCCAGCGCAGCATCACGAGTTCGGAGCAGAAGCCGGGGCCCATCGCCATCATCAGCCCGGGGCTGCCCGCAACTGGGCGCTTGGCGATGGTGTCACGCAACACGTGCAGCACCGACGCAGACGAGAGATTGCCGACCTCACTGAGTGAGCGCCATGTCAATTCCAATGCGTCGTCGGACAGCCCGAGTGAGTCGACGATCGACTCGATGACCTTGGGGCCGCCGGGATGGCTGACCCAGGTGGGAACATCGGCGATGGTCAAACCATGTGTTGCAAGGAACTTCGTGACGTCATCGGGCAGATACGTCTCGACGACGGTGGCGACGTCCGGAGAAAGGATGAGGCCGAATCCGGTGGAACCGACGTTCCAGCCCATCGTGTTTTGCGAGTCGGGGTACAGATGGCTCCTGGATCCGAGAACGTCCGGGCCCGCGGCGGTCATCTTCTCAGCGCGCCGTGCGCCGACCGAGACCACCGCCGCGGCACCGTCGCCGAACAGAGCCGTGCCGACCAGGCTGGCGATCGAGCGTCCGGCCGCGGGATAGGTCAACGAGCACAGCTCGACGGCAACCAAGACCGCGACATCGTCGGGCGCACCTCGCAGGTAGTCGTTGAGTCGGGCCACCCCTGCAGCGCCCGCGACGCAGCCCAGCCCGAACAGCGGCACCCGCCGCACGTCCGGTCGCAGTCCCAGGCGGGTGGCGATGCGGGCGTCGAGCGACGGGACGGCGATACCGGTAACGGTTGTCGAGAAGATGACGTCGACTTCGTGCGGCTGCAAACCTGCCTCGTCGAGCGCCGCGGTCAGCGCTGCGCACCCGAGTTCCACCGCGTTCTCGATGAAGATGTTGTTCGCGTCGCCAAAGTCGGTCAGCGACACGTACTCCTCGAGAGGCCTTACCAGGTAGCGGCTGTTGACCTTGGAGCTCGCGTGCAGCTTGCGCAGGATGTCCTCACATCCGTCGAAAGCCGGTAACGCGGCGAGCATGTCGGTGATCTCGCTCTGGGCATATCGATGCTCCGGCAATGCGCCCTGCACACTGGCGATGACGCTGCCGGCGGCGTGAACACCAAAATTCTTGCGGCTCAATGACTTTGACACTCTTACTCATCCTTCTCGTGCGTGTTCCTTGCCGGCGTCGTTGCCGCTACTGACATCCCGCGTCGTCCACGTGACCCCTCGACGCGCGGACGGCGCGGCTTTCACCGATCCCGATCCACGTCGGGCCAGTGGCTTGGGCGCCCACCATCGGTGGTAACGCTTTCTGCGAACCCGGGCTTGAAGGCCCGTTCGCCTTTATCACGACTGAAGCCACCGGATGGTTCACTCCGGGCGCTGAGGGGCAAGTGTTTGGATTAATGCCGCCAGCCATAGGGACCGCCTGCCCTGCTCGAAGCTAATATCAACGGCCGATGACTTTTGTCAACGGTCGATGACTTGGAAGATACGCCCGCCCTCGGACCGTGTCAACAGCGGGTGACATATACAGTTTCAGGATGGCCGACACCCGCCCCCGCGATGCCGTCCAGACGCGGGCCGACATCCTGGCCGCCGCGCGCCGTCGATTTGCGGCGGAGGGGTTCGAGCGCACCACGTTGCGCGCTATCGCCGCAGATGTCGGCGTGGACGCGGCGTTGGTCATCCGCTACTTCGGCAGCAAGCAAGACTTGTTCGCGACAGCCACCGAGTTCAGGATTGATTTGCCCGACCTGTCGGGTGCGGATCCAGACGACATCGCGGACATGCTGCTGCCGCGGTATTTCGCGGTATGGGAGGACGACCACACCTTCCTGGCGCTGTTGCGGGCGGCCATGACGAGCCGGGTTGCAGCCGACACCTTGAACCAGACGCTGGCCACTCATGTCGCGCCCACGCTGATGGGTGCCACCCCGGACAACCACATGAAGCGCATCGCGGTGACGGATGCATTCGTGATCGGGCTTGCCGCAACCAGATCCGTTCTCGCCAATCCGCCGGTGGCTAGCCTCAGCCGTGAAGAACTCAGCCGGTGGGCCCGCCCGGTCTTTCGTCAGCTCCTGGTCGGGCCGGCGCCGTCGTGATCATGTCTGCCGGTCAGCAGCACTCCGGAGTCTTCACATGACGTCGGTGCGACCTCGCAACGCCAGCCGAACCCGTGCCGACATCTTGGCCGCAGCACGTCGCCGCTTCGGGGCTGAGGGCTATGAACGCACGACCTTGCGCGCCGTCGCGGCGGACGTCGGCGTGGATGCGGCGTTGGTGATCCGCTACTTCGGCAGCAAGCAGAACCTATTCGCGGCGGCAGCCGATTTCGCGATCGAACTGCCAGATCTGTCGGGTCTTGATCCCGATGACGTCGCGAACGTGTTGTTAGAGCGATTCTTCGCGGTGTGGGAAGAAGACGAGACGTTCGTGGCGCTGTTGCGAGCAGCGATGACGAGCCAACTCGCGGCCGACACCTTACGGCAGGTGTTCGCCGAACAGATCGCGCCCAAGCTGGTCACCGCCACTCCGGACCATCCCGGGCAACGGGCAGGCTTGACCGGCGCCTTCGTCATCGGGCTTGCGATGACCCGCTACGTGCTGGTGAATCCGCCGGTGGCTAACCTGAGCCGCGAGGAGCTCTGCAACTGGGCCGCGCCGGTGATTCGCCAGCTGCTTACCGGGCCGGCAGCACCGGTTGCCTGAAGCAGTCTCAGAAAACCTCGTCCTCTGTGCCCCCAGCGCGCGACCGTTTACCAAAATCACTCGTGGGGGCCGAAGCGAACGGCTGTGGAGGAACGTCGGCGCAGGGTCAACCTTTGCGAGACAGATACCGCGACTAAGCCAGCGTGCACGCCTAGCGGACGTACACTTCCCGGCCGGTGGGGTATCCGCCTCCATGGGTGGTGATGTGGACGTGGTCGTAGTGGCCGTAGCCAGATCCTGATGGCCCACTCGGGGTGTAGTAAGTGCCCCGCCAGATGGCATCTTGCAACGCGAATCGATTCGCGTTCTTGAGCGCGAACGCCACAATCTCGTTTCCAAGCGCTATGCCTTGGGCGCTACTCGGATTCGGGATCATCACGTCGACCGCCAAACCCTCCGGATGCCACCTCAGCGCGTCCGGTCGAACGCCGCCCATGCTCTTGATCTCGGGGAACGCCGCGCTGATGCTGCGCGCGACCAAGATCGTCTTGACCTGCAAGCCACGCTCCGGAGCGACCCCCACGGGCAACAGCTGCGGGACGTATTTTGGAACCACTCGCCATCGTGATGCCCGTGATGCCGACGCCATCTCGCCCGGACCGGAGCTCACGCCAGACAAAGCCCACGACGATGTGGTCGGCGCGGCCGCGGTGACCTGCACCCGGCACGGCGGGGCGTCAGCAACCGAATCGGCGCTACTGACGGGGCGGAGTTGATGGGCACTCCCGCCGAGAGCAAAGAAAACGGCGGCCGGAGCGGCGACTACAGCCGAGACGACAGGTGATTTCCGCCGATCACTGGCTAATCGGTGTCGCCCCACGGCAAGCAGCTTACGGGCAAATCACGGAATAGTCACGATCGGATAACGACCGACCTCGTGACGGGCTGGGGACCCAAGCCCCTGCATGACGCGGGTTGCGGCTCGTATGGTCACGGCACACGACACGCACCGGCGACGTATTCGGCGGTGGTAAGGACGCTAGGAGGTTGCAGGCTCGACCATTACGTTCCGTTGGCCTTCTTCAGCCTGGCTATCTGGCCACCCCACACCGACTGGGAGCCGGCATCACCGACTCGGTAGACCTGAATCATCGACGAGATGCCCACGGCAAGAGCGGCAATCGCGACAACTGTCCGGGTGAGCACTCTGCGCGTGTCCTGTCGACGTTCGCGCACATGCAGAACAAGGATCGCGATCGCGACAACGAGCAACGCGGCCGAGAAGTACGACATCCATTCGCCTCGGGCGGCGTGTTCGCTCAATATCGGGGTCGGGTTGCCCTTCAGGTCGATCAGCCATTCACCCGCGTTGATCGTGATGGGCGTCAGCGCAGCTATGACGGCGGCGAGTATCACCGTAGGCCACACCAAACCGCGCCGTGCTGCCGGCCACAGCGCGCACAGGATCACCAGCAGAGCGGTCAATGGAACCAGGACCACGATGATGTGGACAAATAACACGTGGGCCGGCAGGCCGTTGATTTCGCTCATGGCATTACAGGGTCTCAGATCGACCCGGTGCGCCCCCGTCCATGGGCCAGCCACCAGATAGTGGTGCAAAACGAAGGGCGGCGGCCCGGGGCAGCGGCCGCCGTACGTCGGTCGATATCGCGTCGAGCATCAGGGCGACGTAGCGACGCCAGCCGTCACTGTCCGAATCCATCGTCCACAGCACGCTGTGCAGCATCGCGATCAGACGCGGCAGGTCGTCGGCGACCAGGTCGGCGCGGACGACGCCGGCCTGCTGGCCCCGTCGGGCAAGCTCGCTGAGCGCCTCATACAGCTCGGTCGAGATGTCGGGGGTCAGCGAGCCGGCCCTGCGTGCCGCGGTCAGAAGGTTGTGTTGGCGGGCGCCCAGCGATATCGCCGCGTCAATCAGCTGGGCGAGACCGCGGAGCGGGTCATCGGCGCGCCGTACGGCCTCGATCGTCGGCGTGAGGTCCTCGGCGATGCATTGATCCAGCGCAGCCCGGATCAGGTCGGCCTTGGTCGGAAACCTGCGATAGAGCGTTCGCTCCCCCACGCCTGCGCGGCGGGCGATCGCCTCGATCGACGCCTCGGGGCCCAGCTCGTCGTAGACGTCCCGCGCGGCCCGCAGGATCCGCTCGGCGTTGCGGGCCGCATCGGCTCGCAACGGGCGATCGGAAACCGCAGTCATAGCGACAGCGTAACTGACAGTTGACTGCCAATCAGCCGGGTCCTACGCTCGGGTAATTGGCAGCCAGCTGACAATTATAGGGAAAGGCCCATGACGGCAACAACTTCCGACTTGTGCCCCGAGACGGGGCTTCCAGTCATACCAGCCCAGCGGGCTGCGCACTGCCCGCTCGCACCGCCGCCCGAATTCGCGAGCTGGCGAGACCAGCCCGGGCTGCAACGCGCGATCTACCACGGCGAGCCGGTGTGGGTGGTCAGCCGCTATCAAGACATCCGAGCCGCACTGGTCGATCCGCGGTTGTCCGCGGATACGCTTCCCGACACGCTGAAACCCCAGAGCGGCGACACCACGGCGATCATGTTCGCTCGGACGGACGACCCCGAGCACCATCGGTTGCGACGCATGATGACCAGTGACTTCACCTTCAGGCGTTGCGAAGCGATGCGGCCACAGATTCAGGAACTTGTTGACACATTTCTCGGCGAGATGATCGACGGCGGCGCGCCGGCTGACCTAGTCCGCGAATTCGCGCTGCCGGTGCCGTCATTGGTGATCGCACTGCTGCTTGGCGTGCCGTCCGAAGACCTGGCCGCCTTCCAGCAGTACACCGGAGTTGGCCTGGATACCAAGTCCACCGATGAGGAAAAGACGCAGGCCTTTACTTCGATGTACGGCTACATCGAAGAGTTGGTGCTGCGCAAGGAACGCGACCCCGGCGACGACCTGATCAGCCGACTGGTCACCGAGCAGGTGGCGACCGGCCAGCTCAACCGCGAAACCGCGGCCCTGTCGGGGATGACCATGCTGGTCGCCGGCCACGAGACGACGGCCAACATGATTTCGTTGGGAACCGTTGCGCTGCTTGAGCATCCCGACATCTTCACGCGACTGGGCCAGACCGACGATCACGCGGTCATCGCAAACATCGTCGAGGAGCTCATGCGTTATCTCACCATCGTGCACGGCCAGGTGGATCGGGTGGCGACCGAAGATCTCACCCTCGGCGGTCAGTTGATCCGCGCCGGGGACAAGCTCTTGATGAACCTGCCCGCCGGAAACTGGGACAGCGAATTCGCCGAGAACCCGGAGACTTTCGACATCGAGCGAAACACCCGTGGGCACGTGGGTTTCGGCTACGGTGTGCACCAGTGCATCGGGGCTAACCTGGCCCGAGTCGAAATGCAGGTCGCGTTCGCCACGTTGGCGCGCCGGCTGCCCGGGCTGCAATTGGCGGTAACGCCGGATGAGCTGAAGTTCAAAGACGCCGACATCTATGGCATGAAAGAGTTGCCGGTCCGCTGGTGACCAACGACATGCGGTTCGACGAGCAGGTTGCGGTGATCACCGGCGCCGGTGGTGGCTTAGGCAGGCAGTACGCGCTGCTGCTGGCATCGCGCGGCGCACGCGTCGTCGCCAACGACACCGGCGGTTCGGTGACCGGAACGGGCTCGGACAGCAGCGCTGCGAACGCTGCCGCGGAGGAGAT
>Ga0187784_10002894_pt1 | contig 13812 bp, 12 predicted proteins | sample 1015_SJ02_MP15_2_FD_132964 | JGI IMG/M metagenome (GOLD analysis project Ga0187784, IMG submission 132964) | Tropical peat soil microbial communities from peatlands in Department of Meta, Colombia - 1015_SJ02_MP15_20_MG | ecosystem: Environmental > Terrestrial > Soil > Wetlands > Peat | place...
AGCGTTCCAACAAGCACCCCGGCCGAGATTTTGACCAGTAACATTGACATCGGCTACTAATCCTGTTCATTCGCGCCGATGTATCCCTGCCGCTCCAGATGCAGGAAGATCTCTTGCGCAGCCTCTTCCGGTGTCAGGTCAGTGGTGTCAATCACCACCTCGGCGTCGTTGGGGACCTCGTACGGATCGGAGATACCGGTAAACTGTTGCACCAAGCCCGCACGCGCTTTTGCGTAAAGTCCCTTTCGATCCCTTGCCTCGCAAGTTACGAGCGGGGTCGACAGATAGACGAGGATAAACCCGCCATAGGGCTGGATAAGCGCCCTTGCTTCTTTTCGAATGGCGTCATACGGAGCAATGGGAGCGCAAATGGCAATTCCACCATTCTTGGTGATCTCCGAAGCCACGAACCCAATTCGCCGGATATTGATATCACGATGCTGGCGGGAGAACCCCAACTCGGATGACAGGTGCTTGCGGACGATATCCCCGTCCAGGAGAGAACCGGTCGGCCGCTCATTTCCAGGAATTTAACACGCAGCACATTGGCGAGGGTGGATTTCCCGGAGCTAGGGAGACCGGTGAAGAAAATGGTGAACCCTTGGCGGCGCCGCGGCGGATAGATGCGACGCAATTCACGCAAGACCTCCGGAAAGGTGAACCAGGAAGATATTTCACGTCCTTCGGCCAGACGTTGCCGGAACTCCGTTCCAGAAATATCGAGGGCGCGCGCGCCCTCCGGGACTTCATCCTCGGAGAGATACGTGCCCTGATCCTCCAGGTAAACCATGGTTTGAAAGGGCACCAGGGTTATACCAATCTCCTGCTGATGTCTGCGAAGCAATTCCTGAGCATCGTAAGGCCCATAAAACGGCTTGCCGCTGGAATCGTTGCCAGGTCCAGCGTGGTCACGCCCCACGATAAGATGGCTACAGCCGTGGTTCTTACGAATGATGGCGTGCCAGAGGGCTTCGCGTGGTCCAGCCATGCGCATCGCCAAAGGCAGCAAAGAAAGCATGACGGTATCCTTGGGATACCTCGAAAGAAGCGCTTGGTAACACCTCACTCGGACGTAATACTCGACATCGCCCGGTCGAGTCATGCCGACCGAGGGGTGAATGAGGAGGTTCGCTTCTTCCTTTCTTGCGGCCTTGAGCGTCAGCTCGTAGTGAGCGCGGTGCATTGGATTGCGTGTTTGAAAGGCAATAATGCGGCGCCACCCCAGCCTGATGAATGCCGCCCGAAGTTCCGAGGGTGTCAGGCGCAAAGATCGAAAGTCATAATGCGAAGGCAGTTGAAGGCCCTCGAGGCGCCCTCCCACGTACCAGGCGTGAGATCTGTTGAGCACATAGTCCACGCCGGGATGCTCAGGGTTCGTCGTGCCGTACACTGCTCCGACTTCCAGCATGCGATCTGGTTGCCACACCTCCTCCACATGCAGGGCAGCCAACATGACGCCCTCGGATTCCCTGAGAGCGATAGTGCTGCCCTTCCCGATGGACCTTGCAAACTCTTCCGCTACGTCGAGTACGATGGGGACAGGCCATAGCCGCCCGTCCGCCAACCGCATGCGCGAGCACGTACTTTCGTAGTCCGCGCGCCTCATGAATCCCCGGAGCGGTGAGAAACCACCTGTCAAAAGAAGTTCCAGGTCACAAAGTTGTCGAGGGGTCAAATCCCAGGAAAGCCAGGACTTTGATTCTGCGTGCAGTTGGGCAACCCGGCCAGGGGCCGCAATCAGATTCACTAGTTCGCCGCCGTATGGCGGGTTGAGGCGGTCAGGCATTAGTGTAAAACTCCTTCGTTAACATAGCCTAAAACCCAACCCTGTACGCGCAGGGAGTCTAATCGCCGTAACGAGCGATAGTCAATACAAGAAGTGAATCGGCCAGATTCTTTGGGCGGGAAACAGAGGCGCAATGGGGATTGTCCTAAGGGATTTTCCGCAGCCTGCCAGGTCAGGCCCATCGATTTGCCTCACGATTGCTGCTTAGATTCGTCCTCCGGCTGCGGCACGGCGTCAGGATGATCGAGGATGAAAGTTACGACTTCCTCGAAGACTTCCTTGCCCACGTTCACGGCGCGGTGGACGCGCTCGCTCGGCTCCGACCAATCCACTTCCCCAACCGTGATCTTCCACGGCAGAGTTTCTCCGCCATCGCGGAACTCGATGTTGAGTAGATCGCCACTCAGAACCACCGTCACCCGGTGAAAGGGATCGCGGTGCCAAGGCGTCGCCTCCCCCGGCGCCAAGCGTTGTCGCCGGACTAGGTAATTTCCGCGATGATGCAACACCTGCTGATTTCCCGTCAGTTCCATGACCAATGCAGTTCTTGCTGTGGCTTTGGCCTTTGGGTTTTGCCCTTCGACTTCGCTCACGGTTCGATTTTGCTCACCGTCCCCGAGCGCGGTCGAGGGGAGGACCGTGAGCAACGTCGAACGGCGCTTTGCCTTTTGACTTGTTCTTGGATCTTGCTTGGAAGGATTGGCTCCTCGGCCAGGACTCGAACCTGGAACCCTTCGGTTAACAGCCGAACGCTCTACCATTGAGCTACCGAGGATTACACGATCAACCAAACTCTCTTGCCGTAGAAGAATGCTGGACAAGGGCAGAGAAGGATTCTCGGAACAGTGGAGATGCGGAGGATGGCTTAGGTTTTCTTATCGTCGTCTTTCTTATCCGAGCCGCCCTCCATTCCACCCTTGAGGGCATCCTTGAACTCGCGAATTCCCTTCCCCAATCCCTTTCCGAGCTCCGGCAGCTTTCCCGGTCCAAACAGGATCAAGACAATAATCAAGATAAAAATCAAATGGGTTGGCTGAAACAAACCCTCCATAAAGCATCCTCCTCGCCCGCCCAGCAAATGTCAGCGGCGCGGCAATTAAACCTATTATAGCTCAGGCGGCAACGAAACCCAACCGCGATTTGCGCCCCTTGAAAACCATGTTACCCGGCGTCTTGCCTTCTTCCCGGCACTTTTGATAGTAAAGGGCCAGATAGTTGTTGGCGATGTAATCCTGGCGCGAATACCCCAGTCGGGTTGCGACCGCGTCGATCCATTCCTCCGGCCCTTCAAGCTCGAGGTAATTGCCTATGGGCGTCTCGTCGTACGCTACTTGTGGCAGTCCATGATCTGCTTCATTACCTTCGGCCTGAGGCCGGGCACAAGGCCCGCCCCTACGCGGCGCCTGAGGCAGTGCTTGCAAGTCTGCATAGTCACCTTGGGCATAGGTGGTGCGGTACTTTTCATAAATGAAGACTCGCTTCAACCCCAGGTTCTTCAGAACCTCGCCCAGGAGCGCTCCGTCTTCGACTCGAGTTTCGATTTCGCGCCTGGTCTCGTACCCACGCCGGCGGAGCGACGGTCCCTTAAACGTCAACCAGTTCTCACCGCCGGCGAACCGCAATCGGAGAAGACACTGAGATTGGCGCAGCCGAAGATCCGGGAAGTCGAAAAGGTAATTACTCTCGTAGTGCCGCGCCTTCAAAACCTTGAAACCCAGACGGGACAAGCGTTTTTCCAACTGCCCGCGGTCGCGAGCCGGCAACTTGATTTCGGTTTCGCAGCGGTGCTTCATCCCGAGGCAAAAGGTGTCCTTAGAACTCACGATCCAGCATGAAGTCAGGCAGGGATCGCAGGGCATCCTTGTAAGGCGCGTCCGGGAACGTCTCCAGACAGCGCTTGGCCTTCTGAGCAAATTCCTGGGCCTTTTCTCTGACGGCCTGCAAGGTGTCATACCGGTCGATGAGGTGCAGAATTTCACTGAAACGGTGAGAGTTGAAGCCGCCCTCTTCGAGCACAGACGATACTTTCCGAGCTTCTTCCTGGGTACAGCGTTGCAGGAGATAGATCAGCGGCAACGTGACCTTGCCCTCCCGCAGGTCATTGCCGATCGGCTTGCCTAATATCTCCTCAGAGGAAGTAAAATCGAGTACATCATCTATAAGCTGGAAGGACATGCCCAGATTGTGGCCATAAGCGCCCAACTGGTTTTCCTCCGCCTCGCTCTTTCCAGCCAGGAGCGCACCCAGACGGAGGCAAACGGAAAACAGGCAGGCGGTTTTGCGATAAGTCAACTCGAAGTAAACGTCTTCGGGGACGTCGAGCCTTCTCTGCCAGGTCAGTTGCAGCAACTCGCCCTCCACCATGGTTTGGGTTAAGGCGACGAAGAGGTCCAGGATCCTGAAGCTGCGCTCTGCCAAGGCAATATTAAAGGCCTGCATGTAAAGCCAATCCCCGGCCAGCACACTCAAGTGGTTCCCCCAACGGGAATTGGTGGAAGGTTGTCCCCGGCGTGTGTCCGCCTCGTCAATCACGTCGTCATGAACGAGCGTGGCGGTGTGGATAAGTTCGACCACGGTGGCGAGCCGAATCGCCGCCGGCCCCTCAAAACCACACAGTTTGCAGGAGAGCAGGACCAGGGCCGGCCGCAGTCTCTTTCCCCCGCTGCCGCGCAGGTATTGGGCGATCTCGGTGATGGGCTGGACGCTGGAGATGGTCTGAAGGCGAAACTCCTCTTCCACCTTCTGGAGGTCAGCGCGCACCAAGTCGTAGATTTCTCTGCTGGCCAAGCTATTGACGGCGCCCAAGTGTCAACTCCCCATCGTCCCTTCGGGCTTGAAACACCCACTCAAGTTTTGGAGGGGACAAGAGGTTCAGGTTGCGAACCTAAATAGTCCCACAATTCGCACTTGAAGGGAAGCGCGAAGTTCAGGGGGTTCGTGCTACGGTGTTCGGATAATAATAGGTGAGGATCTCCTGGAAGCCGTATCCCTGCTCGGCCATCCCGGCAGCGCCCAACTGGCAGAGGCCCACGCCATGGCCCTTTCCGCTGCCTTCCACCACAACCGAGTCACCCTGGCGCTGCAAATCGTAGTTGTTGCCGGGTACGGCGTCCCAACCCAGGACGCGGCCGAGTCTCAACCGGCCCCGTTCAGAGTGGCTTACGAGCTCGGCGGCTTCTTTGAGGTCGAGTCGCGCCGACCAATGCGAGGCGTGCCGCAGGCAGTAATTGCAGGGCACGGAGAAAAAGGGGTAGGGTGCGGGCGCAAGACCGATCTCCGCGAGGGTCCGCGTCCTTCCGCCGCAGCTCCCCGTGAACAGAGCCGGGATGGTGGCGCCTTCGTAGAAAAGGACGAGACCGCGTGTGGCTGCGGTAGCCTGGGCGGCGAGGGAATGTGGAGAAGGCGCTTCGCGAAGGAACTGGCAATGCGTGGTGTCGCAGAAATCGAACCGCCCGTGGCGCGAGTGCGATGCCAGATAGTACGAACGCGTGGCCACCGCCTGGGCCTTCAAAGCCTCGAGAGGTGCCCCAGGCACGCTCTCCGCGGCCACCGCTGAGGCGACGGCCGTCTCCAGGTCCATTTCCACCACCGCTTCCAGTTCGTCGATCTGACACTTCACGGCGAGCTTGCCGCGAAAGCGCCGAGTAATTCTGCCAGGGACTGAGATGACGAAATCGGTGGCTCTTCCCATTCGATCTGCGACGTCCGCTTCGGAGACCACGAGGCTCTCATCATTGAATCGAACCCGCACCTGGTTTCCTTCCAGATCCAAGAAGGCTCGGCCGGCATCCGAGAGGACAATCAGGTGCGTGCCGGCGGTGAGAATCAGCGTTTGCGCGGGCAAGGAGGAAATCACCAGGTGCTCGGGATGGAAGAGGCCAAAGACGCCAATCCGCAGCTCCCTGGCGGTAGCCGCGCAGGGGGCGAGCAAAACAAGCGCGAATGCGGATAGGGCAAAATGGGTGCGAATCTGACTCTCCTGTCAGTTTCCCGACCAGCCCTCTGAAGGTGCAAGAAAACCGGGAACCTGTCACGCTGAGCCCTTCGCTTGTCATTCTGAGCGAAGCGAAGAATCTCCGCAGTTCGCTCAGGGTAAACTCCGCGAGGCATCTCAGCAGTTTTTCGCAAGGACTTGAACCAAAAGCAACTGCGGAGATTCTTCGCTTCGCTCAGAATGACAAGCGAAGGGCTCAGGATGACAGCCGGTTGATTTTCTCACACCTTCTCTCCCTGGGGGAGAGGGTGGCCCGCTGTCCCGATGCACTTCGTCGGGAAGCGGGCCGGGCCTTCGCCCGCCGAAGGATGACGGACGCTCAGGGGGCACAGTCCTCTACGCCCCACAGGCGCGTGAGGGGTCATTCTTCTGCGTCCTGCTATTTGCCCTCGACTACGCTGCGCAACAGCCGGCCTCCGACCTCGGCGGCGCGCGCGCCGGGAACGCCGTGCACCCGGACAAGCAACGCCCAGCGCGGCTGGTCGGCCGGGTAGAGCATGAGAACATAGCCGTCGCCTGGCGCCCGGGGTTCGTGGACGCAGGGGGCGGTGCCGGTCTTGGCGAGGGCCGCGAGTCCATGGAGATTGCGGCCGACAGCTTCCGCCGTCCCCAGCCTGGCGCAGAGCGCCATGCCACGCCGCAGCTCGCCGGCGCCCGCGGGTTGGGGCGCGGCGGTGAGAAGGAGGTAAGCGCGCAGCAGTCCCTCAGGTGCAACACGCCAGGCCCCGCCCAGGCCGATCATCTCCGCTGCCTCGAGCGGCGCGTTCCCCGGCGAAAGGCCGTAACGCCGGGCCATCGAGTCCACCTCTTCAGCATGCAACGAGCAGGCGATGTTCATGAAGTAGGCATTACATGAATAGGCTATAGCTGAGCTGATGTCCACCTTTCCATGCCCGCGCGAGAGCCAGCAGCCGTCGGCCGCGCCGTGGCAAATAAAAGCCGGAAAGCGGAAATTGTGCTTCTGACCGTAGGCCAGAGCGAGGAATGGCTTCACGAGAGAGCCGACGGGCACGGGTTCCGATATCCGATCCCAGCGGGAGGCAATCAGGCGCTGCGTGTCGGCCTCGATCAGGATGTACGACACGTCGCTGGAAGGGTAGCGCTCCGCCAGCAGCCGCGCCACGCACTGGTCGTAGAGCGAAGCTGCGGGCAATGAGGAGGCCAGAAGCGCGTAAACCAAAACCAGGTTCAGGCAACGGATCATGGAATTGCCGATTTTCGATTTTCGATTGCCGATTGACAGCATCGTTTTCTTCGCATTGCTTGCAGGGTGCAGTTTAAGAGCGGCCCCGCAACTGACCCCTCACCCGTCCCGCTCCGGCTGATGAAAACGCCGGAGCCGGCCACCCTCTCCCCAGGGGAGAGAAGGTGTGAAAAGATCAACCGGCTGTCATCCTGAGCGAAGCGAAGGATCTCCGCAGTTGCTTTTGGCTCAAGTAAATGCGAAAAACTGCGGAGATCCTTCGCTTCGCTCAGGATGACAGGCCAGCGATTTGTTCACAGCTTCAGAGGGCTGCTCGGTCGCGGGATTGGCGATTTTCGATTGCCGATTGGCGATTGACAGCATCACCTTCTCCCAGGCCTTTCTCCAGGCGCGGATGGCGCCGACATTGGTTTCTGTGTCGGCGCCACCCGGCAATCCGCGCCGCGCCCAGTCCGCTGTATGAGCGACCGGGTGCACACATACAAGGCAACGTATGCGCCAGCGAACTGAGCTACAGTTCATTTGTGTAGGTCCCCGTTACAAGTTTCGATGCAAAGTGTGCTTGGTGCTGAAGAAAACGAGCCCCTGGGAATCTTGGCCGTGCCGGCTAGAGGGGCGAAGTACTCTGGCGGTCCGAGGGAGTATTCGGCGGTCACTGAGTAGGGCCCAGGTCTTTCGAATAGGAAGCCACTCCCGTCCTTGAACGATATGGTTCTGGACGCACGAACACATTTACCGGTCGTCAGCACTGTAAAGTCAGGGGCTGAGTAGCTTCTGCTGTCTATCTTCCCAGTACCCCTCCACGGAGCTTCCCTTCCATCTGGCCCAATAACCCTTATGTCGACGAAGTCGTTTGTTCGCAGAGAGCTCACGAAAATGGGGTCGGGCGAGTTGTTCTGGATCGAGAGAACCATAACAACATCCTCGCCGAGCTTAAACAAGTGTCTTGCAGGAACCGCACGAAAAGTCAGCGCCTGGCTCCCTGTGCCTTCCCCTTTTGTAGGGCAGTCCAGCACGCCCGTAATCAATGTTACCCCCAAGAACAAAATGGACGCATGCGTTCGTCTCATATGTCACCTTACGGATGGACTGTGATCGCGGGCCGACGACCTGCCACATCCCACCTACTGGCTTAACCGATAAGTCACCGTCTGGTGCAATTGTGGGCCGCGGTCTTCCACCACGAGCGACTCGGACTCGACGCTCGCCAGCGACTCACTAAGGCTCGCCAGGTTCTCGGATAAGAAGGATGGCGCGCGTCCCTCTTCGCCCGCCAGGCCCAGGGACTGTTGTGGCAGCGGCGTTTCAATCAGCCGCATCATGTTCACGATGTTTTCGCGCTCGGCAGAATGGCGGAAGCCCGCGGCGTAAACCACGTTCGGACCCACCTCGACCCCCCGAGAATCCGCCGTAGGACCGAGCGGCCCTTCGACAGGCTCAGGGCGGTGAGCGAAGTCGAACCGCGCTCGGCCTTGCGGCGCGACGCCCAGCAGGGACTTCAGTATTTCCCCGGAGTCGGCCAGCAGAAGAATCGGTCCCTTGGTAGCGACGGCGAGTGGAGCCAATCCATCGAGTTGGAAGTAGTCGGAGTCGCCCTCGTGCCTTGCCGCCCAGCTCACCCCGATTTGTGAAGTCGTCCAAAGATCGCGAATCGCCGCGCGTAGGGCGTTGCGCGTGGCCTCCGCATCCCAGTTTGCTGAGCTGCGAATGAGGACGGCGGAGTGAGGCTCGATAAAGGTCGGCCTCCCGGCGCTATGAAGCGAATGAAATTCCAGCACGGCCTCGAGCGGCGCCGCATTCAGAAGTTGCCGGAGGGCTTCGGCGCCCAGTGCTCCGGTCGTCCCTTCCAACGGAGGAACGTCAATGCGCGTCTCGAGGTCGCTCTCGCTGCCGGTTTGGCCTTGCGTCAAGGCGACGCCCGGCGCGAGCTGGGAAGCCACGCCCGGTCCGGCGCGTGGCCTCAGGACATTCTGCTTTACGAGTTCAAGCACCGTGTCGGCCGAAGGAGCTCGCCAAGCGAGGTAAATGCCTCCTTGTGCCGGGAGCATGGCGAGAAGTTCGGACATGGCGGCGGTGCTTGCGCTGCCGCGCTGCTCTGTGCCTCCGGGTGGATTAGCTTTGAGCAGGAAGCGCTCTTCCCGAATTTCCGTCGCCGAGCGATAGAGGTCCACAACTTCGGCTGAGTATTGCTTCAGTGCCGTAATGTTGCGTTGAATCCAGTAGCTGCGGAAGTGCGGCGACTTTACCAAAAGCGGCATGTTCAATACCAGGCGCAGATCGCCGCTCGGCCCCGCCGCCGCAACCGCGCTCTTATACCAATTCTCATCCGGGAGCTTGGGCTGGGTTTGGCCGGTAATCAACCTGAGCGCGCCGGCCATCAGGTCTTCGCGCGTGGCCAGCAGCAGGCAGTCGCCCGCGGTGGCAAAAGCCACCAGGCGGTTCTTCTCCGGTTCGGTATGAACGTAATAAGGAACATCTGCCGCCTTGCGCGGCTCGAACTTCTCCCGGTTCGTCCACAGAAGATTCTGTACGGCGCGCGCCGACGGCAGGCGGGTGATATAGAGCAATTCCAAGTTGCCGATATCGTAAAGCGCCAACGCCGATTCCCCGCCCGCCACCGAATCCAACAAGGCCATGTCCGGCGGGGCGCCCGCGGCGACGGCGAATTGCCGCTGCGCTTCCTGAAGGCGCAGATAAAGACGCGAGCGCGAGAAGACTTTATAGTTGTCGCTCTCGAGCCACTTCTGTTTTTCCTTCGAGTTTTCCCAGTCGTGCACCAGGGTGGCGAAATCGGGCGACTCGAGGAAGAGCAGCGACCCGGTCGGCATGAAGGCGGCGAGGTTCGAGGAAGACGGCTTGGGTGCCTGGCCCGGCGGGGCCAAGGCGAGTGAGGAACTTAGATAGCAGAGAATCAAAAGCGTGAGTTTCCTCATTGCCCGGCACCTCCTCTTACGGCTGAAGCGAACCGGGCTCGCGACCCCCTCACCCGACCCGCCCCGGCTGAAGAAAACGCCGGCGGCGGGCCACCCTCTCCCCCAAGGGGGAGAGGGCTAGCCTCCCCTTTAAGTGGGCTGGTACCTTCTCGGCCGGCAGCTCCTGCTACACCTCCACCAGTCGTAGGTCCGCTTTGGCTGAGCAGGCGGGGCCTGACCAGACCACTCTGCTCGAGGTGGTCGCTAATCACCGGCCGGCGTTCTTGGTCGGCACGCTCGAGCTTGGCCTGTGCCTGAACGTGTTCCAGTTCGCGGCTTGCCTGAGAGCGAAGGGAATCGTCGGTGGCGAGCATGGAGGCCACTTTCCAAAGCCGCGCCGCTTCCCCGAGCCGGTCGAGCTTTTGGAATGCGCCGGCCAGTTGGGCGGCAATCAGCGATTTCTGGCTGGCGCTCAAGTCCTGACCAGAAAGAAATGACTCCCACATATCTTTGCTATATTCAGGTTGCTCCGTTTCTTCCCCCGCCGCTTCGCTTTCAGGCGATTCGCGCGGCGGACTTACCATGATCGGCGGTTCCAACAGCGGCGTTATGGCCGACACCGCGAGTTCGTTCTGGTTGGCCGTGGCCGCCGCCTGACCCAGCAGAATGCGCGGTGATATGCCCTCGAGAGGGGCGCCGGTGGGCGAAGGCGCGCCGAAACGCTGAGAGAGGTCCTCGGGACGGAGGGCGATGGCGTCGAGCAGGAGGCGGATTCTGGTTGTCGCGTCGGCGGCTTCCCGGGCGGCGTGTAATCGCGCATAGAAAAAGCCCGGCGACTCAGCGCCAGCCGCTGGACCGCCTTGAATCAACCATTCGAGTTCAGCGCTACCCGGACTTGGCGCAGGCGCCTTGAGGGCGGAAAGCGATTCACCGGCCGCGGCACGCTTCGCATAGTTGACGTTCGAAGACGACACGAGCGAGGTGAGCAATTGGATGGAATCGTTCCGTTGCGTCTTCGCGCCCACTTCCGCCTGGGCCAATTTCAGGTGGGCGTCAGCATCCCAAGGAACAGCCTTCACGCGCATGCTGTAAAACTCCGCAGCTTCGGCGGGGTCTCCCATCCTCACGAGCAGGTCCCCGGCCGCCGCCAGGTTTTCAAAAGGCTGGCCCGCCACGCGATTCATCCGCTGAAGCAGCGCCAATGCTGCCGCCACGTTACCCTGTTGCAATCGAACTTCTGCCAGCCCCAGGAAATTTGCGGGCGCAAAATCGTGTTCGTCGATTTGGCGGGTGTAAACGTATTCGAGGAGGCGGCGGGCATTGGCCGGGTCTTTTTCCTGCAAATCGACAGCGGCATTGCGCAGGACATCGAAGGCAGGCGCCTTCTCGGGGGCTTGCTGGAATTGCTGGAGAAGCTCCTCGAGCTTGTTCGACTGGGCCGCCAGGCGAACCATGGTGGAGGCGATGCCAAGCTGGTGCGGATCGCGGAAATCCTCCGGCAGATTGTTGAAAGCGTTTTGCGCGTCGGTCGTGCGCCGATTGTCCAGCAGGAAATTGATCCAGCGAAGCTGCCAGTCGTGCAAGCCCTCGAGCGCAACAGAGTGCTCCTCACCGAAGGTCTTGGTCACTCTATCTTGCGCCAAAGCAAGGATCTTCTGATAGACAAGCTCCTTCTGACCTTGGGGAAACCACCACCGGCGGACAAGATCCGCGAGGAAATCGAACTGGGATTGGGCGGCGCGAGAAAGGTCCACGAGCCAAGCCGCCCCCAGCGCGGGATCTCCCGCCGCCGCCAGCGCGCCCCGCAGGATAGGAGGGGCGCGATAGCTGCCGTTGCGCCGGACGTAGGTGCGCACGATGCGATCGGCGTCGTCGCGCAACTGAGGAAGCAGCGCGTGTTCGCCGATGTGTTCGAGTGTGGCGCGAAGCTCCGTCCAGAAAGTGGGCGGCACGGTGCGGCTGTCCATCTGCGCGCGGAAGGCCTTCAGCGCCAGCGACCATTCCTTGACGGCTTCCTCCTGCTTGCCCTGCCGCCAAAGGATCTGCGCCCTGCGGTCATGGGCATCGCCGCGCTTCGAGTTCAGCTCCAGCACGTGTGCAAAATCCTCCAGCGCCGCGTCAAGCTGGCCTGCGTCGCGGTAATAATCAGCGAGCGTGAAGTAGGCATCCGACCTCGCCGGGGTTCCTTCCAGCGTGGCCGGCAGGTAATCTTCGGGGTTGCCCAGGTGGGAAATCGAAAGATACTCCCCATATCGCCCGCCGTAATAAAACCAGACGTCGCCGGCCAGCGTGTCGTCGCGATTCGGGGGCCTTGCCATGCGGTCGCCAATCGTGCGGGTGTCGAGAGCCTGCTGATAGGCGGAGTTTACGGCGGGGGAAGCCTCGGAATAATAGAGGCCCACCAGGCCCGTGTAGGCGCGCGTCCAAACTGGCGGCAGGCGGACGCCCCGGGCGGCAACGGCTCGCAGAGCCAGATCGACCTTTCCCGTCGCGAGCGCCGCAGATGCGGCGGCGTTGCGCACTTGATCTGCGTGCGCCCCTGCCGCGATGGTCACGAGCTGCTCAGGCGAAGTCCTCGACACCAGCTCGAGGTAGCGGTGGAGAGGCTCGCCATACAGGCCTTGCCCCTCGAAGGCCTCCTGAAGCGCTCGTAATTCCGCAGCAGTGTTCCCTGCCGCGCCGTAGCTGTCCGCAGCCCTTTGGAGGAGGATGGTGTCCTTGCCCGGCCTCTGCGGGAAAACCTTCCAATAGGCTTCGAGCTGCGCTCCGTATTCGTTGAAGCGCATACGCTGCTTCTGCAACACATCCAGGCGCGCTTCCATGGTTTGAGCCTGGAGCGAGCCGGGGCTGGCCATCATCACCTCATGCCGCCAGCCCGCCTCGAGGTCTGTCAGGCCTGCGTATTGCGCCAGGGGGATGAGCGTCTCGATGAAATCGGTCGTTTCCATTCCTTCCTTCTGTTTGAGCAGAAAGTTGGTGAAGGCGGTATTTTCTTCAGGCGTGTAGTAATCTTTCACCACGCCGCCCATGGCGGACAGGAACGGGTTCAGGCCCGACTGGATTTGCTGGTCCCGCGCCGCTTTTGCAGCCTCCCGCAGGCGCGCGTAGGCCGTGCTGTAATCACGCAGGCGCGTCATGACCCTAACGTAGGTGAGCACGCCAGCCTGTAGGGGCGGTTCGCGAACCGCCCCTACACCTGCCAGGGCCATGCCGCGCTCGGCGAATTGGCGGGCCGGTTCAAGCATATTCCAGCCGGCAAGGCGGTCCGCAACGGCGAAGTAGAGCTCGGGCTTTTCCGGCCGGCCTTCCACCAGGGCCTTCTTCAGCGCGGCGACGGCCGCCTCGGTTTGGCCCTGGCGCGCCTCGAGCTCGGCGACCTTCTCCATCCAAGCTGGATTCTCGTAAGCCAACTCGTAAAGGCGCGAGTAGCTCTTCAGCGCGTCGTCGAAGCGCATCAAGCGTTCTTCCAGGCCTGCCTGCGCCGTCAACAAGTCAGTGCGGTCGGGCCGGATGGCGCGGGCCCGAAGGTAGGAGGCGATGGCGGCGGAATAGTCCTCGAAGTAAGTCTCGATTCGCGCCAGGACCATGGGCCAGCGGAAATCCTTGGGCGAATCGGCGCTGGCCTTGGTGTAATACGTGAGCAGTTGCTGGCGCCGGCCGTTGCGCTCGGCAAAGGCCGCGGCCTCCTGGGCCAGTCCTTCGTCCTCCGCATACGTGTTGAGGATTTCGATGTACTGGTCGACGGCCCCGGCGAAATCTCTCAGCCGGGCGAGCGCCGGAATCAGGCCGCGGCGAAGTGCGGCGATGCGAGCCGTTTTCTCCTCGGTCGGTAGATTAGCTTCGCTGAAGTCGTGGATTTTGGCAAGGTAAAAGCCGCGCAGAGATTGGTCGTCGCCTTCGCGCGCGTAGGTGTCTG
>Ga0187784_10002895_pt1 | contig 13811 bp, 11 predicted proteins | sample 1015_SJ02_MP15_2_FD_132964 | JGI IMG/M metagenome (GOLD analysis project Ga0187784, IMG submission 132964) | Tropical peat soil microbial communities from peatlands in Department of Meta, Colombia - 1015_SJ02_MP15_20_MG | ecosystem: Environmental > Terrestrial > Soil > Wetlands > Peat | place...
CCACCGAAGGCAGGATCGAGATCCGGGAAAGTCTTTGACAATTGGGCCATATGGCCTCCCAGGGCAGGCTCTCTTTCCAGAAGGATGACTTCATACCCTCCATCCGCCAGATCAAGAGAGGCAGTCATCCCGGCAATCCCGCCGCCGACCACCAGCACCCTCCTGTTGATAGCCACGGAAATGGCCTCCAGTGACTCATTCCTTCTCACTTTTTCGAGGGTGGCACGGATGATGTCTTCGGCCTTTCGGGTTGCCTCCTCCTTCTCTTTCTGATGAACCCAACTGCACTGCTCCCGAATATTGGCAATCTCGCAGAGATAAGGATTCATTCCTTGAGACTTGACCGCCTTTCGAAAGGTATTTTCGTGCATGTTGGGAGAACAACAGGCCACGACCACTCCCGTCAAACCTTTTTCGCGAATCGCATCCCGGATGATCTGCTGCCCCGGCTCGGAGCACATATAGATGTAATCGGTACTGTGGGCCACATCTTCGGCCTTTCCCATCTTTTCAGCAACCGCCTTCACATCCACGGTCCCGGCAATATTGACCCCACAATGACAGATAAAAACTCCCAGCTTCTTCATTGCCCTTTTTCAGACTCCTGACTTCTCACGCTGTCCGGTTTCGGACTCTCCGAGTTTTGGGATTTAAATTCCAAATTACAAATCCCAAATCACAAACAAATTCCAATCTTCAATAACCAATGTCCTAAACTTTCTTAAATTTGAATTTCGGTCATTGGGATTTATTTGTTATTTGGTGCTTGGAATTTGGTGCTTGACATTTAATGTCTTGCAAACAGCCCCTGGACTTTGCTCGCTGCGGCATTGGCATGGGCCACTGCGTCGGCAATATCTTTCGGCCCCTGTGCACAGCCTGCAATGTAGATTCCTTCCACATCCGTCTCAACAGGCCTCAATTTTCTCTGGGCTTCTGTTAAGAATCCATAATCGTCTGTCTTAATACCCAGCTTGCCTGCGAGGTTTTTCGTGTTCTTCTGGGAAACGATCGCTGTTGCCAAAACCACCATATCCGCAGCCACCTCCACTTTTTTTCCTGTCAAGGTGTCCACCCCCCAGACAACAACTTTTTCTCCATCTCGAAAGATCCGTGAAACCCTCCCTCTCAAATAGAGGATCCCCTCTTCCTCTATCACTTGCTGGATGAACTCTTCATATCCTTTTCCTGTGCAGCGGATGTCCATATAGAAAATATAGACCTGTCCATCCTGGACCTTATGTTTATAGAGCCGGGCGTGTTTGGCCGTATACATGCAGCAAACCCTTGAACAGTAAGGCATGTAACGTTCAGGATCTCTCGACCCTGTGCATTGAATGAAAACAACCTCTTTCGGAATTTTCCCGTCTGAAGGCCTCCGAATCTCACCCGTGGTCGGTCCGGATGCAGAATTGAGCCTTTCGAACGCAAGACCATCGATCACATCCGGGACTTCACCATATCCGTATTCGCCAAAACTCTCCTTAGGGATCAGATCAAATCCCACCGCAGTGATAATCGCTCCTACGCTTTCTTCGACAAAACGGTCCTGCTGTTCGTAGTCAATCGCTCCAACCGGACAAATTTTCTCACACACCCTACACTTCTTTTCCTTAAAATATCGACAGTTGGAAGGGTCGATGACAGGTTTATTGGGAACGGCCTGGGGCGAGAGGGTATAGATGGCCTTCCCTAATCCCATGCCCCGATCAAATTCAGATGGATTTTTGGAAGGGCATTTCTGCTGGCAGAGGCCGCAGCCTGTGCATTTCTCCCAATCAACATAGCCTGCTTTCTTCCGAATCGTCACGATGAAATTTCCAGCCTTTCCTTCAACCTGTTCCACTTCTGAGTATGTAAGGAGTTTGATACGGGGATGCTGACCTGTCTCCACTGTTTTGGGGGTCAAGGTGCACTGTGCACAATCGAGCGTGGGAAATGTTTCAGAGAGTTGAAGCATCCGGCCCCCGATGGAAGGGAGCTTCTCCACCAGGACCACTTCATACCCCCCATTTCCCAGATCGATGGATGCGGAGATCCCGGCAATTCCTCCGCCGATCACCATCGCTCTTTTTACAAATCCATTATCTCCCATCTATAGGAGTCCTTTCTCTTTTAGAAGGGGTAAAGGGTCAACTGCATTCTGCTCAAATCCCAAGGCTTGACTATCGAGTCCCATCGCAATCCCCAGCAATTGAGTAAAATAAAATACCGGAATCGGTTTGAAATCCAAGTATTTCTGTTTGATATCAGACTGTTTGCGATCGATGTTGAAGGTACACATCGGACATGTGGAAACCATCGCTTCAGCCCCGTTCTTAATCGCCGAGCCAATAATTCTATAGGCGCACTCTGTGGCCACATCGGGTGAACCAACCGATTGGAAGGAGCCGCAGCACTCGATCTTATAGGGAAACTCAGCAGCTTCGGCTCCCAAGGCCCTCAAAAAATCCTCAAAAAGAGCGGGTTTCTCCTTATCGTCAAACCCCATCTCATCAAACGGTCGAAGGAGCATACATCCATAATAGGCGGCCGCTTTGAGCCCAGCCAAGGGTCTCTTCATTTTTTCCTTGAGTTGAGAAAACCCAATGTCTTGTTTCAAAATCTCCAAATAGTGGATGATTTTGAGATCTCCCTGATAATTCTTTTCAATAAAATTGTTGATCTTATCCCTCTTCTCCCCATCCTCCTGAATCAACCGGTTCGTCCTTTTGATGACGTTGAAGCAAATGGCGCAGAGGGTGGTCAGAGCGGTTCCTTCCTCCCTCGCCGTTGCCAGAATCCGTGACGGGGGAAGAAGAGCCATGATGTTGTCCGTGGCCAAAGGAAAGGTGGCTCCACAGCAGGTCCAATTTTTGAGTTCCTTCAATTCAAATCCCAGAAGCAGCGAACAGTCCCGAGCCGTCTGATCAAAATTCTTCGCCTTGGTATAAAGGGTGCATCCGGGAAAATAAAGATACTCCATCTAACACTCCAACCGCAGAGCGTATAGGGCATAGCGCACAGCGTTACGAAAGAAATTTCCGAAATCCGCTGACGAATGCAATCTGCGGAACTTTTTCCAAGAAGCCCTCTGAAAATTCCGGTATCTGAATACGGTCCTTCCTCTCTTTCTTTCTCAGCACCACCATCCTCAACGCATCCATCACCCTGGCAATATCGATCCCCTTGGGGCACCTCGATGTACATTGAAGGCAGGAGGCACAGAGCCAGAAGGTATTGACTCCTAGAGCCTCCTCTTCCAGGCCCAGCAGCGTATATCGAATAACCTCGTGGGGGCCGACGTCCATCGCAAAGGCAACTGGACATCCCGCTGTACAATTCCCGCACTGGTAACACGCAAACAGGTTTTGCCCGCTGATCAGCTCCACTTTCTTGGCAAACTCATTGTGAACCTTGTGTCTCGTCAGTTCGATTTTCATAACTGATCTCCAGCCCCCCCTCACCCCGTCCCTCTCCCCGGGGGGAGAGGGGAAGGGCAACGGGGCGATAGTCTTTCATATAAGCATGGCAATCACATAGCCAATCGCCAAAAGGGCCTGTGTCCCCAGGATCGTAACGACATTCGCTCCCAATACCGGAACCAGCTTTTCGGTGTTATCGTAATATTTCAATGCTCCCTTCGCGGCTTTCCACCCCAATCCGATTGTTCCAAGACCGATGAGTGTCACCACAGGCATCATCTTCGTAATCACTCCTGCAAGGATACAGAGATAAGAGGCGGTCAGCAATGCTACAAAGAGATAACTCGCATCCTTCTTCCCAAGGGAAATGACAAAATGCTTTCTCCCTCCTTTCTGGTCTGCCTGCCAGTCCGGGAACTCGTTGAGAAAAAGGAGATTCGATGTCAGTATCCCCGGCGCGAGAGAGGCAACTAATGTTTCCCAGCTATATCTTCCTGTCTGCACATAGCAGGAGCCCAGGACCAGTAAAGGCCCGAAGCCTATGCCTGCGAAAATTTCGCCCATAAACCATTTAGAAAGGTAAACATTGTAAAAATAGGCAGCGAATCCGGCCAGGAGAAGAAGAGGAAAAAGAAGCCAGCCTCTTGTAAAACAGAAATAGGCTCCAATCACCATGGCGATGAGTAAACAGATGGTTCCAAACCAGAAGGCCTGTTTGGGCTTCAAAAGATTCAAAGGAAGCACGCCACTCCCTCCGCTGAATGGAGTCCTTTGAGTGTTTAGATCAATCCCGTCGATATAGTCGTGGTAATCATTGATCACGTTGACCGTCATGTGGACAAGGATGGAACCAAACATGGCCAGGAGAAAATAACCAAAATGGAAATGGCCTTCGTAGGCACCGATGGCTGTCCCCAAGGAAACCAGGATGACGGTGAGAGGCAAATATTGGAAGCGGGGAAGCATCAGCCACGATTTCAAAGAACCCGGTTTTACTCTCTCCATGATTTAAACCTCCAAACACAAAATTAGGTCGAGGATTAGGTTGAGGTTGAGAAATTTTTCACCCTTAGCCTAAGCCTTGACGTAAACCTCTAAAATATTTTTTCTCCCCTTCAAGATAGAGGTCATTTCCTCTCACATCATTGACGACAATTACTGGAAGGTCTTCGACCTCTAATCTTCGGATCGCCTCCGGTCCCAGATCCTCATACGCGACGATCTCGGCCTTCTTTACCCGTTTGGCCAGAAGGGCTCCAGCCCCTCCTGTTGCGGCAAAATAGACCGCTTTATACTTCTTCATCGCCTCTTTCACCGCATCGGATCGCATCCCCTTCCCGATCATTCCTTTCAGTCCTCTCTCGATTAACGATGGGGAGTAGGCATCCATACGATAACTGGTCGTTGGACCCGCTGATCCGAGGGCTTGCCCCGGTTTAGCAGGTGTGGGGCCAACATAATAGATGATCTGGCCTTTGATATCAAAGGGGAGGTTCTTCCCTTCTTTCAATAGATCAAAAAGCCTTTTGTGGGCAGCATCCCTTCCTGTATAGATAATTCCGTTGATCAGGATGCGATCCCCTATTTTCAGTCTTTCCGCGTCCTCATCGCTCAGAGGCGGTTTCAATCGAATGGGTCCGCTCATTTTTTCTCCGCGTTTCATAATCCGCCAGCCCCCCCTTTAGCAAAGGGGGGAGAGGGTGGATTTGTCAGATTACGCCTTCTTTGTGCCTCTGTGCATGACACTGGATGTTCACTGCCAAAGGGAAACTGGCAATATGGCATGGCATCATTAAAATGTGAACCGCCAAAGAGGTCGTTCGCCCTCCTAATCCTTGAGGCCCAATGCCAAGCTTATTGATTGCCGTCAATATCTCCGATTCCAATTTATTCAATTCTGGGTCCGGATTCCTGCTTCCGAGAGGTCTGAGCAAGCTCTTCTTTGCAAGGAGTGCCGCTTGCTCAAAGGTTCCTCCAATCCCGACTCCAACAATGGTTGGAGGACAGGGATTCGATCCTGACTCCTTTACTCTCTGAACCACAAAGCGCTTGATTCCCTCGACTCCGTCCGATGGAGTGAGCATGGTGACCCGGCTCATGTTCTCACTGCCACCCCCTTTAGTGGCCACAGTGATCTTTACTTTATCTCCAGGAACCACTTCTGTATGGATGATTGCAGGCGTATTATCTCCTGTGTTCGCCCGCGTGAAAGGATGACAAATAGATTTTCTCAAATACCCATCCCGGTACCCTTGACGAACACCCTCCTGGATGGCTTCAGTCAGATTTCCCCCAGCCAGATGAACATCCTGTCCTAATTCTACAAACACCACTGCAAACCCTGTATCCTGGCAAATTGGCACACTCTCCTCTTTTGAAATCCGGGCATTCTCCTTCAATTCTTTCAGTATCTCCAACCCCAGGGGTGATTCCTCCCCTTCCATCGCCCGATCAAAGGCCTGAAGAACGTCCTCTCCGAGATCGGTGTTGGCCTTCACACAAAGGTCTCTTACCTTTTCGGTGATCAACTTCACACTGATCTCTCGCATCCTGCCCTCCCCCCCCTCTCCATTTCCCTCTCCCCTCAGGCCTGCCTGCGCGAAGACGCTTCGGCGAAGGCAGGGGAGAGGGGCGGGTGAGGGGGTTACAGTTTCAGCTCTGCAATGCTCTTCTTCACACTCTCTGCGGACTTGGCAACCAGTTTCTTCTCCTCATCGGTCAACTGGAGCTCGATGATCGCCTCCACGCCGCCCGCACCCAATTTAACGGGAACGCCGAAGCAGATGTCTTTCAGTCCGTACTCTCCATCCAGATACACGCAGCAAGGAAGAATTCTTTTCTTGTCTTTGAGAATGGCCTCCGTCATCTGGATGGCCGCCGCGGAGGGGGCATAGAAGGCACTGCCCGTCTTGAGGAGATTGACGATCTCTCCACCGCCCTTGCGGGTCCGTTCAACCAGCTTGCCAATGGTCTCCTTAGGAAGAAGCTGGGAAAGAGGAATACCGCTGATGGTGGAATACCTTGGGAGGGGAACCATCTCGTCACCATGTCCCCCAGCAGGAGCGCTTGAATATCTTCAACTGATACGCCTAACTCCATGGCAATGAAAGCCTTGAACCGGGCTGTATCGAGAATCCCCGCCATCCCCATCACCCTTTGTTTGGGGAACCCGCTCTTCTTAAGGGCCAGATAGGTCATCGTATCCAGAGGATTGGTCACCATGATGAGAATAGCTTTTGGAGATTTTTCAACCACCTGCCCTACGACCGTTTCGATGATCTTCTTATTGATCTCCAGAAGATCCTCCCGGCTCATCCCCGGCTTTCGAGGAACACCCGATGTGACGATCACCACATCAGAATCCTTTGTCTCCTCGTACCCGTTGGAACCGACGACCTTTGAATCGAAACCTTCCACAGGACTCGCTTGGAGGAGGTCAAGCGCCTTTCCTTGGGGAATCCCTTCAAGGATATCGACTAAAACAACGTCGCCCAGTTCCTTCTCAGCAGCCCAATGGGCCGCCGTAGCCCCGACGAAACCTGCACCGATAATTGAAATTTTCTTTCTTCCCATAAAATCCCTCCTCTTAAGAGGAAAAATCGAATATCGAAATCCGAAACAATTCCAAGATCTCAATTTCAAAGTTCCCCATCACCTTTATCCTCTCCCCTCAGGGGAGAGGGTTGGGGTGAGGGGTTTTTGGAGGATTCAATTTGATAACCCCTCGAATAAAAACCACAGGTCTTCCGAATGATCAGCTCGGGCTCCAAAATAGTCTCCACGCATGGCCCTGTCTTTCTCCCCTCAATCCTTTCTACTAACGTTTTCACCGCCACCGCACCCATCTCATACTTTTTTTGGCCGATGGTTGTCAATTCAATCCCTTTCATCGACGTGAATTCAATATCGTTAAATCCTACTAACGCCATGTCTTCAGGAATCCTCCTCCCCTCTTCAACGATCGCCTGATACGTTCCTAAGGCCATATAGTCGTTCGTCGCAAAAATGGCTGTTGGAGGTTCGCTCATCTTGAGAAATTTCTTGCCTCCCTCGTAACCGGATCCTTTTAAGAAATCCCCTACCAGAAAATAATCTCCTATCGCTTCCACACGGTGAGCAGCGAGCGCTTTTTTCCCGCCTTCAAGACGTTCGAAACCAACCGAAGATTCGGAAGATCCGCCGATGACCCCTATCCGGCTATGGCCGAGTTTGATCAGGTGCTCAACAGCCAAAAAACCACCGTGGATATTATCCACACCGACGTAATCGACTTTCTCTCTCACCATCGGATGGTAGGTTCTGCGATTGACCAATACCATAGGGAATCCCTCTTCAGCCAACCCGATGATATTGGGGTCACCCATATGAGCAGAAGTAAAAATGATGCCATCCACCCCTTTACTTCGCAGCATATCAATATACTGTTTTTCGGTCGAGAGGTCGTAATTGGTGCTGCAGAGGATAATATTGTATCCTAGACGAATAGCCGTCGTTTCGATCCCCTGGGAGAGTTCCGTGTAGAAAGGGTTGGCAATGGTCGTGATGACGAGGCCCAACGTCTTGGTTCGCCTCATCACCAGGCTTCTGGCAATGAAATTTGGCCGATAGTTTAACTCTCTTGCGATGGAGAGAATTTTCTCTTTGGTCTCATCCTTGATCCGAGCCTTATCATTAAGCGCCCTCGAAACAGTGGTGTGAGAGACCTTGGCCATCCGGGCAATATCTTTAATAGTAATCTTCTTATCCATGTTATTGCGTTAACGGTAACACAAAAACCATAAATTTTCAAGAAAATTATAAATTACTCATCAAATCATAGAGTTATACTGCCATCCAAGAGCGGTGCGTCAACGGTAACATTTATGTATTTCTTTTGTCAAGGAAAATATCTCCAAGTTCGTAATGCCTCCCTTTGCCGTAGAAACTGACTCGAATCGGACCCCGCGTGGCGCGGGGCTCGAGTAGAGGATTCGACTCATGCTTCAGTGAGGCATTGCCAGAGCTCTGGAAAGATGTCTTGAACCTCAAAGAATGGACAGGTGTGATGGAAAAACTTTCGAAAAGTTTAGTGGACTTTTTTCTCGTAACCTTCCCAATACTTATCTCTTAGACCCTTCTTGTGAATCTTTCCAGAGCCGGTTCTGGGAAGGGCTCCGATGAAATCAATCGATTTGGGTGCTTTATAATGTGCCAGCCTCTCCTTACAAAACTGAATGATCTCTCGTTCGGTCGCCTCCTGCCCGGGCTTCAACACCACGAACCCTTTTACTGCCTCACCCCATTTTTGATCGGGAATTCCAATCACTGCACACTCCAAAATGGCCGGATGCATGTAAAGGACATTTTCAACTTCTGTCGAATAGACATTTTCTCCTCCGGTTAGAATCATGTCCTTCTTCCGATCAACGATTGTGACATAGCCCTCTTCGTCCAGCACCGCCATATCGCCGGTATAGAGCCAGCCGTCTCTGATTGATTTCTTCGTTTCTTCAGGTAATTTCCAGTACCCTTTCGTCACAATATCTCCTTTGACGATGATCTCTCCAACCTCTTTTTCATCCTTTTTGATTTCCTTTCCCTGCTCGCCAACCACTTTCAGCTCTACGCCAATGAATTCTCTTCCCGTTTTGGACTTAAACCGGAGTTGATCTGCACTGGGTAATTTTTTTAGATGTTCTTTCAAAATAGAGAGTGTCAAATAGGGACTGGTTTCGGTCATGCCGTAGGTTTGGATATAGTCACATTTGAAGACCTCCACGATCTTTCGAACCACTTCCGGAGCAATGGGTGCTCCCCCGCTCAAAAGAACCCTTAAACTGCTGTAATCGAACCTTCCTACCTCAGGATGATTGACCATTAAGTTGAGCATCGTGGGGATGAGATTGGTGAGCGTGGTTTTCTCTCTCTCGATGGTTTCCAGAACCACCTTCGCATCGAACTCCCTGACCAAAACATGCGTCCCGCCCACCCAAGTCACCGCCCAGGTGGCCCAGGCATCGGCAAGATGAAAAAGGGGGGCTACATGAAGCCACACATCACCATCTGTAAGATGAATCTCCGCAATGGCGCCAAGGGCATGCGTCGTCACATTCTTATGGGAAAGCATCACCCCTTTTGGCCACCCCGTCGTGCCGCTCGTATAGTAAATCTGTGCAATGTCTTCGCCGCTAACTGGGGGATCGGGGAGAGGACTGTCATCGGCTTGCTCCAATACCTTCTCATAATTCAAATCAATGGAGCCATCTGATCCCCGGAGCCCTCCTGTCCATAAGATTCTCTCAACCCCTCTAATTTCTTCCCTGATCCCGTCTATTTGATTCTTAAAGACTAAATCGGCAATCAATACCTTCGATTCTGAATTCTTGAGGATGAAGGCGATCTCTCCCGGTGAGAACCGATAGTTGATCGGCACGGAGATCGCTCCGATCTGTGGGATGGCGTAGTAGGTTTCCAAAAAGGTGTGACAATTGGGATGGAGAACGGCAACCTTGTCGTCCTTCCTAATCCCAAAATCCCTTAGACCACGAGAGAGACGATTGACTCGGTGGCAGAATTCTTGATAGGTCCAACACCTTTTCCCGCACACAACGGCTCGTTTCCGGGGAAAAAGCCTAAATGCCTTTGCGAGCGTTTCGGTCAAAACCATTTTTTTCTTGGATTCTTTCTGTCAAACTACTCGTCCTCGCTCTTGGTCAAATCCTCAAACCGGATATCTAATCCCAGAATGCCTCTGATCTCTCCTACCTCGTTCCTGATCGGCCCGGAGACGGTGATGCAGAGTGCACCCGTGATTTTTGAAGAATAGAGGTCGGTGACATGAATTTTGCCGTCTCGCAGCGGCTCGATAAACCAGGATCGGTTCGAGTAACTCTCTCCCATTCCCGCATGCTCATATTTAGCCTGATCCACGGCCTGGCAGATATTCCGTGTGATCTTCGTCCCATTCATGTCGACCACATAGGCAAACTGGATATAGGGATACTCATCCACGAGAGATTTCAGGATGGGCTCCATCTGCTTAGCCGTCATGGCTTTCATGCCGGGCTCCTCAATCACTCGTTCAATAATGTGGGCAGCCAGCTCATGGGCCCTTGCTTTGAGGATATCGAACTCGGAAACAAAAACCTCGGGAAGATATTTCCGGGTCGCCTTCTCCATCTCCTGATCCGAAATGGAAGTGGTTCTTCCTTCCTCATATTGTTTGGTGACCCACCGATTGATTTTGGCCACTCCCGGATGTGTTTTCTCGACTCGATCCTTTCCGGTCAGCGCGAAATGGGAGTTGATCCACTGGGCGATCCCTGCCAACCCGGACTTATCGTTGACCGAGATGGAGATGGGGCGATTGAGAATCTTAGCCGTATTAAAAATATTATAGATCTCTTCGTTCTTCAGAATCCCATCCGCATGAATGCCAGCGCTCGTGGAATTAAAATTGGCTCCTACGAGGGGCATATTGGAAGGAATATGGACACCCAGTGCCCGCTCTAAGTAGTTCCGGATCTCTGTGATTATGGTGGTGTCGATACCGTTGTTATGTCCCACCAGGCTGATATACTCGATGATCAGTCCCTCGATGGGCGGGTTCCCGGTCCGCTCTCCAAAACCGAGGACCGTACCATTCGCCGCAGCACATCCATAAAGCCATGCGGTGGTGGCGTTGATGAACCCCTTATGGAAATCGTTGTGGCCATGCCACTCCAGAAATTCAGAGGGAACGCCCGCATCGTCAATCATCGCTCGGATGATCTTGGGTACGCAACGGGGAAGCGCAGCGCTTGGATAAGGGACGCCATAACCCAGGGTATCGCAGAGTCGAATTTTGACCGGAAGCTTGGACTCTTCGGAAAGACGCATGAGATCCTGGGCAAATGGAACGCAGAATCCATGGATATCCGCCCGTGTCGCATCCTCAAAATGGCATCGAGGGACGATTCCGAGATCCAGTGCGGCGGAAACGATGGAGAGGTACTCCCGCATCACCACCCTCCTGTTCTTCTTCAGTTTCAGGAAGATGTGGTAATCCGAAACAGAAGTGAGAATACCGGTCTCTTTCAGTCCCATCTCTTTCACCAGTTTAAAATCTTCCTTCACCGCGCGGATCCATCCTGTAATCTCGGGATAGCGGTAATTCCTCTCCTGGCATTTTCTGACAGCCTCTTTGTCCTTTTCTGAATATAAAAAGAATTCACATTGCCGGATCACTCCATTGGTGCCCCCTAATTTATGGAGCATCTCATAGAGGTCTACAATCTGTTCCACCGTATAAGGAGGCCTGGCCTGCTGCCCGTCCCGGAACGTGGTATCGGTAATGAAGATCTCTTCAGGGGGATCGGTAAAGACGAATTTATTATCGAACTCCACCCGGCAAACCTCTTCGTATGGGAAGACACTACGATAGAGGTTCGGCTCTTGGATATCCAGGAGGGGGAATTGCTCTACGGCGTGCTTGCTTTGAAATGTTCTCTTCTTTCCGCTGATGGTCATGGCTTCTCCTTGCTCCCCCTCTCCTCGGTTGCGAGTCGTACCGACCTTCCCCTCTCCACGCTGAGGAGAGAAAGGAGGTGAGGGGATTTAACCTTTTGTTTTTAAACTTTAATCTCTTTAACCTTAATCCAAAGCTCATCCAACTGCTTGGAATCCACTCTCGAAGGGGCATCGCTCATTAAACAAGTGCCCTTCTGTGTCTTCGGAAAGGCGATGACGTCTCGTATGGACTCTGCATGGCTCAGGATCATGATGAGACGGTCAAGCCCAAAAGCAATCCCACCGTGAGGCGGCGTTCCGTATTCAAGGGCTTCTAATAAAAATCCAAACCTCTCTCTTGCCTCTTCCTCATTCATCCCTAACTTCTCAAACAGAAGAGATTGCACCTCCCTCAGATGATTTCGAATGCTTCCTCCACCGATTTCCGACCCGTTCAATACCAGATCATAAGCCTTGGCCTTGACCAACTCCGGATGATCCTTCAGCTTGGGGATGTCTTCGTCCTTGGGGGCAGTAAACGGGTGATGGACAGCCACATAACGTCCCTCAGCTTCATCATACTCCAAAAGCGGAAAATCGAGGATCCAGACAAACCGATATTCATCTTTGGGAATAAGTCCCAATCTCTCACCGAGATGAAGGCGAAGGTTGGTTAAGGATTGATTGACCACCTTGGATGGCCCTGCCACGAAGAGAAGGAGATCGTTTTCCGCAGCATTCAAAGCGCGATCGACCGCTTTCCTCTCTTCCTCGGTAATAAATTTCTGAATCGACGATTGCCATCCATTCGCACCCACTTTTGCCGAGATCAATCCTTTGGCCCCGAAGTTCTGAACAAAGTGCGTGAGATCATCAATCTCTTTCCGTGAAGAAGAGCTTCCTCCTTTCACATTGATCGCCTTAATGATGCCCTTTCCTTCCAAGGTATCTTTGAATACCTGGAAGGAAGACCCTCTCAAGGCTTCGGTCACATCCCTCAGTTCCATTCCAAATCGGGTTTCAGGCTTGTCCGCTCCATATCGATTCATCGCCTCATCATAGGTCAGAGTTGGAAATGGAAGTTCCAAGACGATCCCTAAAACCTCTTTAAAAATATGGGCCATCAATCCTTCCATCGTTCTTTGAATATCCTGAACCGTGACAAACGACATCTCCACGTCGATTTGCGTGAATTCAGGCTGCCGGTCGGAACGGAGGTCTTCGTCCCGAAAACACCTCACGATCTGAAAGTATCGGTCAAACCCGGAGACCATCAGGATCTGCTTCAATAGCTGGGGAGACTGAGGCAGAGCATAGAAATGGCCCGGGCTGAGCCGGCTGGGAACCAAAAAATCTCTTGCTCCCTCAGGGGTGCTTTTAAAAAGCATCGGTGTCTCGACCTCCAAAAACCCTAGTCGATCGAAGTAATTTCGAACCTCTTTAGCCACCTGATGGCGCAGGATCAAATTCCGCTGGAGCCTTGGTCGCCTCAGGTCTAAATATCGGTATATCAGACGAGTCTCCTCGGCTATCTCTGCCTCGTCCTCAATGGGAAACGGAGGGGTCTTAGCAACGTTGAGAATCTTTAGCTCCTTCGCAAGAACCTCAATTTCTCCTGTTCCTAATTTCGGATTGGCCGTCCCTTTCGGCCTCTCTGTCACGGTTCCTATAACCGCTGTGACATATTCACTTCTCAGGGATTGGGCTTTCTCGTGTGCCCCTGGACTCACCTCCGGATTGAAGACCGCTTGTACAATCCCCTGTCGATCTCTCAATTCAATAAAGATGAGACCTCCGAGATCTCTTCTCCGTTGAACCCATCCCAAAAGGGTGACTTCGCGGTTGACATCCTTTTTGTTGAGACCTCCGCAATAATCCGTTCTTTTCAGATTTCCTAAAAAATCAACCATGATACGCGGCCGGCAAGCGCCCCGCAACCCC